>Ga0055474_10000203_pt1 | contig 13309 bp, 11 predicted proteins | sample Muzzi_PWA_D1_FD_57680 | JGI IMG/M metagenome (GOLD analysis project Ga0055474, IMG submission 57680) | Wetland microbial communities from San Francisco Bay, California, USA, that impact long-term carbon sequestration - Muzzi_PWA_D1 | ecosystem: Environmental > Aquatic > Marine > Wetlands ... | reverse complement strand
GTGCCCTGCTCGAGGATACGCCGCAGGGTAACGCTGTCAGCGTAGCCGGGCGTTGGCAGACTGGCGGTGACCTGGCCGTCTTCCATGTCACCGACACTCAGCGTCAGGCCCGTCGCAGGCATTTCTGCCGGTGGTCGATAAACCGGCGGTCCGCCCCCGGTTTCGCGGGCTGCATCCAGCGTCAGGGTCAGCCGCGTGCTGCGTTTCAGCCCATCCAGCTGCAACAGCAGGGAACTGGTATCGCCGCGGGTCAGCGTCGTGAAGTGGACCAGGTTCGGATCGTCTGCATCCACCTCGAGGCTCTGCACGCTCTCGTTGTGGAAGTCCTGACCGGTGATCCTGGTGAGGCTTGCGTTGTCTATTTCCAGTGTCCCACGCCAGTGCCGCCAGCCGCGGGGATTGTCACCCGGATTCAGAGGTTGTGCATCGGAGGCAAATGACAGCAGCAGGTTTGCCTGGTCCGGCAGTCTGCTGCTCGTGTCGCTGAGGTAGTCCTGGCGCCATATTTCTTCGTCGTTTCTGATCAGTGTGATGCTGTCGATGGGTGCTGTACCGATGACCCGTCCCCGGATCAGGCGTTGTTCGGCGAAGACGGCTCGTTGTCCCATGGCTGTGTTGTTGACAGTGAAATCGACAATCACGCGTTCGCCGGTGGTGGCGTAGGTACGCCGCGTTTTCATGGCTGCGAACAGCGCATCGGCGGTTTTTTCTTCCGCCAGTACCGCGCCCAGACCGCCGCGCTGGGCAAGCGATGAGTTGTCGGGTGCGGTATATCCCGGCTGGCTGAGATGGTTGTCTGAAGCGGCGACAAAGCCGATCTGATGACCGTGATTCAGATAGGCGCGGCCGAAGAATTCAAAGTTGCCGTGCTGCGACATGATCTCCACCAGGGGTTCCAGCACCGGATCGCTCTGACGATAGTCCCCGGCCTGATGGGCATGGGGAATGATCAGCACGTCTCGTGGATCGTTGCCGGCGCGCAGTCCCTGATAGAGGCTGGACAGGGTTGGGAAAAACTGTACGGGAACCCGATCGCGTCGCTCCGGAGTCCGGAACAGCACGTTATGGTGGCCGCCCTGCAGATTGCGGACCGTCCATTCGTAGCCGAGAAAAGCGATGAATTCGCCGTCGCGGGAATAGTTTTCCACGTTGTCCTGCAGCACCAACCATTCCGCATCGTCCAGCCAGATATCGTGTTCGGAGTGAGTGACATAGTCGAGACGGGCATCGTCCCGCGCCCAGCGCATGAAACTCTCCGGTGTGCCGATACCTTCGGCAAATCCGGAATGGCCGTGCGTGTCTCCCCAGTAGATGCGCTCGCGCGGCGTAGCAGGGACCAGAATCGGATTCACCGGACCAACAATGCTGCCATCGAGCGTTGCCACCTGCAGCCGGTAGACGCCCGGTTCAGCCAGCGTCAGATCGTCGACCAGAGTAATGGCCTCAGGGTTTGCGGGCAGCGTTCTGAGCACTTCATCGCCAAGTCTCAGCTGCAGTTCGGGATGCCCGTCGAGCGCCCGGTTGCGGTAACGGTCCTCCGCGCGCACCGAAACCGTGAAACGCTCTCCCGGCAGGACGACGGAGGGTGCGAAACCCCGCAGGCCGGCAAACCGGGTACCCGTCACCTGAACAGGCTGGATGGGCAGACTGAGCAGGTCGCCATCCTCGCTCAACCGCAGATACAGCGGCAGTGGCATTCTGTCGCTGGCGAAGTCGGCCATCAGAAATCCGCGGCTGCCTCCGCTGGTATCGCCATAGGTAATTGTGACCCGATCGCCGGGTTGCAGTGTGCCGGCTGCGACTTTGAACATGAGCGCTTCGCCGACGCCGCGGAAATTGCCGTGCATGCCTCGGATCGGTGCAGTCGCGACGACGAAACTGACGTCTTCGCGGCTGCTGCGGACGCTGATGAAGTTGTCCGCGCGGGAATCCGTAGCCTGCCAGCGGCCGTAGTTCGGCATGAAGTGGCGTGCCACCACAATTCCACCACCGGTCTGAACTGGCCGGTTACCGACTGTATAGGTCTGACGGATGGTCACAAAGGTGCGGGCTTCGAAGGGGCCCGGATCGGCGACAAGCTCGCCTATGGCAGCGGGATCTTCGTCCAGCAGGGTCAGCTCCCGGATGTAGCTGTCCAGCAGCTCCGGGCGTCGTGCTGCCACGTCCCGATAAGCGAACACCAGGCCGATGTTCTGGGTCAGGTTGACCGGCAGATAACCGCCCGCCAGCGCGTAGGCATTTGACCACTGCCACAGGATTCTGGCGCGCTCTTCCAGGTTGGTGGCGTTGGACGGCTCGCCGGCCAGGTCGGATTTCAGTTTTTCGACCTGGGCGCGCAGATTCTGAGTCAGATAGTCGGTATTGATCCTGGGTGCTATCTGGGCAACTGCGGTACTGGCAGCCACTACTGCAAGCATGAAGATCAGACGACGCAGAAACCTTCCGCGCATGAAGTGTTCTCCCTTGTCAGCTGATGACCTGGTCTTCGGGTTCATCCCGGGTACCGGCGCGGTCGGTACTGGAGATAGGTCGGGTCCGTCTTTTCAACGCAGAAAAGGCTGATCGCCGGCAACCGTTGTCCGATACATGATCCGGCGGTGGCCATCGTAACCTCCCTGAGCACAATGCTGCACGCTGCGGTTGTCCCACATGGTCAGCATGTTGGGTTGCCAGCGATGCCGATAGACGAAACGGTCTTCGACGCTGTGCGCAAACAGACGCTTCAGCAGTCTGTCGCTTGCGGCCTCGTCCATGTCCTTGATGCCGATGGTATAGACCGAATTTATCCAGAGTACTTCGCGGCCGGTTTCGGGATGCGTGCGCACCAGTGGATGTTCGGTGATTTCCAGCGCGCTGTCGTGCGGCAGGATTTTCATACTGCGTTTGTCGCCGCCGCTGGCATAGAAACCCTGCAGACTGTACGGCCGCCTCGCGCTGTGCAGCGCGGTCATTGATCGCAGTTCTGAGCGCTCGCTGGACGCCAGTGCTTCGAAGGCGGCGCAGCCGTCGGCGTAGAGTGTATCGCCTCCGATCGGTGGGACGATGCTGGCATGCAGTATGGTTGCCGCAGGTGGTGCGGTCTGAAATGACCAGTCCGAATGCCAGGCCGCACCGAAAGGTGCGGCGGCTTCATCGGGTTCGCGGCGGATCTCGAGCACGTGAGGATGTTCCCGTACCGGTGCGACGTAAGGGTCGTTGCCGAAATCTCCGATCAGGCGGGTGAATGCGGCGAGCTGATCGAGATTCATCAGCTGATCGGGAAAAGCCACAACCTGATGACGCAGCCACAGGGATCTGATCTGCTGGACTGTATCCGTGTTCAGTGTTTTCAGATCAACACCGGAAATGACGGCGCCGAAGTCGTTTGTTTGTGCGGCAACCTCTACACTCATGTCCAGAAGCCTCCAATGACGATGAATGCCGCAGTAGCGACGGTGGCGCCGATGAGCAGAATCAGAATGAAAATGCCGGTGTCGCTGCCAGCAGTGTTTTCATCAGACGGGTTCTTTTTTGTGACGCCACGCCGGCGGCTGAGGACGACAAAGGTGAGCAGAACGATCAGCGCGGGGATCGCAAATTGAACCAGATAGCGCATCAGAATATCTCCCCGTTTCTGTTCGTGATAGTCATACGCCGAACGGGCGCAGCCGGTCAGCCGTGTTGCAGATGCCGGTGCGGTTGTCCGTGCCAGCCAGCATACCCACTGAATTCGAACAGAGGCAACCTGATGGAGCCGAGCCGATGACCTGGCTGGCGCAGCACTGGCTTGCCGCTGTGCTGATGATCCTCTATACCGGCGTGCTGTTCTATAACGCCAATATCGGCCGCACGACGAGCCACAATCTGACCGATTATTACGTCGGCGGCAGAAATCTGGGTGGAATGGTGGTGGGTATCTCGTTTTTTGCCACCTTCGCCAGTACCAACAGCTATATCGGGCATGCCGGCAAAGGATACGAATTCGGCCTGCCGTGGTTGTCCATGGCGGTGCTGATTGTGGTTTTTACCTGGCTGTCCTGGACGCTGGTTGCGCCGCGCCTGCGCCGTTTCACCAGTCAGTGGGACGCGCTGACGCTGCCGGACTATCTGCAGGCGAGATTCGGCAGTGGTTCCCGGCTGCTGCGCCTGGCTGCCGCGCTGGTTATCCTTTTTTCGAGCATGTTGTACCTGGTGGCGATCTTCAAAGGCGCCGGCAACCTGTTTCAGTCGTTCCTTGAGATTCCATATACAACCGCGGTCTGGCTGACGCTGGCGATCGTGATGGCCTACACCTCGATCGGCGGTTTTGTGTCCGTGGTCCGCACCGATGTCATCCAGGGCGTGCTGATGCTGCTGGGCTCGGTGACGATCTTTGCATTTGTGTTTGCTGCCGCCGGTGGCTCAGCGGCGTTGCCGGCACTGGCCAGCGCTCCTGATACAGAGCATCTGTTTACCGTGAACGCAGCGCTGCCGTTTGTGGTGCTGCTCGGTATCGCGCTGAGTGGATCATTGAAACTGCTGGTGGATCCGCGTCAGGTATCGCGCTTCTACGCACTGCGTGACGAACACAGCGTCCGCGTCGGCATCTGGGTGGCGGTGATCGGCATCGCGGTGATCCAGTTCAGTCTGTTTCCGGTGGGGATCTTCGCCCGGATGCTGCTCGACGGGGTGAGTGACACCGACATGGTGATACCGACACTGATTACGGATACTTCGGTGTTCCCGCTGTGGGTAGCCGACTGCCTGATCATCGCCATGGTGGCCGCCGCCATGTCGTCCATGGACAGTGTGCTGCTGGTGGCCGCATCGGTGCTCTACAAGGATATTGTGGAGACGATACACCCGACGGCGCATCCATTGAGGTGGACCCGCATCGGCGTGATTACACTGGCGCTGGCCTCGGCAGTGGTGGCTCTGGAACCGCCGGGGGGCATCGTCGAGATCACAATTTTCTCCGGCAGTCTTTATGCGGTGTGTTTCTTTCCCGCCATTCTGTTCGGACTGCACTGGCGGCGCGGCAACGCGGAGGCGGTGCTGCTGTCCATGCTGCTGGGGGTTGCCGTCCTGCTGAGCTGGATGCTCTACGGACCGCGCGGTGCGATCCACGAAGTCTTTCCTGCACTGGCGGTATCCTGTCTGGCTTACTGGATAGTCGCCATGAACTCACAACCGGCTATTCAACAATGGCCTGATAGGTGAGCACCTGGAAATCCTGGCGGATATTGAGGTGGCTGTAGGGCCGGACCTGGGTCATCAGTACCGCAACCAGTTCCTGGTCCGGGTCCAGCCAGCTGATGGTGCAGTAGGCGCCACCCCAGTAGGCAGCACCCTCCGACAGAGGCGTAGCCGCCAGACCGCGGTCCACCACAACACCATAGCCGAGTCCGAAACCCATGCCGGGACCGGCCAGCCAGATCGGCATGTCTCCGGTATGGTTGTCCGTCATCAGCGAGACTGTCGAAGGCGCCAGCAGACGTTGGCCGTTGAACTCTCCACCATTGAGCATCATCTGCTGGAAGCGCAGGTAGTCGGTAGCGGTTGATACCAGTCCGCCGGCGCCACGGAACAGTACCTTGGGACCGCTGACCCAGCGGCTGGCGCTCCCCGCGGGATCCTGCAGCACGATGCGACCGTCGTCTCCGGGCTGGTACTGCGCGGCAAGCCGATCCGCTCTGTCTGTATCGAGAAAGAAGTGTGTGTCCTTCATCCCCAGTGGTGTAAACAGTCTGGTTTCGAGGAATTCATCCAGCGGCATACCGGAGATGACTTCCACCAGTCGGCCGACGACATCCGTTGCCACCGAGTACTGCCACTGTGTGCCGGGCTGATAGACCAGCGGCAGCTTCGCCAGATGTTTTATGTATGCCTCTAGGTCTGCATCGGGATCCCGTTCGTCCATATATTCACGATAGAACTCAGAGTTACCCAGGTAGCTGTTGGCAATCCCGGCTGTGTGCGTAAGCATGTCACGAATCTGGATCGGTCGATCTGCCGGTACCAGTTCACCGGTCAGTCCGCTGGCGTCACCGGTTGTGGACACCAGCGGATCAGCAAATTCGGGCAGAAATTTCGCCACCGGGTCCCGCAACTGAAAGAGACCTTCCTCCCACAGCATCATCAGCGCTGCGGACGCGATCGGTTTGGTCATGGATGCGATGCGGAATATCGTATCGGTCTGCATGGACCTGCCAACAGCAACGTCCATTTCACCCAGCACCTGCAGATGTACCAGCCTGCCGCGACGCATGATGGCGGTGACCGTGCCCGGCACCAGACCCTGGTCGATGTATTGCTGCATGGCAGGTGCAATGCGGGCCAGTCGTTCGCTGGACATGCCGACTGATTCCGGTCGGGCGGTCGGCAGATCGGCAGCGGCGGCGTGATTCCACGGAATCAGCAGAGCGACGGCGAACGCCACAGACTTTCCCGAGCGGATGTTCGATATCCTTCTCATCAGAGGTTTCCTTGGTGATCAGGCAGCTTTGGCTGCTTCAACCTTGTGGATGCAGGGTCTTTCGGAAAGGCGATCCAGTAGTTCGCCGAGCTCGCCATGGCCTTCGAGCAGATCCGCATCGAATACCTTCGCGACAATGGCTCGCGCCAGACCGAAGGTATAGAAAGCATAGAGATCCGCCGCGGTAAACTCTGCGCCGCCAATGAAGGGGTCGCACTTGATGAGTCTGGCAACCGCGGCCATGCCACGGGCCAGGTCCGTCTGTGTTGCGTCTTTGAGTTCTTCGCTGATTTGTGCACCGAAAAAGGCGGCAGGCAGCGCGCGTCTGGCAACCAGTTCCACATCCAGTTCCAGATGCCGGATGAGTTCGATGATCTTGGCCCGGGCAAAAGGATCAGCGGGGAACAATGCAGGTTCCGGCTGCAGGATTTCCAGATAGTCGAGGATCGCATAAGACTCGGATATGAAGCCGAGATCGGTTTCCAGACAAGGCACTTTGCCCATCGGGCTTTTCCCCAGATAGTCCGAATCCTGAGAAGGTGGCGACGCAACTTCTTCGAAGATCACAGCCTTTTCCAGCAGTGCGGCTTTGATCAGACTGTAGTAGTTGCTTCTGGACATGCCATGCAGTTTCAACATGATCAGGCTCCTGTGCTTTTCTTCCGCTTGGTTTTGCCGGCAGCAGCGGGATTGGCCGGTGATTCGAAGTAGGCTCTATGGATGGCGCGGTCGAGGCTGGCCAGGTCGACCTGGATTTCATCGAGAAAGGCTCTTGCCTGCTGGGCGTCGCTAAAGGAACTGTCCCGCAGTTTACGGCGAATCCGGTTGGCGATCCGCAGCGAACTTTCATGTCGCGGCAGCCCGCGCAGGTTCTGCCGGATCGAATTGACGCCATAAGCCAGAGACCGCGGCAGGCGTTCGTTGTGCAGTAGAAAGTCCAGTACTGAGTCCTGCTGGATGGGTTCCTGGACTTCCGTGTTATAGCTCTGAGTCGCATCCAGCGACAGCAGCACACTGCGCCACTGAATATCCGCATAGGGTTCGAGATCCGTGACCGCTTCGAGCATGTTGTCTGTGCCGACATCCATGATCCGACTCGTCATGTCGGTGCGCTCGAGATAATTGCCGAGGCGGAAAAAACTCCAGTAGGCGTTGTGCAGCATGTTTGCCGACATGAAGCCGTCGATCCGCTGGGTGAATTTGGGTACTTCGATGAGCCCGGCGGTGCGCCGGGAACGGGACAGCGGTTCGGTCAGCTGGTCTTTTGCGAACAGCACCATCTCGTTGACGTACTCGACGGTCTGCCGCGGCACAATACCGCGCAGAGTTCGAACATTTTCCCGGGCCGCCTCCAGCGAGCTGAGCAGAGAGCCTGAATTGCGGGGATCATTGATCAGAAACCGGCAGACGTTCTTTTCAGTCGGTTCTTCGTAGTATTCGCTGAAAGCCTGCTGGTTGCCGGTGATGGCGATCAGTGGCTGCCAGCCCAGTGGCAGACGCTTCGGCAGATCGTACAGCAGTCTGGCATTAACGTTGACCAGACGGGCGGTGTTTTCCGCACGCTCCAGATAGCGGCCGAGCCAGTAGCTGCGTTGCGCGGTGCTGGAGAGAGTATAGGTCATGTTTCGAGGTCCACCACCCAGGTATCCTTGCTGCCGCCGCCCTGAGATGAATTCACGACAATCGATCCCTTGCGCATCGCAACGCGGGTAAGGCCGCCGGTGGTAACGTAACTCTTAGCACCGGAGAGGATGAAAGGCCGCAGGTCGAGATGACGCGGTTCCACGTGGTTGTCGATCAGTGTCGGTGAAGTCGACAGGCTGAGCATCGGTTGAGCCATGTAGTTACGTGGATTCGCGAGTATCTGTCGGGAAAACTTATCCCGTTCCGCTTTGCTTGCCCTGGGACCGATCATCATGCCGTAGCCGCCTGACTCGTTGGCCGGTTTGACGACCAGTTTGTCCAGATTCGCAAGCACGTAGTCGCGCTGATCTTTTTCCACGCAGCGGTAGGAAGGTACGTTCGGCAGGATTGGTTCTTCCTGCAGGTAGTATCTGATGATCTCCGGCACATAGGTGTAGATGACTTTGTCGTCGGCAACCCCACAACCCGGTGCGTTGGCGAGCGCTACATTGCCGGCGCGCCAGGCGCGCATCAGTCCCGGCACACCCAGCATGGAATCGGGATCGAATACTTCCGGATCTAAAAACAGATCGTCGATGCGCCGGTAGATTACATCGACCCGGATCATGCCTTCGATGGTGCGCATGTACACCACATCATCTTTGCCGACAAACAGATCCGAGCCTTCCACCAGCTGTGCCGACATGGCGCTGGCGAGATAGGCGTGTTCGAAGTAGGCGGAGTTGTAGATACCGGGTGTGAGGACAGCGATCTGCGGTGAGCGTACGTCCGTCAGCGAACGCAGACAGGCTTTGAGCTGGGCCGGATAGTCGTCGACCGGATGAATGACGTATTCATCAAAAAGCTCCGGAAAAACCCGTTTCATGACTTCGCGGTTTTCCAGCATGTAGGAAACGCCGGAAGGCACTCGCAGATTGTCTTCAAGTACGTATACCTGACCATCTGCATCGCGGACCAGATCGCTGCCGCAGACATGCGACCAGACACCGTGTTTCGGGCTGACACCGAGACATTCCGTACGGTAGTCCTTGGAACGTTCTATGTATTCGCGCGGGACGACCCCATCTTTAAAAATTTCCTGCTCGTGATAGACATCCTCGATGAAACGGTTCAGCGCTTTCACCCGCTGCTGCAGCCCGGCCGATATCTGATCCCACTCACGCTTCATGACCAGTCGCGGCACGATGTCGAAAGGCCATTCGCGATCTATGCTGCCGCTGCCCTCACCGGTGTAGACAGTGAAGGTGATCCCCATGGAGCGGATGGCAAGTTCTGCAGCAGTCTTCCGGGCAGTGAGCTCTTCGTCGGAGAGGTTGGTCAGCACCCGGCACAGATTCCCGGCGCCTTTGCGTGCTCTGTGGTTGGCAGTGATGAGTTCGTCCCACAGGCCGTCAGTATCGTAGGAGCGCCAGTCAATGGTCATAGCCGATCAGAAGTCCTGCTGATGTGCGATTCTTTTACAGCTCATTCTATTGAGAAAAGTCCCGGTGAACAAAGCAGGGCCACGCAGGCGTTGCGGAAAACCGCGTTAGAATACAGCGGAACACAAGCAGTATAGGAAGGTATTCATGCTCGACGGAAACGTTCGGCCGGACTATGCCGACGTAGCGGCATCACTGATCCGTCAGATTCCGAAAGATCAGGCAGCGGGTGCTGCAGTCTGCGTCTACCACAAGGGTGTCAGTGTGGTGGACATCTGGGGCGGTATAAAGGACTCGGCGGGAAATCCCTGGGCCGAAGACACCACGGCGCCCAGCTTTTCCACCACCAAAGGGGTGCTGTCCACTCTGGTGCATATTCTGGTGGATCAGGGTAAAGCGGAGTACGACGACACCATAGCCAGTCACTGGCCCGAATTTGCCGCCGGTGGCAAGGAAGCCATCACCATCCGGCAGGCGCTGTGTCATGAAGCCGGCCTGTACCGGATCACAGAAATGATTTCCCGGCCGGCGGAAATGCTCGACTGGGAACACATGAAAACGGTGATTGCCGATGCGGAACCCGTGCACGAACCTGGTGCGCAGCACGGCTACCACGCGCTGACCTATGGCTGGCTGATCGGCGGCCTGATTGAAGCGATCAGTGACAAGCCGCTGCAGACGGTACTGGCGGAAGAGCTGGTGGACCCGCTCGGACTCGATGGCATGTTCATCGGCATGCCGCATAACGAACTTTACCGGCGGGCCGAGTTGATCCACGGTGTGTCGAAGCCGGCACAACCGCGCGAGGCCTGGATGGAAACCCTCTACGGCTGGTTTGAGGCGGCTCTGTCCAGAGTCGGTGTGGAGCTGTCTGAGTTTGATGCTGCGTTGAATCCGTTCAACGAAGAATTCGACTGGAACGCTGAATCGACCGTAATGGCGATGATTCCGGCGGCGAACGGTCAGTTCACCGCCCGTTCGCTGGCGCGGATGTATGCGATGCTCGCCGGTGGCGGTGAAATCGACGGGGTCCGGCTGCTGTCGCAGGAGCGGGTTCGGGAATTCTCCCAGGTGCACAGCAGGAAGCGTGACGCCGTACTCTTCATGCCGATGCACTGGCGCATGGGTTATCACCGAGCCTTCACGATTGGCGCCAAAGCTCCGGACGCGTTCGGCCACTATGGCTATGGCGGCAGCGGCGCGTTCTGCGACCCCGGTCGTGGCCTGGCGGTGGCGCTGACACTTAACAGCGGTACCGGAACGCCGATCGGCAACAGTTTCATGCCGAGAATCGCCCGGGCCGCGATAAAGTCCGTAGACAGGCTGGGATAACATGTCCGCCGGTGATTTGCAGGCATTCCTGGAAGACTGCCGGAGCCTTTTCATCATTACCGGCGCCGGCATCAGCGCACCTTCCGGTATTGGTACCTACCGGGCCGACAACGGTGACTGGCACAGTGCCCGGCCGATTACCCATCAGGAGTTCGTCAGCAGCGAAACGGCCAGGCGCCGATACTGGGCACGCAGCATGCGTGGCTGGCCGGTGTTTCAGCAGGCGCAGGCGAATGCCGCACATGCGGCGCTGGCCCGTCTCGAAGCCGACGGCCGATCTCTGTGCCTGGTTACCCAGAACGTAGATGGCCTGCATCAGCAGGCGGGGCAGACGCGGCTGATCGAACTGCACGGTTCGCTGGCGCGGGCTGTCTGTCTGAACTGCGGCCAGCAGACCAGCCGGCAGCAGCTGCAGCACTGGCTCGAACGGCATAATCCGCGGCTACAGGCGGTAACCCCGACTCCTGCGCCGGATGGCGACGCGGATCTCGGTGGTGCCGAGAACGCGCCGGATTTCAGAATTCCGCAATGCCGGTTGTGCGGCGGGGTGTTGAAACCGGATGTGGTGTTTTATGGCGATACGGTCCCGAAGCCGAGAGTGGCCGCCGCCTACGCTGCCCTCGAAGACGCTGACGGCGTGCTCGTCGTCGGCAGCTCGCTGATGGTGTATTCGAGCTTCCGGTTCTGCCGCAGGGCGCACGAACTGGGAATTCCGATGGCGGCTGTCAACCGCGGCGTCACGCGAGCGGATGCCTGGTATCGATGCAAACTGAGCGCAGACTGCGTTATTGTTTTACCGTCACTGGTAGAGCAGATTCGGTGATCAGCGAAGCCGGCGACGCAGATGGCATGCGCCGGTACAGAAACACAGCCGCAGGAGGGGAGAATGCAGGTGAAACAGCGTATGGCAGTCATTGCGAAACCGCCTGCCGAACCGATGTCTACAGCACCCGACCGCGGAGCCTGCGGCAGCTGGGCGCTGACCGGGTTCGTCATGCTGCTTGGTTGCCTGCTGCAGACTGCTGCCTTCGCACAGTCTGCGGAATCTGCTGCGACTGCGGAAGTCGCTGCAGCCGAACCGGAACCCACGCAGCAGGCCACTGCCGAGGATGCCGGCACGGACGACTCAGCCAATGCGGATACCTCCACTGAGGACGCAGACGCCGAGCAGGCGTCATTTGAAGAACGTCTGGACAAACTGCTGGTGCAAGGGGAGACAGAAGAGGTCTATGGCGAGACAGAAAACTGCCTGTACCACCGCAAGTACCGGAACATCGACATCATCAATGAAAACATGCTGCTGTTTTCGCGCGGGGATCAGTACTGGCTGAACACGCTGAAACGCAATTGCCTGGGCCTGAGGCGGAGCATGGTGATCAACGTGCTGATGAAGGGTATCGGCAGTATCTGTGCGAACGATCAGGTATACGCCAATACCCGGTTCGACATGAATCAGGGCTGGACCGCGAGCGGGCGCCCGGTGCTGGTACGCGCCACCTGCACGCTGGGTGAATTCCGCAGCATTGATGAAACCTTCGCCCGCGCGCTGCTGGCGCTGAAAGAATGATGCTGCGGCTGCTGACGGGAGCTGCTCTGCTGGCGACTGCGCTCGCTGCGGTGGCGGCTGAAGAGGTGAGCGGAACAGCGGCTCAGGCAGAGGCGGCTGAGGCCGGGATGGCGGATTCGAGCCGGGAGCCGGCAGCTGCAGAACTGTCAGTCGAAGAAATCCTCACGACACCGTCAACCGAAGAGTATGTGAATACTCCGCGCTGTATCTCGACCCATCGAATCCGGCAGGTGCACGTGCTCGACGCCAGCAACATAGTCTTCGAGATGCGTCGCGACAGCTATTATCTGGTGCAGTTCAGGCATCGCTGTCCGCAGCTGGAACCGCGCGCGACCATTTTTTACGACGTCTCCGATCAGCAGCTCTGCAGGCTGGATTCCATCCGGCCGCTGATCGGCATCAGTGCGGCTGCCCGGGTCGGGCCTCCCTGTCAGATTCCGGGTTTCAAAGAAATCAACCGCGCCCAGTTCCTGCTCGTCCGGGAAACGCTCAAACACGGGCGACGGGGCCCGGATCTGGTGGACCAATCCGAGTCGGACGAGGAGCCGGACGAGGAGCTGGAAAAGAACCCGCACTGAGCGCGACCCACCCGTAGTCAGCGCGAAAGGTCAGCGCCGGGACGACTGTCTTGAGGGCATAAAACCCATACGCTATAGTCAGCTCACTTCGAATCAGGAGGGGACCTGGCAGGTGTGTGTGCGCCGCCAGGGTGAAACGCAATCGCAGGCTTGCTCCGAGCCTCAACAGACGGAACATTCTCCCAGCCCATGGGTGGATACAGTACTCAGGAAGTTGCCGAACTCATCGGCATGAAACCGGATCAGGTTCGCCACTATGTGCGAAGGGATCTGCTTGAGCCCCTGCGCGGCGATCACGGTGAATTCCGCTTCAACTTTCAGGATGTCGTGCTGC
>Ga0055474_10000201_pt1 | contig 13409 bp, 1 predicted proteins | sample Muzzi_PWA_D1_FD_57680 | JGI IMG/M metagenome (GOLD analysis project Ga0055474, IMG submission 57680) | Wetland microbial communities from San Francisco Bay, California, USA, that impact long-term carbon sequestration - Muzzi_PWA_D1 | ecosystem: Environmental > Aquatic > Marine > Wetlands ... | reverse complement strand
TGGTCCTCCAGCACCGCCCCGGAGAGCCATTCCCGCTGCCACAGGGCGAAGTCGGCGTACTGGATCGGCAGCTCCGGCAGGGGGGCCGAAGAGGGTGACCCGCCGCCCGCCCGCGCCGTGTACAACGCCGCCACATCCCGCAGCAGGATCGGCAGGGAAATGCCATCGGCGATGATGTGGTGCAGGTTGAAGAGCGCCCGATGCTCCCCCTCCGCCCCCACCGTCCGGCGCAGCAGGACGGTCCGGAAGAGCGGCCCCCGGGCCAGATCGAAGGGCCGCCGGGCGTCCCGTCTCGCCAACGCCGTCGCCTCGACCGAGGCCGCCTCGCCGAGACCCGTCAGATCCACCACCGGCAAGGGCGGGGCGCCCCCTTCCAGGATCACCTGCCGGGGCCGCCCGGGCTGCTGGGGATCCTCCGGGAAGCGGGTGCGCAGCGCTTCGTGGCGGGCGGTCACCGCCCCCAGGGTGGCCTCCAGACTCGCGACCTCCAGAGCTCCCTGGAGGGCCACCGCCACCGGCAGGTTGTAGACCGGGCTTTCCGGCTCCAGCTGGTGCAGGAACCACAGGCGCTGCTGGGCGAAGGAGAGGGGCAGGTCCGCCCGCTCCGGAGGGCGCCGGGGGATGGTCTCCCGGCGTTCCAGCTGGAGCCCTTCCTCCTCCGCCAGCAGGCGTTCCAACAGTGCCATCTCGTCGATGCCGGGGTTGTTTTCTTCAGCCATGGTCCCTTCCCTACGACCGCGCCAGGCGCTGCCGTTTCTCCTCATCCGACATGGAACGGATGCGCAGCAACACCCGCGCGATTTTCTCTACCTGACCCGGTTGGGGCTCCCGCTCCTCCAGCACCGCCGCCAGGCGGGCCACCGTGGTGGCGCGAAATAGATCCCCCAGGGGGATCTCGAAACGGAAGGTCTCCTCCAGCCGCCCCAGGAGGCGCATGGCGAGGAGGGAGTGGCCCCCCAGATCGAAAAAGTCGTCCTCCGCCCCCACCCGCTCCACCCCCAGGACCTCGCTCCACAGCCCCGCCAGCACTTCTTCCACCGGTCCCTGGGGCGCCACGTACTCCTCCCGCGGCAGCGCCGGATCCGGCAACGCCTTGCGGTCGATCTTGCCGTTGGGGGTCAGGGGCAGCGCCGCCAGGGGCACCACCACGGTGGGCAACGCCGCTTCCGGCAGCAGGGTGGCCAGCGCGCCCCGCAGCGCCGCGGGATCCAGCCCCAGGGTTGCCCCATCGGCGGCCTCGGGAACCCCGTAGGCCACCACCACCGGGGCGCCCGTGGCGTCCGGGCGGGCCACCGCCACCGCCTCCCGCACGCCGGGCAACCCCCGCAACGCCGCCGCCACCTCTCCCAACTCGATGCGCACGCCACGGATCTTCACCTGATGGTCCAGCCGACCGACGAATTCCACCAGCCCATCCCCCCGGCGACGCACCAGATCCCCGGTGCGGTACACCCGCCCTCCAGCCGTTTCGGTCGTCGCGAAAGGATCCGGACGGAAGCGGTCCGCCGTCAGGGCGGGGCGCCGATGGTAGCCCCGGGCCAGCCCGACACCGCCGATGAGCAGTTCCCCGGCGGCACCCCCGGGCACCGGTAGCAGCGCCGGGTGGTGGCGATCCACGACGTGGATGGCCAGGTTGTCGATGGGAGCACCGATGGGCAGCCGAGGGGGCAAGGGTGTCGGCAAACTCCCGGTGGCCGTCTCCAACAACCGGGCGCAGGGCCACGCCGTGACATCCACCGCCGCCTCCGTGGGGCCGTACAGATTGTGCAGCGCCACCTCTGGCAACCGTTCCCGGCAGCGCACCGCCAGTTCCGGGGACAACGCCTCGCCGCTGGCGACGATCCGCCGCAGCGCGGTGCCCACCGCCGCGAGATCACCCCCCGTTTCCAGGAAGACCTCCAGCATGGAGGGCACGAAGTGCACCGTGGTCACCGCCGCCGCCGCGATGCGCTGCCGCAGGTAGCCGGGCTCCTTGTGCCCCCCGGGACGCGCCAGCACCAGCCGCGCGCCCACCAGGAGCGGCCAGAAGAGCTCCCACACCGAAACATCGAAGGAGATGGGCGTCTTCTGGAGCACCGCATCCGCCGCCGTCAGGGGATAGGCCCGCTGCATCCACAACAACCGGTTGACGATCCCCCGGTGGCGGTTGACCACCCCCTTGGGACGCCCGGTGGTGCCGGAGGTGTAGAGGATGTAGGCGGCGTTTTCCCCCCGCGTCGGCAGCGCCACCGGCTCTGCGTCGGCGTCGAGATCCACCGTGTCCAGCCACAGCACGGTGGTCCCGGTGGGCAAGGGCGGCAACCGGTCCGCCAGATCCCGGGTGGCCAGCAGCACCGGCGGCGCGCTGTCCTCCACCATGGCGGCGAGGCGGGGGGTGGGATAGTCGGGATCGAGGGGCAGGTAGGCGCCCCCGGCCCGCAGCACCCCCAGGAGCGCTGGCAGCAGCCACGGTCCCCGTTCCAGGGCCACCGCCACCGGCACCTCCGGCCCCACCCCGTGGGCGCGGAGGGCCGTGGCCACGGCTCCGGCGGTCCCCCACAGACGGCGGTAGCTCCAGGTCGCGGCGTCTGCGGTATCGTCGGTGGCCTCGCCCTCCCCGTCCGGCAGGACCAGCGCCACCGCCTGCGGAGTGCGCGCCACCTGGGCGGCGAGGCGCTCCGTCAGGGTCTCGCCCTCCGTCGTGGGATGGCAGAAGGCGGTGTCGTTGCTCTCCACCACCAGCTGGTGGCGCTGCCCCGGGGTCAGCACGGGCAGGCGGGAAAGCGGGGCCGACGGATCCGCCGCGATCCCCGTGAGCAGTGTTTCCAACCCTGCCAACAGGCGACCCGCGGTGGTGCCCTCGAAGAGTTCCCGGCGGTACTCCAGGGAGAGTTGCAGAGCCCCCTCGGTGCCCCCTTCGAGGGTCAGCGTGAGATCGAATTTCGCCGCCCCCAGGCCCGACTCCGCCCCGGCGGGCGCCGCCGCCCCGAAGGGCTCCACCTGGAGGGCCCCCAGAGCCAGCGTCTCCCGGGGCACCGTCTGCCCCACCACCGCCACCTGGAAGAGGGGGGTGTGGGCCTGGGAGCGTTGCGGTTGCAGCTCCTCCACCAGCTTCTCGAAGGGGAGATCGGCGTGCTCCCACGCCGTCAGGGCCTCCTCCCGGGTGGCCGCCAGCAGCGCCGAGAACGGCGCCTCGATACCGCCCTCCAGGCGCCGGAGATCGAGGCGCAGCACCAGGGTATTGACGAAGAAGCCGATGAGGTCCTCCACCTCCGGGCGGGAGCGCCCCGCCACCGGGGTGCCGAGGGTCCAATCCCCCTGCCCCGTCCAGCGGGCCAGAAGCGCCGTCCACGCCGCCAGCAGCAGGACGAAGCGGGTGGCGCCCCCCCGCGCCGCCGCGCCGTCCAGGGCGGAGGTCAAGGCCTTGCCCAGGCGCCGCCCCTTCACCCCGCCGGCGAGGCCCTGCACCGCCGGGCGGGGCCGGTCCAGGGGGAGTTCCGCCACCGCCGGAGCCCCCGCCAGCCGCTGCCGGTGGTGGGACACCTCCGCCGCCAGGGTCTCGCCCGTCCCACCGGTGCCACCAGTCAACCGAACGCGTTGCCACGCGGCGAAGTCGGCGTACTGCACCGGCAACTCCGGCAGCGGCGCCGCGGTGCCCTTGCCATGGGCCTGGTAAAGCGTCGTCACCTCGCTCACCAGCACCCCCTCCGACCAGCCATCGGAGGCGATGTGGTGCAGGGTCAAGAGGCCCCCGTGCTCCGTCGGCCCCAGGCGCAGCAGCACGGCGCGCAGCGGCGGTGCGGTGCCCAGGGCGAAGGGGCGCCGGGCTTCGGTGCGGGCCAGGCGGTGAGCTTCGGTGGCGCGCTCCCCATCGCCCAACGCCGTCAGGTCGATGACCGGCAGGGAGAGCCCCCGACCGGCGGGCGGCTCCCACGGGTGCACCGCCGGGTCGCCGCCGGGGGGCTGCTGGATCACCGTGCGCAGGGTTTCGTGGCGCGCCACCACCCCTTGGATCGCCGCCTCCAACGCCGCCACCCCCAGGGGACCCCGGAAGCGCAGCGCCGTGGGCAGATGGTACGCCCAGCTCTCCGGCTCCAGGGTGTGGAGGAACCACAGGCGCTCCTGGGCGAAGGAGAGGGGCGCCGGAACGAGGGGCCGCCCCGCCGCGTCCCGGGGCAGGGGCACCAGCGGGGGCAATCCATCAACAACATCAACAACATCACCGAGGCCGCACCGCCGCACCGCCCGGACGCTCCGCTCCAGGCCCGCCACCGTGGGGTGTTCGAAGAAGGCGCGCACCGGCACCTCGACCCCCATCTGGGAGCGCAGCCGGGCCAGCAGGCGGGTGGCCAGCAGCGAGTGACCGCCCAGGGCGAAGAAGTCGGCGTGGATCCCCACCGCCCCGGCGGGCAGCCCCAGGAGATCGGCGAACAGGGTCGCGATCCATTCCCCCTCCGGGGTCCGGGGTGGCGTGCGGTCCCCCTCCGCCGCCGAGCCCGCGCCGGAGGCCCCGCTTTCTTCCTCCGGGGGCAGCGCCCCCCGGTCCACCTTGCCGCTGGGCAGCAAGGGCAGGCGCTCCAGCACCGTCACCGTGGTCGGCAACATGGCCTCCATCAGGGAGCCCTCGGCGAGGAGTCTGCCGCGCACGGCGGTCGCCCCCAGGGCGTTCGCCGGGCTCCCCGGGGCTGCCACCAGGAAGGCCGCCAGGTGGATCTCGCCGCCCGCATCCCTCGATCGCGGCACCACCACCGCCTCGGCGATCTCCGGCAGCTGTAGGAGGGCCGCTTCCACCTCCCCCGGCTCGACCCGAAAACCCCGCACCTTCAGCTGCCGATCCACCCGTCCCAGGATCTCCAGGGTGCCCTCCGCCCGCCACCGAGCGCGGTCCCCGGTGCGGTAGAGACGGCCCCCGGGCACATCACTGAAGGGATCCGGCAGGAAGTGGGCCGCGGTCAAGGCAGGGCGGCGATGGTAGCCCCGGGCCACCCCGGTGCCCCCCAGGTACAGTTCCCCCACCACGCCGAGGGGGAGGGGACCGGGCCGGGCACCGGTTCGCTCCAGGACATAGGCGGCGCGCCCCGCCAGGGGGCCGCCGATGTGCACGGCGCTGTCTTCCTGGAGGGTTCCCAGGCACGCCGTCACCGTCGTCTCCGTGGGGCCGTAGGCGTTCAGCAGCCGGGGCCTCGCCGCCGCCCCGGCCGGGAATCCCGCCGCCGCCACCCCCCGATGCCAATCCGCCACGGCGCTGGCGGGGAGGGCGTCCCCCCCGACCATGACCGTGCGCAACGCCGTCCCCCGCAGCAACTCCGGCTCCGCCGCCACCGCCGCCGCCAGTTGCCCCCAGTAGGCCGGCGGCAGGTTGGCCACCGACACCTCCCAATCCCGCAACCAGCGCAGAAAGGAAGCCGGGGCCGGCACCGCGTCGCCCCGCAACACCAGCGCCGCCCCCGCCGCCAGGGTGAGGGCGATCTGTTCCAGCGCCGGATCGAAGGCGAAACCGGCGAAGCCCAGCACCCGATCCCACCCTTGCAGCGCCAGCCGTGCCCCCAGGGTCTCGATGTGGCGGGCGGCGGCGCCATAGCTCACCGCCACCCCTTTGGGGCGGCCCGTGGAACCGGAGGTGTAGGCCAGGTACGCGGCGGCGGCGGGCGGGGGTGCCGGAGGCAGGGGTCCCGGCAGGCGGGCGCCGGGCTCCGGCGGTTCGATCTCCAGGATCTCGACCCCCTCCGCCACCGGCGCATCGAGCCCGGTGAGGCCTTCCCCACCCCCCGGCCCCACCACCAGGAAACGCGCTCCGGAATCCTCCAGCAGGAAGCGCAGCCGAGCCGGGGGAAGAGTGGCATCCAGGGGCACGGCGCAGGCCCCCGCGGCCCACACCCCCAAGAGCGCCGCCACCGCCGCCGGACGGCGCGGCAGCAGCACCGCCACGGCCACCTCCGGCCCCGCCCCCAACGCCGCCAGGCGGCGCGCCAGGAGGCCCGCGGAGGCCGCCAGCACGCCGTAGGAAACCGCCACGGCGCGCTCCCCCGCCGCGTCCACCATGCCCAGGATGGCCGGGGCGTCGGGGGTGCGGCGCACGTGCTCCCAGAAGGCCGCCCGGAAGAGGGTGCTGTCCCCTTCGGAGTCCCTTCCAGCGGCCCCGGTGATGCGGTCGGCGTTGGCCTCCACCACCACCTGGTGCCGTTCCGCGGCGGGCAGGGTGGCGCGCCGCGCCCAGGAGAAGAGGGGCGCCGCCGGGCCTGCCGCAGCGGCCCCCCGGGCCGCCACCGCAGCCGCTGCCAGGGCCACGAGGCCCCGCACCCACCGCTCCACGGTGGTGGCGTCGAAGAGATCCGCGGCGTAGTCCAGCCGACCGTGAATCCGTCCCCCGCGCCCCTCCAGGAGTTCCAGGGCGAGGTCGAATTTGGCGCTCCCCAGGGCCTGGGGACGGGCGCGCATCTGGAGCGCCGCGGCGGCAGCCCCGCCGCCCTCTTCGTCGGAGGCCGCGACGGCCATCGCCCGGGGTACATTCTGCAAGGTCAGCAGGGCCTGGAAGATGGGTGGATAGCGCAGATCCCGCTGCGGCTGCAACGCCTCCACCAACCGTTCGAAGGGCAGATCCTGATGGCTCTGGGCCTCGATCATCCGCCGCCCCAGGCGCTCCAGGAGCGCGCCGAAGGGGTCGTCCATCGCGCCCTCCCCCTTCGCCACGGAATCCGGGTCCAGAAGATCGACCCGCAAGACCAGGGTGTTGACGAAGAAGCCGATGAGGCCCTCCAATTCCACCCGGGGTCGGCCCGCCACCGGGTGCCCCAGGCAGACCACCGACTGGCCGGAGCGCTCCCCCAGGAGCACCCCGAAGAGCGCCGCCAGGGCCGTGAAGAGGGTCGTCCGGCGCTGCCGTGCCAGCTCCCGCAAGCCCGCCGCGATCTCCGCCGGGATGTGCACCGTGCAACTCCCCCCCCGGGCCGAGGGGCGCGCCGGGCGGGGCCGATCCAGGGGCAGTTCCAGCAGCGGCGGGGCGCCCGCCAGCCGCTGGCGCCAGTAGGTCAGCTGCTCCGCCAGGGCGCCCTCCGCCAGCACCTCCCGCTGCCAGGCGGCGTAATCGCCGTACTGGATCGGCAACGGCGGGCGGCTCCGCAGCCCACCGGTGTACCCCGCCATCATCTCCTGGACGAAGATCCCCATGGACCAGGCGTCGGAGACGATGTGGTGGATCACCACCAACCAGTCATGACGCTGGGGACCGTGCCGCTGGGGACCCTCACCCTGGGAACCGTGACGCAGCAGCACGGAGCGCAGCAGCGGCCCCCGTTCCAGGGCGAAGGGACGGGCGAAGAGCCTGCGGCCCAGCCGCGCCGATTCCGCCTCCAGCGCCGCCCCGGGGAGGCCGCTGAGATCGATCACCGGCAAGGTCATCGAGACGACCGGCAGGACCCGCTGCACGGGGTGCTCGCCGCGCTCCTCAAAACCGGTCCGCAGGCTCTCGTGGCGGGCCACCACCGCGCCCAGGGCGCGCTCCAGGGAGGCGCATTCCAGGGGACCTTCCAGCTCGTAGCGCTGGCCGTTGTTGTAGGCCGGGTTGCCGGGATCGAGGCGATCCAGGAACCACAGCCGCTCCTGGGAGAAGGAGAGAGGGAAGGTGTCGTCGCCGGTGCGGGGACGGGGTTGGGGGCCGCGATCCAGGGCCTTTGCCCCCTGCTGCTTGCGGCGCAACTCCAGCAGCGCCCGTTGCCGGGGGCTCAGGGCGGCCAGCCGTTCTTCCAGGGTCTTCATGGCGCCCCCTCCTCGTCGTCCGCCCCCGCCGCCGATGCCGCCGCCAGCGCCGCCGCCAGTTCCTCCTCGGACAACCCTTCGACATCGTCCAGCAGGGCCGCCAGGGCGTCGTCCGACAACGGGTCGTCGTCCTCGGTCCCGGCGGTGTCCGGCGCCTGGGTAGCCGGTGCCGTGGCCGTCGCCGAGACCGTATCCAGGAAGTCCGCCACGCCGGCCACCGTCGAGGCCCGGAACAATTGCTCCACGGTGACCTGGGTGCCGAATTCCTCCCGAATGCGCGCCAGGAGGCGGATGGCGAGGAGGGAATCGCCCCCCAGCTCCAGGAAGTCGTCGTTCACCCCGACCGCATCGACGCCCAGCAAGGCACCCCACAGCGCCGCCAGCCGCTCCTCGGTGGCGGTGGCGGGCGCCTGGTACGGGGTCGCCAGGCGGGGGCGCGGGTGGGCGCCCTCCCCGGTTTGGGCGGCGGGGGCGGGGCCGTGGTCCGCCGCGTCCTGGCCCAGCCGCAGGCGCTGGCCCCCGGCCACCGCCGCCGCCCAATCCCGGGGCCACACCACCAGTTGGGGCAGGCCCGGCGTCAGGGCGCGCAGGAAAGCCTCCGCGCCGTCCGCTGAAGTGATACCCCCGGCGAGCCCCGCCTGCTGCTCCGCCCGGTACTGGGCCGAGACCTCCATCTCCGCCGCCAGGCCCACCTCCCGCCAGACGCCGTAGTTGATGGCCACCGCCGTGGGGCAGGTGTGGGCGTAGGCATCCAGGAAGGCGTTGGCGGCGGTGTAGTCCACCTGCCCCAGCCCCCCTACGAAGGAGGCGATGGAGGAGATCAGGGCGAAGAAATCCAGCCCCTCGACGCCCCCTTCGAGGGTGCTATCCAGGGCTGCCTCCAGCCGCCGCACCCCCCGCACCTTGGAGCCCAGGACCCGCTCCGCGGCGGCCCGATCCTTGAGCCGCAGCAGCCCCACCCCCGGCACCCCGGCGGAATGGATCACCCCATGGATGGGGCCACAGCGCTCGATGCCCTGAGCGATCGCCTCGGTCACGGCGTCCGCATCCGTCCCAGCCTGATCGGCGAGATCGGCGGTAACCACCACGACCTCCGCCCCCAGTTCTTCCAACTCCCGCACCCGCTCCGCCCGGGGGCCCACATCCTCCACCGCCGAACGCCCCAGCAGGATCAACTTCGCCGGGTGACAGCGCTCCGCCAAGGTCCGGGCGAGGGTGAAGCCGATGCCCCCCAGGCCCCCGGCCACCAGGTAGCAGCCCCCGGCCCGCAACGGTGGCGCCGCCGCGGCCAGGGGCACCGGGGCGAAGCTGGGGGTGAAGCGCCGCCAGCCACCACGACTCCGCCCCATCGCCCGATAGGCCACGGAAGCGGCCCCGCCGGTCACCGGGCCGAAGCGCTCCGTCGTCAACTCCGCCCACTCCACCGCCGTCGGAGCCAGATCCTCCCCGGCGGGGAGATCGACGGTGACCGCCTCCAGACCGGCGATCTCCTGGGGCAGCACCCGCGCCGGACCGAAGAGGGTGGTTTTCTCCGGGCTGAGTTCATCCGTGGGGTGCACCGCCGCGACCCCACTGGCGACCACCAGCAGGCGCGCTTGCCGCTCACCGTTCCCCGCTCCTGAACCCTCCTCCAACCACTCCGCCAGCGCCTGGCCCAGGAAGAGGAGGGAGTAGAAGGCCCGGTCCACCGTCGCTTCCGGCGTAGCCCTCTCTCCCAGCCCCCAGCGATGGAGCACCGCCAGCGGTCCAGCGAAGTCCCCCAGCGCCGTCAGCAGCTGCCGGTAGTCCTCCTGGGACCCCGGCGCCACGGTGAAGATGTCGGGTGCCTCCTCGACGCGGGCGAAGCCTGCCCCGGGCAGCACCGTCCACACCGGAACGTCCTCGGGGAACACACCCTGGACGGGTGCTGCCGCTGGGGCGGTCGGCGCGAAATGGAGGATCGCGCCGGGGTGCCAGCCCTTACCTTCGCCATCCCTCGGCACCGGCACCGGCGCCGCCGGTTGCCAGGTGGGGGTGTGAAACCACTCCTCCAGGGGGCGGGGTCCCGCCGGGGCGGCGGCCCCGGTCGCCAATCCCTGCCCCGCCTCGATCCAGTAACGGCGGCGCTGGAGGGCGTAGGTGGGGAGCGCCACGCGGCGGCGGTCCTCCTCGGCGGCGTAGCCCCACCAGTCCACCGCCCCCCCGGCCAGCCAGAGCCGCGCCAGGGCGCCCTGCAGGAAGGCGTCCGCCCCCTGGCCGTCGCGGGGGTCGGGGAGGGAGGCGATGAGGGTGTGCTCCGCTCCCGCCGCCGGTTGCTGCCGCGCCGCGGTGGCCAGCGCCTGCCCGGGGCCGACCTCCAGGAGAATCCGTTCCGGGTCCTCCAGGAGCTTCTCCAGCCCCTCGGCGAAGTGCACCGTGCCGCACAGGTGGCGTACCCAATATTCCGGGTCCAGCGCCTCGTCGGCGGTCAGCCCGTCGCCGGTGACGTTGGAGAGCAGGGGGATCTGGGGCGGATTCAACGTCACCGCCGCCAGCGCCCGACGCAGCGCCGCCGCCGCCGGTGCCATGGCCGGGGAGTGGAAGGCGTGGGTGGTGGCCAGACGCTGCCCCACCAGGGCTTCCCGCTCCAGCCGCGCCTCCAGCACCGCCACCGCCGCCTCGGGACCGGAGACCACGGTCACCCCGGGGGCGTTGTGGGCGGCGATGGCGAGATCGGCGGCGACCGCCGCATCCGCCGCCAGCGACGCCAGCAGTTCCGCCGTGGCGGCGGGCGCCAGGGGCACCGCCAGCATCGCCCCGGCGGGGAGCGCCGCGATGGCCTGGCCCCGGGCCGCCACCACCTTCAGGGCGTCCTCCAGGGAGAAGACCCCCGCCAGGCAGGCGGCGGTGAATTCCCCCAGGGAGTACCCCAGGAGAGCCTCCGGCACCACTCCCCAGGCGCCCCACAATTGGGCCAGGGCGTACTCCACGGCGAAGACCGCGGGCTGGGCGATGGCCGTCTGGCGCAGCCGCGCCGCCGCGGCACTCTCCGGCTCCGGCTTTCCCCGACCCAGCAGGCGCTTGAGGTCGAAGGCCGGGGCTTCAGCCGCCTTCTCTTCCACCGCGGCGCAGAGCAGGGGCCGGAGGTCCTCCCCCAGCAGGGGTTCCAGCAGATCGCAGCACTGGTCCAGGGCACGGCGGAAGACCGGTTCGGTCTCGTAGAGAGCCCGCGCCATGCCGGGGCTCTGGTCCCCCACGCCGGGGAGGAGGAAGGCCACGGAGCGACTGCGCCGGGGCTCCTCCGCCCGCAGCAGACCGCTCCCCGCCCGCAGCGCCGCGGCGGTTTCCACCAGCCCGTAGACCTCCGCCGGGGCCACCACCGCCGCCCGGTGAGGCAGGCGCCGCCGCCCCACCTGGAGGGTGTGGGCGACATCCGCCAGCGCCCCCGGGAAGCGGGCTTCTGGATGGCCTTCGAGCCATGCCCCCAGGCGATCCCCAGCGGCCTCCAGGGCGGCCTCCGAGGCGGCGGAGAGGACCAACAGCTGATGCCGCCGCGCGGTCGGCGCCGGGGGAGGCGGTTCGGGGGCGGCCTCCAGGACGGCGTGGGCGTTGGTGCCACCGAGACCGAAGGAGGAAACGCCAGCGCGGCGCGGTACCCCGGCCTCCTTGCCCTGCCGCTCCGGCCACGGCTGGCGGTGGTCGGGCACGAAGAAGGGGGTGCCGGTGAAGTCGATCTGCGGGTTCGGGGCCTCGAAGTGCAAGGTCGGCGGGATCTCGCCGTGTTCCAGCACCAGCACCGTCTTGATCAGGCCCGCGGCCCCGGCGGCGGTATCCAGGTGACCGATATTGGTCTTGACGGCCCCCAGGGCGCAGCGCTGGAGTCTTCCAGAGGCACCCTCGCCGCCATCGCCGCCATCGCCAGTAGCCTTGCGACCGAAGACTTCGGTCAGCGCCGCCACCTCGATGGGATCCCCCAGGGCGGTGCCCGTGCCGTGGGTTTCGACATAGCCGATCTCCTCCGGCTGCACTCCCGCCATCGCCTGGGCCTCGGCGATCACCCGGGCCTGGCCCTCGACACTGGGGGCGGTGAAGCCCACCTTCCCGGAACCATCGTTGTTGATGGCGGTGCCCCGGATGATGGCGCGGATGGGATCCCCCGCGGCGAGGGCGTCCGGCAGGCGCTTCAGCAGCACGATCCCGGCGCCGTTGCCCCCCACGGTGCCCGCCGCCTGGGCATCGAAGGCCCGACAATGGCCATCCGGGGAGGAGATCCCCTCGGGGGTGTAGCGATACCCGCCCCGGGTCTGGTTGGTGAGGGCCACACCCCCCGCCAGGGCCGCGTCGCACTCCCGCCGCAGCAGCGCCTCGCAGGCCAGATGGGTGGCCACCAGGGAGGTGGAACACGCCGTCTGGACGTTGATGGACGGCCCCCGCAGGTTCAGCTTGTAGGACACCCGGGTGGGCAGGAAGTCCTTGTCGTTGCCGATCACCAGGCCGATATCCCCCACCGACGCCATGACCTCCGGGCGCGAGGCCAGATTGGCCAGGTAGCGGTTCATGGCCATCCCGGCGAAAACACCGATGCTCGCCTCGGTCTGCTCCGGGTCGATGCCGCCGCTCTCCAGCACCTCCCAGGCCAGTTCCAGGAAGAGGCGCTGCTGGGGATCGAGGATCTCCGCCTCCCGGGGGTTGATGCCGAAGAGTTCGGCATCGAAGAGGTCCAGCCCTTCCAGATAGCCCCAGGCGGGGACGTAGTCGGGATCCTGCACCAGCGCCTCCGGCACCCCCGCCGCCAGCATCTCATCGCGCTCGAAGCGACGGATGGATTCCACCCCACCGCACAGACCTTGCCAGAAGCTCTCCAGGGCATCCCCCCCGGCGGTCGGTTCGGCGACCATTCCCGGGAAGCGCGCGGCCATGGCCACCACGGCGATATCCGTATGCCGCCCGTCGATCTCCGCTCCCGTCGCCACGCCCACTCCACGCCGCTCCGCCGCCCGCTCCTGGCCCCACCGCCGGGCGCCGTCGTCCTCGGCGCCGCGCAGGAAGGCCGCCAGCTCCGCCACGGTGGGATAGCGGAAGAGTTCCGCCACCGGCACCGGACGGTCGAACGCCTGTTGCAAGGCCGTCTGCACCCGCACCAGGAGGAGGGAATGGCCCCCCAGGTCGAAGAAGTTGTCGTGGGCGCCCACGGCGGGCAGGCCCAGGGCCTCCGCCCAGATGGCCGCCACCTGCCGCTCCACGGCGTTGCGGGGGGCCGCCACCGACGCCTTCGGGCGCAGGGGATCTGGCAGCGCCTTGCGATCGACCTTGCGGTTGGGGGTCAGGGGCAGAGCGTCCAGAATCTGGTACGCCGTGGGCACCATGGGGGCGGGCAGCCGATCGCGCAGGAAATCCCGCAGGCTCGCCGGGGACAAGTCGGCGCCCTCCGCCGCCACCGCGTAGGCCACCAGCACCGTGGTGCCGGAGGCGTCGGGCCGCGCCACCGCCACCCCCTGGGCCACCGCCGGATGCTCCGCCAGCCGCGCTTCCACCTCCCCCAACTCGATGCGGTGACCCCGCACCTTCACCTGGTGATCCAGGCGCCCCAGGAACTCCAATCGACCGTCGGCCCGGCGCCGCACCCGGTCCCCGGTGCGGTACAGGCGACCGCCCGAGACCTCGGGCTTTCTTGACAGAGAATCAGGAACGAACCGTTCCGCCGTCAAACCCGCCCG
>Ga0055474_10000197_pt1 | contig 13509 bp, 10 predicted proteins | sample Muzzi_PWA_D1_FD_57680 | JGI IMG/M metagenome (GOLD analysis project Ga0055474, IMG submission 57680) | Wetland microbial communities from San Francisco Bay, California, USA, that impact long-term carbon sequestration - Muzzi_PWA_D1 | ecosystem: Environmental > Aquatic > Marine > Wetlands ... | reverse complement strand
CGGCAGCCGTAGATGTTGTCGAACTTGCTCTTGGTGACGGAGTCGTTGACGTTGATGGCGGGGAACAGCAGGGTGTTGTCCTGGGCCATCTGGTACAGACGGTGTACCCCGGTGGTGGTCTCTTCGCTAACGCCCTTGATATCCGCCGCAGTCTTGGTGAACCAGCCATCCCCCTTGGCCAGTTCCCGCCGCAGCAGGTCGAGGATGACGCCCCACTCCTCCGCGTCGTTGTCGGCGTCGAAGGAGGGGATCGTGCCGCTCTTCTCGTACTCCACACCCTTGTGGATCAGCAGCGTGGCGTCGCCACCGTCATCGACGATCAGCTGAGGGCCGCTACCATCGGGCCAGGTCAGCGCCTCCTTGGTGCACCACCAGTACTCCTCCAGGGTTTCACCCTTCCACGCGAAGACGGGGGTGCCCTTGGGGTTGTCCACCGTGCCCCCGGCCTCGGGACGGCCCACCACCACCGCGGCGGCGGCGTGGTCCTGGGTGGAGAAGATGTTGCAGGAACACCAGCGCACGTCCGCGCCGAGGTGGTCCAGGGTCTCGATCAGCACCGCCGTCTGGACGGTCATGTGCAGGCTGCCCATCACCCGCACCCCGGCCAGGGGGCGCGTGGTGCCATACTTTTCCCGCAGCGCCATCAGGCCCGGCATCTCGTGCTCGGCGAGGGTCATCTCCTTGCGCCCCCACTCGTGGAGGGAGAGGTCTTTCACTTTGAAGGGCACGCGTTCGCTGGTGGCGGGCGCCTTTGGGGTTTCGGTCATCACGGTCATGGAATGTCTCCTTGTTGGTGGGTTGAATGCAGTGATATTGCAAAAAGGGTCAAAGTGTCGCTTTTTCTCGCTGCCTGGCCGGGGTGACCGCCTGGTTCACCACCTGGCTGACCGCCTGCACGGACGGTGCTGGGGAGGTGGATCTTCCGGCGGTGGCGGCGAAGAGCATCGGCCCCCGCGCCTCCGGGGCCGCTGGCAGGGGGCGCACCCTCGCCGGGTGGAAGCCTGCGGCGGCCAGCCAGCGGTTCAGTTGCTCCTCGCTGAATCCCAGCCACACATGGCCCATGCTCTGGCGGTATTCCTCACGGTCGTGGGGCAACATATCGAGGATGAGCAACCGTCCGCCGGGGCGCAGGATCCGCGCCGCTTCCGCCAGGGCCCGCGCCGGTTCCGGGAGATGGTGCAACACCAAGACCAGAGTGGCCGCGTCCATGGCGCCGTCCTCGATGGGCAGCGCTTCCAGTTGGCCCTGGCGCACCTCGGCGTTGGCCACGGCGGCGAGCCGCATGCGGGCGGCCTCCAGCATCGCGGGGGAATCGTCCACCGCGATGACCCGGTCCACGAAGGGGGCCAGGTATTCCGTCACCTGGCCGGTGCCACATCCCAGATCCGCCACCTGCCGACGATCATCGAGCAGGCCCAAGAGACCATGGAGGTCAAAACTCGGACCGAACATCTCGCGCCGTAACTGCGCCCAGGCGCCTGCGGTGGTGGAGAAGAACTCTTGGGAGCGCGTGCGTCGGGCCGCCAGAACACCCTCCAGCCGCTGGCGGTCTTGTACCGCCGCCGGGGTGTCCAGGAGATGCTCCCGGATCAGCGCCCACAGGCGCCGCGCATCGGTCTCCAGATCCGCCATCGGCATGGCATACCGGCGGCTGGTACCGTCCCGACGGGCCACGGTCCAGCCATCGTCGGAGAGTACCTTCAGATGACGGCTGGCGGTGGACTGAGGGAGTTGCAGCACGGTGCACAACTCGGAGACCGTCAGTTCCTGACGCTCCAGGACCAACAGCGATCGACACCGGATGGGGTCGTTGAGGACGCTCAGGCGGTCGAAGATGGGGGTCTTGGTGGTCGCGGCAGGCATAGTATTCGTCGATCCGGGTGATTGATCCATCCGTTAATCCGGATTGTAGAATTTTCCCGGGCGAGAGTCAAGGGCCACACAACACCCATCTCGTGTTGGATTTCCGGGTCCAAAAGCGGATAGATTGAACCTGCTCTAAGTATCTTGCAACGAACACGTGTGCTTTGCGATCAGGGTTCCAGGGATCCTATGCTGTACTCAACAAATGCCTGGGTGGCGGGCCTGGCCACCATCGCTGGGGGTAGCCTCGTGCTGACCGCCGTGTTGGTGCGGCTGGATCGTTTGTATCAGCAAACATACTTGCGATTGTGGGCATTGAGCTGGCTGGCGCTGGCCCTGCGGTCATCGCTCCTGGGGGTCGATCTCCTCCTGGCCGAGCGGTTTGAAGTCGCGCATCCAATCCGCGTCGTGTTGGCGGGCCTGGCGCTCACCGCGGGGCTGTACCAGGCGTTGTTGCTCCTGGCGGGAACCTTTGAGGTGGTCCGGGACCGCCCGGTGAGTCGTCGTGTCTTGACCGTCTGGTTGGTCTTGCTCGGCGCGGCGGGCCTGACGTTGGCCCCGCTCCTGGCGACTCTCAACGCCGCGCCCCAACGCCTCTTCGCGCGCTCGGGGATCCCGGCGCTGGTGATCGGCCTGGCCTTCGTCGTCGCCGCCTTCGGTCTCCAGCAGATCCGCCGCGCGCAGCGCCCCACGGGCTCACGGCTGGTGATCGTCGGCCTGGCGACCTATGGGATCCACCAGCTGCACACCCTGGGGGTCGCGACGCTGCAATGGATGATCGACAAGGAGGTCAGCTACGCGTTCTTCCTGGGCTTTCTGGATGTCCTGGCCCAGTTCCTGGTGGGCTTGGGGATGGTGGTGTGGTTCCTGGAGGGCGAGCGGGAGGAGGTGTTGCGGGCGTCGAAGCAGGTGGAGCATCTGGCCTACCACGACCCCTTGACGGGATTGCCGAATCGGGAACTCTTCCTGGCCCGCCTCCGTCGGGTGCTGGCCCGCTCGCAAGAACAGACGGTCTCTCTGCGCAAGCCCCTGGCGGTCCTCTTCCTGGACCTCGATCGCTTCAAAGTCTTGAACGATACCCTGGGCCACGACTACGGCGATGAACTCCTGATCCAGGCGGCCCGCCGACTGCAAAACGGTGTGCGTGCCGGCGACACCGTATCCCGCCTCGGGGGCGACGAGTTCACCCTGCTGTTGCCGGATCTGGAGAGCACCGCAGAGGCGGGCGAGATGGCGGAGATGCTGCGCGAGGAACTCCACCAGCCCTACCTCCTCCACGGTCACGAGATCTTCGTCACCACCAGCATGGGCGCCAGCGTCTATCCCGGGGATGGCGAGGATGCGGAAACCCTGCTCAAGAACGCCGACATGGCCATGTACCAGGCCAAGGAGAAAGGGCCGGGAAATTTCCAGGGCTACTCGCCGCTGATGGGCGCCCGGGCCCTGGAACGGCTGTCCCTGGAGAGCGACCTGCGCCGGGCCATGGACAACGGCGAGTTCGCCCTCTACTACCAACCGGTGCTGGATGTGGCCACCGGCGCCATCGGCGGGGTGGAGGCGTTGATCCGCTGGCAACACCCCTGGCGGGGACTGGTAGGTCCTGATGATTTCTTGGATCTCGTGGAGATCATCGGGTTGAGTGACGCCCTCGATATGTGGGTCATGGAGACCGCCTGTCGGCAGCTCAAGGAATGGCAGGATGGCGGCCTGACCCAACTGCGGGTGGCGGTCAACCTCTCCGCCCGCCCCTTCCACCAGCGCGACCTGGTGGATCGGGTGGAACGAGTGCTGCGGCAGACCGGACTGAGCCCCCAGAGTCTGGAATTGGAGATCACCGAGACCCTGGCCATGCAGCGCGCGGAAGTGACGTTGTCGGTCCTGGAACGCCTGAAGACCCTGGGCGTGCGGGTCTCCATCGATGATTTTGGCGTCGGGTATTCCTCGTTGAGCTACCTGCGCACCTTCCCCATCGACACGGTGAAGATCGACCGCAGCTTCGTCCGGGACTTGACCGTCGATCCCAGCGACGCGGCCATCGCCGCGGCGGTCATCGCCATGGCCCACTCGCTCAATCTGGAGGTGGTGGCGGAGGGCGTCGAGGGGGAAGAGCAGTTGCGCTTCCTGGAAGACCACGGCTGTGATCGCATCCAGGGTTATCTGTTGAGCCCCCCGAAGCCCGCGGAGGAATGCCTGGCGCGCATCCTGGAACACCGCGAGGAAGTCGCGCGCTCCAGGTCCCTCGGCAGCCTGTCGGTGAAGGAGGACGGCGCGGCGAGCTAACCGCCCCGCCGACCCTTGGCGGCTTCAGTGGTCGTAGGCCAGGGCCTTCGAATGCTGTCGGTACCAGCCGTCGCGGTCCTCGGGTTCGAAGACGGTGCAGCGGTCCATTTCCGCGCCGTAGACGTGCACCGTCACCGAGGTGGCCGCGCCATCGGCGTTGCGAATGGTGTGGTAGTCGAAGGGTGGAATGAGGCTGCCAGCGGCCCCGACACCGGTGGTCAGGGTGTCTTCCCGGTGGAATCGCCAGTGCTCGCCCTGGCGCTCGATCATGTCGTATTGGGTGACCTCAATCTGCCCCCGCACGACCCCTTCGACGCACCAGGTGCCCGCGTGATCGTGGAGGGCGGTGCCCTGCCCCGGACCCCAGATCATCGCCACCACGGCATACCCATGGTCCGGGCTGCGGTACAGCAACCGACGCCCATAGTGATCCTGGCACGTGGTGCACAGATCGTCGGGCAAATCGATCTGCCCGCTGCGGATCAGATCTTGCAGCCCTGTCTTCAGAGAATCGGTGATCCCCTCGAAGGTCGGGTGCGCCACGGCGGCATCGATCACGTCAATGAGCCTCTCCAGCCCTGGAACTGTGGCGGTAGTAGCCATCGCCATCCCCTTTCTGTCATGGACCTTGAATGGAAGAATGCGGACAGAGTCCGAAGTCCCGCACTTTAGCATGGGACCGGTGCAACGGGCGGAACCACGAAGAGCTTCTAGCGAGGAGTGGTCAAGCGCGGCGGGTGCGGCTTGCCCCAGGCCTCCCGCAGCGCCGCCTTGGCTTCCGGATCCCGCATCGAGAAGTCGGAGCGCCCGGCGTGAGCCCCGGGCATCCACTTCCACCAGAACAGCCCCATCAGGAAGGGCTCTTGGGGCAGCCGCTGGAGGGCGACATCCATCAGCTGGCGGCGCAACTGGCGGGAGCGCGGCGTGTTGTCCACATGGTAATCCCACGGTTCCCGGGCGGCGTTGGGGGCGGGATTGTAGCCGATCTCCGTGAACAGCACGGGTTTGCCGCCGAGGCTCGCGGAGAGCGCCCGCAGTTCATCGAGGTGCCGATCCCAGCCCTGGGCGAGAGCCTGCGGCGTGGGGCTCTCCTCACCGCTGAGGGGAAAGTACGCTTGCACCCCGATGACATCCAAGCGGTCCCAGAAGGGTACCTTCGCCAGCTGGTCCCAGTTGGCCGCGTAGGTGATGCGTCCCCCATAGACCTGCCGCACCTCATCGAGGATGCCCCGCCATTCCGGTCGATGGGTGGTGCCCTCCAACTCGACCCCGACAGCGAAAAGGGGGAGTCGGTGGGCTTCGGCGAAACGCGCCTGATCGACGATGAAGCGGCGGTAGCCGGTGAAGAACCGCTGCCACGCCGCCTCGTCCGTGAAGGTGATGGCGCCGCGCCACTCGAAGCTTCCCCAGTAGGACAGATGGGGCTTCCAGAAGAATTCCACCCCCTCCCGGTGGGCGATCTCCACCGCCTTGACCAGGTACTCGGTCTCCTGGGCGGGGCGGCGGAAAAGCAGGGTCCCGTCCGACTGGATGTGGATGTAGGGGTGAATGGCGATCCATTCCACCCCCAGATCCCGCACTTCCCGAATCGCTTGCGCCATGTGCTCCGTTCCCCAGATCTGCCCGAAGCGGGGACAGGTGATGGTCATCCCCTTGAGGAAAGGCTGGGCCGTGGCTTCCCCGGAGGGCCGGGGCGGTTCATGGGCGGCGAGGTCCAAAGCCACGATGGCAGCGGCAGCGGCGACGGTGAGAACGAGGACCGCGGTCCGGGAGCGCCGGGCGGCGTTGGGTTGGTTCATGACGACTACAGTCTACGGCGTTTTTGGGTGGGCGGTTTTGGCAGGCCGGAACGAATATCAGCCGTTTAAGAGCTGCACTGATTCATCAGGGCTTCTGCTTGTTGGACGGTGGCCTCGGGAAGAGGTAGTTGGCTACCACAAGGAAAATGCCGATGACGTTGAGAGTCGTTCCGGTGATCAAGGTGATAAGTACTTTGTCGCCAATCTCAAATCGAAAAGGCTTGAAACCTTGAAACCCCAACACAATAAAGAGCATCGCGAGCCAGGCGACAATTAGCCAGTAGATTCGATTGGCATAGGTCTTACGCTCTTTGCGGTCCTGCGTGAGACTCGCTAGTTCCTCGACCTTTAGCTTGTGCTCGAGGTGCTCTTGGATTTCTTGATTGTTGTCGCTCTCGGAAAGCTCTTCGGTCGTCTTGGCGTCTGGTTTCGTGGTTTCCACCTCAATGGTCGTCACCTTTTCCAGGCCAGGCGCTGAAGATCTCGCCTTTGTGCTTACCTCCCCACCTCTTTCACCACTCATGCCTTGGACTGTGCCACCTGGAGGAAGTACGATTTGATGGTGTCGTCAGAAATATCGGTGCCACGGACAACCTCTCCACCATTGTCGTGGACGACCTGATGCCAGGGTGATCCCTCAACGTGGGTCATGTTCGAGAGATGGACTGCGGAAAGTCCCCCGTAGACTTCCCAGATTCGATCTAGCAGCGCGATAGTCTCCCTATCCTCCTCGGGTACTGTATAGGGCTGTGGCTGTCCGTCTTTGGCTACATAAAAAGCGGGAAAACGGATCGGATCGCGACCATACCTCTTGAACTCGTGATAGACACTGGGAATCACCGGTCCATATGGCCAGGCATCCACGCGTTCATCGATCAGTGGACGATCGTACACAGCAAGACACCAACCATGGGAAAAATACACAAGCTTTTGCACCTTCATGGGATCAATACCAATCCCATGCCGATGTCCTTTTTTCAGGAAATAGTTGGCTATTGCTTTTGGAGAGTAGCGCTGCATGATTCGAGTCCTTAAACTCCTGCCCAGCATAGATGCTGTCACGCATTCCGCAAGAAGTCAACAGCTTTTCCACAGGTAGGCTGTGGAAAACTCTAAGTCCAGCAGGGCTCTTCCACAATGACATTATCCCTCTCCCCCACCGATGCCGCCCACTACCGCGCCGCGGCCCTGGCGGCGTGCCGCCGGGCGGCGGTGATCGAACGCCGATGGTTCCGCTCCCACGAATTGGTGGTCGAGCACAAGGCCGATACCTCGCCGGTGACCCGGGCGGATCGGGACGCGGAAGGGGCGATTCGGGAGGCGCTCTCGGCGGCGATCCCGGAGTTCGGTTTTCTGGGCGAAGAGTCCGGCCAGGAGGGAGACGCGCGGGATCGGTGGGTGGTGGATCCCCTGGACGGCACCAAAAATTTCGTCAGCGGCATCCCGTACTTCGCCATCCTGATCGGTCTGGAGAGGGACGGCGAGATGGTGTTCGGCATGGTGCACGCGCCAGCCTTGGGGCCGGAAGGGGAAACCTGGTGGGCCGCCCGGGGCCACGGCGCCTGGCAGAGCCCTGGCACCGATCCGGAGGCGCCGGGGCGGCGGCTGGCGGTGCGACAGACGGCCCGCGTCGAGGATGCCTTCCTGAACCACGGGGGCCTGGTCTACTTCCAGCGGGCGGGGCTGTGGTCGGGGTTCTCCGACCTGGTCGCCCGGGCCGCGCGCACCCGCGGTTTTGGCGACTGGTGGGGGCACATGCTGGTGGCGGAAGGGGTGTGCGACGCGATGCTCGAAGGGGAAGTGGCCTTCCACGACGTGGCGGCCATCCAGCCCATCATCGAGGCGGCGGGGGGAGCCTTCGCCACCTTCCGGGGGCAACCGCTGCAAGCGGGCTTCCAGGCACCAGTGTTGAGCAGCACCCAGACCCTCCACGAAGCCCTGGTGACGGCGTTGGGGTTCCGATAAGGCCCCTTCCCCCCGTTCGCCGACGCTGAAGTCGATCCTGAAAAGACTAGGGGGAGCCCGGGGGCCTTGCCTGGGCCGCGGTGCGCCATCGCGCCGCTCCCGCCGCATCTCCGAGCCGCTCGGCGGTCGCCGCCGCCAACGCATAGGTCGCGGCCACGGGATGGGCGCTGACCATGGCCTGGAGGGTGGGCTCGATCTCGCCGAAGCGCTGCTGCGCGGCGAGGAGCACGGCGAGATTGGCGAAGGCCGGACTATTCTGGGGGAACGCGCGGATCTCCCGGCGGAAGGCCTTTTCCGCCGCCTCATCGCGCCCCAGCCGGGCCAGGGCATCGCCCCGCAGGAAGTGGAACCAGGGCAAGGAGGCGGCCTCTTCCGGGCTCAGCCGCTGCCCCAGGGTGTCCAGGGCGTCCAGGGCGGCGGTGGCCTCCCCGGTGGCGAGCTGGGCCCGGGCGAGGGTGAGGATACTTTCGGGGCGGGGCACGGCTTCGGCGGCCACGGCGGCCCGGGCGGCGGCCACGGCGGCGGCCCCCTCTCCCCGCTCCAGGGCGATGCGCGCCAGCAACCCATGGGCCTTGCCCGGCACCCCCGACAGCGCCGCCCGGACGTGCTCTTCGGCCTCGTCGAGGCGGCCCAATTCCAGCTGGATCTCAGCGACCTTGAGGAGGATCCCGTCGGCGGCCTGGGGACTGCCGGTCAGGGCTTCGCGGTACGCTTCCAAGGCCTCCTCCGGTCGGGACAGGGCGCGAAGACAGGCGGCCAGCTCCACCCGGGCATCGAGCATCCCCGGGAAGCGCTCCAGCAGGTCCTGGTAAAGGGGGACCGCCGCCTCGCACCGCCCTTCCGCCCCCAGGGCAAAGGCGCGGCGCATCGTCTCCAGCGCGGGCAGCGCATCCTTGGGATCCGGCAGGGGCCCCTCGGCGCGACCCGCCGACGCGGTGAGATAGCCCAGGGCGGCGAGCTTGGCCGCCTCCTCGTCCGCCACCGCCTCGGGAGCGGCGAGGGCCCCATCGTGACGGCCCAGGGCCGCCTCCATCGCCCGGTAGACCCGCCGCTGCTCGGTCAAAATGTTCCTCGTGGCCCCGGGATCCTCCACCAGATCGTAGAGTTCCGGGGTCGGCGCCTGGATGAACTGGTAACGCGCGTCCACCAGGGAGCGCAATTCGCTCCACCCCAGATGGAGGCGAGCGTAATAGCTCTCGCTGTACAGGCGCCGCTCCCCGGCCCCATCGCCCAACCGGAAGAGATCCGCGCCGGGCAACTCCGGGGCCGGGCCGCCCACCAGCGCCGCGATGGTGGGGAAAAGGTCCAGCAACTGGGCGGGCGCCGCCACGGAGGTCCCCGCCCGGGCGGCGCCGGGTAGCTTGACCACCAGCGGCACCTGGATCGTTTCCGGGTAGAGGAAAATGCCGTGCTCCGCCTCGCCGTGGTCCCCCAACCCTTCGCCGTGATCCGCCAGCAAGACGATCAGCGCGCCGTCGTACAACCCTTCCGCCTTCAGGAAGGCCAGGAAGTCGCCGACGAGGGCATCGGCGGTGGCGATCTCGCCGTCGTAGGGATCCGCATACCGCCCACGGAAAGGCTCCGGCGGCTCGTAGGGGGTGTGGGGTTCAAAGAGATGGAGCAGGAAGAAGACGGGGCCGCCCGCCGGGTTCCCCTGCTGGGCGCGGATCCAGCGCCGGGCGCCCTCCAGGGTCTCGCCCCCGGCGCGCTGCACCTGCCCCAGGGCGCGGCTATCGCCCGCCTGGGCGATGCCGTCGTCGTAGTGATCGAAGAGCGGCCCCAGCCCCGTTTCCCCCCGCAAGACATACGCCGACACTCCGGCCCCCGTGGCATACCCCCGGCCCTTGAGCCAGCGGGGGAGGGAGGCGGTCGCCCTCTCTCCCGCTTCCAGCCGGTAGCCCACGTTGTCCCGCACGCCGTGGGTGTACGGTGGCTGCCCGGTGAGCAGCGAGGCGTGGGCCGGCAGGGTCAGGGGCGCACTGGTGTAGGCCCGCTCGAAGAGCACGCCATCCCGCCGCAGGCCATCGATGGCGGGGGTGGCCACGCCCCCGTAGCCATAGACCGGCAGCCGATCGGCCCGCAGGGTGTCGATGGAGATCAGGAAGATGGATGGCAGCGAGGCGGCCTCCCGGGATGGCGTGCACGCACCGGGAATCAAGAGCAGAAGAAGCAGCAAGAGGGGAAGGGGCGTGCGGTCTCGATCACTCATGGATGGGATTGTACTTGGAGCCGCCGGGTGGTTCCCAGGGAGGGAGTCCAGGGCCGCGCTGGTCCATTCTCTCTTGCGACAGGCCCCAACAATAAGCGTGACGGCCCTACGCTTCGAGAATCTCCGGATTCGCGGCGCTTCCAACCCTCCCTGGGAACCACCCGTCGGCAGGGGACACAGGGGTTAGAATCGCACCATGGCTATCCCTCCGAGGCGCCGCCTCTCCCTCCGCCTACTTTTGGCGCTTTCTCTCCTCAACGGCTGTACCCCGGAGACGGAAAGTCCGGCGCCCCGGGAAGCCCCCGCCCGGATCGCGGCCGGCCAGACCGTCGAGGAGACCCGGGCGGAATTCGCGGCGATCTGTGAACGGCTGCGGGCCTCCGACGACGAGTACTACGGCACGGCCCAACTGGCGACGCTGGAGGCAGAACTGGCCGCGGGGGGTCTGGCCGCGGCGGAGATCGTCGAACGGAAGCAGCGGCTGGCCGCCGAACTCTTGCGGGTGGGTCGCCCCGGCGAGGCGGTGACACGGTTGTCGGAAGCGCTGCAATTGAGCGACCAATACAGGATGGAGGCGCCGGTGCAGTTGCAGGTCCTGGCGGAGATCGGCCTCGCCACCCTGCGCTTCGGGGAGGTGCGCAACTGCGTGGACCGCCACACCCCGGAGATGTGCATCTTCCCCATCGCCCCCGGCGGCGTGCACCGCGAACCCGGCCCGGCCCTGGATGCTGTGCGCGCCTTCCGGGGGGTGCTGGCGGGGGCGCCGGACAACACCCTGGCCCGCTGGCTGCTGAACATCGCGGCCATGACCGCGGGGCAGTACCCCGAAGCCGTGCCGGAGCCGCTGCGCATCCCGGCGCGGCGCCTGGCACCGGCCGAGAGCGCCACCTTTCCCGCCTTCACCGAGGTCGCCCACGCGGTCGGGTTGCACACCTTCGACCCCTCCGGCGGCGCCCTGGTGGACGACTTCACCGGCGATGGCTTGCTGGACGTGGTCACCTCCTCCATCGACCCCTGCCGCCCCCTGCGCTTCTTCGTCCAACAGGAGGCGGGGACTTTCGAGGAGCAGGCCGCCGCCGCCGGTCTCGACGGCCAGTGGGGAGGGCTCAACCTGGTCCACGGGGATTACGACAACGATGGCGATCTGGACATCCTGGTGCTGCGGGGCGGCTGGATGGCCGCCGAGGGGCGGATCCGCAACTCCCTGCTGCGCAACCGGGGCGACGGCACCTTCGAGGATGTCACCCGGGGGGTGGGCCTGGCCGAGCCCGCCTACCCCACCCAGACCGCCGCCTGGGCGGATTTCGACCTGGACGGCGACCTGGATCTCGCCATCGGCAACGAGGGGCCGTACGGCGGCGCCCACCCGAGCCAGCTCTTCCGCAACGACCTGATCGGTCTCGGGCGGGAGGGCTTCACCGACATCGCGGCGGCAGCGGGCGTCTCGACAGGAGAGTCGATAGCAGGATACTGGACCAAGGCCGTGGCCTGGGGGGACTATGACAACGACGGCGACCCGGACCTCTACCTGTCGCGGCTCGGCCCCAACCGCCTGTTGCGCAACGATACGGTGGGCGACCGAGCCACCTTCACCGACGTCACCACGGCGTTGGGCGTGGCGGAACCCGCCGGGCGCAGTTTCGGCGCCTGGTTCTTCGATTTCGACAACGACGGCGACCTGGACCTTTTCGTCGCCGACTACAGCGCCACCGTCGAGGATGTGGCGCGCTACTTCTTCGGCGACGACACCCCCACGGGACACCCTCGGCTCTACCGCAACGACCTGATGGAGACCGGCGCGCCGGGCTTTACCGACGTCAGTCATTCAGCGGGCTTCTCCGCCCCCGTCCTGCCCATGGGATCCAATTTCGGCGACCTGGACAACGATGGCTTTCTGGACCTCTACCTGGGCACCGGGCTGCCCCCCTACGAGGCCCTGACCCCCAACCGCATGTTCCACAACGACGGCGGGAAACGCTTCGTCGATGTCACCTTCGCCGGTCGCTTCGGCCACCTCCAGAAGGGCCACGGCGTCGCCTTCGCGGATCTGGACGAGGATGGCGACCAGGATGTCTTCGAACAGATGGGCGGCGCCTATCCCGGCGACGCCTACCCCAGCGTGCTGTACCGCAACCCTGGCAACACCAACGGTTGGGTGAAATTGAAGCTGGTGGGGCAGCCGTCGAATCGCGCCGCCATGGGTGCCCGGGTCCGCCTGGAGGTGGAAACGGCGGTGGGGTCGCGGCAGATCCATCGGGTGGTGGGCACCGGCGGCTCCTTCGGTGGCAACCCCCTGCGCCTGGAGATCGGTCTCGGCCCCGAACCCAAGATCCGCCGCCTGATCATCCGCTGGCCCGGCGACGACACCGAGCAGGTCTTTCAAGATCTCACGCCCGGGCGCGGCTACACGATCCTCCAGGGCAACCCGGAACCCCAACCCCTGCCGTGACCCTCCGGCCCCTTGATACACTCACCGCCACAACTTCTTTCCCAAGGAGCCCGCCATGGCCCAGACGCTCTTCCATCCCTTCCGTGCTGCCTTGGACCTGCCCTGAATGGCGCCCTATTCCATCGCCCTGGTCGATGACGAGGCCGGTCTGCGGGAGACGGTCACCTACGCTCTCGAAAAGGAGGGCTACCGGGTGAGCAGCTACGCCGATGGCCTCTCCGCCTGGCAAGCCTTCGAGGGCTCCCTCCCCGATCTCGTGGTGCTGGATATCCTGATGCCGCGCATGGACGGCCTGGAATTATGCCGCCGCCTGCGGGGGCTCTCCCAGGCTTTGCCGATCATCTTCCTGACCTCCAAGGATGAAGAGCTGGACCGCGTCCTGGGCCTCGAATTGGGGGCCGACGACTACCTGTGCAAGCCCTTCTCCATCCGCGAACTGGTGGCCCGGGTGCGCGTCCTCTTCCGCCGCCTGGCCCTGGAGCGGCAGCCGCCGGAAACCGAGGAAAAGCTGCTGGAGATCGGCCCTCTGAGCCTCGATCAGCAACGCTACACCGCTCGCTGGCGGGGGGAAGCCGTGCAGCTCACGGTCACCGAATTCCTGGTCTTGCAGGCCCTGGCCCGCCGTCCCGGCCACGTCAAGAGCCGCGCCCAACTGATGGAGGACGCCTACCCCAACGACATCTACGTCAGCGAGCGCACCATCGACAGCCACATCAAGCGGATGCGCAGAAAGTTCGGCGAGCAGGATGAGCAATTCGACGCCATCGAGACCGTCTACGGCCTCGGCTACCGCTACCGGGAGTAAGCTGCGCCGCCTGCTGGCCATCCCCTCGCGGATCTGGCTGCGGCTGCTGGCCTTCAACATCCTGCTGGTCTTCCTGCCGGTGGCGGGGTTGTTCACCCTGGACACCTATGAGCAGCAACTGCTGCGCGGGCAGGAGAAC
>Ga0055474_10000195_pt1 | contig 13631 bp, 11 predicted proteins | sample Muzzi_PWA_D1_FD_57680 | JGI IMG/M metagenome (GOLD analysis project Ga0055474, IMG submission 57680) | Wetland microbial communities from San Francisco Bay, California, USA, that impact long-term carbon sequestration - Muzzi_PWA_D1 | ecosystem: Environmental > Aquatic > Marine > Wetlands ... | reverse complement strand
CCACTCCGCCTTGCGCTTGTTCAGGAAGGCATCGACGCCCTCCGCCTTGTCTTCGGTGGAGAAGCACAGACAGAAGAGATCGCGCTCGTAGAGGATGCCTTCTTCGATGCTCATGCGCTCGCTGGCCCGCAGGGCTTCTTTGGCGACCCCCAGGGTGGCGGGACTCATGGCGGCGATGCGTTCGGCCAACTCCAGGGTGTGGTCGCGCAGCGCTTCCGGTGCCACGACTTGTTCCACCAGGCCCATCGCCTTGGCCTCCGCCGCGGGGATCATGTCGCCGGAGAGGATCAGCCGCATGGCGTTGCCCATGCCCACCAGACGGGGCAGGCGCTGGGTGCCGCCGCCGCCGGGGATCAGACCCAATTTGATCTCCGGCTGACCGAAGCGGGCCTTCTCCGAGGCGATGCGCATGTCGCAGGACATGGCCAGCTCGCAGCCGCCCCCCAGGCAAAAGCCGTTGATCATGGCGATGACCGGCTTGGGGAAGTTGCTCATGATGTCGTAGAGGCGGGGGAAGCGCATGGCGTGGCGCTGGTCGAAGGGGGAGCGGCCAGCGAATTCCTGGATGTCGGCGCCGGCGATGAAGCTCTTCTCCCCGGCACCGGTGATCACCAGGACGCCGACGCCATCGTCGGTCTCCAGTGCCCCCAGCAATTGCAGCATCTCGTCCCGCACCTGGTCGTTGAGGGCGTTGAGCTTGTCGGGGCGGTTGATGGTGATGACGGCGACGCGGCCAACGCGTTCCACCAGCAGGGTTTCGAAGTTCGTCTCGGACATCGGGGCTCTCCTCTTTACTCGGATCAACGATGCGATGGCATCGGGGCTATTTCATCGGTGCTGCCAGGTCGGCGCGCGCTTTTCCAGGAAGGCGTTGAGGCCCTCCTCCATGTCGTCCAGGGGCAGCAATTCTTCCAGATAGATGCGTTCCGCCTCCTCCAGGGCGGCGTCGAAGCCCTGGGCCTCGCCGACCGCCACGGCGGCTTTCAGGTGACGGGCGACGGCGCCGCTGTGGGCGGTGAGCTGCGCCATCAGCGCTTCGGCCACGGCGGGCAATTCCCGCGGCGGGGCGGTGCGCAGCACCAAGCCCAGGCGCTGCGCCTCGGCGGTATCGAAGGTGCGACCGGAGAGGATCAGCTCCAGGGCCTGCCCCCGCCCGATCCGCCGGGGCAGCAGCGCCGTGGCGATGGGGGGGAAACAGCCGAGCTTGATCTCCGGCGTGGCGAAACGGGTGTCGTCGGCGGCGACGATCATGTCGCAGCACAGGGCCAGCTCGAAGCCGCCCCCCAGACAGTGGCCGTGGACGATGGCCACCGTGGGCACCGTCAAGGCCCGCAACCGCCGGGCCACCCCGTGGATCGTGCCCAGCATGCCGGGCACCCGCTCGCGAGTGTGATCCTGCACCGCGACCCCGGCGGAAAAGGCCCGCTCCCCGGCCCCGCGCAGGGCGACCAGATGGACCTCTCCCGCAGCTACGGCCGCTGCGGCCTGGTCGAGGATCTTGCCCATCTCCTTGAGGGCGCCCAGATCCAGGATGTTCAAAGGGGGCAGATCCATCGTCAGGATCAGCCGTTTACCGTCTTGTTCCGCGTGGACCGTCATCTCAAGCGACCTCCATCCCTGTGTTCTTGCCCACCATGGGTCCCATGGACTGGGCGGCCTCGGTGATCTCGATCAGTACCGCCACCCCCATCCCGCCGGAGACGCAGAGGGTGGCGATACCCCGCCGACCCCCACGGCTGGCCAGACCGTGGATCAAGGTGGTGAGGATGCGGGTGCCGGTGCAGCCGATGGGGTGGCCCAGGGCGATGGCCCCACCGTCGGGGTTGATGATCCCGCGGTCGCACGGCCATTGCTGGGCACACGCCAGGACCTGGCTGGCGAAGGCCTCGTTCAATTCCACTTGATCGATGGCGTCCCAGCCGAGGCCGGTCTTCTCCAGCAGTTCGGCGACGGCGGGCACCGGGCCGATGCCCATGATGCGGGGATCGACCCCCACCACGGACCAGCCCAGGAGCCGCGCCACCACCGCCAACCCCAACTCCTCGGCGGCCTCCTCGCTCGCCACCAGCACGGCGGCGGCGCCATCGGTGATCCCGGAGGCATTGCCCGCGGTCACCGTGCCGCCGTCCCGGAAGACGGGTTTGAGCCTGGCCAGCCCGTCGGCGGTGATGCCATCCCGGGGGTGTTCGTCGAGGGTGACCACGGTCTCCCCTTTGCGCCCCGGCACAGTGACCGGGATGATCTCCCGCTGGAAGCGCTCCCGGGCCCGGGCTGCCTCGCACCGCTGTTGGGAAAGGGCGGCCCACTGGTCGGCGGCGGCGCGGTCGATCCCGGCCTCCGCCGCCAGCTCTTCGGCGGTCTCGCCCATCACCAGGCCGGACAGCGGGTCATCGAAGCCGTCCCGGTACATGCCATCGGTCAACTCGGCGTGCCCGAGCCGGTAACCCCAGCGCGCCCGGGGGAGCATGTACGGGGTGTTGGACATGCTTTCCGTGCCCCCGGCCAGCACCACCCGGGCCTCGCCCAACTGGATGGTGCGGGCGGCGCTGAGCACCGCCTGGAGCCCCGAGGCGCACGCCTGGTTGACGGTGTAGGCGGGGCGCTCCACCGGCACCCCGGCGCGGACACTGATCTGCCGGGCGGTGTTGGGACCGCCGCCAGCCTGGCGGCCATGGCCGAAGATGGCCTGATCGACCCGCTCCGGCGGGCACGCGGCCCGCTCCAGGCAGGCGCGAGCCGCGGCGGTGCCCAGGTCGGCGGCGGACAGGGGCGCCAGGGCACCCCCAAACTTGCCGATGGGGGTGCGCACCGGTGCCGCCAGAACCAGCGGTGTCGCCATGGCTTACTTACCCTGGAATTGGGGAGTGCGCTTGCCGACGTAGGCCTCCAGGCCCTCGCGGGCGTCGCTCGACTCGAAGAGCTGCTGCTGGAGTTCCCGCTCGATGGCCAGGCTGCTCTCGAAGGGCACCTCGAGGCCGGACTGGACGGAACGCTTGATGCGCCCGGCGGCCTTCGAGGCCCGGTGGGGCGGGGTGAAGCTGACGGCGTACTCGTGGACCTTCTTCATGAAGTCCTCGTTGGATTCGGCCTCCCACACCTGGTTGACCAGGCCGTACTCCTGGGCCGTCTCGAAGGAGAAGGCGTCGCCGGTGACCATCAATTCGATGGCGCGGCTCTTGCCCACCAGGCGGGCGATGCGCTGGGTGCCACCGGTGCCCGGCAGGACGCCGAGGTTGATCTCCGGCAGGCCGACCTTGCCCGCGCCCTTGCGGGCGATGCGCATATCCGCCGCCATGGCGATCTCCAGCCCGCCGCCCACGGTGTGACCATTCAACGCCGCGAAGACCAGCTTGGGGGTTTGCTCCAGCCGGTTCAGGGTCTCGTTGGCGTGCAGGCAGAAGTAGTACTTGAAGTTCGGTTCGGCCTGCTCCAGCATCCGGATGTTGGCCCCGGCGCAGAAGAATTTCTCTCCCAACCCGGTGAGGACGATGACGTGGACGTCCTTGTCGAAGCGGGCCTTGAGGATGCCCTCGTCCAGATCGCGCATCATCTCGTGGGTGTAGGTGTTGGCCGGCGGGTCGTCCAGGGTGAGGTACGCCACGCCGTCGCGGGTGGAATAGTGAACCAGGGTTCGTTCGGCAGTCGCCGTCGTTTCAGACATGCTCCATCCTCCGGTTGCCTTATGGGGGTCTATCGTGGATCGCGGGCTGCAAGGAGTAGGCCCGCGTGAGATTGCTCCGTTCGCGGCCATTCTTTCATGGGGGCCGTTGCCCGGCAAGGTGAGAGCCGGGTGACCCGGGAAAGTCGGGTCTTTGTGGCCCCACGGGCCTACAATTGGCTCATGGAAACCGTCGGCATCCGTGAACTGAAAAACCGCCTCAGCGAGTACGTCCGCCAGGTACGGGGTGGCGAGACTATCCAGATCTCTTCCCATGGCGAGGTCGTCGCCGAACTCCGCGTCCCCGAGACCAAACACCCCGAAGGGACCCCGGCGGGTTTGCGGGAACTGCTGCGCCGTGGCACCGCCCGGCGGATCGTGCGCAACGACCCCGCCCAGTATCCCGTCTACCCACCAGCGCTGAACGGGGCCACCGCCCGGGACTTGCTGCATTGGGGCCGTGAGGACCGGTGATCGTCTACGCGGAGTCGAGTGCGGTGCTGCCCTGGTTGCTCGGCGAGCCGCGAGGCTCTGCGGTGCAGCAAGCTCTCGCCACGGCGGTCTTCGTGATGACTTCGGATCTCACCCTGATCGAATGCGACCGGGCCTTCCACCGCGCTTTGACCCTGGGGGCTTTGTCTGCGGATCGCTGTGCGGCACTGCGAACCGAACTGAACCGGGTGGTGGAGGGCCGGGTCTTGATGCGGTTGGGAGATGAGATCGTCGAGCGGGCTCGAGGCCCCTTTCCCGGGGATCCCATCCGCACGCTGGACGCGCTGCACCTGGCCACCTGCCTCCATGCGCGGGCATCGGTGCCGGAAACAACGCTGCTGACCCTGGAGGACCGGGTGCGCCGCTGCGTGCGGGAGTTGGGCGTCCCAGTGCTGCCGCCCGCAGCATGATGAGAGGATGGATGCGCTACAATAGACCTACGGAGAGTTCCCATGAAGTTGGCCACCATCCCATACTCTGACGAAATGTCCCAGATGCTACGCGTCTCCGAAGACGCCGTCGAAGGTGAGTTGCGCCTTGCGGCTGCGGCCAAGTTTTACGAAGCAGGGCGCCTGTCTTCCGGCAAGGCCGCCGAGTTGGCAGGCCTTGAGCGGATGGCCTTCCTGGCGCAATTGCAGCGGCTGTCGGTGGCAGCGATCAACCTCCAGGGGGACGAAATCGACGCCGAAATCGGCGCTGCCCGTGAGCTGCTCGGGTGAGTCGCTGGGTCGTTGATACCAGCCCGCTCGTCTTCCTCGCCAAACTCGACCATCTGTCCATCCTGCGGAATTCTGCTGAAGCGGTCTTGATTCCTTCGACTGTGTTGGAGGAAGTCCGGCGCTATGGCGATGACGCCACCCAGAGGATAGACCGAGCCTGCCATTCCTGGTTGCGCGTGCATACGCTGGGCAAGAGCGAAGTGCAACGCATGGCCGAGATGCACCTCGGCCCTGGCGAGAGTGCCGCCATTCTTCTGGCGGAACGAGTCCAAGCGGAGCGACTCATGGTCGATGATCTGGCCGCCCGTCGGTTGGCGCGCCGGTGGGGCCTCAAGGTGGTGGGGACCCTCGGTCTTCTACTGGCCGCTCATCTTCGAGGAGACATACCCTCCTTGGCGGACGAGATCTCCCGACTGCAAACAGCGGGCTTTCACGCGCATCCATCTCTGGTCCGCAAGGTCTTGGAAGCTGCGGATGAGGCCTGATCCGACCGTCGGATTTAGTGCAAGCCCTCCACGAAGACTCCCCCTGTGCCCGTTCCGGAAGCGCCAACCTAACCCACCAACTCCTGAAACCGTGGATGCCCCCGCAGGGCCTCCAGATCGAGGTCCCAGCGGGCCCATTTGCGGTACATGGGGCCCTGGGCCACGGAGGCTTCCAGGTTGCGCAGGCTGTCCTCCACATCGCCGATGAGGGCCAGGGCGCAGGCGCAGTTGTAGAGCGTGCGGGAATCCCCCTGGGCGAGGCGTTCCGCCTGGTGGGCCCATTCCCGGCACCGGTCCACCTCTCCGAGGCGGGCCAGGGTACACGCGCCCACGGACCAGGCGCGGGTGTTGGCGGGGGCCCGCTCCAGGAACTGCTCGGCGGAATGGACGGCCTTCCGGTAGTAGTCGGTGCACAGGTCTTGCCGACCCAGGCGCAGGTAGGCGAACCCGATGTGGGCGAAGGTCTCGAAGCGGTCCACCCGCAGGCGCGAGGCTTCCTCGAAGAGGCGGATGGCCTCCTCCGGCTCGCCGATCAACATCTTCAGGTTGCCGAAAGACATGTAGCACTCGTAGAGGGTGGGATCGAGGCGGAGCGCTTTCCGGAATGCCTTGTCGGCCCCTTCGAGATCCTCCTCGATCCACAGCACCATGCCCCGGGCCTGGTGGCCCCAGGCCAGATCCGGGGCCAGTTGCAAGGCCTTGGCGGCGGCCTCCTTGGCCTCCCGGGTGTAGTCGTCGTTGATCCACCAGGAATAGCGCAGCCGGGCCGCGGCGATGGCCCAACCGGCGAAGGCGGCGGCGAAACTCGGATCCACCTGGGTGGCCTGGGCGAAGGCTTCCCGCGCCGCTTCGACCCCCTGCCGGGTCTCCAGGCGTAGCGCCCGGCGTCCCCGGAGGAAGAGGTCGAAAGCTTCCACGTTGCTGGTCATCTGGTCGAAGAGGGTCTCTCCGGCCCGGGGGGAGAGTTCCACCCGCAGGGTTTCGGCGATGCTGTGGGCGATTTCCGACTGCACGGCGAAGACATCTTGCAACTGGCGGTCGTAACGGCGGCTCCACAGCTGAAAACCGGTTTCGACGGAGATCAACTGGACGGAGATCCGCAGCAGATCCTGACTCTTGCGTACGCTGCCGTCCAGCAGATTGCGCACCCCCAGGGCCTGGCCGATTTCCCGAATGTCCATCTCCGTGGTGCGGTAGCGGAACGACGCCGTACGGGCCACGACCTTCAGGCCCTCGATGCGACTCAACTCATTCAAGATCTCCTCCGCCAGGCCGTGGCAGAAGTATTCCTGGTCCCGGGTCGCGCTCAGGTCAGCGAAGGGCAGCACCGCGATGGACGCTTCATCGGCCACCTTCGCTTCGGTCGCGTCCTCCCCTTGGGGGCTCGTCGGGGTCGTGGCGACAGGTGGCAGAGAAGTGGGGGAGGGCTGCGGCGCGGCGGGCTCCACCTCTCCCTGGAAGATGTAGCCACGACCGTAGACGGTCTTGATCCAACCCTGGTCCCGGGCGGAGCCGCCCAGGGCGTGCCGAGCGCCCCGCACCGCTTTCGAAACCGCCGCGTCGGCGACGTGACGCCCCTGCCACACGTGGTCGCGCAATTCCTCCCGGCTGACCAGCCGCTGGGGATGCTGGATCAGGAAGGCCAGGGTCTCAAAGATCTTCGGCTCCAGGGGTTGCCCCACGCCTTCGCGGAACAACTCGTAGGTGCCGAGGTCGAGTTCAAACGTGCCGAACTGGAACCGGCGGGAGAGATCGGTCATTGTCGAGGCATTATAGGCGGCGTTGCCGGGTTGGCGTGAATCCTCGCCGTTGCCAGATCCGGAGGAGCCTGCGGAAGCGGGGGGATTGGTGCAACAAAGCCAGGTCCGGATCCCACATGGCGAGGTCCCAGCGCGGGAAACCGCTGCGAATGCAGGCCACCAGTTGGCGCAGAGCCGCAGACTCTTGGCCCAGAATGCCGAAAGTGCACGCGGCGTTGTAGCGCAGCCGTGCGTCGGCGGGATCGAGGACCAGGGCGCGCTCCAGCCATTGCCGGGCCTCGGTCCCCTGGTGCAGTCGGGCGAAAGCCACGGCGCCCAGGCCCCAGGCCCGAGCGTCCTCGGGGGCGGATTCCAGATGGTGTTGGGCCAGCAGGGTGACCTTCCGGCACAGCGCCTGGGTTTCCTCCTCCTCGCCCAGCGCCAAAGTGCAGTTGGCCAGATGGATCAGGGCGTCGAAGCGATCGAGCCGCAACTGGGCGGCGCGGCGAAAGTAGCTTTGGGCCTTCTCCAGGTTCTCGCGAAAGACCTCGAAGCGTCCGGCATCGATGCACCCTTCGTAGTGCGCCGGGTCGAGGCGCAGAGTGGCCTCAAAGGCCTCCTCGGCGCTCTCCAGCTCTCCGGTGAGCCAGCTGACGATCGCGTTCGCGTGGTGGCTCCAGGCGAGACCCGGCGCCACCGCCAGGGCGTGCTCCCGGGCGGCCTGGGCGCGGGCCAACATCTCCGGCGTATCCTCGAAGAGAAAGAACAGACTGGCAGAGCACAGCGCGATTCCCGCGAAGGCATTGCCGAATTGGGGGTCCAGGGCCGCCGCCTCCTGATAGAGGCGCAGCGCCGTGGAGAAACCCTGGCGAGTATCCCGGCGCTGCCATCGGAGCGCCCGCAAGTAGCGGTCGAACGCCTCGCTGTTGTGGGTGAGGACCCCGGGCCGATGATCCCGGGAGAGCTCCCGGGGCAGGGCCTGGGCGACGCTGCGGGCGACCTCCGTCTGGATGGCGAAAACATCCCGGTCGTCCCGGTCGTTCCGGTCGTATTGGCGCGCCCAGATCTGGAAGCCATCCTTGGCCGACAGCAACTGGATCGTGATGCGCCGGGTGCCCTCGTGGTATCTCACACTGCCTTCCAGCAGGTAGCGCACCTGCAACCCCTGGGCGATCTCGCGAAAGCCCACCGGGTGCCCGCGGTAGCGCAACGAAGCCGCCCGGGGTGCGACTTGCAGCCCTTCGATAGTGGACAACTCGTTGAGGATCTCTTCCGCGATTCCGTCACAAAAATAGCGTTGGTCCGCCCCGGGACTCAGATCGCGGAAGGGCAGCACCGCGATGGAAGCCGCCACGGCGTCGGCTTCGGCACCCTGGACCGCGCGGGGCTCCGGGCGCAGGATCTCCCGGGCTTCCCCCAGGAAAACGTAGCCGCGACCGTGGATGGTCTTGATCCACCGGGGCTGTTCCGGCGCGTCCCCCAGCACCTGGCGCACGCCCTGGATAGCTCTGGCCAGGGAGCCATCGGCCACCGAGCGGCCTCCCCAAAGTTCGCGCCACAATTCATCTTTGGAGATCACCCGACCCCGATGTTCTATCAGGAAAGAGAGAACCTCGAATATGCGGGGCTCCAGAGGGACCGAGCTCTCCCCCCGGCGCAGTTCGTAGCGGTCCAGAGCGAGCTCAAACGGCCCAAAGGCAAAGCTCTGAACCTGGTGGCGTGGTGATAACAAAGTAATCGGACCTTTCCGCAAGAGATTCGCTGCACAACAGCGAGCCGATATACTACCCTCTACCGCGCCGTCTTGCGGGATCAAGATGCTGTCCCCGTTCGATTTCCTTCCCGTTTCCGTTCGTTTTCTGGTCGGCTTCCGTCGTGACCTCCTCCCAATCGGCTTCATAAGATAATGAGGCAAACCGAGTGAAAACTTGGTTTACCTCTTTCGAATTCGGCACAAGTCTCTTAATGGAAGTGGAGGCTTGTGCCTCTTTGTTTTTATGGGTGGACCTTTTTCACCCCCGATGAGGGAAACGCGCCGACGGTTTCGCTCTTCAGGGTGAACCTGGAAATAAGGAGGTCTCCCATGTTGTCTTGCAGAATCATCCCGTTGTTCTTCGCGGTCCTCGCCCTACACGTTCTGCTCGCTCCGCCCGCGCCCGCGGTCGTGATTCCTCTGGAGGGATCGCAAGATTTGGCAGCGGCGGTCCTCGCCATCGGCGACGATCTGGCGGTTTCCTGGCCCGGGGCTCCCCCGGATACGCTGCTGCTCCTGCGGGTGGTCGATGACGGCGGCACTGTGGTGGTGGAAAAGGTGGCCCTCTCCGGTGAGGACGGCCTGGAGGAACCGGCGGCCCTGTGGCTGCGCAGCGGTGTCGTGGGTTGCGATCCGTGGAGTGAGACGGAGGCGGACCGCTATCGTTTCCGCACTTTGGGCGAAGCGGAAGCCGTGTTGCTCGATCGGGCCTTCGGAATCGAGATCATGGAGGCGGACAGTGGCGCGCTGCTGCTCTCGAAGGCGCTGGCCTTCGCGCCGAATCTTCAACCGTGTCTGTACTTCAGCGACGCGACCGGCTGCCCGCGGCAGCGTTTCGAACGAACCGAGGTGATCTATCTCTCGGGGCGTCATCTGAATCCGGGAACCAGCCTGTTCTTCTTTATGGTTCCGGGTGGGGAACCGCCCGCGGTGGGCGATCCCGTGGAGGAGGTGCGGGCGGACTACGAGGGCGGCGCGCAGGGATTCTCCGCGTGGGTGCCGAATCCCGGGGGAGTGAACTTCACCCTCGCCGTGGGCGGGGATGCGATGAATCCCCCCGTGGGCTGCTATCGGGGTCTGGCGCGGGAGGGGACTACCTGGGAGCCCGTCCGTCAGGCGGAGGATTTCTGGGTGGATTTCGACCACTGTTTGCCCTTCCGGGACAAGGCCGTTTCCGTCAATACCGTGGTCCGCACCTCCGACAAGCCGGATGATGGCCCCGACTGTCCCGAAGCCGGGCCTTGAGTCTCCGCGACCGCCTCCCTCGTTGCATGGTTTGTCGGGTAGGGTCGGCGTCGGTGCCGCGGGCTGTCGGCTCTCGCGAACTCGCTTCGCTCAGACACACTCGCGCCGCCTTCCCGCGACCCCGCCGCCTCCCTCGTTGCATGGTTTGTCGGGCAGGGTCGGGGGCGTCGGGGTCTACCTCGGTGCAGCCGGGGCCAGCCGTTGTCGCAGCACCCGCAGTTGGGTTTCCGCCCGTCGGGTTCGCCGGTCCTCGGGACCCAGGCTGGCGGTCATACGCCGCAGGCTCGCTTCCAGGATCGGTACCGCCTCCCGGAGCCGCTCCTGGTCGATCAGGCAGCGACCCAGATACGCTTCCGCCAGGGCGATCTCATAGTGATCCTCCGGCAGGCTCGCCTGGCGGACCTCCAGGGCACGGCGGAAATGGACCTCCGCCGCGGTGTGTTCCCCGCGGGCGGTGAGCAGTCGGCCCAGCCGCAGGTGAGGGTTGGCGTGGCGATAATCGTCCGGCGGCAGGATGGCGGTGAAGAGCTCCACCGTCTCGCGGTAGAGGGCCTCCGCCTGGGTGGGCTCGCGCTCCGCCACCGACTTGGCCACCGCCAGCAAGCTGTCCGCCACCAGTGGGTGCTGGGGTCCCAACGCCTGCCGCCGCAGCACCAGACTGCGGCGGTAGAGCGTCTCCGCCTCCGCCAGGTCGCCCAGACGCCAGCGGGCGTGCCCCAACTCGTAGAGACAATCCGCCACCAGGGGATGCTCGGGACCGTAGACCACCGTCGCCGACTCCAGGGCCCGCCGGAGCCACCTTTCCGAGATCTCCCACGCCTCCAACTGGCCATGGGCCGTGCCCAGATTGAGCATCGTGCGGGCGATCAGGCCGTGGTGTTCGCCAAAAATTTCCCGCAACAGCCGCAGGGAGGCCTCATACCGGGGGATGGCCGAGGCGGGATGGCCGTTGGCGTGGTCCACCGCCGCCAGCTCCTGGAGGGAGACGGCGACATCCGGATGGTGGGGGCCCAGAAGGCGCTGGCGCTTGTCGAGGATCGTCTCCATCAGCGCTCCCGCCCGGTCGTAGTCCCCACGCTGGAACCACAGCCGCGCCAGCAGCGCTTCGGCTTCGGCCACCTCCACCGATTCCTCCCCCCGGTGGCGCCGCTGGACCGCCAGGGCTTCCCGGACCCAACGCTCCGCCGCCTCCAGGTTGCCGCATTCCAGGGCCAGTCGAGCGCGGTACAGCAGGGTCTCCGCCAGCGGTAGCGCCGTGGCGCCGAAGCGCTCCCGCTGGTTGGCGAGGGCCGCCTCCAGCGAGGCGGCGGCGGTCTCGCACTCCCCCCGCTCGGTTTGCAAGATGCCCAGGTCCCGCAGCGATTCCGCCACCTCCCCATGCGTTTCCCCGAGGATCCGGCGGCGTTCGGCCAGCGCTTCCTGGAGCAGGGGCTCCGCCTGATCGTAGAGCGCCAGCTGGCGGTAGACCCGGCCCATGGTGGCCATCAGGGCGGCCCGCACGGCGGGGTCTTGTTCCAGGCCGTGACGGATCCGTCGAGCGCCCTGGTCCAGCAACTCCCGGGCGGTGAGTTCCCGGCCCGGGGAATGGTACGGGTCGGAGACCTCGAAGAGCCCCTCCAGGAAGGTCGCCACCTCCGTCGCCCGCCGCCGCTGCCGCTCCGCCTCGCGGGCCTGCCAGGCGGTCACCCCGGTGGCCGCGGTCAGGGTCAGGGCGACCAGCGCCGCCGCCGTCGCCGCCACCCGATGGCGGCCCAGGAAGCGGGCGGCGCGATAGCCCCAGGTGGGCCGCCGGGCGGAGATGGGCAACCCCGCCAGATAGCGCCGCACATCCTCCGCCAGGTGTTCGACGGAGCCATATCGATCCCCGGGCTCCCGGGCCATCGCGGTCAAGACGATGGCGTCCAGGTCATCCACCGGGCTCCAGAAGCGTCGCCACCGCCCGGCCTCGCCCCGGCGCACGCTGGGGGGGACGATCTCCGCCTCGCATATCACCCGTTCCACCTCCGCCCAACGACCGCTGGTGAAGGTGTAGGGTCGCTGGTCGCAGAGCAGCAGGTACAGCACGACCCCCAGGGAGTAGACATCCGCGGCGGTGGTCAGGGGTTCCCCCAGGATCTGTTCCGGGCTGGCGTACTCCGGGGTCAGCAAGCGGGCACCGGGGCGGGTGAGGGTGGTCTCCATCCCCGGCATCAGCCCCGGACTCGCCACCCCGCCATCGTCCAGGACCTTGGCGATCCCGAAGTCCAGCAGCTTTGGGGTGCCGTCCGGGGTCACCAGGATGTTCGAGGGTTTCAGGTCCCGGTGCAGGATCAGCCGAGCGTGGGCATGGCGCACCGCGTCGCACACCTTGCGGAAGAGTTCCAGGCGCTGCCGCGGGCTCCACCGCCGGTGGCGACAAACCTGGTCGATGGGCTCCCCGTCGATGCATTCCATCACCACGTAGGGCACACCGGCCTCGGTGCTGCCGCCATCCAGGATGCGGGCGATGTAGGGATGCTCCAGATGGGCCAGGATCTGCCGTTCCCGGCGCAGGCGTTCCAGCAGGTCAGGGGTGACGTGGGCGGCGTGGGTGAGCTTGATGGCGACCTCTTTGTGGAACGCCTCATCGCTCCGCTCCGCCCGGTAGACCGTGGCGAAGCCCCCCCGACCGATTTCCTCCACGATCCGGTAGGCCCCGAGGCGGCGGGGTGGCGCGTCCTCGAGATGGGCCCGCACCGTGCCGCGGATGCGGTCCTCCGCCGTCTCCTCCGCCGCCAGCAGGGCCGCCACACGGTCGCCCAAGGCCTCGTCGTCGGCGCACTCCCGGGCCAGGAACGCCTCGCGCTCCGCCACCGGTTGGGCGGCGGCTCGGTGGAAGAGTTCCTCCAGACGGCGGAAACGGGCGGCGTCCAGGGGCGGTTCGCGGGAACTCACGGCGGGTTCTTCAGGGCGTCCGCCAGCCACGCCTTGGCCAGCTTGAGATCCCGTTCCACCGTGGCGTGGGAGACCGCCAGGGCGGCGGCGGTCTCCTCGATGGTCAGCCCGGCGAAGAAGCGCAATTCCACCACCCGCGCCTTGCGCTCGTCCAGCTGACTCAACGCGGCCAGGGCATCGTCCAGGGCCAGCAGATCGTCCGCCCGTTCCACGGGGATCAGCGCCTCGTCCAGGGGGAGGAGGGCCTCGCCGCCACCGCGCTTGTCCGCCTTGCGCCGCCGTGCCTCGTCCACCAGGATGCGGCGCATCAGCCGCGCCGCCACCGCGAAGAAGTGCACCCGGCCATTCCACTGCACCGCGGCGTCCGTCAGGCGCAGGAACGCTTCGTGCACCAGCGCCGTGGGTTGCAGCGTCACCTGACGATCCGCGGCCATGGCCCGCCGCGCCACCCGGTGCAACTCTTCGTAGACCAGCGGGATCAGCCGATCCTGGGCCTTGCCGTCCCCCTCGGCCCACGCCTCCAGCAGTTGGCTCACTTCGCTTCCGGACATGATCCCGCCATTTTAACAGCCTGTGGCAAAACTCGCGCCGCGCTCCGAGCGGGCCTTTTCAGCCAGATCGGCGTTG
>Ga0055474_10000194_pt1 | contig 13652 bp, 12 predicted proteins | sample Muzzi_PWA_D1_FD_57680 | JGI IMG/M metagenome (GOLD analysis project Ga0055474, IMG submission 57680) | Wetland microbial communities from San Francisco Bay, California, USA, that impact long-term carbon sequestration - Muzzi_PWA_D1 | ecosystem: Environmental > Aquatic > Marine > Wetlands ... | reverse complement strand
GGATGCGCAAGAAAGCGCCACCAGGGCTCGCCGTCGCTGCCGCCGGGCAGAGGCAGCAAGGCCGCTGTCGCCCGGCCCTCCATCACGGCCTGCACCACCGCGCCTTCGGTCCGCTGGCCTGAAAGCGGCGCCACGGTGCCGAAATGGGCCCGCGCCAAAGCCCCCAAGGGCCCCTCCAAATCCGTCTCGCACAGCGCCACCGTAAAGGGTCCTTGCAAAGAGATGCTGGCGGAGATGATCTCACGCCAAATGCGGGCCAAAGCCGGCTTCGGAAAGCTGCCCCGGTGCCGGGCCATGAGTCGGCGAATAATCTTGGCCTCCCGGCCAGGGCGCAAAATTGCGCCGCTGCCGCCTTTTGCCCGGGCGATCTCCTCGACCAGGGCCGCGCGCTGCATCAATTGATCGTGAATCGCGGCATCGATTCTATCGATATCGTCGCGCAAATCGATCAAACTTCGCCCTGGCTCAGCCATCAGCCCGCTCCCCGCTGCTCCCAAAGCCGTTCAATTGCCCCTTTTTCCAGGGGCACTCAAGCGTTTAGAGATAATCCGAGCCCTCCAGAAAATCAAAGAAAACCTTGTGCTAGAAAGGCTTGCCGCCGAGCCGGCGCAGTTTTGGAGGGCGCCCGCCCTTTACTCGGAAGCGATTTGCGCTAACTTAAAACGTGATCTTTCCGCAAACACCTTGGTTTTGGACATGCCCATTAAGATTCCCAACGACTTGCCCGCCCGCGCCCATTTGGAAAGCGAGGGCTTGGTGGTGATGTCCGAAAGCGACGCCGTTCGGCAGGACATTCGTCCCCTAAAGGTGGCGCTGCTCAACCTCATGCCGATGAAAGAGACCACGGAGACCCAGATTGCCCGCTTGGTCGGCAGCACGCCGCTGCAGGTCGAGCTCACCCTGGTCACCACGGCATCCTACAAGCCGACCAACGTCTCCCGGGCCCATATGCGGGATTTCTATCGGCCCTGGGACGACGTCTCCAAGGAAAAGTTCGACGCCTTCGTCATCACCGGCGCGCCCATCGAGAAGCTGCCCTTCGAGGACGTCTACTATTGGACGGAACTCACCGAGATTTTCGACTGGACCCAGACCCATGTCACCCAGACCCTGAACCTCTGCTGGGGAGCACAGGCGGCGCTCTACTACTTCCACGGGGTGCCGAAGTATCTCTTGGATAAGAAGCTGTTCGGCGTCTTTCCGCATCGGGTCCGTTCGCCCAACAGTCCGCTTCTGCGCGGCTTTACGGAGACCTTTCCGGTTCCGGTGTCGCGCCACACCGAGGTGCGCCACGACGACATCGCAAGAATCGAGGACCTGACCGTCCTGGCCGATTCCGACAGTGCCGGGCTATGTCTCCTCGAAGACAAGCGGCACCGCCACATCTATATGTTCAATCACCTGGAATACGACGCCTGGACCCTGGGCGACGAATATTGGCGGGACAAGAACCAAGGGCTCCCGATCGAGGTGCCGACCAATTACTTTCCCGACGACGATCCGGCGCAGGCCCCGGTCAACGGCTGGCGTGCCCATGGCCATCTTTTCATCTTGAACTGGATCAACCACGTCTACCAGACAACCCCCTTCGATGCCGAAAAGATCGGTGCGGGACAGGTCGGTCAGGGAATCCAGGGTGTGATCGAGGGCGGCAAGGCGCAATCGAGCTGAGGCGCCTACGCGGCAGCGCACCGGCGAAGGCATTCAACCGAATCTACTCGGTCCTGTTGCGCGCTGTCGTGCGTCCGGCCGCTTTCGGAACCGGCACCAGGACCGGACGGCGGAGGCGTGCCGGCTTGCGTCGCGCCGCGGCGGCATAGATCTGCTTGCCCGCTTCGATCATCACGACGCCCGAGAAGTGGGGAAAGACCCGCTGACCGATACGCTCCCAAGCCGCGGCCGAGCGGATGAGGGCACGAAAACGGAAGGGCGGCATGAAAAGCGCCCTGGTGGTTTGGGTCGGCGTGAAGAGATGGTGCCGCAGCACGCGCGAGAGCTGCTGGGCGCTGTAGGGATGGCCCCAGCCGAAAGGTGTACGGTCGGCCCGCGCCCAAACCCCCGTGCGGTTCGGCACCGCCACCAGTAGACGCCCGTCACCCGTCAAGACGCGCCAGATTTCCTGCAGCAAGGCCTCGAAGTTGCGGCTGGTTTCGAGGCCGTGCACCAGCATCACCCGATCGATGCTGTAGCTCGGAATCGGCAGTTCGCTTTCCTCGGCAAGACCGACCAGACCGCGACCTTCCAAGGGCCAATGCACCACGCCCATATTTGCCGGCATCAAGGCGACGACCCGCTCCGCCTCACCCCGATATTGATCCAGGTAAGGCGTGGCGTATCCCAGCCCCAGCAGACTCTGGCCCGTAAGATCGGGCCAAACACGCCGGACGGAAAGACTCAGCATCTGGGCGCTGATATCGCCCAAGCCGGTCTCGTAGTAGTCGCGCAGATCGACGGCATCCGTGAACATGGTGCCGGCAAGCTACCACAGTTTCGTTAAGATTCGAAGCCGACGGCGGATCAGTCGGCAGTCGAAAAGCGCGCCATGGCCAGCTCGATCATGCGCCGGGTTTCAGACCAGAGATCATAGGTTTCGAGCGCCGCCGGCGAGACCCAGCGCGCATCCGCGGCATCGCTCGCCGCCTTCGGTTCGCCTTGCCGCCAGACGCCGAGAAAATCCACCAGGCTGTAGTGCTGCAATAGCCGGCCGTCCGCGTCCTTCGTGAGGGAATCCACCACGTCCAGAAATACGAGCTCGGCAAGATCGACGCCGGTTTCCTCCAGCACCTCACGCCGCGCGGCTTGCTTGAGCGTCTCCCCCAGTTCCTGACGGCCGCCGGGGATGGACCAGCTGCCCGCCCGCGGCGCCTTGCCGCGCCGGATCAGCAGAACCAGGGGTCCGTCGTCGGTGGCTTTCAGAACCACCACACCCACGCCGACGATCGGCCCGGCCGGGGCGCTGCTCATGAGGCGGCCGCCCCGCCGAAGCCGTCGGTCAGGCCATGTACTGGCCGCCGTTGGCGGTCAGCGTCGAGCCTGTGATGAAGCCGGCGTCCTCCGCCGCCAAAAAAACCACACAGCGGGCGATCTCTTCCGGCTCGCCCAAACGGCCGACCGGGATCTGCGGCAAAATCCGCGTCTTCAAAACGTCCTCGGGAACCGCGCGCACCATTTCGGTGCCGATGTAGCCCGGCGCGATGGCATTCACGGTGATGCCTTTAAAAGCGTTCTCCTGGGCCAGAGACTTGGTGAATCCGATCAGCCCGGCTTTGGCCGCCGCATAGTTGCATTGACCCATTTGGCCCTTTTGACCGTTGACCGAGGAGATGTTGATGATGCGACCGTAGCCGCGCCCCCGCATGCCCTCGATCACATTGCGCGACATGTTGAAAAGCGAATCGAGGTTGGTGGAGATCACCGCGTGCCAGTTCTCCTGCGACATCTTGTGCATCATGCCGTCGCGGGTGATGCCGGCGTTGTTGACGAGAACGTCGACCGGCCCGAGCGATGCCTCGACGTCCTTGATACCCGCGGCGCAGGCATCGAAGTCGCCCACATCCCATTTGAAAACGGAAATGCCGTGTGCCTCTTTGAAAGCGTTGGCGGCCTCGTCGTTGCCGCCGTAGCTGGCTGCAACGTCATAACCTGCGTCTTTCAACCCGATGGAAATCGCAGCACCGATGCCGCGGGTTCCGCCTGTTACCAATGCCACTCTCGCCATTTAGCATTCTCCCCCATGTGTTTTCGCTTCGATCCGCGAATTGGTTAAACGCCACATATATAGAAAGGTACCGCGCGGGCATCTTGAGTCAAATCAAACAGCCGAAACAAATCCAAGAGCGGTCGAAAAAAGTTCAGCCGGCCGTCCCCTTCGGCAGCGAGAACACCGCCGTCGCAGCCCCGTCGCGCTCGAAACCCTGGACGAGGAGATCGCCGCTGGCGGCATTGGCCATCACGGCAAGACGCGTGTCGGGGTTGAGGATAGGCGGCTGCAGCCACGCGAAATCCGTCGGCGCGTCCAGATGTCGGGCGGTGAGTGCGGCCGCCCGTGCCTGGCTCTCGCGGCCGCGCGGGCGGCCGCGCAGGTCTTGCGACTTCCAGTGATTGGCGACCACCGCCGGCGCGCCGTGCAGGTTCGCCGCCGCCGGCAAGCGCTCGATCACACAGCTCTCCGCCGGCTCGATGCCGGCCAAGGTGAAGAAGACGGAGAGCGCCAGCGGCGTCTCCGTCAGCCGCCGCTTGGCGTCGGCGTAGGTCGCGCAGGTCTCCATCACCTGACGCAAGACCATGGCGGGTGCCCATCGCCGGCCGGAGAAGGTGTGCCAGCGGCTGATCAGCCAATCGATCGGCCAGGGATAAGGCAGCCAGGACGGTCCGTGGCGCAGCACGGGAGCTTGGTTGATGGCAACGGCGAAACGGCCGGGCGCCATGGCCGTCATGACGCCGAGAAAGCCGGGCCAGGTCACGTTGTAGTAAGGCCCCACCGGCGTTTCGTGGCGCGCCACCACGACGTTGCTGCCGAGCCCGTCGAAAGGCCAGTCGAGCGTGCGCAGCAAGCGTACCCCGGGTCCTGCCGGGTCGCCGCCGGCGGCGGTGGTGCAGCCCCACTCGTAGGCATGGTTCATAAACCAGACCCCGCGCGGCAGATCGCTGGCCGCCGCCGCTTCCAGTTCGGGCAGATAGGGGCCGCCGACAGCCCGCGCCCAACGACGGGAGATTGCGTCCAAAAAATCGATGGCAAGGCCGCTGTATTGGCGGCGCCCGGCACCTATCAACGCCGCGGCCCGCTCGTCCTCGCGGTCCAACAGAGCCAATGGCCCGTCACCGGCAAGATCGACAAAAGGTATTTGGGCTGCTGCCATAGGCTACTGTAGAGCGGATTCTGACCGAATTGAACCAAAAGGAGGACAAAGAAAAACCGGCCCCTGTTTGCCGCAGGGGCCGGTCCTCGCTTCGAACAGGTCGGGTCGGCCTGACGATCAGCGCTCCACGCACATGGCGATGCCCATACCACCGCCGATGCAGAGCGTTGCCAGGCCCTTCTTGGCGTCGCGCTTTTGCATCTCGTGTAGCAGCGTGACCAGGATCCGGGCGCCGGACGCACCGACCGGGTGGCCGATGGCAATGGCGCCGCCGTTGACGTTCACCTTGTCGGTGTCCCAGCCGAGCGTCTTGTTGACCGCCAAGGCCTGGGCTGCGAAGGCTTCATTGGCCTCGATCAGGTCGAGATCGTCCACGCTCCATCCGGCCTTTTCAAGCGCCTTTTGGCTGGCCGGAATGGGACCTGTGCCCATTATTGCCGGGTCGACGCCGCAGGTGGCCCAGGACTTGATCGTGGCCAGGGGCGAGATCCCGCGGCTCGCTGCCTCGTCGGCCGACATGAGGACAACCGCGGCCGCCCCGTCGTTGATGCCGCTGGCGTTGCCGGCCGTTACCGTGCCGTCCTTGGCAAAGGCGGGGCGCAAGCCGGATAGCTTCTCGGCCGTGGTGCCGTGCTTGGGGTACTCGTCGGCCTCCACCACGACCTCGCCCTTGCGGGTCTTGATGGTCACCGGCACGATTTCGTCGGAAAAGCGACCGGCCTTTTGCGCCGCCTCGGCTTTCTGTTGGGAACCGGCGGCAAACTCGTCCTGCTCCTCACGGGTCAGCTGCCATTTTTGCGCAACGTTTTCCGCGGTGTTGCCCATGTGGTAGCCGTTGAAGGCGCACCAAAGACCGTCTTTGATCATTGTATCGACGAACTTCAAATCGCCCATCTTTTGACCGTTACGGAGGTTCGCAACATGGGGGGCCTGGCTCATGCTCTCCTGGCCGCCGGCGACGACAATCGAGCTGTCGCCGTTGAGAATGGCCTGATAGCCGAGGGCCACGGTGCGCAGGCCCGAGCCGCACAGCTGATTGATCTGATAGGCGGTCTTCTCAACGGGCACCTCGGCATTGACGGCCGCCTGCCGCGCCGGGTTCTGCCCCGTGCCAGCGGTCAGGATCTGCCCCAAGATGACCTCATCCACATCCGCCGGCGCAACGCCCGCCCGGCTCAACGCGCCCCGAATGGCCACAGTACCCAGGTCCGACGCCGGCAGGCCCGACAGCCCACCCAAGAAGGACCCGACAGGCGTCCGGGCCGCACTTGCGATTACCACATCCGTCATGTCTCGAATTCTCCCGTTGGCAGCGCCCCTAGGATGAGGGCGCTTATGTATATTGCGGCGACCGGCGCGACACAGCATCCGCCGCATCTGTATGGCCGCACTGCAACATATTATTGTTGATATAGCGGTCTTGCCCCGCCAGACGCAAGGCCCATGCTGGTTCGAGGGCTTTTTCTCAAGCTCTAGCCCTGAGATTGCAACCATTCGAGAAGCGGCGGCCAAACCTGCTTCGGCGCCTTTAAACTGGCCACCATGCCGATATGTCCGGTCGCCGGCCGCAAAACCGCACCCCTTGGCAGAGCCGATGCCAAGGCCTCGGCAGAGGCAGGCGGGACGATGCGGTCCTGAGAGGGGATGACGCAAAAGCTCGGGCAGGCGAGTGCGCTCGGCGTGACCGTTCGACCGCCGAGCTGCCATTTGCCGCGCCCGGTCAGGTTCTCGCCGTACCAAGACAGGAAGGATTCCTGCGCCACCGCCTTGGTCAGAGGCACGCCGTCGTTCAGCCAATCTTCCAAGGCGACGAACCGCCGCGCCCGGTCGCTTTCCGGATCGAGCCGGCCGAAGGCGAGATACTTCCGCAACACCAGCATGGGGTCTTGGGAGGTGAAGAGCGTTTGCAGGACGTCTGCCGACAGTTCGCGCGCCAGGCCCATGGCCGGCAACAGCGCTGGAAAGGTGGCCGTCAGCAGGGCCGCCTGGGTCGGATCGCCGGCATGGAAGTCCCAAGGCGTGGCCAGCAAGGCAAGGCCCTGCAGCTTTTCCGGATGGCGCAGCGCCAAGCCCAGCGCCAGGATGCCCCCCATGCAGTAGCCCAAGGCCAGAACCGGCCGATCCACGGCCGCCGTCAGCCGCTCCAAGGCGCGGCCGAGCCGCCCGACGACATAGTCCGCCAGGCCGAACTCCCGCTCGACGTCGCCGGGCCGGCCCCAATCCACGAGAAAGGGCCGAACCCCCCGGGCCGCTAGCCAGCGCAGCAGCGACGTCTCGGCGGAAAGGTCGAGAATATAAGCCCTATTGACCAAAGAGGGGACGACGAGCAGCGGGACGGCGTCGGCACGCGACGCCGAAGGGACGAAAGCGCCGTAGTCGACGAGCTCCGTTGAACCTTCCCGCCAAATCGCCTCGCCCGGTGGCAAGTCGCGGCGATAGGGATGTCGGCGATAGCGTTCGACGGCTTCGCCGAAGGCCTCGGCGCGCCGGATGATTTCCCGCTCAAGGACGCCGTTTAGGTCCTCAAGGGGCCGATCTGCGACGGCTTCCGCCAGCGCCACGTGGCGGGCGGCCAGGGGCGAGCCGTTCACGTGTGGTTTCCAAACCGGCAACCCTTGCTTCCAAATCGGCAAGACGGCGCGCGATGACATCCAGGTCAAGCTGCTGAGACTGAGGTGATACGGCAGGGGACGCGGCCCCTGTCGGATCGCCATCGGCCCCGGCTTTGCTTTCGACGCCCGTTGCTCTACCGCCATCGCGCTTTCGATCCCCGTCGTGGTCTCTGTCCTTCGATACGCCGCCGTGCTTTCCCGCCGCAGAGTCTACCCCGGCAGCGCACGCCATGGCCGTCGCCATGGCGCTGCGCCAAGACGACATTGCCGCCGCCAAGGTTGCCGGGTCCGGCGCCTCGGCCTTCGCCGCGTTCGAGAATGCCGGAAAGGCGTTGAAGGCCGAAAGCTGGGCCAGCAGCAGTTTTGAGAAGTCGCGATCGGCCGCAAGCGCCGTTACCTGATCCTCCCAAAGATCGAGATAGCGCCGCGCCCAATCTTCTAGGTCCGCCATTTCAGTCATCTTCGCCTCACTATAGCGCCGCGCGGTGCGGTGCACCAGAATGCTATGGCCGGCATCGCTCGCAGCCCACCACGGGCCGCCGGAATGAATCGGGAAAATGAGCGCAACGGTTGACAGGCCTTGTCGCAGCGCAGCACTATTCCGTTGCGCATTGCAAAAACTTTGGGTCAGACTGCGTCTGGGGCGGAGTTTTTTTCCAGAGGGTGAAGGGATTGACGAGTGGCGAGCGCGGGCAAAACGGAAAAAGGCACGACGGGCGACGAACCGATCGTCATCAAGAAATATGCAAATCGTCGCCTCTATAACACGGCAACGAGCAGCTATGTGACATTGGACCACCTCTGCCAGATGGTGCAGGAGGGTGTGGAATTCGTGGTCTATGACGCCAAGACCGGCGACGACATTACGCGCAGCGTGTTGACTCAGATTATCGTCGAGGAAGAGGCCAAAGGTCACAACCTGCTGCCGATCAAATTTCTGCGGCAGTTGATTTCCTTCTACGGCAACTCCATGCAGTGGATGGTGCCGAGTTACCTGGATCAGGTGATGGATGCCTTTGCGACCAATCAGGACCGCTTGCGTCAATCGATGCAGGAGGCCTTCGGCGGCATGTTTCCCTTCGGCAACCTCGAGGCCATGAGCAAGCAGAATATGGCGGCCTTCGAGAGCGCCATGCGTATGTTCGCCCCCTTCGGCCGCGAGGGCGAAGGCAAAGCCGCCCCGCCAAACAACGCGGCGCCCGAAGACTCGGCGGCCAAGCCGGAGGGCAAAGCCGCTGCTGAATCCCTAGATCAATTGAAAGCGCAGGTCGATCTGCTGCAAAAGCAGATTCACGACCTCACCAAGTCAGAAGACAAGGGCTGAGCCGACCGCCTAGAACGCCTACCGCTTTGCGCGCACTTCAAACCGCCGTTTGGAGACCGGCCGCTGCCGTGCCGTCTTTTTCCACTTCGAGTGCCGGCTTGCCGAAATAGTAGCCCTGCAGCAGGTCGACGCCTTCATCGGCGAGAAACTGTGCGTCCTCAAGGGTTTCGACGCATTCCGCGACGATCGAGAGGTCGAGTGTCCTGGCGAGGGACAGGAGGTTGCGGATGAACATCTGGTTCTCCGCCGACTGCGCGATCCCCTTGACGAAGGACCCATCGATCTTCACCACGTCCACGGTCAGCGCCTTCATATGCCGGAAGGTGGTGTAGCCGGCGCCGAAGTCGTCCAGTGCCACCTTGCAGCCCAAGGCGCGTATGGTGGCGACGAAGCGGGCGGTCTCCTCGATATCCTGCAAGGCCGCTGTCTCGGTGATTTCCACAATCAGGCGCTTGGCCAGATCTGGGCGGCCCTTGAGGTGGGAAATAAAGACCCGCAGCCAGGCGTGATCGGCCGCCGTAACCCCGGAGATATTTATAGCCAAGACGCAATCGTCCAGCCGTTCTAGGGTGTCGATCGCCAAGCGTAAGACGTGCCGGTCGATGGTGCGCATAAGCCCCAGTTGCTCCACCACCGGAATAAAGCGGCTTGCCGGCACCAGGACCCCGTCTTTGTCGCGCATGCGCACGAGGCATTCGTGGTAGGCAATATCGTGACTGCGCGCGTCGACCACGGGTTGGTAGGCGAGTGTCAGGCGATTTTCCCGTAGGGCGGTTTTGACGGTCTCGCCGATGGCCATGGCCAGGCGGCGATCTTCTTGCTGTGCGTCGTCCATGGTGAAGGAACGCTGGCCGTCCCGACCTTGCGCTTTGGCCTCCAGCATGGCGCTTTCGGCCTTGCTCATCACATCGACGCTGCTGCGCGCCTGCAACGGAAAGGCGACCGCTCCGATGGACACGGAAACGGTCAGGCGATGCGGTCCGACCTCGATGGGCCGGTCCCGGAAGAGAGCCAAGATGCGGTCGGCTGTCGTCTTGGCCCCGGCGAGGTCGCTGTTCGACAGAATAATGCCGAAACGGTCGCCACCGGGCCGGCCGATGATATCGCTGTTGCGCAGGCAGCGATCCAGTTGCCGGGCGATTTCCACCAGCACCGCATCGCCGACATCGGAGCCGTAGGCGCCGTTGATCATGCCGAGTTGATCGACGCCGACCATGAGGAAAGCCGAGGGATGGCCGTAGCGCAACGCTTGGGCCAACGCATGCTCCAAGGCCTCGCGCAAGCGCAGCTTGTTGTAATGACCGGTCAAGTCGTCGTAGTTGGCCAGGTACTCCAGCTGCGCCTCGCGCTCCTTGCGCGCGGTGACGAGACGCAGGAGGCCGACCAGGCGGCTGGGCAGCCCGCCGGACGAAAGGGTGACGGCGCTGCGTTCGTGAATCCAGTTGAAATCGCCATTGGCGGTGCGCACCCGGTATTCGCAATCTAAGACGCCGCCGCTCACGAAATGCCCCGCCAAGCGGTTGAGGCGCGCGGGCAGGTCTTCGGGACTGATGTTCGCGTGGAAGGCTTCGCCCGTCGCGGGGAGCCGGTCGGGGGCCTGGTCGAAAAAGGCCGCGGCATCGCCCTGCCACGTAAGCCGGTCGCTTGCCAGGTCCCACTCGTAGGCGAGATCGCCGGCCGCCAACAATGCCGCCTTCAATCGACTGAGATCCGAGAGACCCTCGTCATGGTCGAGGTTAGCCGTCAATGGCCCCGGCTCCTACCTGAATGCTTTGCGCCAGCCTGTGACGCCCCGGCTCCATCGTCCGAAGCGCCGCAAGCTCCCTCATTCCCGAGACCGACAATACGCCGTCAGTCTTAAGGAAGCCTGAAATCTAAACGCTTCGTCTAGGGACCCCTAGAGGTCCGCCCGCTAGGGCTCCCGGTCGATCAGATGGATGAAAGACCCCATGACCTCGCCGCGGCGCGCGCCCTGGGCCGCGAGATCCCGGCCGAGCGCATCCTGACAAGCGAAGAGCGGCGTCGCGCCGTGGTCGGCAAGCTGGGTCGCATAGTGAAACTCGTGGCCGCGAAAGGCCGCCCCGGCCGAACCCAGCGGTCCCGGCGCAGCGAGGGTCACGCGGCGGTATCCCAAATGACGCCGGCGCTGGGCAAAGGAGGTGCGCAGGGGCAGCAGGCCGGCCATGACATGGCTCTCCCCCGCGGCGTCTTCCAAAGTCTCGCCCAAGACCATGTAGCCGCCGCATTCGCCGTAGAGCACGCTGCCGGCCGCAGCGGCGGCCCGCAGGCCCTCGAGGAATACCCGATTGTCGGCCAGGCGCCCGGCGTGGAGCTCCGGGTAGCCGCCCGGCAGAAAGACCGCATCGGCGGCAGGATCCGGAGCCTCGTCGGCCAGGGGCGAAAAGAAGGAGAGCTCGGCCCCGGCCTTGCGCCAAGCCGCCAAATGGAAGGGGTAGCAAAAGCCGAACGCCAGGTCTCGGGCCACGGCCAGGCGCTGGCCCAGGGGCGGCAGGCCGGCAGTGGCCTGCTTCAGTGGAAATTCCACCTGGCCGGCCATGTCTTCCAGCGCCGCCAGATCGAGATGGGCCGCGACCCGCTCGGCCGCGCGTTCAAGGAAAGCTTCCAGTTCGGGCTGCTCACCGGCCTGGACCAGGCCCAGGTGGCGCGACGGCAAGGCCAAGTCCTCGCCGCGCGGCAGGCCGCCCAGACAAGGCAGGCCCTGGGCGTCAGCGGCGCGGCGCAGGAGCGCGAGATGGCGCGGCCCGGCAACGCGATTGAAAATCACCGCCTGGGGGCGGCTCTCCGGATCGAAGGTCAGGAAGCCCTTCAGCAGGGCCCCGGCCGAGGCCGCCATGCCGCTCGCGTCCACCACCAACACCAGTGGCCAGCCGGTCATCTTGGCCACCTCGGCGGTGGAGCCGCGCCCGTCGGCCGCACCGTCGAACAGCCCCATGACCCCTTCGACGATCACCAGGTCGCTGCCGGCGCCCGCCGCGGCGGCCTCCGCCTTCAAGACCGCGGGGCGCATGGCCCAGCTGTCCAGATTGCTGCAGGCCGCGCCGGACGCGGCGGCGTGAAAGGCAGGGTCGATGTAGTCCGGACCGACCTTGAGCGCGGCGACCCGGCGGCCGCCGTTGCGAAGCGCGCGCAGCAGCCCGAGCGTGAGGGTGGTCTTGCCCGCGCCCGATGCCGGCGCCGTGACGATCAGGCCCCGCGCCATAGCTCAGCCGACGTCCCGGCCGCCACGATCCCGGGACCTGCCGAGAGGATCGTCGGACAGGACTTTGCCCGACGCGGCACCCTGCCAGTCCAGGCTATCACGCAGACGCACCACCTCGCCCACCACCACCAGGCAGGGCGGGGCGAGGCCTTGGTCGACGACGTCTTGGGCACAGCGGGCGAGGCTGGTCTCCAGCACTCGCTGTTCCGGCAAAGTGGCGGAGGCGACGACGGCGACCGGTTCCTGCGGCGCACGGCCGTGGTCCATCAAGGTGTCGGCGATGACCGCCAGGTGCTTCAAGGCCATGTAGATCACCAGCACCGGCGATCCCTTGGCCAGGGCGGCCCAGTCCACATTGTCGGTCGCCGCCCCGCCGGCCACATGGCCGGTGACGAAGGTGACGGCGGAGTTGGTGTCGCGGTGGGTGAGCGGAATGCCGGCATAGGCCAAACCGCCAAGACCGCTGGAGATGCCGGGGACGATGCGGAAGGGCACGCCGGCCGCGACCAGAGCCAAGGCCTCCTCGCCGCCGCGGCCGAAGACGAAAGGATCGCCGCCCTTCAGCCGTAGGACCCGCTTGCCCGCCCGGGCAAAGGCGATCAGGCGTTGCGATATGTCGGCCTGGCGCGGCGAGGGCTTGCCGCCGCGCTTGCCGGCATAGACCAACTCGCCGCCGGGCGCTGCATGCCGCAAGATCTCCTCTCCGACCAGAGCGTCGTAGACCACCACGTCGGCCTCGCCCAAGGCCTTCACGGCGAGCAGGGTCAAGAGCCCCGGGTCGCCCGGCCCGGCCCCGGTGAGCCAGACCCAGCCCGGTTCCAAGGACGGCAGGTCGCGCAAGAGATCTTCCATAGGCGCAGTCTTACAACAGGCCGTCGCCTTCGCCTAGCCAGAGAACCACAAGCACTTGTAGAATGGCGACATGTCGGACAAAGCGGACGGACACCTCCGCCGGGGCTGGACCACCGGTGCCTGCGCCACGGCCGCTAGCAAGGCGGCCGCCACGGCGCTGTTCACCGGGACCTTTCCGGATCCGGTGACGATTCGCCTGCCACGCGGCCAGACGCCGGCCTTTTGCTTGGCCACCAGCCGCCTCGAAGCAGGGCGCGCGACCGCCGGCATCGTGAAGGACGCCGGCGACGATCCGGACGTCACCCACCGGGCGCTTATCGTCGCCAGCCTGCGCCGCAGCACGCCCGGCAGCGGTGTCGTCTTCCGCGCCGGCGAGGGCGTCGGCAGGGTCACCAAGCCCGGCCTACCGATCCCGCCCGGCGAACCCGCCATCAATCCCGTGCCGCGGAAAATGATCGGCGAGGCCTTAGCCGAGGTCTGCCGTGCCGCCGGCGCCGCCCCGGATCTGGAGGTGGAAATCTCCGTGCCCGACGGCGCGGCGCTGGCCGCCAGGACCTGGAACCCGCGTCTCGGCATTCTGGGCGGCCTCTCGATCCTGGGCACCACGGGGATCGTCGTGCCCTTCTCCTGCTCGGCCTGGATCCATTCCATCCATCGCGGCATCGACGTGGCCCGGGCGACGGGCCAAAGTCACGTGGCGGGCTGCACCGGCTCGACCTCCGAGGCCGCGGTGCAGAAGCTCTACGGCCTGCCGGACAGCGCCATGCTCGATATGGGCGACTTCG
>Ga0055474_10000193_pt1 | contig 13719 bp, 13 predicted proteins | sample Muzzi_PWA_D1_FD_57680 | JGI IMG/M metagenome (GOLD analysis project Ga0055474, IMG submission 57680) | Wetland microbial communities from San Francisco Bay, California, USA, that impact long-term carbon sequestration - Muzzi_PWA_D1 | ecosystem: Environmental > Aquatic > Marine > Wetlands ... | reverse complement strand
TAGAATCTTCACATCACGCTTGCCGGCATTGATCATCGGTTCGATGGTGAAGGTCATGCCTTCTTCGAGCGTTATCCCGGTATTCGGCCGGCCATAGTGAAGCACCTGGGGTTCATCATGAAACTCTCGGCCGATGCCATGTCCGCAGAACTCACGAACCACGGAAAAGTGATTGGCCTCGGCGTGTTTCTGAATGGCATGACCGATGTCCCCGAGTCTGGCGCCGACTCGCACTGCTTCAATGCCGAGATACAGGCATTCCTGGGTCACCCGGATCAGTCTTTCGGCGAGCACTGAAGATTTGCCCACGCTGAACATTTTGCTGGTATCACCATGAAAGCCGTCTTTGATCACCGTCACGTCGATATTCAGGCAATCGCCGCTTTTCAGTTTCTTCTTGTCGCTCGGGATGCCATGGCAGACCACATGGTTTACTGAGGTACAGATGGATTTTGGAAATGCCGGCCCCGGGCCGTTTTTATAATTCAGCGGTGCCGGGATACAGCCCAGCTCATCAACGATGTAGTCGTGGCAGATCTGATTCAGAGCGTCTGTCGTGACGCCGGGCTGGACATAATCGCCGATCATCTCCAGAACACTGGCGGCAAGAGTGCCGGCAGTGCGCATTTTGGAGATTTCATCTTCTGACGAGAGTCTGGCGACCATGTAAATACCTATTTGAGGGGACTGCCGATTATGGTATAAAGCGCGCCGCTTAAGGGCAATGAAGCATTGCCCCAGGGCGGATTTAACACAGATCTACTTAAATTAAAAAAATTCTCACGTTACTCAATACCCGCTTCCGGGTGCCGGGAATCTGTGCGGATACGCTCGCACACCTCTACGATTGCCATGAGGTATCGAGCATCATCCCCACGGAGAACGGGTTAGAAGCTGGGAGTAGCGGAGGCGCAACCCGGAGACAGTACAATGACTATCAGTATGCGTGACATGCTCGCCGCCGGCGTGCATTTCGGCCACCAGACCAGATTCTGGAATCCCAAGATGGCACCCTACATCTTTGGCTCCAGAAACAACATTCACATCATCAATCTCGAGAAAACCCTGCCGGCGTTCAACCACGCCCTGGATGAACTGCGCGGCTACGGCCGGAAAAAACACAAGGTTCTGTTCGTTGGAACCAAGCGGGCGGCCGCTAAAGTCATCAAGGAACAGGCTTCCCGGGTGGGTATGCCGTATATCGACGAACGCTGGCTCGGCGGCATGTTGACCAACTATAAGACCATCCGGCAGTCAATCAAACGGCTGCAGGAACTCGAGGTTCAGTCTACCGACGGCACGTTCGAATATCTGACGAAGCGCGAGGCGCTGCAGCGTACCCGGCTGATGCAGAAGCTCGAGCGCAGCCTCGGTGGTATCAAGGAAATGGGCGGGCTGCCGGATGCTCTGTTCGTTGTCGATGTGATGCATGAACACATAGCCGTCAGCGAAGCCAACAAGCTCGGTATTCCGGTGTTCGGAGTGGTGGATTCAAACAGTGATCCGGATGGGGTGGACTATGTGATTCCCGGCAATGATGATGCCATCCGCGCAATCAGACTGTATGTGACAGCTGCTGCCGATGCGGTCGCGGAAGGTCGTGATCAGGCTGCCGGAACGGTCAGTGCGGATGAGTTCGTCGAAGTTGACGAGGCTGCCGAATCCGCAGCTGCCGAACCTGCAGCCGCTGAACCTGCGGCTGCAGCACCGGAAACTGCTGAGCCTGCTGCCGCGGAATCCGAGGTGGCGGCTGAAACGCAGCCTGCGGCAAAAGAGGAGCAGTAACGATGGCAGTTACCGCAGCAATGGTGAAGGAGCTCCGGGAGCGTACAGGTCTCGGCATGATGGACTGCAAGAACGCACTGCAGGAAGCTGACGGGGATATGGAGCAGGCGATTGAGGAACTGCGCAAGCGCAGTTCGCTGAAAGCTGCAAAAAAAGCGGGTCGCACGACGGCGGATGGTCTGCTGGGCATCAAGGTTGCCGAAGATGGCTCTCGGGGCGCGATTATCGAGGTCAACATCGAGACTGATTTCGCTGCAAAAAACGAAAAGTTCGTGCAGTTCGTCGATGATGTGTTGACGGAAGTTTTCGAATCAGGCGTTACCGATGTCAATCAGCTGCTCGCAGGCCAACTCGGTAAAACCCGGGAGACTCTGGTGCAGGAGATAGGCGAAAACATCAATATCCGCCGTGCTGAGCATTTCGTCTCTGATGGCGGTTTTATCGCCAGCTATCTGCACAGCGACAATCGCAAAGGGGCGCTGGTTGAACTGGCCGCAGCTGATGCCGAACTCGGCCGCGACATCGCCATGCACGTCACGGCGATTGCGCCCATGGTGGTTCAGTCTTCGGATGTACCCGTCGATGTGCTGGACAAGGAGCGTGAAATTTATTCCGCTCAGGCGGCGGAGAGCGGCAAGCCGGCAGACATCGTTGCCAAGATGGTGGAAGGCCGGGTGCGTAAGTTTCTTGCTGAAGTCAGTCTGGTCGACCAACCGTTCGTGAAAGATTCCAGCACCAAAGTCGGCAAATTGCTTGCTGACGCTGGCAACAGCTGTCGACGCATTGTTCGCTTCGAAGTGGGCGAAGGAATCGAGGTGGAGACCGCGGATTTTGCAGCGGAAGTTGCAGCGCAGATAAGCGGCGAGGCATAGGCACTACCTTTGCAACGTCTGCTGCTGAAGCTCTCCGGAGAAGCCTTCGCGGGTAGCGAAGGCTTCGGCATTGATCCCTCGGCGCTGACCCGACTGACAGTTGAGATCCGTGATCTGACGGCGGCTGGCGGTGAGCTCGGCGTGGTGCTCGGGGCGGGCAACCTGATGCGAGGGGCCCAGCTCGAGTCCGCCGGTATGGACCGGGTCGTTGCCGACCACATAGGCATGCTGGCAACGGTGATGAACGGCCTTGCCTTCAGGGAACTGCTGCAGCGCACGGGTGTTGCGGCTGAACTATTCTCGGCATTTGCCATTCCAGGTATCGCTCAGGGATTTCAAAGGGATCGCGCCATCGAGGCGATCGAGTCGGGCCGGGTGGTGATATTTGCCGGTGGTACCGGTAATCCGTTTTTCACGACGGATACCGCTGCCTGCCTGCGAGGGATTGAGATCGGCGCAGATGCGGTGCTTAAAGCGACCACCGTAGATGGCGTCTACAGTGCGGATCCGAAAACTGATCCGCAGGCGGTCAGATACACCGAATTGAGCTATTCCGAGGTGCTCAGTCAGGAGCTTGGCGTAATGGACCTCAGCGCCATCTGTCTGTGTCGTGATCATCAGATGCCACTGGTTGTTTTCGATATGCAGCAGAAGGGCGCATTGACCGCAATAGTCAAGGGTGACAAGGTTGGCACCCGAATCCGGGGCTGACCGCCGACGGACCTGTGCAGGGTGTTCGGAATCCCATATGCGTTGCTTTTACAGAGACTGATTCAGACATGATCGAAGAGATTAAGAAAGACGCTGATCAACGCATGGGCAAATCGCTCGATGTGCTGCATGAAGTATTTTCCAGAATCCGTACCGGCCGAGCCAATCCGAGCCTGCTGGGTGGCATCACCATCGACTATTACGGAGTACCGACGCCGCTGACTCAGGTGGCGTCCATTTCTGTGGAGGATGCCCGCACTCTGGTCATATCTCCCTGGGAAAAAACACTGCTGGCGGATATCGAAAAGGCGATATTGAAGAGTGACCTCGGTATTACACCCTCCTCAACGAGCGACGTGATCAGGTTACCGTTACCGGCGTTGACGGAAGAAAACCGCAAGGAACTTGCCCGTCAAGCGCGTATAGAGGCAGAAAATGCCCGGGTTGCCATCCGCAATATCCGCCGGGACGCCATCAATGATGTCCGGGAACTCGTAAAAGAGAAAGAGGTCGCGGAAGATGACGCGCGAAAAGCTGAAGATGACGTGCAGAAGCTGACAGACCGGCGGGTCGCCGAAGTCGATAAGCTTCTGGAGGCGAAAGAAGCCGACCTGATGGAGGTTTAGGCTACAATTCCGCCACTGATGCCCGATCGCTAGGACATGCAGTAGTTCGTCGCAGTGACACAGGGTGATTGATCGTAAAGCACATGGACTGGCTATTCGAGCGGCTAAACACCTGGTCCCTCTATTAGCTACAAAGACTGAAGTTGAGAGATAGCGGGCAGTATGTCGGAAGCACAAGTCACGCTGGCGAACTCGGGAGCCGCATCCCAGGCCGAGCCTGCCCGTGCCGCTGACGCGGAACGCATTCATGATGCGCGCCGGCACGAGCAACATCTACCCAGGCATCTCGCCATCATCATGGATGGCAATCACCGTTGGGCAAAAGCCCGCCATCTGCCTGGGCCTGCCGGCCACCGCGCCGGTGCCCGCAATGTCCGACCGGTGGCTGAAGCCTGCGCCGATACGGGCGTTGAAGTCCTGACGCTGTTTGCGTTCAGCACGGAGAACTGGCAACGCCCCAAACGCGAAGTCAATCTGCTGATGGATCTGATGCGGGGCCTGCTTGACAACGACATCGACGAACTCAATCAGCGCGAAGTACAGCTACGGGTGATCGGAGATCGTGAACGTTTCGCGCCCGACCTGCGTCAGAAGATGACCGATGCGGAAACGCTGACCAGGGACAACACTCGTATGCGTCTGAATATCGCGGCTAACTTCGGTGGGCGCTGGGATATCGCCGAGGCCGCACGAGCGATTGCCTGCGATGTCCGCGAAGGCACCTTGCGTCCGGAAGAAATCGACGAGACTACGTTCGGTCGCTATCTATCCCTTGGTGATCTGCCGCATCCCGACATGTGTATCCGTACCGGAGGCGATTACCGCATCAGCAATTTTCTGCTCTGGGATCTGGCTTATACCGAGCTGTATTTCACCGATCTGTTCTGGCCGGAATTCAATGCAGCGGAACTGACAACAGCGCTGGACTGGTATAGCGAGCGGCAGCGACGCTTCGGCCGCCGCGAAGCCTGATGCTGAAATCCCGGATCGTCACGGCGCTGATCCTTGCCCCCAGCGTCATCGCCGCTATCTATCTGCTGCCGCTGTCCTGGTTCGCACTGGTGTTCTGTGCATTCGCCACCATCGGTGCAAATGAGTTTGCCGGGCTGGCCGGTATCACAGCCAGGGGTGCGAGAGTGTGCTACGTGGCGGCATTTGCCGTGCTGTGTGCGCTCAGCTGGAGGTATTCCCAACTCATGCCCCTCGGCGTGGGACTAGGCTGTCTGACGGGTCTACTCGCCATTGTCGTGGTGATCACCTATCCGCGCAGTAAGCCGCTGGTCGCTCAGCGCTGGCTCGTTGCGCTGGTTGGCGTGCTCATCAGCTGGGCGGCGTGGACATCCCTTACACTGCTGCGAGCGGCGCCTGACGGCGCCCACTGGGTGCTGTGGTTGCTGGTGCTGGTGTGGGCTGCGGACATCGGCGCGTATTTTGTCGGACGCCGATTCGGCCAACGCAAACTGGCTTCTGCGGTGAGTCCCGGCAAAACCTGGGAAGGCGCTTTTGGCGGACTGCTGTTGAGTGGTGTGGTCAGTCTGCTGCTGCTGAGTCTGCTGTTGCCGGTCTCGCCCGCCTGGGTGCTGCTGACCCTTGGGCTGATTGTTCTATCGGTGTTCGGCGATCTGTTCGAAAGCGTTCTCAAGCGTGTGCGCGGCGTGAAAGATTCCGGCACTCTGCTGCCGGGCCATGGCGGCATTCTCGATCGGATTGACTCGCTGGTGGCAGTACTGCCCTGGCTGACGCTTGCGCTGCTGCTGACCGGGCTGTCTGACATCCCCTGAACTGCCACCACCGAAGATTGTCAGAACTGCAGCGCCTGCGGCCAGGTTAAGAGTCTGCGGCCACGTTAAGAGTCCGCGGCTTGAGTTGCCCGCCTGCAGCCTGAGTTAAAGGCGGCGGGGGGCGGCGCGGATGGATATCTGGGTACCGAGTCGGTCATAGATTCACACAACAACTGTTGCCGGCCGCTAATTTCGCTATGATTCGCCCCCGTTGAGGTGGGCGTTCGGCGCTTGTGATCGTTCGGCTGTAGCCGGTCAGGTTTATATCCTGGACCGATTCTGAAAAAGCGACAGACATATGCAAGATAGTTGATGGAATTTCTGCAGTACCCTTTAGCGCTCATTGTCACCCTTGGTGTGCTGATCACTTTTCATGAATTCGGCCATTTCATTGTGGCGCGCTGGTCAGGTGTCAGGATTCTGAGGTTCTCGATCGGCTTCGGTCGGCCACTGTTTTCACGGGTGGATCGGCACGGCACAGAATTCGCGATCGCGCTCATTCCGCTCGGTGGCTATGTCCGGATGCTGGGTGAAAATGAGCCCGGCGAAGTCGTGCCTGCGGTTGCGCCGAAAAAAGATGATGTGTCCCTGGAACAGGTCAGCGTCTGGTGGCGCCTGGCGATATCTGCCGCAGGCCCGGCGGCCAACTTCATACTTGCGATCCTCGTCTACTGGCTGTTGTTCGTGGTTGGTTCCACCAGCTATACGCCCGTGCTTGGTGAGGTCCCGGTCGACTCACCGCTGGCGGCAAGTGGTCTGTCAGCCAATCTCGAGCTTGTCGCGGTGGATGACAAGCCTGTCTCGAACTGGCAGCAGGTCAACACCGCACTGGCGTCGCGACTTGGCGACAGCGGAGCAATCAAGCTGGAAACCCGGATTCCCGGCAGCACGGGATCGCACACCTGGCAGGTGCCGATCAATATCTGGCATCAGGGTGAGGCAGATCCGGATCTGTTCGGGTCTCTGGGCGTGGTGCCGCGAGTCCCGGCAATCGCCGGAGAAATCCTACCGGATGGACCGGCCGCACTTGATGGTGAACTGCAGCAGTGGGATCTGATCACGGCAGTGAACGGCGAGCCGGTGGCGGACTGGTTCGACTGGGTTGAACAGGTTCAGGCAGCGCCGGATCAGGAACTGCGCCTGGACATTATCCGCGATGGCCGCCCGCAGCAGATACGCCTGACGCCTGGCTCAAAACAGACGGCTGATGATGAGCGCATCGGCTTCGTCGGAGTTGCCGCGATGTACAACGAGGTGGCGTTCGGACCCATCGCTGCAATCTCGCGGAGCCTTGAGGAAACCTGGGATAAAACCGCGCTCACCCTCGGGTTCATCAGGAAAATGATCCTCGGTCAGGTGTCGGTCAAGAACCTGTCCAGCCCCATCATGATCGCCAAAGTTGCCAGCGACAGCGCGCGGGCGAGCTGGCAACTCTATCTGGGGCTCATGGCGCTGCTCAGCATTTCCCTCGGTGTGCTTAATCTGCTGCCGATACCGATTCTCGACGGGGGGCATATCGTTTACGGATTGACTGAAGTCGTCCGGGGCAAGCCGGTTTCGCAGAGGACGCAGATCATTGGTGCTCAGATAGGTCTGGTTGTCGTGACCGGAATGGTTCTGCTGGCCGTGTACAACGACATCATGCGGCTGTTGTGAGGTGACTTTGGAACGGGCTGCTGTGTTTTTTTTCCGCCGCGGGAAACCCGTATACCTCTGGATGCTGTTGGCCACGCTGCTGCTTGCGGGTCAGGTGCAGACAGTTCACGCTGATGCCTTCCAGGTCACTGACATCCGGTTGCAGGGCCTGCAGCGGGTATCAGCCGGCACGGTGTTCAATTTACTGCCGATCGATATCGGTGACACAGTCGATGACTATGCGGTAAGGCAGTTGATCCGGGAACTTTTCAAATCCGGATACTTCAACAATATCCGCATGGCGCGCAATGACGGCGTGCTCATTATCACGCTGGAGGAGCGACCGGCGATCGACAGTATCGAGATCGAAGGTAACAAAGCGATTCCAACAGACGCGCTGCTGGACGGTCTTGCGCAGCAGGGCCTGGAACAGGGTGAAATATTCAAGCAGGCAACTCTGGACAGGGTCGGTCTGGAACTCGAACGGCAGTACGTGGCGCAGGGACGTTACGGTGCTTCGATCGAAACCAATGTTGAGGAACTGCCGCGCAACCGGGTAGCGATCAGTATCGTGGTGGAAGAGGGTAAAACCTCGGGTATCCGCCATATCAACATCGTCGGTGCCAGCGTTTTTGAAGAAAAGGAGCTGCTTGATGAGCTGGAACTGCAGCATCCCAGTCTGCTGTCCTTCTACAAAAACGATGATAAGTACTCACGCGAGAAGCTCTCGGGTGATCTGGAAAAACTCGAAGCTTTTTACAAGGACCGTGGCTACGTCGAATTCGAAATCGAATCGACTCAGGTCAGTATCACGCCTGCCCGGGACCAGGTTTATATAACCGTAAACGTCAACGAGGGTGAGAAGTACACGGTCAACGATGTGAGCCTGGTAGGTGAACTGAAAGATGTTCGTGCGGAAGATCTCAAACGCCTTCTGATTGTCTCCAAGGGCCAGGTGTTTTCGCAGGCGAGGGTGACGGCTACCGAAGAACGTCTGACACAGGCACTGGGTAATTCCGGTTATACGTTCGCCACGGCGACCGGTGTTCCCAGAATCAACGACGACGGTACCGTGGATCTTGAGTTTATCGTCGATGCCGGCAACCGCGCCTATGTGCGCCGGATAACCTTCAGCGGCAATGGGGTTACCCAGGATGAAGTGATGCGCCGGGAGATGCGTCAGATGGAAGGTGGCTGGGCGTCCACATCGCAGATCAATCTGTCGAAGGTGAGGCTCGAACGGCTCGGTTATTTCAAAGGCGTGGAAATGGAAATGCCGGAAGTGCCGGGTACGGATGACAAGGTCGACGTGAACTTCACGGTTGAAGAGCAGCCTTCAGGCAGTATTTCGGCGACGCTGGGATTTGCGCAGGGAACCGGTCTGATTGTCGGAGCCAACTATCAGGAAAGCAATGTGTTGGGGACCGGCAACAGCATCAACATTGGGGTCTCCTATTCTGAATACCAGAAATCTGCGAACTTCAGCTACTTCAATCCCTACTTCACTCTCGACGGGATCAGCCGGGGTTACAACCTGTTCTTCAGGAAACTCGATTACAACGAAGCCAATATCGCCAACTTCTCTACAGATACTATCGGTGGTGGCGTGACTTATGGATTTCCGATAGGTGAAACGCAGAGGATCACGTTCGGTGGTCAGGTTGAATACACGGACATCACCGAAGGCCGTTATCCTTCACAGGAAATCTCCGCATATCTGGAAGACAACGGCAACAAATCTCTCAACTACAAGATGAATTTCGGCTGGCGTGCGTCAACGTTGAATCGCGGTGTGTTCCCGACAGCCGGCCACTCGCAGAATGTGTCGCTGGAAATTGCAGTTCCCGGTAGTGACAATACCTTCTTCAAAGCCGTCTACGATGGTCAGATATACTTCCCGATCAGACGCGGCTGGACGCTGAAACTGCGCACTGAAATCGGCTACGGCGATGGCTATCTCGATACGGATCAGCTGCCGTTCTACGAAAACTTCTTCGCCGGTGGCTTCGGTTCAATTCGCGGGTTCAAATCGAGCACGCTGGGACCCAGAACTACGCCACCCGTTGTAGATTCCAATGGCTTTCCGATACCCCCGGGTTTCTTCGATCCGGACGGAGATCCGTATGGAGGCAACCTGTTGCTGGAAGCGGGAGCGGAGATCATCTTTCCGCTGCCCTTCGTGGAAGACCAGCGTCAGTTCCGCCCCGTACTGTTTGCCGACGCGGGAAACGTTTTCCAGACCGACTGCTATGATTTCAGCAACTACTGCACGGATGTGCAGGTCGATTCCATGCGCTATTCCGCTGGTATCGGATTCACCTGGCTGGCCCCGATGGGGCCAATGACGTTCAGTTACGCCAAGGTCTTCAATACCAGCGAAATTGACGAAGATGAATCGTTTCAGTTTGAACTGGGTAGAACATTCTGATGTAGAATGCGCACCCTCATCATCAAGGTACAGAACTCCGGCAGACAGGTTTCCAGGTAGAGAAACCGTCAATCGGTATAACCGGACCCGGCCAGACCATTGTCAACCGCGCAAACACGATCGGCCGCAAGCCGATCAGGCAGCGGCAAGCATATGGTCAGGCAGTATCGGTAACGATCTGGCAGGCAATCTGCAATATTGCATGAGTAGCTGTCCGGCCTGAAAACTAAGGAGAATTGCGTGATTAAGAAGTTAGCCCTCCATTCCACCTGGATACTCCTGCTGGTTGCAGGGACTGCAGCGGCAGAGCTGAAGATTGCGGTGCTGGATACCCAGCGGGCGCTGGTCGAAAGTGAAGAGGCGAAGCAGCTGCTATCGCAGGCGGCCTCAGAACTGCAGGCAGAAGAAACAGCGGTCCAGACGCTTGGCGAGGAGATAATGGCCATTCAGGAAAAGCTGCAGACCGACGGTGAAGTCATGAGCCCGACAGAAACGCGTAAAATGCAGAAGCAGATTGAGGACAAGCAGATCGACTATCAGTTCCAGCTGAACAAGCTGCAGAAAGAAGTCAACGATCGACGCCAGGAACTGCTGCAGCAGATGGTGCCGAAGATCGATGCGGTTTTAAAGGATCTGATCGAAGTGGAAGGCTACGACCTGATCATGGAACGCAACAGCCTGCGCTATGTGAATTCAAAGCATGACATCACCCGGAAAGTCACTGAAAAACTCAACGAGAAGCAGTAGCCTTCGGGTTGGCTGACCGGCGTCAGCCCCGGCTCGATGGCCCGCGTGTACTCGCTTGGTGAACTCGCCAATCAGCTCCAGGCGGAGCTGGTTGGTGATCCGACAGTTGAGATCAACGGTCTCGGCAGTCTTGAATCCGCTTCCGCTACACAGCTGTCTCACCTGTCGAATCCCGCCTATCGCCGTTATCTGAAGTCCAGTCTTGCCGGTGCAGTGCTGTTGCGCCCGGAGGATGCCGCTGACTGGCACGGCAATGCGCTGCTGGTGAAAAATCCTTATCTTGCGTTTGCCCGGGCGTCGACCCTGTTTGCGGTGCGTGATCAGGTGGCTCCGGGAATCGATGCGTCTGCCCACATCTCCCACGCTGCAGTCATTGGCGCCGAGGTTGCGATCGGTCCGGGTGTCGTCATTGAAGCCGGGGCAGAGATCGGCAGCGGTGTGATCATTCACGCGAACTGTGTAGTCGGTGCCGACTGTTTGCTGGCTGACGGGGTCGTCCTGCATCCGAATGTGGTGCTTTATCACGGCGTTGTACTTGGTGCCAGAACCGAGATTCATGCCGGTGCAGTGCTGGGAGCCGATGGTTTCGGGTTTACGCCGGACGAGCGTGGTCATCTGGTTGCCATTGCGCAACTCGGCGGCCTGTGTGTCGGCTCGGATGTCAGCGTCGGTGCGGCCAGTACCATCGACCGCGGTACCATCGAGGATACGGTCATCGAAGACGGCGTCAAAATAGATAACCAGGTGCAGATCGGTCACAACTGTAGAATCGGTGCACATTCGGTTGTCTGCGGATGCGTGGGTATCGTCGGCAGCACCCGGATCGGACGACACTGCGTACTGGCCGGAGGTGTCGGAGTCGGTGGCAGTACGCCGATCGAGATCTGCGATGGAGTGACTGTCAGCGGCATGACTCATGTGTCTGCTTCTATTGACGAACCTGGAATTTACTCCGGTGGGGTGTTACACAGTAGAAGCCGGCTGTGGAAACGCAATGCGCTTCGTCTCAAGGAACTGGACGCGCTTTTCCGCCGTGTCGCGAGGCTGGAAAGAGGACGCTGACCACTGAAGCCCGATCGTAAACTATCAAGGTAATCTTTGTGAAAGATATAAACGAACTCTTTGAGTTCCTGCCGCACCGATATCCCTTTCTACTGGTTGATCGTGTCACCGACGTGACGCCGGGAGAGTTTATCCGCGGTTATAAGAATGTCACCATCAATGAAAATTTCTTCAACGGTCATTTTCCAGGTCATCCGATAATGCCTGGAGTTCTGATGGTCGAAGCTATGGCTCAGTTGTCCGGCGTGCTGGCATTCGAAAGTAGAGGTCAGAAGCCATCCGATGGGTCCACCTATTACCTTGGGGGTACGGATAAGACCCGCTTCAAGCGTCCAGTAGTGCCCGGGGATCAGCTTGTCATGGAAAGTCGAATTCTGGCCGATCGGCGTGGGTTGATGAAGTTCGACTGTCAGGCTTATGTCGACGGTCAGCTCGCATGTACTTCCGAAATTCTCTGCATGGAACGGAAGCTGAGTTGATCGACCCGAGAGCGATCATCGATCCCAGTGTGAGCCTCGGCACCAACGTCAGTGTGGGGCCGTGGTCAATTATCGGCGCTGATGTGGAAATCGGTGACGACTGTAAGATTGCATCCCATGTTGTTGTGCGCGGCCCCACCCGGCTCGGTCGACGCAATCAGATCTATCAGTTCGCCACTATCGGCGAAGACACACCGGCGATGAGCTATAAGGGTGAGAAGAGCCGCCTCGAAATCGGCGACGACAACGTGTTCAGAGAAGGGGTGACGGTGCATCGGGGTACTGCGGCCGACCGGGGTGAAACCAGAATCGGCAGTCACTGTCTGCTGATGGCATACGTCCATGTCGGGCATGACTGTGTGCTGGGCGACTACGTGATCATGGCCAACAACTCGGCAGTTTCAGGACACTGCATGGTTGGCGATCACGCCAATTTTGGCGGATATGCCGGCGTTCCTCAGCATCGCAATATCGGTGCCCACTCCCACATCGCCGGCATGACACTCGTGCTCAAGGACGTACCAGCCTATATGACGGTGATGGGAAATCCGGCAGCAGCGATCGGCCTGAATATTGAAGGCATGCGCCGTCGAGGCTATTCGAAAGAGCTGATGGGTATTCTCAAAGAAGCCCATCGGATTGTCTACCGGCAGGGACTGACGACAGATCAGGCCTGCCGGGAACTCGAAGCACAGGCGAGGGAAGTTCCTGAGGTTGCGTTGTTCGTCGAGTCCGTCCGCAGTTCAAAATGGGGAATCGTCCGGCCGCGTCGCCGCGCCGGGTTCCCCGATAACTGAAGCCGACTGCCATGCAGATGATCATCGGCATAGTGGCAGGCGAACCTTCCGGGGATAGATTAGGCGCCGGTCTGATGCAGGCGCTCAGGCGGCGTCATCCCGATACACGCTTTGTTGGTATCGGCGGTGAGCAGATGCTGGCTGCGGGTCTTGAACCGCTGGCGCCTATGGAGGTGCTCATGATCAACGGGCTGGCTGAGCCCGTGAAGCGGTTGCCGCTGCTGTTCGGATTGATGCGCCGGCTGTTGCGGCAATATCGACAGCTGCAGCCCGTGGCGTTTATCGGCGTTGATTTCAATGTTTTCAACTTCCTGCTGGAACGCCTGCTGCGACGACGGGGCCTGCCCACCGCGCACTATGTCAGTCCGTCGGTCTATGCCTGGCGACCGGGTCGGGTACGTCGCATCAGCCGCTGTGCCGAGCTGCTACTGGCGCTGTACCCGTTTGAGCTGCCGTATTACCGGGACCAGCCGATTTCCGCGGTTTGTGTCGGTCATCCGATGGCTGATGAAATCGGTCCCGATGATGGCGCTCCGCCACTGCAGCAGGCAGCGGCCCGTTCTCTCGGTATCGATCCGGATAAACGCTGCATCGCGGTGCTGCCAGGCAGCCGGGTTGCCGAGGTCAAGCTGATGCTGACGGGTTTTCTGAGTGCCTGCGAACTGCTGTATCGACGTCATCCGGATTTCGTTTTTGTCATCCCCTGTGTCAGCGATGCGATCGAGAAACTGGTGGATAAAGCTTGTGACAGGCATCGGAGACTGCCGCTGGTGACGTACCGCGGAGACGCGCGACG
>Ga0055474_10000191_pt1 | contig 13734 bp, 8 predicted proteins | sample Muzzi_PWA_D1_FD_57680 | JGI IMG/M metagenome (GOLD analysis project Ga0055474, IMG submission 57680) | Wetland microbial communities from San Francisco Bay, California, USA, that impact long-term carbon sequestration - Muzzi_PWA_D1 | ecosystem: Environmental > Aquatic > Marine > Wetlands ... | reverse complement strand
GCCAGCACCCGGCCCAAGGCCTCCATCTCGCCATCGGGATGCTCCCGGGCGAGGGCGAACACGGTGTTGCGCATGGCCTCCGGTGGCAGAACCTGGCGGTTGTCGCCAGCCACGAAGGCGGCTTCGAAATCCCCTTCGAAGCGCACCGCCACCGTCAGATCCTGCACCGCATGGCGCTGGGATCGACGATCGACCCGCAACAGGCGGATACCCTCTTCTCCGTATGTGTGTTGTCCCAACTCCATCATTGCCCTCCCCCCTCTGGATGCCACCGGTTCCGCCGGACCCCAGCCCGAGAGCCGCCCATGAAACCTTTTTCGGCCCGTTCTCGTCTACCCGGAAAGAGAAAGACGCACTGTCCATAACCCATTCCGGCCCCAAGGCCGTGGAGAAACTCCATGCCCCGTCCACCACGTCTCTGGCCTCGATACCTCACTCTATCCCTGATCGCCTTCGCGGCGCTGGTCGCTCTCTCCCTGGCGGCCCCTTCTTCCACCACCAACGTAACTTCGGCCACCACCGTGGTCGCCGAGGCGGACTCGACCCGTGAGAGCTTCTCCCTCGACGCCGACACCCTGGTGGTGACCAACCTGGTGGGCGGGATCGAAATCCTGCCTGCGGGGGGCGCGAATTTCGAGGTGGAAGTGCGCCGGGTCGGCAAGGATGCCGACCAGCAGCTGCGCGTCCACACCCGCGAGGGGAGTACGGCGGAGCTGGCGGTGGAGTTTCCCGTCGATCGGACGCGGCGCTACCGCTACCCGGACGCGGGACGCTTCAAGACGACTCTGACGCTACCCCTGCGACAGGAGAATGCTTCCAGCTGGCTCTCCCGCCTGTTCCGCGAGTTCGCTTCAGACCGGATCGAAGTCAGTGATCGCAGCGGTGAAGCGCTGTGGGCGGATCTCACCATCCGGGTGCCCCGGGGCAAGACCTTGGATCTGGTCCTGGGAGCGGGGAAAATCCGGGCGTTGGGGGTGGTGGCGGACCTCTCCCTGGACAGCCACGCCGGACCCATCGAGGTCGCCGGCGTCGAGGGCTCGGTGCTGGCGGATACCGGCAGTGGTGCCATCACCGGCAACGAGCTGGTCGGGAATGTGAACTTCGACACCGGCAGCGGCACCGTCACCCTGCGCAACGCCCGCGGTGCCTCCATCCGCATCGACACGGGCAGCGGCTTCGTCAATCTGGCGGACGTCGATGGCAAGAAACTCGATGTCGATACCGGCAGTGGTACCGTCCGGGCCGAGCGCATCGGCGCCGATGACCTGGTGATCGATACCGGTAGCGGCAACGTCGAGGTCAGCCTCGCGCGCCTGGGGAGCGGGACCTTCGAACTGGATACCGGCAGCGGCTCCGTGGAACTGGCTCTGCCCCGGGACGCCTCCGCCCATATCGAGGCCGATACGGGCAGCGGGGGGGTGCGGATGAACCTGGACGGCGTCACGGTCCACAAGAAGGAGCGGAGCTATGTCGAGGCCACGGTCGGCGGCGGCGCCGCCGAGGTCAAGATCGATACGGGCAGCGGCTCCGTCACCCTCGATTACGTGTGATCTTTATCCCGTCTTGCGGTTCAGCCAGTCGGTGAAACGCGGCGTCAGGCGCCGGGTCCAGGCGAAGAAACGCAAGACGGGGGGCAGCACCACCTCGCTCTTGTTCCTCTGCACCGCCCGGATCACCGCCCGCGTCACCTGGGTGGTCTGGAGGGTGGGGACCAACCAACGCGCCAGCAGGGGCAGATGCTCCTGGGGATCCAGCTGCGCGGTGCCCACGAAGGGGGTGTCCACCAGCCCCGGGCACACCCAGCTGACCCCCACCCCACGGTCGAGAATCTCCAACCGCAGCGTCGCCAGATACATGTTGCACGCCGCCTTGGAGGCGCAATAGGCGGAGCCGTGGTGGTGGGGGATCAATCCCGCGGAGGAGGTCACCCCCACGATGTGGGCCGGTGCCGCGGCCAGCAGGTGGGGCAGGGCGTGGCGCACCGTGTGGGTCATCCCCACATAGTTGGTGAGGATGGTGGTCTCCACATGTTCCGCCGGTTGGTCTTCCACCAGGGCGTAGCGCCCCAGACCGGCGTTGGCCACCAGCAGCTGCAACCCCCCGAAACGCTCCACCGTCGCCGCCACCGCCGCGGCCACCGCCCCTTCGTCCCGGACGTCGGCGGTCAGCGCCAGGCCCTCCGCCCCCAGCGCCTCGATCTCCGCCACCAGCGCCGCCAGGGGCTCCGCCGAGCGCGCCACCACCGCCACCCGACAGCCCCGCCGGGCCAATTCCAGAGCGATTTCGCGACCGATGCCGGAGGAGGCACCGGTGACCAGACAGGCCGTACCTTGGGTGAGTTTCATGGTCTCTAGTATATGGGGACCGAGGGGCCGAGGGGCCAAGGAATCGAGCACTCGCCCTACTGCAACAACTCCCACACCCGCGCCACCCGCGCCACCTCACCCTCGCACCAGGCCCGCCCCGCCTGCAAGCGGGCGTGGTCCACAGCCAGGGCGGTGGCTGGAGCCGCGGCCAGGGCACCGGGGGCGCCCTCGTGGGTGCGCAGACGCCAACCTTCCGCCGGGTCCCCTTCGACGGCGCCCTCCGGGTCGGCGGCGACGGCTTTGTAGGCGGCCCGGAAGGGCTCCCCCTGGGCGACCCGCTGGTACAAGGCGTCGGTGGCGCCGATGGAAGTTTCGAGAGCGGCGCGGCAGCGGTCCGCATCGATCTCCAGGGCGTCGAGGACCGGCACCATGGCGAGGAGCACATCGAGGGCACCGGCCATCCCTTCCAGGAAGGGCTCCTTGGTAAGTTGCAGGTCGCGGTGGTAGCCGGAGGCGAGGGGGGCGTAGACGGCGGCGATCTCCCCGTGGCGGCCGCGCAGGCGGGCACCGGCGGCGCGGATCAGCTCCAGGACATCGGGGTTGCGCTTCTGGGGCATGATGCTGGAACCGGTGGTCACCGCCTCCGGCAGGCGGACGTAGCCCAGCTCTTCGCTGGAAAACCAGATCAGGTCCGAGGCCAGACGGCCCATATCGAGGGCCGGAGCGAGGGCGGCGCCCAGGAGGAGGTGTTCCGTCTTGCCCCGGTCGTTCTGCACCGCCAGGGTGTTGCGCTGCAACCCCGAAAAACCCAGCAGCTCCGCCACCCGCCCGCGATCCAACGGCAGCGCGACCCCGTAGCCCGAGGCGCTCCCCAGGGGCGACCGATCGACGTGCCGGTAGGCGGTCTGGAGCCACGGCACACCGTCCAGCAGGCCCTCGGCGTGGGCGGCGAAAAGGAAGCCCACGGTGGAGGGCATGGCCTGACGGGTGTGGGTGTAGCCCGCCACGGAGACCTCGGCGTGCTCCGCCGCCAGGGCCAGCAGGCGGGCCGCCAGATCGAGCACCGCCGCCGTCTGTTCGAGCACCATCTCCCGCCCCCACAGACGCACCGCGGCGATCACCTGGTCATTGCGGCTGCGCCCGGTGTGGATGCGCCGCCCGGCATCCCCCAGTCGGGCGGTCAGGCGGTTCTCGATGGCGGTGTGGCCATCCTCGTCCTCCCGAGCGATGGTCATGCGCCCTTCCCGGGCATCGGTGGCGAGGACGGCCAACTCCCCCACCAGCGCCTGCCGCTCCGCTGCCGTCAAGATGCCGATCTCCGCCAGCATCGTGGCGTGAGCGGCGGAGGCCAGGGCATCGAAGGGCAGCAGCCGCACGTCCAGTTCCGGATCGCGACCGACGGTGAAGCGCTCCACCACCCGATCCACGGCGCTCCCCCGGTCCCACAGGCGGCTCATCGGTCGCGGGCTCCCCGCAGGATCACCCGATGGGCCTTGAGCCGCAGGGAGTGGATGCGGATGAAGCCCCGGGCATCGGTCTGGTCGTAGCCCCCCTCCACATCCATCGAGGAGAGATCCCGGTCGTAGAGGGAACTGGGGGACTCCCGCGCCAGGACGTGCACTCCACCCTTGTAGAGCCGCAGGGTCACCGCCCCATCCACCAGCGCCTGGGCCTGGGCGAAGGCGGCGCGGATGAAGTCCATCTCGGGGCTGAACCAGAACCCGTCGTAAATCAGCTGGGCGAATTTGGGCGACAGGCTGTCCCGCAGCCGCAGCACCTCCCGATCCATGGCGATCCCCTCCAGATCCCGGAGGGCGGTGTGCAGCAGGGTGCCACCGGGGGTCTCGTACACCCCCCGGGACTTGATCCCCACGAAGCGGTTCTCCACCATGTCGATCCGGCCCACGCCGTGCAGACCGCCGATCGCGTTGAGATAGCTGAACAGCGCCAGGGGCTCGCTGTGCTCCGTGCCGTCCCCCAGATTCACCACCCGGGTGGGCAGAGCGTTCTGGAAGTGGATCTCCACCTCCGCCGCCTCGTCCGGGGCGTCCCGGGGGTCCCGGGCCATGCGGAAGGTCTCCGGCGGTGGCGGTTGGGTGGGGTCTTCCAGGATCCCCGCCTCGTAGCTCTTGTGCATCAGGTTTTCATCGGAACTGTAGGGCTTCTCGGCGGTGGCCTCCACCTCGAGGTTGTGTTCCTCGGCGTAGCGCAGCAGATCCGGGCGCCCCTGGAAGCGGTCCAGGAATTCCCGGTCCTTCCAGGGGGAAATCACCTCCATGCGCGGGGCCAGGGCGGCGAAGGTGAGCTCGAAACGCACCTGATCGTTGCCCTTGCCGGTGGCACCGTGAGCCAGCAGATGAGCACCCTCCTCCCGCGCCACCTCCACCTGACGGCGAGCGATCAGGGGCCGGGCGAGGGCGGTACCCAGCAGATAGCGGCTCTCGTAGACGGCATTGCCCGCCACGGCGGGGTAGATGAACTCCGTCACCAGCGGTGCCTTCAAGTCTTCCACCCGCACCGCCACCGCGCCGGTGCGGCGGGCGCGGGCCTCCATCTGGACGAAGTCCTCCTGCTGGCCGACATCGGCGCAGTAGGCGATGACATCGTAGTTCTTCTCTTGCAGGTACTTGAGAATGCAGGCGGTATCGAGCCCCCCGCTGTACGCCAACACGACCTTTTTCCGCGCCATGGTTCCTCCTTGATCAACCCCTTTTCGCCTCGACCTTACCAGGGTTCCCAGCAAAAATCGGCACCGTGGTAGCATCCCCTGCGCCCGGTCCCCGGAGGCTGGGCGACAAGCCCCATGGGTCCCCTGCACGCACCTTCCAACCCCCCGCACAGCGCGACAATCCGGCGGCTGTGGACCTTTGTGGGCGTCGGTCTCCTGGCCTGCCTGGCCTGTCTGGCCTGCTCCACGCCACCGACCGACAGCGCGACGCAACACCCGACGGAGCCCCCGGCAGCGTCGCCAAGGATCGCCCCCTCGTCCACCGGTCCGTTCCGCGAGGCGGCGACCGCCACCGGCCTTGCCTTCACCCACCGCAACGGCATGACCGGCAAGTTGTACTTCCACGAGATGATGGGCTCCGGCGCGGCGCTCTTCGACTACGACCACGACGGCGATCTGGACGTGTATCTGGTCGATAGCGGCCCCATCGAGGCGACGGCTTCGCCCTCCCGGGCGGATCGCCTGTTCCGCAACGAGTTGATCAGCGCCAGCGGCGGCCCGGGCGATGCAAACGGTCCTCGGACGCTCCATTTCACCGACGTCACCGAGGCCAGCGGTCTCCGCCCCACGGGCTACGGCATGGGGGTCGCCACCGGGGATTTCGACAACGATGGCTGGACCGATCTCTACTTGACCCACTTCGGCGAGGACCAGCTGTGGCGCAACCGGGGCGATGGCACCTTCGCCCTGGCCAACGACCGGCTGCCCGGCGGGGAGGGGGATCGGCGCTGGGGGGTGCCGGCCCTCTTCGCGGATTTCGACCGGGACGGCTGGCTGGACCTCTTCGTGGGCAACTACGTGGACTTCACCGTCGCCACCCACAAGGCGTGCACCACGGAGCTGGGGGAACCCAACTACTGCGGCCCCCTGGCCTACCGCCCCCAACAAGACGCCCTGTACCGCAACCTCGGGGGAACGTTTGAAGAGATTTCCGCCGTGGCGGGCTTGCGCGGCCACCCCGGCGGCGCCCTGGGAGCGGTGAGCGCCGACTTCAATCAGGATGGCTGGCTGGATCTCTACGTCGCCAACGACGGCGTGCCCAATCACCTGTGGATCAACCAGCAGGACGGCACCTTCCAGGATGAGGCCCTGCTGGCCGGGGCCGCGGTCAATCTGGCGGGGCAACCGGAGGCGAGTATGGGCGCCATCGCGGAGGATTTCGACGAGGACGGCGATGTCGATCTCTTCCTCACCCACCTGGCCCGGGAGAGCAATACGCTGTATTTGAATGATGGCAGTGGTCTTTTCGAGGACGCCACCACCCCTTCCGGCCTCGGTCCCCCGAGTTGGGAGATGACGGGTTTCGGCACCGGCTTGCTGGATTTCGATGGCGACGGACGACGGGATCTGCTGGTGGTCAACGGCGCGGTGAAGATCCTGGAGCCCCTGCGCCGGGCGGGGGATCCTTTCCCCCTGCACCAGCCCAACCAGCTCTACCGGCGCCAGGAGGATGGCACCTTCGCCCCGGAACCCACCACGGGCACGCCCCTGGCCCTTTCCGAAGTGAGTCGTGGCGCGGCCTTCGGCGATCTGGACAACGATGGCGATACGGACGTGGTGATCGTCAACAACCACGGTCCCGCGCGGCTCCTGCTGAACCAGCGCGAGGCCGAGGGGGGAACCCCGGCAGTGCCGCCCCGCTGGCTCGGCCTCGATCTCCGGCTGGGGCCGGAGCACGGCGGGCGGGTGGCCCTGGGGGCCGCGGTGTGGATCTTCCCGCCGGGAGGGTCGGCCGCCATGGTCCGCCGGGTGCACACCGATGGCAGTTACGCCTCCGCCGGGGATCCCCGCCTGCTGATCACCCTGCGGCAGGCCGCCCCGACGATCCGGGTGCGGGTGCGCTGGCCGGACCGGGGTCAGGGTGGAGACTCGGAGGAAGAAGAATGGGAAGAATGGAGCGCGGTGCCCACGGGGCGTTACACCACCTTGCAGCGCGGCACCGGCCAGGGAGACCAGCCATGAGACGAAGAACCTTGCCGTGGATCCCGCCGTTGACCCTGGTGCTCCTGCTGGCCTCGGCCTGCGGCGCCCCACCGACGCCGGAATCTGACGACGCGGCCCCCCAGGCCACCGCCTGGCCCCAACTGGAGACCATCCCCCACCCGGATCTGTCGTCCCTGGAGGAGGATGTGCGCGGCCCCCTGGAGGCGCAGCGGGAGCAGCTCAGCGCCCTGCTGGCCACGGCGGACACCCCGCCGGAGGCGCTGGCCGAGGCCCTGGGGCGCATGGGGCAGCTCTACCACGGCTACGACCTCACCACCGCCGCCCTCGTCTGCTACCAGAACGCCACCGCCGTGGCCCCGGAAGCACCCCGTTGGGCGTACCTCACCGGCCTGGTGCGGCAGACCACCGGGGATCTGGACGGCGCGGCGGAAAGCTTCCTGGCCGCTCTGGAACGCAGCGCGGCGGATCTCCCCGAGGCCCCCGTGCGGCTGCATCTGGGAGACGTGGAGCTGGCCCGCCATCGTCCGGAGGCCGCCCGGGAACAATTCCAGGCGGTGCTGGAACTCGCCGACCCCACGACCGAAGCCATGCGGGAGACCGCCGCCGCGGCCCACTACGGCCTGGGGCGGGCGGCGGTGGCGGCGGGGGACGACGGGCTGGCCGTGACCCACTTCGAAGCGGCGTTGGCGGCCAACCCCGAGGCCGGGGGCGTGCGCTACCCCCTGGCCCAGGCGTACCGCAAGCTCGGTCGCCGGGAGGACGCCCAGCGCCAGCTGGCGTTGGGGGGCGCCGGGGGCGTGCCCTTTCCCGATCCCCTGGCGGAGGCGGTCGCCACCAGCGCCGAGAGCGGCACCGCCCTGGCCCGCCGGGGCGACCAGGCGCTGATGGCGGGGGAACTCCCCGGGGCCATCGAGCTCTACCGCCGCGCCCTGGAGAAAACCCCCAACAACGGCGAGGCGCGGCGCAATCTGGCCCTGGCGCTGACCCGCAACGGCGACCCGGAGGCGGCGGTCCAGGAGTTGGAGACCGCCCTCCAGAGCCACCCGGACGGCGTCTGGCTGCACTTCGACCTGGGCAACAACTACCTGGCCCTGGGCCAGCGGGAGGCGGCCATCGAAGCCTTCCGCCGCAGCGTCGAGCTGGCGCCGGATTTCGTCTCCGGCCATTTCAGCCTGGCCAACGCCCTGGCCAGCGTCGGCAACTGGGGGGAGGCCCTGGGGCATCTGGAGCGGGTCCTGGCGCTCAATCCCGAAGAGTTGCGCGCCCGCTACCAGCTGGCCGTGGCCCACTACCAGTTGGGCCGCCAGCAGGAGGGGCTGGACGAGTTGGAGGAATTGGTGGCGGCGGCGCCGGACTTCCTCCCCGCCCGCCAGAGCCTCGGCGCCTTCTATCAGCAGCAGGGCAAGCGGGGCAAGGCGAGGCGCCAGTTCGCGGCCATGCTGGCCGCCGCCGACAACCCCCGCGACCAGGCGGCGGCCCAGGTGTCCCTCGCCACCCTCTCCGCCGCCGCCGGGAATCGAGATCAGGCCCTGGCACAACTCGATCGCGCCATCGCCCTGGATCCGGAGCTCCCGGAAGCGCACCTCAACCGCGCCACCCTCCTGCAACAGATGAATCGCCTCGCCGACGCGGCGGTCAGCTACCAGAAAGCTGCCGCCCTCCAACCCACCGATCCGGCAACCCGGAATAAGGAAGGAACCGCGTTGATCCTCCTGGGGCGCTACGGGGAAGCCCGGGCTCGACTGGAGGATGCCGTGGAGCAGATCCCCGGCGACCCCCTGGTGAGCCACACCCTGGCCCGCCTGCTGGCCACCGCCCCCGAGGCCGCGGTGCGGGACGGCGCCCGGGCCCTGGAGCTGGCCCAGGTGGCCTACAACCAACGCCGCTCCCTGGAGCACGCCGAAACCCTCGCCATGGCGATGGCCGAGCAGGGACTCTTCGCCCAGGCGGCGCAGGTGCAGGCGGGACTCCTGGCCCAGGCCCAGCAACTGCGCAATCCCGCCGTGATGCGTCACCTCCAGGACAATCTGGAACGCTACCAGCGGGGTCAGCCGGTGCGCATCGAGCCTCCCCAGTGACGGGAGCTGCCCGCTCCGGTATGCTTTGACACCGTGACACCGCAACAGCCCAAGACTCTCGGTCGCTACGAGATCAAATCCCTCCTGGGAAGGGGGGCCATGGGGCGCGTCTATCTGGCGGAGGATCCGGTCATCGGTCGCCAGGTGGCGGTCAAGGTGGTGCAACTCCACGCCGATCTCGACACCCGGGAACTGGCCGAGATCCAGGGCCGTTTCGAACGGGAATTCCGTGCCGCCGGGACTCTCTCCCACCCCCACATCGTGACGGTTTTCGATGTCGGTCAGGACGGTGAAAGCGCCTACATCGCCATGGAGTACGTGCGCGGCGAGAGCCTGGAGAAGGTGCTGGAGTCGGAGGACCACTCCTTGACCTTCGGCGAAATCGCCGACCTGACCTTTCAGCTGGGTAGCGCCCTGGACTACGCCCACGAACGAGACATTGTCCACCGCGACATCAAACCCGCCAACGTGCTGATCAACTGGGACGGTCAGGCCAAGATCACCGACTTTGGCATCGTCAAGATGACCTCCAGCACCATGACCCGCACGGGGACCATCATCGGCACCCCGGCCTACATGTCCCCGGAACAGGTGGTGGGCAAGGAGGTCAGCGGTGCCTCCGACCAGTTTTCCCTGGCGGTCATCCTCTACCAGATGCTCACCGGCGAGCGACCCTTCGGCGCCGAGAACCCCACCTCGATCCTCTACAAGATCGTGCACCAGGATCCCTTGCCGCCCCAGGAGGTCAACCGCGATCTGCCCACCCCCGTCAACCAGGTGCTCCTGAAGGCCCTGGCCAAGGACCCCGCGGAACGCTATCCCACCTGTCGGGCCCTGGCCGTGGCGCTCCGCGAGGCGCTGGGGGCGGCGGTGCCGGATGGCGACATGACCCTGGGACCGGCGGATTTCGAGGCCCTGCCGAAGGCCGCCAAGGAAGGGGGTCTGGGGTGGCTCTGGGCGGCCCTGCTGGCGTTGGTGGTGGTGGGTGGCGCCGCCTGGTTCTTGGCGGACGAACTGGGAATCTTCCATGGGGGTGGTGGGCGCGATGGAGCCCCGCTCCCGGTCGAAGAGACGCTGGACCTCGCCGTGCTGGTGGCGCCGGAGGGGGCGCCCGGGGTCGAGATCTGGGTGGAGGGCGTGGATACGGAGCTGCGCACCCCGGAGACGGTGCAGCTGCACGGCACCCGGGGCAGCAACCAGCGGCTGGAATTGCGCCGTGGGGGGGAGGTTCTCGCCTCGACGGCACTCCTCCTGGACGAGAGCACGCCGCGTCAGTGGGCGCCGGAGATCATCGTTCCCAGGGGCGGCTCGGCGACTTCCCCGGCGCCCGGCCCACCGCCCACCGAGCCGCAATCCACCGCACCGGCGTCCACCACCGTCGAGGCGCAGCCGGTGCGCGTCGTCTCCACTCCCAGCGGCGCCCGGGTGCTCCTGGACGGCCAGGCCGTGGGCACGACCCCGGCGGATCTCGCCATCACCCCCGGCCAGAGCTACCGTCTGCGCGTCGAACTGGACGGCTACAAGGCCCAAGGAATGGCCCTGGCCTGGGACGATCTTTCCGCGGCCCAGCGACAGAGCGGCGAACTCTCCTTCCGGCTGGAGGCGGCAATCCCCCCAGGATTCCTGGTGCTCAACGCGGGGTATCCGGTCACCGTCACCGTCGCCGGTCGCCGTCAGGGTCCCGACCCGCAGCTGCGGTTGCCCTTGCCCCCGGGAGAGTACGACGTCACCCTGTCGGCACCGGAGGTCTTCCTCCAACAGACCCGGCGGGTGTCCGTGGCGAGCGAGAGTGAGGTACCCTTGAGTCTGCCCGCGGCCATCGCCACCACCGTCACGGCGGTGCCGGGAAACTGCCGGGTCTCCATCGATGGGCGATTCGTCGATTTCACACCGCTCATCGATGTGCCCGTTGTGGCGGGCAACCATACGTTCCTGTTCGAATGGCCAACCCTGGGGCAATCGGTCACCGTGGAGCAGGCCATCTCGCCCCAGAACAGCCGCGTCACCGCCCGACCCCCGGGAGGAGCGACCGGAGGTACCCCATGAAGAGTTTCCCGCGCCGCCTTGGCGGCGCTCTCCTGCTGACCCCGACCCTGCTGGTCCTGCTGGTCTTGCTGACCCCGGTGGGCCTGGCCCAGGGGTCCGCCGCCCCGGAGGACTCCACCGCCGCCCGGCGGTTGCTGGCCGAAGGGCAGCGCCTGGAGAAGGAGGGCGAGATCGATGCCGCCATCCAGGAATACACCCTGCTGCTGGAACGCTTCCCGAAAACCCTCCAGGCGGAAGAGGGCCTCCTGGCCCTGGCCCTGGCGCAGCGGAACAGCGGTGATCCGGCCCTGGCCCAGCAGAACGCCGAGCGCCTGGTGAACCAGTACCCCGCGTCGCCCCGGGCCGCCGATGCCCTGGTGCTGCTGGGTGGCCTGCTCGCCGACGCGCCGAGCCAGCCCCAGGATCTGGAGGAGGCCCGGACCCTCTTCCGACGCGTTCCCCTGCTCTTCGGTCGCGACGCCTTCCCGCGCCTGGCCGCGCGCACCGAAGCCCAGGTGCGGGCCGGGCAGATCGGCTTGCGGCTGGGGGATTTCCAGGACGCCGCCGCGGCCTTCGTGGTGGCCATCGAAGAGGAACCCCGCTCCCCCTGGACCGCCGCGGCGCGCCTGGGCTTGGCCCGGGTGCTGCTGCACCAGGGCGAGTGGGTGGCGGCCGCCGACGAACTCCAACGGGTGGTCCAGGACGCCTCCGCCGTCGCCCCGGAAGCCCGCCGCTGGCTGACCCTGATCCATCGCCTGAGGGTCCGCCCCGCCGCCGGTCAGGCACCGTGGCCCACGGCCCGCCTGCTGCCGGTGGCCTCCGCCCAGCTGAAGAAGCCCGCGGCGGTCGCCGCCAGCGCCGAGGGCCGGGTGGTGATCGCCGACGACGGCACCGATAGCGGCCTGGTGGTGGGGGTGGACGGCAGCCTGGAAGGCCGGGTGCAGGCCAAGGATATGGGGCATCCGTGGTGGGTCCAGGGGCGCGCCTATCTGCCCGCCGGGGAGAATGTCTACGCCTTTGAGGATCGCACCAACCTGCGCTTTCTGGCCCCCAAGGGGGACGACCTCAAACCTCTGGACAAATTGACGGCCGGCGCCCGGGGCACCTTCGGCCAGTGGTATCTGCTGGACCGAGGCCGGGGGGAGGTGATCGCCTTCGCGCCTGCCGGGCGACACCTGGGGGTGCTGGCCCAGGGGGACCCCTCCGACCTGGCGCAGGATCTCCAGGGGCGCCTCTACGTCCTGGACCGCAAGGCCAAAGCGGTGACTCGCTACTCCGCCCAGGGGGAACGTCTGGGCATCGCCGCCCGGGGCGACTGGCGGAAACCGGAGGCGGTGGCGGTGGACGCTCTGGGCAACGTGTACGTGCTGGATCGAGACAGCGGTCGCATCGACATCTTCGACCCCCAGGGAAATTCCTTCACCTCCCTGGGTCCCTCCCTGCCCGGCGGCATCGAGTTGCGCAGTCCTCTGGACCTGGCCCTCGATGGGCAGGGGCGCATCTTCGTCGCGGACCCCCGATTGGGGGCGGTCGTGGTGCTGGAGTGAGGAGCAAGGACACCATGGAACGAAGAGCCCCCGCCATCCTTCTATCCCGCAGGCCCTGGCTGCTGCTGCTGCTGTTGTGCTGCATCACCACCAGCGGCAATGCGTCGGCGCAGTCGGCGCAGTCGGCGCAGTCGGCGCAGTCGGCGCAGGGGATCCAGGAGGAAGACCTGCCGCCGGATACCTTCACCCAGCTGACCCTGGAACGCATCCCCCTGGCGGCTCTGGAAGCCCGCTTCCAGGAGGCCACCCGCCAGTACCTGGAGGGCAGCGATCCGGCGGCGGCGGTGCCGACCTTCACCGACCTCATCGATCTCCTGGTCGAGCGGCGCACCGCCGGGGTGGCGGAACCGGGGGAGGAACACCTGCTGGCGGAGTCGCTGAGCTACCGCGCCCGGGTGCACTTCAACCTCGCGGAGGTGGAGCTGGCGGATCTCGACCTGGAAACCCTGGTGGCGGTGGACCCGGGCTATGAACTGGATCCCAGCCTGGTTTCCCCCAAGCTGGTCACGCGCCTGAAAAGCCTGAAGAAGAAGAGGGTGGGTGCTCTGGAGCTGATCCTCAACCTGCCCGACGCCACCGCCCGGGTGGATGGCCGTCCGGTGGCCTACGATCTGGGACCGGTGCCCGTGCTGGCGGGGGAACGACACCTGACGATCACCCGCCCCGGCCACTCCGGGGTCGATGAAATCATCGACGTCCCGGCGGGCAAGCGCACCGCCAAGAGCTATACCCTGGAGCGGCAAAGCGCCGTGCTGAGTCTCGCCACCCACCCCCCCGGCGCCACGGTGCGGCTCAACGGTCGGGAGGTGGGCACGACCACCGGCACCCTGCCGGAAGGTTATCCCCTCGAAGGGGACGCCGCCCGTTTCCCCCGGGAGGAGATCTCCGACCTGCTGCCCATCGATGGTCTGGAGCCCGGGGACTACACTCTGGAGGTTTCCCTGCCGGAGCATCGTCTCTACGGCGCCCGGGTCTCGCTGCCGGAGTTGAAGGATTACGAGACCGGCATCCTGCTGCTGGAGCGCACCGAGGGACGGATCGTCCTCGAAGGGGTGCCGACCACCGCCACGGTGGAACTGGACGGTCGCGGTGTGCAGCCCGACCTG
>Ga0055474_10000189_pt1 | contig 13800 bp, 9 predicted proteins | sample Muzzi_PWA_D1_FD_57680 | JGI IMG/M metagenome (GOLD analysis project Ga0055474, IMG submission 57680) | Wetland microbial communities from San Francisco Bay, California, USA, that impact long-term carbon sequestration - Muzzi_PWA_D1 | ecosystem: Environmental > Aquatic > Marine > Wetlands ... | reverse complement strand
GGGGTGCTGGAGTACATGGCCGTGGAGCGCCTCTTCGAGGTGGCCACCGAGGGGCGCTACCAGCAGGTGATCCTGGACACCCCCCCCACCCGTCAGGCCCTGGACTTCCTGGAAGCGCCGGAGCGCATCATCCGATTCCTCGATTCCTCGGTCCTCAAACTGGCGAAGAAGGATTGGTTCGACGCCGAGGGGAAACTGAAGTCCACCTCCCGCTTTCGCTTCGTCAGTCGCCGCATCGAGGGCTTCCTGGACCGGATCCTGGGCCTCCAGTTCCTCAGCGAAGTGGCGGAGTTCTTCCAGGCTTTCGATCCCCTCTACGCCGGGTTCCGGGAACGGGCGGATGAGGTGCGGCGGCTGCTGCGCTCGGAGCGCACCCGATTTCTGCTGGTCACCGGGCCGGGGGAGGAACGGATTCCCGATACTTTCTTCTTCGCCCGCAAGTTACAGGAAGCGGGATTGCACCTGGCCGGGGTGGTGGTGAACCGGACCCACCCTCGTCTTCCCGCCGAAATTCCCGCCGAAATGCTGCGCTGCGGCAAAGAGCGGCGGCGCGGTCTGGAGGAGGGGTGGCGTCTGTTGCACTGGCTCGGGGAGCGGGATTTCGAGGGCCTCGCCCAGTTGCGGCATCTGATGGGGAAGGACGCGGATTCCCTGATCGAAGTGCCCATGATGGCGAAGGAACCCACCGATCTTCCCTCCCTGGCGGCGCTGGGGGGGGATGTCTACGATCGCCTCGGGTAGGCGCCATTCCGAGGTGTTTTGCCGCACTGCGGAAACCGCCTTGACATCTTTGCCGCACTGCGGTATCTTGGAGTCGTGCCGCAGCGCGGCAGATTCGATTCTTGGGTCCGACCAGATCAGACCAGGTCCGGACAGCGAAACGTTCCGAGAGAAGTTTTTAGGAGAAACACCATGATTCGGCTGATCAAGCGCTACGAAAGTCGCAAGCTCTACGATACGGAGGAGAGCCGCTACGTTTCGCTGGAGGATATCGCCAGTTGGGTGCGCGACGGGCAGGAGATCCAGGTGGTGGACAACGCCACCAGCAACGATGTCACCGCCCAGACCTTGACCCAGATCATCCTGGAGGAGGGCAAGAAGGGCACCTCCCTGCCCAGCGATCTCCTGCACGACCTGATTCGCCGCGGGGAGAAGACCTTCTCCCAGGGCGTGGAACAGGTCCAACAGGGCGTGGATCGGCTGGTGCGCGCTTCCGTGGATCGGCTGGCGCCGGTGCGTCGGGTGCGCCACGAAATGGAGCATCTGCGCTCGCGGCTGGAGCAACTGGAGGCGACGTTGACGGATCTGGAAGATGCCGGCGCGGAAGCCACCCCAAAGGCCCATTGAGTCCTCGAGCAGAAAACCCTTCCGCCCCTCGGGGCGGATTCCAAATATGAAGAATGAGGAGAGTCACCATGAGCAACGTCACGGAAAAGGCTGAAAAAGCTACCAAGACCACCAAGACCACCAAAACCCGTAAGGCGGCCAAGGGTGCGACCGAGAAGGTCACCACCCGCCAGGCCTGGCATCAGGTCGAGGCGCTGGGCAAGGACGCCGCGGAGACTGGACGCAACGTCTGGCTCGCCGGTCTCGGGGTCGTCGCCGAAGCCGAGACCCAGGGCAAGGACCTGTTCGAGAACCTGGTGAAGAAGGGCGAGACCTTCGAAGCCCGCTACAAGAAGGGGCTCGACGAGACGGTCGACAATGCCGGGGAGCGGCTGAAGAAGGCCCGGGAATGGTTCGAGACCAAGACGGACCGCAGCCTGGGGGGCGCTTCCGATGTCTTCACTCGGGCGCTCCATCGCTTCGGGGTTCCCACCCACGAAGACATCCGCACCCTGAGCCAGCGGGTCGAGACGCTGACCGAGAAGGTCGAAGCCATCGGCGCGAAGTAAGGGAACAGGGCGAGTTTGTGAACCACCGCCGGGGTTCGGCGGTGGTTCCCGGTCCACTTTCGACGACCAGACGATGAGAAGAGAGGGGAGAGCCATGGGTAAGAAGAAGAGTGAGACGAAGTTGCCGAACGAGGTGGTGGAGACGGCCAACCGCATCTGGCTGGCGGGGCTGGGTGCCCTGTCCACGGCGGAGGCGGAGGGCACCAAGGCCTTCAAGAAGTTGGTGGCCAAGGGCAAGGATCTGGAGGGCGGTGGTCTGGACCGGGTGCGCGACCAGATGGACAAGGCCCGAGATGTGGCGGAGAGCGCCTGGGACGGCCTGGCGTCGAGCCTCGATGACCGGGTCGCCGACGTGCTACACCGTCTCGGCGTGCCCACCCGGGAGGAGATCCAGAAGCTCACCGACCGGGTGGAGGCCCTGACCGCCGTGGTGGACCGCCTCAAGACCCCCGCGGCCAAGACCGCGAGCACCGCGACCAAGGCCCCGGCCCGCAAGGCGTCAGCCCCCAAGGCCCGCAAGACGGCGGCGAAGAAACCGACCGCCGCTGCCAAGGCCACCGCCGCCAAGGCCACCGCCGCCAAGGCCACCGCCGCCAACACCAAACTGACCGACGCCTGATCCGGCGATGGGGGACACGATCCAGAGGAATGGTTCCGGGGGCCGCAAGGCGGCCTCGGGCAAGGAGACCACCGGCAAGGCGATCTCGGGCAAATCCATCGGCCTCGCCCTGGCCGGTGGCGGCCCGGGCGGGGCGATCTACGAGATCGGTGCCCTGCGGGCGCTGGAGGAGGCGCTCGATTCCATCGACATGACCCAATTGGATGTCTATGTCGGGGTCAGCGCCGGTGCCTTCATCTCCGCCTGTCTCGCCAACCAGTTGAGCACCGCACAGATGTGCCGGGCCATCGTCAAGCCCGAGCCGGGGGAGCACCCCTTCGTGCCGGAGACCTTCTTCACCCCCGCGGTGGGGGAGATCTTCCGCCGCAGCACCATGGTGCCGGGGTTGCTCTTCGACGCCCTGCGGGAGTATCTGGGCAGTCCTCGCGAGCACACCCTGCGGGAGTCTCTCACCCGCCTCGCCCGTGCCTTGCCGGTGGGGGTGTTCGCCAACGAGCCCATCCGCCACTACCTGGAGAAGATCTACACCATCAAGGACCGCACCGACGACTTCCGGGAACTGGAACGGAAGTTGATCGTGGTGGCGGCGGATCTCGATTCCGGCCAGGCGATTCGCTTCGGCGAAGAAGGGTGGGATCACATCCCCATCTCCAAGGCGGTGCAGGCTTCCACGGCGCTGCCGGGGATCTACCCGCCGGTGGAGATCGAGGGCCGTTACTACGTGGATGGAGTGCTGCTCAAAACCCTCCACGCCTCGGTGGCGCTGGACGCCGGGGCCGACCTGGTGCTGTGCATCAACCCCATGGTGCCGGTGGACACCGTCCGGGCCGTGGAAGCGGGGATCATGCGGCGGGGCAACCTGATCGACCGGGGTTTGCCCTCGGTGCTCTCCCAGACCTTCCGGACCCTGATCCGCTCCCGCCTGGGGGCGGGCATGGCGCAGTATGGCACCCGCTTTGGCGACCGAGACCTGATTCTCCTGGAGCCCAAGCGGGACGATTACGAGATGTTCTTCCGCAATATCTTCAGTTTCCGGGGGCGCCACGACCTGTGTGAACACGCCTACCGCGCCACCCGCGCCGAACTGCGCGCCCGGGCGGACGAGTTGGAGCCGATTCTGGCGCACCACGGCCTGCGGCTCCGTCGCGAGGTCTTGGAGGATCGAGACCGGGATCTGTGGACCGATGTCGGCTTGCCGGAACTCTCCAAGCCGCCCGTGTTGGAACTGGTGGGCAAGGCCATGAATCGTTTGCCGAAAGTTCCCTTCTTCGGTCGTCGCGCAGGGGGGACGAACGGCAAGAAGGCCCCGGTGGCTCCGACGGTGTCCCAGGGTTCTTCGGTCTCGGCAGTGGATAACCTGGACGTCTGCCAGCGCCTCGACGCGGCCCTGGGGCGGTTGGAGTTGGCCATGGAAGAACGAACCGCATCCCAGAGCGCTACGAAGTAGCTCCAGACTGCTATAGTCCCTCCTCCAAGGGGGGACGCGTCGCGTCCCATCCATCGCTCCGGGTAACCTCCGTCCTTTCCGGTGCTCCATGCGACTGAACCGTTACGAACGCCGCCGCAAACCCCGCCGCCTGCCGTGGCTCGGCGCCCTGCTCCTGCTCGTCCTCCTCGCCCTGGCGTGGTGGCGGGTCGGGCCAGCGCCGGAGATCACCATCACGCCCGACTTGCCGGGCATCGGCCCAAACACTCCCATCACCGTCACCGCCACGGAACCGCGCCGGGGCCTTGGGGCCTTGCGGGTGGAACTGCTGTACACCGACCAAGGGGGCGAGGCGGTGGCCGTACTGGCGGAGGAAGCGTTCTCTCCGCGGCCCTTCTGGGCCTTCTGGGGAGCCCGTACGGCGAACTGGGAAAGGCTGCTGGAGGTGGGTGGAAACACGCTTCCGGGGCTGGCGGGAGACCAGGCGACGATTCGGGTCACCGCGGAGCGGGCTGCCACCTGGCTGCGCCACCCGTCGCCGACCGTGGCGGTGCTGGAACTGCCGGTGCGCCTGACGCCGCCCCGGCTGGGGGTGGTCTCCGTGGGCAACAACGTCGTTCAGGCGGGCAGCGGTCTGGTGGTCTACCGCGTGGGTGGGCCACGCGGCGAGGACGGCGTGCGGGCCGGCGATCGGTGGTTCCCAGGCTATTCCCTCCCGGGGGGGCAGCCCGGCGAGCGCTTCGCCCTCTATGCCGCGCCCTACGACCTGGAGGACGGTGATCGAATCCGTCTCGAAGCCTGGGATGATCTGGGCAACTTCGCCGGCAGTCGCTTCGTGGACAGCTTCCGCCCCCGACCCCCCGCCGCCGACGATATCCCCTTGAGCGATGCTTTCCTGGAGCGGGTGGTGCCACCGATTCTGGCGGCGACGCCGGACCTCAAAAGCACCGGGGACCCCCTCCAGGACTACCTCCAGATCAATGGCGCGTTGCGGGCGGAAAACGCTCGCGAACTGGACGACCTGGCGACCCGGACGGCCCAGGAGTTTCTGTGGGATCGGACCTTCGAACAACTCCCCCGCAGCCAGGTGATGTCCAAGTTCGCCGACCGGCGCACCTATCTGTATGAAGGTCGCGCCGTGGACCACCAGACCCACCTGGGCTTCGACCTCGCCTCGACGGCCCGCGCGCCGGTGCCGTCGGCCAACGATGGTCGGGTCGTGCTCGCGAAATATTTCGGGATTTACGGCAATGCCGTGGTGGTCGATCATGGCTTTGGCCTGATGAGTCTCTATGCCCACCTTTCTTCCCTGGAGGTTCAGGTGGGGGACGCGGTGCGCCGGGGGCAGATCCTGGGCCGCACCGGGGCCACGGGTCTGGCCGGGGGCGATCACCTGCACTTCACCATGCTGCTGCACGGCGTCGCCGTCGATCCCCGGGAGTGGTGGGATCGGCGGTGGATCCGGAGCCGCATCGCCGAGCCCCTGGGGTCGGCTTTCCCTTTTCAGGACTAGCAACCCATGATCGACAAGTTGGACGACGACCGTTGGATCGACGCTGTGGCGCAAGCCATCCCTCCGGCTGCCGGTGACTCGGCGATGCCGGACGCCGCCCGCCAGGCCTACGCGCGGGCGCTGTACGACCGGGTCGCCCGGGAGGAGGTGGCGGAACTGGGGGCCGAGGATCTGGCCGGGGCGGCCCTGGCGCTGCTCGCCTTCGCTGCCCAGCGCCCCGCCGGGGAGCCCCGGGTGCGGGTGTACAACCCGACCGTGGAGGAGGATGGCTGGCAGAGCGGCCACACCGTCCTGGAAGTGGTCAACGACGATATGCCTTTCCTGGTGGACTCCGTCTCCGGTGCCTTGCAGGAAGCGGCACTGGGCATCCATGCGGTCCTCCACCCGGTGGTCTGGGTGCGCCGCGACCCCGACGGTACGCTGCAAGCATTGCTGCCGGAAGGTCCCGCCGCTGCCGCCGCTGCCGCCGCTGCTGACAGGGATGGCATGGTCCGCGAATCCCACATGCAGGTGCAATTCGACCAACATCTCGACCCCGAGATGCTGGTTCAGGTGCGGCAGAGGGTGGAAGGAGTCCTGGCCGATGTGCGCCGGGCGGTCGAGGACTGGCCCGCCATGAAGCAGCGGCTGGGCGAAGTCCTCCAGGACTTGAAAGAAAACCCACCGCCGCTGCCGCAGGACGAACTGGAGGAGATCGAGGCCTTCCTCGCCTGGGTGCGGGACGACCACTTCACCTTCCTGGAGTACCGCGAGGCGGATGTGGTGACCGAAGGCGACACCCTGCTGCTGCGGGCCGTGGCGGAATCCCGCCTCGGCGTGCGGCGCTCGGCGGATCCGGGATCCAGCGAAGGGACCGGCCGGGTGCTGACATCGGCCATGCGCCGGTTTGCGGCCAGTGCGGAGATCCTGCTGGTGACCAAGTACGACCAGCGCTCCACCGTCCACCGCCCGGTCCACATGGATTACATCGGCATCAAGAAGCTGGACGCCCAGGGACGGGCCGTGGGGGAGCATCGGTTCCTGGGGCTCTTCACCTCCACCGCCTACAGCAAGAATCCCCGCAACATTCCCCTGCTGCGCAAGAAAGTGCGACGCACTCTGGAGAGCGCGGGGCTGGCCTCCAACAGCCACGACGGCAAGGCGTTGGCTCACATCCTGGAGAGCTTCCCCCGGGACGAACTCTTCCAGACCTCCGAGGAACAGCTGCTGGAGATCAGTCTCGGCATCCTGCAATTGGGGGAGCGTCAGCGGGTGGGTCTCTTCTTGCGGGAGGACCCCTTCGAGCGCTTCGTCTCCTGCCTCGTCTACTGTCCCCGGGACCGCTTCACCACCGACCTGCGGTTGCGCTTCGTGGAGATTCTGGAAGCGGCCTTCGATGGTCAGGTGACCGCCTACTACGTCCAGGTGGTGGATGCGCCTCTGGCCCGGATCCATTTCATCGTCAAGACCGAACCGGGGCGGTTGCCCCCGTATGACCGCGTCCAGATCGAGCAGCGGCTGGCCCAGGTGGCTCGCAACTGGCCCGATCGGATGCGGGATTTGCTGGCAGAGGAACGGGGGGAACAGGCGGCGCTGGCGTTGATGCGACGCTACGAGGAGGCGTTCCCGGTGGCCTATCGGGAAGCGTTCCCCCCCGCCGAGGCCCTCTTCGATATCGACCGCATCGAGCGTCTTCTGGGCGTTGAGGAGGTCGGCGAGGGCCAGGGCGCGGGGAAGGTTCGGGATCCCGAGGATCTGGGTATGCACCTCTACCGGGCTGAGGGCAGCGAACCCCACCAGCTGAAGTTCAAGGTCTACTCCGTCGGTCGGCGACCGGCGTTGTCGAAGGTCTTACCCCGGCTGGAGGATATGGGGCTGAAGGTCGAAGCGGAGATTCCCTATGAGGTGCGAGTACCCCTTCAGGGTCCCCCCCGGGAGGCCGTCGGCGAGGAGAGCGCCGAGAAGCTGCCGGTGGAGAGCGTCTGGATCGGCGACTTCGATCTGGTCACCGCCGATGGCCGGGGGATCGATGTGGAGGCGGCGCGGAACGATTTCCACGACACCTTCCGGCAGGCGTGGCAGCGTCGTATCGAGAGTGATTCTTTCAACCGGCTGGTCCTGGCGGCGGGGATCACCTGCCGTCAGGTGGTCGTCTTGCGTGCCCTGTGCAAGTACCTGCAACAGGTGGGCATCGCGTTCAGTCAGCGCTACATGGCGACCACCCTGGCGAAGAATCCGGAACTCGCGCGGCTCCTGGTGGACCTCTTCCTGACCCGCTTTGACCCCGACGCCCAGGCGGATCAGACGGATCAGGCGGATCAGACGGATCAGGAGGACGCGGCGGCGCGGGTGGATGCCCTGCGGGCCGCCATCCACGAGGGGTTGGAGCGGGTGACCAACCTGGATGAAGACCGCATCGTGCGCCGCTACCGCAACCTGATCGATGCCATCGTGCGCACCAACTACTTCCAGATCGCCCGCGATGGAGGGGAGAAAGTCACCCTCAGTTTCAAGATCGACTGCGGCGCCGTGGAGGAACTTCCCGCCCCGCGCCCCCGTTTCGAGATCTTCGTCTATTCCCCCCGCTTCGAAGCCATCCACCTGCGGGGCGGCCTGGTGGCGCGGGGCGGCCTGCGCTGGTCCGACCGGCGGGAGGATTTCCGCACCGAGGTCCTGGGTTTGATGAAGGCCCAGATGGTCAAGAACGCCGTCATCGTGCCGGTGGGTTCCAAGGGCGGCTTCGTGGTCAAGCGACCCTCCAGTGATCGGGATACTTTCCTGGCCCAGGGGCAGGACTGTTATCGCGACATGATTCGCGGCTTGTTGGACCTGACGGACAATCTGGTGGATGGCGCCGTGCGGCCACCGGATCGGGTGGTGCGCCACGATGGCATCGACGACACCTACCTGGTGGTGGCGGCGGATAAGGGGACCGCCACCTTCTCCGACCTGGCCAACCAGGTTTCCGCGGAGTACGGTTTCTGGCTCGGTGACGCTTTTGCCTCCGGTGGCTCCCAGGGCTATGACCACAAGAAGATGGGCATCACCGCCCGCGGCGCCTGGGAATCCGTGCGGCGGCACTTCCGGGAGTTGGGGGTCGATATCCAACAGCAGCGGTTCACCGCCGTGGGCGTCGGCGACATGTCCGGGGATGTGTTCGGCAACGGCATGCTGCTTTCCCCCCACACCCAACTGGTGGGGGCCTTCAATCACCTGCACATCTTCGTCGATCCCGATCCCAACCCGGCGAAGAGCTTCGCCGAGCGCCAGCGGCTCTTCGCGCTGCCTCGATCCTCCTGGGCGGATTACGACCGGGGGGCGCTTTCCGCCGGTGGCGCCATCTACGAGCGCCAGGCCAAGGCGTTGCAACTGTCCCCGGAGATCCGCCAACGGCTGGGCATCGAGGCGGAGTCCGTGCCTCCCAACACCTTGATCCGGGCGCTGTTGACGGCGGACGTCGATCTGCTCTGGTTCGGCGGCATCGGCACCTACGTCAAGCACAGCACGGAACGGGACGGTGAGATCGGGGATCGGGCCAACGACGGGATTCGGGTGGCGGGGCGGGAGTTGCGCTGCCGGGTGGTGGGGGAGGGGGCCAACCTGGGCCTCACTCAGCAGGGGCGGATCGAGTTCGCCCTGGTCGGAGGGAGAGCCGCCGAGAGGGCGGAGGGCAAGAAGGGGGGCAAGCTCAATACCGACTTCATCGACAACTCCGGCGGCGTGGACTGCTCCGATCACGAGGTCAACATCAAGATCCTCCTGGCCCGCGCCGTGGCCACGGGTAGATTGGAACCGGCGGCCCGCAACCGCCTGCTGGGGGAGATGACCGACGAGGTGGCGGAACTGGTGCTGCGGGACAACTACCTCCAGAGCCAGGCCATCTCCATCGAAGAAGCCCGGGGACCGGCGCTGATGCATCACCAGGCACGCACCCTGCGGCGCCTGGAGCAGACCTTCCGCCTGAATCGCGCCCTGGAGTTTCTGCCCGACGAGGAGGCGATGCGGGAGCGCCAGAAGGAGGGCATCGGCCTCACCCGTCCAGAGATCGCCGTGCTCCTGGCCTACGCCAAGATGGCCCTCTACGAGGACATCCTGGCTTCCGACCTGCCGGATGATCCCCTGCTGGTGGACGACCTGGTGCGCTACTTCCCCACCCCCCTACGGCACGGGCACCGCGAGGATCTGGAGGCCCACCGCCTGCGCCGGGAGATCATCGCCACCACCACCACCAACAGCATGGTCAACCGCGTCGGCCCCACCTTCGTGGTGCGCATGGAAGCGGAGACCGGGCGCAAAGCCAGCGATATCGCCCGCGCCTACACCGTGGCCCGGGACGCCTTCAACCTGCGGGATTTGTGGGCGAATATCGAGAAGCTGGACGACCAGGGCGTGGCCGATTTGCAGTTGGAGATGATCCAGGAGGCCGCGCAACTGGTGGAGCGGGCGACCCTCTGGCTGCTGCGCAACGGTCGTTGGCCCCTGGATATCACCCGCGCCGTGGGCGAATTGGGGGCCGGTGCCCGGGACCTGGAACAGGGGCTGGAGGAGATCCTTACCCCCGAACTGCGGGCTGGAATGCAGAGTCGCATCCGCGCCTTCGAGGACCGCGGTGCCCCGCCGGTACTGGCGCGCCACGTCGGCAGCCTGCCCCATCTCAGTTCGGTATGCGACCTGGTGCGCATCGCCGATGGCGCTCACGAGGTCTGGAGGGTGGGGCGCATCTACTACGCCGCCGGGGATCGGTTCGGCCTCGATCCGCTGCGCCGCCAGGCCCTCGGTTTGTCGGTGGAGAGCCGTTGGGAGAAGGAAGCCGTCGCCGCCCTGGTGGAGGATCTCTTCGGCCAGCAGCGGGACTTGACCGGTCGGATCCTGGAGGATGAAGGTGCCCAGGAGGGCGCCGTTGAGCGCTGGATCGAGGCCCGCCCCGGACCCTTCGCGCGGGTCCACGAACTCCTGGAGGAAGTCCTCGAAAGCGCCGCCCCCGATCTCGCCATGCTCACCGTCGCCACCCACCAGCTGCGGCGGTTGGTGGTGGGGGGGTAGAACTCAGAAAGGAGAAGTGCCATGCCTGCGATCTCAAAATCTCGGAAGACTGCTGGTCTCCTGGTGGCCCTGGCCCTCGCTGTAGCCTGTGCCCTACCGATCCTCGCCCAGACCGCCAGCGGTCGCTACGCCCGCATCGTCACCATCCAGCCCAAGGAGGGCATGGAAAAGGCCTTCGAGGAGGGTTACCAGCGGCATCTGGAATGGCATCGCCAGAAGCAGGATCCCTGGGCCTGGTACGGCTGGCAGGTGCTATCCGGGGAGCGCCGGGGACTCTTCATCGACGGCACCTTCGGCCATCCCATGGAGGACTTCGACGCGCCCACAGACCCCCGGGGGGACCGGGCCGACAACGAGACCAACGTGGTGCCCTATGCGGACTTTTTGAGCCTTTCCCACTTCGTTCTGCTACCGGAAGTCAGCAGCGTGCGCTTGCTCGAAGAGCGGGATCCCTCCCCGGCCCTGCTCCTGGTGACCTACCGGGTGCGGCCCGGCAGCGAGACGAGTTTTGAGAGCCTGCTCAAGGCCATCCACGGTACCTATTCGGAGGGCCATGCCGCGACCGGCGAGGCTCGCCACTACACGTGGTACAAGTTGCTCGAAGGTGGGGAACACGGCACCTATCTTCTGATGTTGCCCCTGCGCCGATTTTCTCAGCTCCAGACCGTCGATCCTTCCTTTCCCGACGCCCTCACCACTTTGGCCCAGCGGGAAGAATTCCGCCAGGCGGTGCGGAAGGTTCATAGCGAGGTGCTGCGCTATCGGGCGGATCTGTCCTACTTCCCGGTGGGGGATTAGCCACCGTCCGCTGCGCCGCAGTTGGAGGTCCCCAAAGGTCGGCGTCCCCAGGGGAGAGAGGCCCCTTTTGGGACACCCCTCACGCCTCCCGGATCATCGCCTCCAACCGCTCCAGCCCCCGCTCGATCTCCGGCCATTCGGGGCCGAAGGAGAGCCGCACATGCTGGCGGAAGCGGGAGAGCTGGCGGGAGCGGCGGCGCCCGGGGTTGACGTCGAAGAAGATGCCGGGCACGCAGATCACCTTGCGCTCCAGGGCAGCCTCGAAGAAATCCATGCAGCCGCGCAGCCGGGCGGGGAGCTGATCGAGGCGGGCCCAGGCGTAGAAGGTGCCTTCGGGTTCGCGGTCGAAGAGGATGCCCATGGCGCGGAGGCGTTCCATCATGCGCCGTCGCTTTTCCCCGAACCCCTGCTGGATGGCCGCCGCTTCCTGGAGCACCCGCTCCGGGGCCAACACCTCCACCGCCGCCCGTTGCAACGGCTTGGAGCCGCCGCCGTCCAGGAACGAGCCCGCGCTCCCCACCGCTTCGATGACCTGCCGTGGTCCCACCGTCCAGGTGACCCGCCAGCCGGGGTAGCGCCAGTTTTTGGTCAGGCCGTCGAAGATCACCACCGGATCGCGGTCCACATCCTCCACGTAACGCGCCGCGCTGACCGTGGGGCCGGGTTCCCCGGGGGCGTGCCAGACGTAGTGGGAGTAGAACTCGTCCAGCAGCAGGGAACAGTCGTAGAGGCGGGCCAGGCCTACCCAATCCGCCAGCTCTTCCCCGGCCAGCAATTTGCCGGTGGGGTTGCAGGGATTGGAGAGCAGGAGCGCCGAAAGCCCCCGCCCCGCCATCTCCCGTTCCAGGGCCTGGGGAGGAAAGTTGTAGCCGGTCTGGGGATCCAGCAGGATGGGGATGGCCGTGAACAGGCGGAAGATGTCCAACAATTCTTCGTAGGCCGTGTAGTCCGGCAGAAAATGCCCCAGATTCACCTGCCCCAACGCCGCCGCCGCCCGGGTGAGGGCGGCCCGCCCACCGCCGGAGATGGCGACGTTTTCCGCCCGGTATTGGGATTTCATCCCCCGCCGATAGAGGTGGTTGTAGAGCCCCGCCACCGCCTCCCGCAACTCCCATAACCCCGGCACCGGGGCGTAGTCGTGGTCCAGGCCATCCACTCGCACCTGGTGGAGCCGTGCCGGCGCTCCGGCCAGATCGCCGGTCTCCGGCTGCCCCTGGCCCAGATTGCTCCACTCCGGGTGGCCGACCTCAAAGCCGCGGTCCCGGGCCCGGGTGGTGACGTAGATCACCCCGGTGCGGGGCACCTGACGGAAGGCGGAGAGGGAGTCCATCTACAGGCGATCCGCCTGGAAGGTGTCGCAGGCGTCGGGGTCGCCGGTCTCCATCCCCTGGCGCAGCCAGCGCATGCGCTGCTCCGACGAACCGTGGGTCCAGGACTCCGGTCGCACCCGCCCCCCGGCGTGGCGCTGCATCTGGTCGTCGCCGATGGCCCCGGCGGCCCGCAGCCCTTCTTCGACATCCCCCGGCTCCAGCAGTTGCCGCTGCCGGTGGGCGTGGTTGGCCCACACCCCGGCCAGGCAATCCGCCTGCAACTCCAGGCGCACGGAGAGTTCGTTGCCCTCCCGCTGGGAGGCCTGCTGCTGTAGGCGGTGGACGGTTTCCGAGATCCCCAGCAGGTTCTGCACATGGTGCCCCACCTCGTGGGCGATGACGTACGCCTGGGCGAAATCCCCCGGCGCCCCGAAGCGGCGGTCCAGTTCCCGGAAGAAGGCCAGGTCGATGTACACCTTCTGATCCGCCGGGCAGTAGAACGGCCCCACCGCCGAGGTGTTGTAACCGCAGGCGGAGGCCACCTCATTGGAGAACAGCACCAGACGGGGCAGACGGTAGTTCTGCCCCAGGCGCTGGGGGAAGAGTTCGGTCCAGGTGTCTTCCATGTCGGCGAGCACCACCGCGGCGAACTGGCCCAATTCGTCCTGGGGTTCCGCCGTCGGGCCGGTGTCCCGCCCGCTGGGAATCGATGCCCCCGGCGCGCCCCCACCCCCGCCGCCCACGGCGGAGAGGAGCTCCAGGGGATCCTGCCCCGTGGCCAGCGCCAGGACGATCAGCAGCACGATTCCGCCGCAGCCCAACCCCGCCCCCCGTCCGCCCCCCGGAAACCGCATCCCCCCGCCTCCGGATTGCCCCCGCCGATCTTCCACCTGAGTACTGGCTCGCCGTCCTCTCCAACGCATCCTCGACCTCCTTGATTCGTTGCTACCGTCCGGGTGCTGATCTTAGCCTGAACCGAGGGCAGGCCCCACCGTGGTATTCTTCCGTGCAGGAGAGTTTCTCATGAGTGATCCCCATCCTCGGCTCAACATGGTCTATTGGCAGTCGGAGCACTTCTGGCTTGGCAAACTCCTGGAGCATCCAGAAATCATGACCCAGGGTGAGACTCTGGCAGAGTTGGAGGAGAATCTCCGGGATGCGTACAGGATGATGGTGCTGGATGACGTGCCTTCGGAGTATGCGGTCAAAGAACTGGC
>Ga0055474_10000188_pt1 | contig 13818 bp, 5 predicted proteins | sample Muzzi_PWA_D1_FD_57680 | JGI IMG/M metagenome (GOLD analysis project Ga0055474, IMG submission 57680) | Wetland microbial communities from San Francisco Bay, California, USA, that impact long-term carbon sequestration - Muzzi_PWA_D1 | ecosystem: Environmental > Aquatic > Marine > Wetlands ... | reverse complement strand
CACCCCCCGGCTGGCGGTGATCTACACCCCCGAGGCATGGACCTTCAAGGCCATCTACTCCGAGGCGTTCCAGGATGCGCCCAACTTCCAGCGCTTTTCCCTCCTGCCCGGGCAGCGGGAGTTGCCGGCGCCGGACTTGCGCCCCGCTCTGGTCAAGAATCTGGAACTGGTGGCGGCGTGGCAACCGACGGACGCGTTCGCGGCGGAGCTGGCGCTCTACGAGGCGCGCTATTCCGACATTGTGGAGGAGGTCGGTGGCCTGCCGTGCACGCTCGCCGACTGTACGGTGCCCACCAGCAGTCAGTTCCAGAACATCGGCGCCATCGACATCACGGGAGTGCAGCTCACCGCCAGCTACACCCGGGAGAAGTGGTCCGCGTGGGGCAACTACAGCACCACGGATCCCACCAACCAGGACGACGGACGGCGCACCTCGGACATCGCGGACCACCGGATCAATGTCGGTTTTTCGCGCACTTTTCAGGAGCGGCTGGAACTGGCCCTGCGGGCGAATTGGGTGAGTGCCCGAGACGTCGGGGCGGGGACCAGCCCCGGCACGAATCCCGCGGGGAAGATCGATAGCTTCCTGGTGGTCAATGGCGCCTTCACCTGGAAGGATGTGCTCCCCAAGCATGAGGGCCTGGAGCTGCAACTGATCGTCAACAATCTGCTGGACGAAGAGTACTACCACCCGGGCATCCGCAACGGCGCCGGAACCTTCTTCGCGTCGCGCATTCCCCAGGCGGAGCGGGCCTTCTTCCTGCGCCTGCGGTACTCCCGGTAGAGGGGCGAGACCTTGGATTCCACCAGCCCTCTGCTGCACGCCAGCCTGGCCCACCAGGCGGCGCGGCGGCCCGAGGCGGTGGCCCTGGTCGCTGGTGACGCGGTGTGGAGCTACCATCGCCTGTGGCGGGCGGCGGGGGGCGTGGCGGCGGCCCTCGATGGCCTGCCGCCGGAAGGGGTGGTGGCCGTGCGGGGTCGCCGTCGGCCGGAAACCGTGGCGGCCCTGCTGGGCGTGTTGCGGGCCGGGGGCGCCTATCTCTACCTCGATCCCTCGCTTCCCCCAGCGCGGCAGCGCCTGCTGCTGGAGGACGCCGGGGCCGTGCGGGTGCTGGAGGTGGACGGCGGTTTGCCCGCCGAGGCTCGGTCGAAAGGCGTCGCTCCGCAGCGCTCCCTCCATCCGGATCAACTCGCCTACCTGGTCTATACCTCCGGCTCCACGGGGCGGCCCAAGGCGGTCTTGGGACACCATCGGGGGGCGGCCCACTATGTCGATGGGATCCTCGATCGTTTCGCCCTGGGACCCGAGGATCGCACGCTGCAACTGGCCCCCTTCGCCTACGACCGCTCGGTGCGGGATCTGTGGGCGCCGCTGGCGGCGGGGGCGCGGGTGGTGCTGGCGCCGGATTCCGATCCGGTCGCGCTGCTGGATCTCCTGGAGGCCCAGGGGATCACGGTGGTGCCCAGCCTCGTCCCGGCCTTGCTGGCGCCGCTGCTGGCCGCTGCCGATCTACGCCCCCGGCGTCTCGATGCCCTGCGGCTCCTGGGATTCGCCGGGGAGCCGCTGCCCCTGGCCGAGGCCCACCGGGCGCGGCGGCAGTGGGGGGTGACGGTGGTCAACCTCTACGGCCCCACGGAGACCACCTGCACCGCCACCCACCACGCCCTCTCGGCGGCGGATCCGGAATCCGGGCACGCGGTCGCCGGGCGTGCGGACCGCGATCACCGGGTGATCCTGTTGGCGGATGGGGAGATCGCCCTGGCGGGGCCGGGGGTGGCCCGGGGGTACCGAGGACGGCCCCGGGAGACGGCTCTCGCTTTTCGCCCAGATCCGACGGCCCCGGAACCGGGAGAACGGTGCTACCACACCGGGGATCTGGGGCATTGGGACGACCGGCGACGGCTGGTCCTGCGGGGGCGGCGGGATCGCCAGGTGAAGATCGCGGGGCATCGGGTGGAGTTGGGGGAGGTGGAAGCGGCCCTGCGGGCGCTGCCGGAGGTGGCCCAGGGGGTGGTGGAAGCCCGGGAGGTGGGAGGCGTGACGGGGCTGGTGGGGTATGTGGTGCTGGCGGGGGAGGAGGGGACCCTTGGAGAATCCCCCGTGCCCCGGGGAGGGCAGGCACGGGGGCCTGCCCCTACAATCCGCTCGCCGGTCGGGTGTGGCAAGGGGCAGGAGGGGGTTCCCCTCCGGCTTCCCCCTCGCCCCTTGGGAGAGGGGGACCGAGGGGGTGAGGGTCCGGGCCTGTTGGGGCCGAGGGGGGATTTTCTTCGCCAGGCCCTCGCTACCCAACTCCCCGCCCACTCCATTCCCGCCACCTTTGTGGTGCTGCGCCAGTTCCCCCTGACCGCCAGTGGCAAGATCGACCGGCGAGCGCTGCGTTCGTTGACGGCGAAGCCGGGGGGCGCGGGGACCCGCGCTCCTGGCGGGGAGGGGCGAGCCCCCCGAACGGGAGCGGAACGGGCTCTGGCCCAGTTGTGGAGCGAGGTGCTGGGGATCCCGGCGGGGGCGATGGGAGCGACGGCGAATTTCCTGGCCCTGGGGGGAGACTCCCTGGCTCTGTTGCGCCTGCTGGCCCGCGTCGCGGAGGTGTTTCGGGTGGAGGTGCCCCTGGGGGATCTCTTCGCCGCCCCTTCCTTGAGCGCGATGGCGGCGCGGATCGCCGCCGGATCGCGCCAGGCCCCCCTGCGACCGTCAGCACCCCCAGCCCCGATCCGGGCGGTGGCGATCGACACGCCGGTGCCGCTGACTTCGGAGGAACACGGGCTGTGGCTGGCCCACGGCCTGGATCCCACCTCCACGGCGTACCACGTCGGTATGGCGTGGCGCCTGGAAGGGCGGCTGTCCGTCCCGGCGCTGGCGGCGGCGTGGGCTGGGCTGGTGCATCGCCAGGAGATTTTGCGGTCGGTCTTCGGCGAGGATCCCCGCGATGGGGCACCGAGGGTACGCCGCGGTTCCGGCCCCATCGCCCCTCTCAAGGTCGTGGATCTGTCCCCGACGCTCCAGGATGCTGCCGTGGTGGCGCTGGGCGCGGCGTTCGTCGCCCGGCCCTTCTCCCTGAGGGCAGGGCCGCTGGCGCGGGCGCTCCTCCTGCGGTCGGCCCCGGATCGATGGCTGCTGGTCCTCGCGTTCCACCATCTGGTGGTGGATGGACCCTCGGAAGCGATTCTGGCGCGGGAGTTGGGTGCCCTCTATGGCGGCCCCCAACTCTTGCCGCTGCCGTCGCTGCCGTCTCCGCCGCAGGTACCGGCTCGGGTGAGTGCAGCTTCCCCGGGGGCCGAGGCGCCCCTTCGGTCGTTGCCGCCGTTGCCGCCGTTGCCGCCGCTGGCCCTCCCCACGGATCGAGTCCCGGGGGCCGCCCCGGGGCGCTCGCGCCGCAGTGGATCGGTGGCTTTGCCCCTGGCCCCGGCGGTGCCCGGGACCCCGGTGGGGGGCGTTACCCCGTTCCAGGGGGCGGCCACCGCGCTGATGGTGCTTCTGGCCCGTTGGACGAACACCGCGCGACCCTGGTTTGCCACCCCGGTGACCACTCGCTTTGGCGCCGCTCTGGACGCCCGCGTGGGCTTCTTCGTGCGCACCGCGGCGGTGGCGGCGACGGTCGATAGGGATCCCACCCTCGGGGATCTGCTGGCTCGGGTGGTTCCCCGGGTGGTGGCGGCGCTGACGGCGGGAGCCCCTGGTTCGGTATCGACTGGTGGGGCTGCCGGGGCTGCCGGGAGAGACGCGGTGGTGCTGGCGGTCACCGCCACGGCGGCGCTGGCAATGCCGGGGTTGCGGGCGGAACGGGTCGTCCTGCCCCGTCAGGGTGGGTGGCACGGGCGGGTGCCCCTGGAATTCCAGTGGAGCATCGAGCCGGGCGGTGGGGTGCTGCAACTGCTCTACGACGCGGACCTGTTCGACGACACCACGGCTCTGCGTCTCGCCGCAGCCTTCCGGCGCCTGGTGGGGGCGGTGGCGGCGACGCCCTCGGTGCGCCTGTCGGCGGCACCGTGGCTGAGCCCGGCGGAAGAGCATCAGTTGGCGTGGGAATGGTCCCGGGACGCATCGACGGTGCCGGGTTCGCCCGACGATTCCGCGCTGGCCCGGATCGCTGCCTGGGGTCGGCGCACCCCCACGGCGACGGCGGTGGCCGGGGAGTTCCCGTCCTGGAGCTTCGAGCGGCTGGTGGGGGAGGCGGCAACCCGGGCCGCGGTGGTCCGCCGTCGGCTTCGGTCCCCTGCGGCGGCATCGAGGCGCGAACCGCTGGTGGCGGTGTGTGGCGAGCGTTCCCCGGAATGGGTGGCGACGATCCTCGGCGTCCTGGGGGCGGGCGCCGCCTTCCTGCTGCTGGATCCGACAGCGCCGCAGCGCCGCCTGCGGGCGTTGCTGCGGCAAGGGGGCGTGGCGGGCGTGGTGGTGACCTCCGGCGGCGAGGGGGTCTGGGCGGCGCTGCGCGGCCTGGAGATCCCCCTGTGGGGGGAATTGGCCGGGTCCGGCGAGGCCGAGATCCTTGCCAAAACCGTCCCTCCCCTCGACCCGGCGGCGTTGGCCTACGTGCTCTACACCTCCGGCTCCACGGGGCAGCCGAAGGGGGTGGAGATCACCCACCGGGGCCTGGTGGGGCTGATGCACCATCAGGCCCGGCGCTTCCAATGGGGACCCGGTTCCCGGGTGTTGCAGATCGCGGCGCCGTGCTTTGACGCGGTGATCGCGGAAATCTTCGTCACCCTGGGGAGCGGGGCCACCCTGGTCCTGCCATCGCGGGCAGCGCAGCGGCCCGGCCCGGCGCTGCTGGAGACTTTCGAGCGCCAGGGGATCACCGCCGTCACCCTGATCCCTTCCGTCCTGGCGGCGTTGCCCCGGGCGCCCCTCCGGGGAGTGCAAACGTTGATCAGCGCGGGGGAGCCGTGCTCCGCGGCCGTGGCGCGTCGGTGGTCGCCGGGGCGCACCTTCCTGAACGCCTACGGCCCCACCGAAGGCACGGTCTGTGCCACGGTGGCGACCCTCACCGCGTCGGGGGTCGCCGCCCAGCCCGCGGCCCGGGCGCTGGCCGTGGGTCGCCCGCTGGCGCACGCCCGGGTCTACATCCTGGATGCGGCCCTGCGCCCGGTGCCCGCCGGGGCGACCGGGGAACTCTTCCTGGGGGGGACGGGGCTGGCGCGGGGGTACCGGGGCCAGCCTCGGCGCACCGCCGCGGCGTTCCGCCCCGATCCCTTCGCCGGGCCGGGGTGGGAGGGGGGGCGGCTTTACGCCACCGGCGACCTGGCGCGCTTCCGGGGGGATGGCCAGGTAGAGATCCTGGGCCGTCGGGACGACCAGTTGAAGGTACAGGGCGTGCGCATCGAACCGGCGGAGATCGAAGCGGTCCTGCTGAGCCATGGCAGCGTCGCCCAGGCGGTGGTCGCGGTGCCCGTCGAGGATACGGCGACGGCGTCGCGGTTGGTGGCCTATCTGGTGCCGCGGCCCGGTGAGCGGATCGTGCCGGAGGTCGTGCGGGCGTTTCTGGCCCGGCGTTTGCCGACGACGATGGTGCCCTCGGTCTTTCTCGAGGTGGCGGCCTTGCCCCGCACGGCCACCGGGAAGTTGGATCGCCGAGCCTTGCCACCGCCGCCCCGGTCCGCCGGGGGCAGACCGCCCTCGACCCCCACGGAACGCCGCCTGGCGACCGTCTGGCAAGCTGTGCTCGGTCTTGAGGCCGTGGCCGTGGAGGACGATTTCTTCGCTTTGGGGGGCAATTCCATCCTGGTCCTGAAGGTGGTGGCGGAGGCCCGCCGCCGGGGGCTGGCGCTGACGGTGGGGCAGCTCTTTGAGCACTCGACCCTGGGGGCCCTGGCGCGGGTGCTGGAAGTCCCCACAAGCCGCGCGACCCCGCGCTGGGGGGTGGCGTGAAGCGGCTTCTGGAACGGATCGGGGTGTTGCCGGACGAAGGGGAGCGCCTCGCCTGGCTCCTGGGCCACTCCCTGCTCAACGGCCTGGCACAATCCTTCTTCTACTCCGCCGCGATGGCCCTCTTCCTGGAGTCCTTCGGGGCGCCCATGGTGGCTACGGCGTATATCGTCTCGGCTCTCCTGGCCTACGGGCTCGTCCAGGGGGTCTCGGCCTGGGGGCGGCGCCTCGCCTTCCGCGCCCTGGTCAACCGGCAACTGATGTTGCTCTTCGGTCTGGTGGCGCTGGCCTGGTGGGTGACCCTCACCTTCCCGGAAGCCCGGGCGGTGCGTTTCGGGCTGTTCGTGGCCATCGGCCCGCTGTTCAGCATCCTGGGGCTGGAGTTCTGGGGACTGACCTCCCGCCTCTTCGATCTGCGCCAGGGCAAGCGGCTGTTCGCCCTGGTGGGTTCCGGCGAGGTTTTGACGACCTTCCTGGGCTTCTTGATGGTGCGCTTCCTCCTCGCCCGGGGGGTGGCGCCGATGCACCTGCTGGCGGTCTCGACGGCGGCGTTTCTGGCCCTGGTGCTCCTGGGGCGGGCTCTGGGATGGCGTTTCCGGGGGCGCCTCGACGCCAAGGCCAGGACCGGGAAGGAACCGACGGCGCGGCAGCGCACCGGGGAGGGTGGGCTGCGGTCGTTGATGCCCCAACCCTACTTCCGCAACCTCGCCCTGCTGATGATCGGCGCGGTGATCATCAACTACCTGGTGGACTTCAACTTCCTGACCCAGTTGAAGTTCGACTTCCAAGGGGAGCCCCGCAATGCCCAGGGGATCGCGCTCTTCATGAGCGTCTTCTTCTGTGCCGTCAAGTTGGTGGAACTGGTGGTGCGCCTCTTCCTCTCGGGGCTGTTTTTGAACCAGTTCGGGTTGATGGGAGGCTTGTTGATCCTCCCAGGGGTGCTCCTGGCCTTCGCCAGTCTGGCGCTCTATGGCCACGCGGTGGGCACCCTGGAGGTGCCGTTGTTCATCCTGGCGGCGTTGAGCAAGGGCGCCTTTCTGATCCTGCTGCCAGCGGTCTTCGAGCCTTCGTTGCGGGTGCTCTTTCAGCCCCTGCAGGAACGGCGGCGCCTCGCCTTCCAGACCCATGTGGAGGGCACCGCGAAACAGGGGGCCACCCTCCTCTCCGGCGTCGGACTTCTTCTGGTGAGCCTGTTGCATCCCCCGGCCCCTGCCCATCTCTTCGTGGCTTCGGTGCCGGTGCTGGTCCTGTGGGTTTTCATCGCCCAGCGCATGAACTCGGCGTACCAGCGGCAGTTGATGCAATCTTTGGCAGAGCAATCCGACCGGGGGCTGGCGGTCTCCCCGGTGGAGGAATTGAAGGCGCATTTGAAGCAGGTGCCAGCGGAGGAGATGCAGAGCGCGGTCAGCTTGCTGGCCCGGGTGGATGCGCCCGCCGTGGTGCCGTTGATGGAGGAGATGATCCGCGATGGCACCACGCCGCAGCGCCGGGCGGCGTTGGATCTGCTGGGCCTGATTCGCGCCGAAGGGGCGACCCCGACGGTGCGGCGGCTGGCGCGGGCGACGGCGGAGGAAGAACCGGACGGGGCCGTGCGGCGCACCGCCGGTTGGGCGCTGCAACGCCTGGAGGAGATGCGGCGGGTGGCCGAGAGCCCGGAACGAATCCGGGAGCTGGCGATTTCCGAGGACAAGGGCCATCGGGAACTGGCGGCTTCGGCCATCGGTTATGCCTCCGTGGCTGCGGTGCGGCGGATCCTCAATGGGTTGTTGGGGGATCCGGAAATCCGCGTGCGCCGCGCCGCGCTGGTGGCCGCCGGACGGCGCGGAGACGTCGATCTGTGGCCGCGGTTGATCCACAACCTGGGCATGCCGGAGTTCGCCAACGCCGCCACTTACGGCCTGATTCTGGTGGGGGAGCCGATCCTCTCGGATCTGGAACGGGTCTTCGGCAAGGCGCGGCCCGCGATGCAGGCGCGCATTCTACGGATCTATCAGCACATCACCCTGTCCCGGGGCGAGGCCCAGCCAGGGGGCCGAGCCCAGCGCTTGCTGCTCGACAAGCTTCACCTTCCGGATCGATCGGTGCGCCGCAAGGCGACCATCGCCCTCAGCCTGACCCGCTTCGCCGCCACCCGACCGGACGATGTGGCGCTGATCCACGACAACGTCGAGGCCGTGGTGGGAGAGATCGCATGGAATCTCACCGCCCAATCGGATCTGGGCGCGGGTTCCCGGGAGGAAGGGGTGCGCCGGGCTCTGGAATTGGAGATCCGCGAGGGCCGGGCGATGATTCTCCTGTTGCTCTCCTTGCTCTATGAGCCCCGTGCGTTGTTGGAAGTCCAGCGCAGTCTGGCCGGTGGCCAGCCGGAAGCGGTGATCTTCGCCCTGGAAGTGTTGGAGATGGTGCTCTCGCCGCAGCTCAAGCCGGTGGTCATGCCGGTGCTGGAACCGTTGACCCCGGCCCAATGTCTCCGGCGCCTTGAGGGGCGGTTTTATATTCCCCGGCAGGGGGTGGTGGATCGTCTCCACTCGATCCTGCATCGGGAACGGCGCCACCTGGATCTCTGGCCCCAGGCCCGGGCGCTGGAAGCGTTGATGGGGCATCGCGAGAAAGCCGGGGTCCGGGCGATATTGCAGCGCGATGTGCTCACCGCTTTCTACCATCCGGCGCCGCTGCTCCACGAGATGGCGGCGCACTACCTTCTGGCCCTGGCGCCGGAAGAGGTGGGGCGGCGCCGAAGTCGCTTACCGGAGGAACGGCGGGAGGCGCTGGATCGGTTGCTCGTCCAGGCGCGGGAGGGGGAGGAAAGTCTGGAGGCCCACTGGCGCTTCGACACCCTCTTCAGTCGCCTGGCCTGCCTGCGAGAGGTCGCCACTTTCCGCCCGGTGCCCAGCAACGACCTGCTTCGTCTCGCCGCCAGCGCGCGGCGGCTTCAACTGGAGCCCGGGGACCTCCTGGAAATACCGGTGGGCCGTGACATGGATGTCGTGATGGCGGGGAGTCTGGGGATCCTGGCGGACCAACGCGAGGCCAGCGAACCCAGGGGCGCGAGGGATACCAAGGACGCCGAGAACGCCCTGGGTCCCGGCGCCGCCCTGGTCCCGGACCCCCGGGCGCCACGCCTGGAAGCCCGGGAGGTGAGCCACCTGCTACACCTCGACGGGGAGGTGCTCTTCGAATTGATGGCCGATCACGGCGAACTGGTACCCGCCGTTCTCACTGCGGCGGAGGAATGGGGATAAAGGGGCGGGGGGTCTCCCGGGAACCGTCTGCGGGTCCCACCGCCACCGCCACCGCCGCGCCGCCGTCTCCACCGTCCGCACTGCTGTCCCCGCCGTCTCCGCTGCCCGTCGCCTGGGCGGGGCGTCGCCGCCCCCGTCCACCGCGCCGCCGTCGCCGCGGCTTCGAGGACCGGTCGTCGTTGGCCCCGTCGCTGCCGCTGTCCCGGTCCCCGGAATCCGCATCGGCGGCGGCTTTCGCCGGGTCCCCGGAGTCGGTCCGGTCTTGCAGACTCGCCGCGGAATCCCCGCTGCCCTCTGCGCCCTCTCCACCCCGTGGCTTGCGCTTGCGGGTACGCCGCCGTCGTCTGGGTTTGCCGGACCGGTCTTCGTTGTCGTCCTTCTCCTCATCGAGCGACCGGGAGGGCGTGGCCAGTTGGGCGGCTTCGACGGTGGGTTTGAGGGTTCGCGGTGACCGCTCGCGGCGGCCCCGGGGTTTCGCTTCCGGGGGGGCATCGGCGGGATCGCGATCGAACCAGTCGATCTCCTGATCCGGGCGGTGCAAACGGCTGGAGGCGATGACCTCGACCCGGATGCCAAATTCGTCTTCCAGGGCGGCGATCTCGCGGCGCCGACCGTTCTGGAAAGCGTCCGCCAGTTCGGGATGGAGGGCGATGCGCACCGCCTTGACCTTGCCGTCCGCGGCCCGGCCCTCGATCCGTCGTAGCAGGTTCAAACCCACCATCTCGGGGCTGGCGATCCGTCCGGTGCCGGCGCAGGTGGGGCAGGTGCGGTGGGTGCGGAGCCCCAATTCCTGCTGGATGCGCTGGCGGTTGATCTCCAACAAGCCGTTGCTGCTCAGGCGACCGACGGTGGACCGGGCCTTGTCCGGTTTCATGGCGTCTTTGAGGGCTTTTTCCACGCTGCGCTGGTGCTTCATGGGGCGCATGTCGATGAAGTCCACCACTACCAGGCCGCCGATATCCCGCAGTTGCAGTTGGCGGGCGACTTCCGCCGCCGCTTCCAGGTTGGTGGACAGGGCGGTATCCCCCTGGGTGGCACCCCGGGTGCTCTTGCCGGAGTTGACATCGATGGCGGTCAACGCCTCGGTACGGTCGATGACGATGGAGCCGCCGCTAGGCAGGGTGACGGAACGCTCGTAGATGCGCTCGATCTGGCTCTCGACATCGTAACGGGCGAAGAGTGGGGTGCGCTCCCCGTAGCGTTGCAACTGGGTCTTACCCCGGGGCATGAAGGCCCGCATGTACTCCTGGGCCTTCTCGAAGGCCTCGTCGTCGTCCACCAGGATCTCTTCGATGGCGCTGTCGAGGTAGTCTCGCAGCACCCGCAAGATCAGATCCTGGTCGCTGTAAAGGAGCTTGATGCCGCGCCCTTTGCGGGCCGCGCTGCCGACCTGTTTCCAGAGCCGCAGGAGGGCGTTCAGGTCGCGGGAAAGATCCCGTTTGTTTTGCCCCAGGGCATTGGTCCGCACGATGACCCCGGCGCCCTCCGGCACTTCGAGCTTGTTGACCACCTGACGCAGCTCTTTGCGGGTGTCCTCATCCTCCACCTTGCGGGAGATGCCCCGGGTGGAGTCGAAGGGGGTCAAGACCAGGTACCGACCGGCGAAGCTGAGGGCGGTGGTCAGCGCCGCTCCCTTGCTGCCTTCCGGCTCGCGGTTCACCTGGATGACGATGGGCTTGCCCCGCTCCAGAACCTCCTCGATTTTCGGTCGTCCCTTGCCCTTGGGGTCCCGATAATACGCCTCGGGGACCACATCCTGAATCGGCAGAAAGCCGTGGCGCTCGGCGCCATAGTCGATGAAGGCGGCGTTGAGGCTGGGTTGGATCGATACGATATTGCCGCGGTAGATGTTGCCACGGGTCAAACGGGAGTCGGCGGCTTCCACCTGGTAGTTTTCCAGGGTCTTGCCATCGACAACGGCGATGCGCAGCTCTTCAGGGCTTTGCGCGTTGATTAGCATTCGGCGGGTCACAGAGTCTCCGTTCTCTCTTTTTCCGAAACGAGTCGGCTAGGTCAAAACAGACCAGACGGATCAGGACCGTAGTTTTCTTGTTCAAACGGTTGTCCAGGGATTCGTCGGCCTTGGGGAGGCGCGCGCGGGAGATTCCCGGGGCCTCGACCCTTTGGGGGTCAGCGTAGTATAGCAGTGGTGGACGGCTTTGGGTCGATCTCGGTCCATTTCAGGAAAATAGGCGGCTCACTCCGCTGCGGAATCCCAGGGGAGGATCGCCGCTGGTATCCGGCCCACCGTGGTCATGGCGTGGGGGCTACTGGAGTCGTCGATGTCGTCGATGCCGCCGATGCCGCCGATGCCGCCTTCGGTTGGGTCGCGGGCCGAAACCGGAAGGTCAGCCGGTGGAAGAAGGTCTCCCATTCGAGGCTCAGATAGATCTTCAACCCCTGGACCAGCAGACGGCGGGCCGGGGCCCCGAGGCCAAAGGCGGTGACCAGGTGGCGCAAGCCCCGGTTGTCCCGACCATAGATGCCGATGCGCCGCCGGGTCCGGGCCAGGGCATTCATGCGCCGGTTGAAGAAGCGCATGCCCCGGTAGGCGATCGTGGCCTGTACGGCGGGGAGGCCGAAGACGGGATGAGCGGTGGCGGCGACATCTTTGTACAGATGCTCGACCACCCCCAGGTAGTAGAGGGCGGTCTCCACCAGGAAGGCGCACCCCACCATCTTGATGTCTCCCAGGATCTCGTACTTGCCCAGGTAAAGGGCGCTCAACCAGCGGTCGTAGGAGCGCAGGAAGCGCCGGTTGTGCTCGGCGACTTCCTCGGCGAGTTGGCCCTCCGCGGCGAATTCGCCTTCCAACTCCCCCGAGATCAGTTGGGTGGTGGCGTAGAGGGAGATGGAGGCGTGGTCCAGGCCCGGGCTGTAGTAGGGATCGATGAACGAGGCGGCATCCCCCACCAGGGCCCACCCGCGATCCATGTACTGGCTGGTGCGGTACGGCAGGTGGTTGTAGGCTAGCCAGTCGTCCTGGTCCAATTCCGCATCCCGGAGCAAATCCGCCAACCCGGGGCGGGTGGTGATGAAGCGGCGGAAGCGCTCCACCAGCGGTTCGTCCCGCTCTCCCGGCAGGGAAAAGAGTTCCTTGTTGTAGACCAGACCGATGCTGGTCTCGCCCCCCACCAGGGGGATGACCCAACACCACCAGCCGTAGCCGGTGAAATGGTTGGTGGCCAGGCGGCGGCTGGCGATGCGGCCCTCATGACCGTGGTCCAGCCGGGCGTCGGCGGGCAGCACGCTCGGGTCGTCCAGGTTGGCCACGCCCCGGAAGCGCGCCCAGACGGCGGCGGTGGGGTGTTCTTCCACCCGGCTCTGCAAGCGCAGGCGCCGGGCCAGGAAGGCGTGGCGACCGGTGGCATCGATCACCCAGCGGGCGGTGACGGTGCGGCCCTCGCCCTGGGGTTTGCCCTCCGCGTCACAATCCTTCAGGGTCAGGGTGTTCTGAGGCCAGGCCAGATCGATATCCACCACCTTGACGGGACGGGCGATGTCGCACCCCTCGCGCCCGCTCTGGGTCAGCAGGTACTCGTCCAGCTTGCCCCGGTCCAGTTGGAAACTGGGCAGCCCCGGGGCTTCCCACGGGCCGAATTCGCTCACCTCTCCCAGGGGCGTCATGGGTCCATCGGAACCCCAGAAGCGCAGACCATGCTTGTCCAGTTGCTCCGCGGCCAGGTAGTCGGTCAACTGAAGCACATGGTTGATGAAGAAGCTGGTGACCTCGACGGTGGATTCTCCCACCTTGCGCCCGGTCCGGGTCTGGTTTTCGACCACCAGGACGCGCAGCGCCGGGTTGCGGCGCCGCAAGAGCAGGGCGGAAGCGGCGCCGGCAAAACCGCCGCCGAGAATCGCCACATCGTAGTGGGGCGGGGTGGATTGGGAGTGCGGGTCGGTCATGGTGCCTTCATTATAGGGCGTAGGTGCTGACGGTCCCTTGAACCAGGGGGCGTGTCGCGGACTCCCCTTCCCGTCGAACGGTGATCTCGCAGAGGGCCAGCGCCGCCAGGGCGCCCGCCGTCTTCGCCGTCACCCGCAAGGGGACGTCCACCGGAAGATGGGATTCGTCGAAGCGGGCCTGGCGGATTCCCACCAGGTAACCCAGCCGCGGCGCCGCAGCGGGCTGGCCTTTCCCGTCCTCTCCAACCGGCTCTGGCGCGGGGTCGGCAGCCCTCGCCTGGAGAGCGGCATGGAGTCCCGCCGCCTGGGCGCCCATCTCCAGTCCCAGGATGGCCGGTGCCCGCCCCGCGGCCACGGTCGGATGGGCCGCCAGGATCCTGCCGCGGCATTCGATGCTCTGTGCATCGACCTCCAGGACGGATTCCACCAGGAGCATGGCCCCGCGATGGGGGAGGAGGGTTTCGACGGCGGGGATCACGGGACCCGGGTCCGTTGCAGCAAACGGGCGATCAGGTCGTCCGGGGTGATCTCTTCCGCTTCGGCTTCGAAGGTCGCCACCAGACGGTGGCGCAGAACGTCCGGTGCGACGTCCTTGATGTCCTCCGGCAGGACGGCATCGCGACCCCGCAGGAGGGCCATGCCCTTGGCGGCGCGGGCCAGGAAGAGGGTGGCCCGGGGGGAGGCACCGAAGGCGATGAGATCCGCCAGGTCGCCCAGCCCGTGAGCCTCCGGCTCCCGAGTGGCGGTGATCAGGTCCAGGATGTACCGTTTCAGTTTGTCGTCCAGGTAGACCCCATCGGCCACCTG
>Ga0055474_10000182_pt1 | contig 14002 bp, 16 predicted proteins | sample Muzzi_PWA_D1_FD_57680 | JGI IMG/M metagenome (GOLD analysis project Ga0055474, IMG submission 57680) | Wetland microbial communities from San Francisco Bay, California, USA, that impact long-term carbon sequestration - Muzzi_PWA_D1 | ecosystem: Environmental > Aquatic > Marine > Wetlands ... | reverse complement strand
CCCGCCGCGCCGACCGGCGAGGTCGAGGACGAACTCGTGGACAAGAACGAGAACGCCACGGCCGCGCAGACGAAGGCCAGGAACGACCTGAACAACGCCATAATCGCCGGCAAGGTCAAGCGGCCGGACGCCTGTCAGAAGTGCGGCAAGAGCGGCTGCACAGTGCAGGCGGCACACAAGGACTACTCGAGGCCCCTCGACGTTGACTGGCTCTGTCAGAGCTGCCACGCCAAGCGGGACAACGGGAAATAAGCCATGCCGAGCAACGAGATCCTGAAGATAGCGGAGAGGTTCGAGCCCAGGCTGCGCAACGCGCTGCTCGGGGCGTTCGACGCCCTCCGCCTCCCAGTGGCCCAGATCCAGCGAGCGCTGGAGTCGAGGGGCCTGGAAGGGGTCATGGCCCTGTTCGAGGGACTCGAGGACAAGCTCCAGCTCCAGGCCGCGAGGCAATTGGAGCAGGCCATCGGCGAGTCGGGGAGGGCGACCGTGGGCATGATGCCGACGGCCGCGGTGCTGAACGCGGACTTCGCCTTCAGCTCGCTGAGCCCCGCGACCGTCGACTTCATAAACAACTACAGGTTCAACCTGATCCGCCAGGTGTCCGAGGGGACGCGCGAGGCGATAAGGAACAAGCTCCGCAGGGACATAGTGGCCGGCGTGAACCCCAGGCGGACGGCCTCCGCGATCCGCGGGTCGATCGGCCTCACCGCCAGGCAGGAGCTCGCCGTCGACAACTACCGCAGGGCACTCGAGGAGCTCGACCCCCAGGCGCTCGACAGGAAGCTGAGGGACCGCAGGTTCGACGGCTCCGTGCGCAGGGCGATCGACCGGGGGAGACCCCTCACCAGGCAGCAGGTGGACCGGATGGTCGACAGGTACCGCGAGAGGTTCGTCCGGCACCGCGCCGCGACGATAGCCAGGACCGAGTCCATGAGGGCTGTCACCGTCGGCCAGCAGTCGGCGATAAGGCAGATGCTCGCCGCCGGCGCGATCGACGAGACCAAGGTACGCAGGCACTGGGTGTTCACCAGGGACAAGAGGACCAGGATAGACCACCGCCTGATACCCGGCATGAACGAGGAGGGCGTGGGACTGAGCGAGCCCTACGTGACCCCGCTCGGGCCGATGATGTTCCCCAGGGACCCCAACGGAACGGCCGCGAACACCGTCCAGTGCAGGTGCACCGAGCGGTTCGCGCTCGCAGAATAAAGGATAGGAGACAGACATGCAGATAAACATCGCCAAGGCCGACCCCAAGCGCAAAATGGTGTTCGGTTTCTTCTCGGTGAACAAGGTCGGCGAAGCACTCGTCGAGGACCTCCAGGGCGACCTGATCGAGACGGAAGAGCTCGAGAAGGCCGCGTACGACTACGTGCTGAACGCCCGGGTCCAAGGAGAGGGCCACACGCGCGAGGGCGTGGGACGCTTGGTCGAGTCCGTCATGCTGACCTACGAGAAACAGCAGGCCATACTCAAGTGCCTCACGGAGAAGGGCGTCGACGCCAAGATCGACCTGGGGTGCGAGGGCTGGTTCGGGGGCTTCAAGGTCGACGACGACGAGGTCTGGAAGGCCATCGAGAAGGGCGACTACCCCGCCTTCAGCATAGGCGGTGGCGGCAAACGCATACCCCTGGAGGAGGACTAATGAGGATATCTATCAGGAAGAAAGACGGCGACAAGAAGCGCCACATGCTCAAGGACATCACCGTCCGCGAGGTGAGCTCGGTCGGACGCGGCGCCAACGAGGGTGCCGTGGTGACGCTGCTCAAGACCGCCGACGCCGAGGAGGTCACGAAGAGGAGCTTCAACGACGCCATGCGTGACATGGGCATGAGCGAGAAGCTGATGGAGCTGATGGGCGAGATGTTCAAGATGAACCGCGCGCTGCGCGACAGCCTGCACTCCATCGTCTCCAGCCCGGAGGTCAAGGACAAGAAGGCGGCCATCCGCGAGTCGATCGCCCAGTTCGCCCAGGCCATGGAGTCTGTGGTCTCGGACACCGACGTGATCAAGGAGATCCAGAAGGCGGCGAAGACGGAGGGCGGCAAGAAATTTCCCGCCGGGGACTACGCACACGTGCCTAACCCCGACAAACCCAGCACTTGGAAACTGAGGCTCACGAGCGAGCCCGGCGGGTCTCCCGACCCCCGCATAGTGGGCATGGCAGTCGCGGCCCTCGGCGAGGGCTTCAGGGGCAATAAGGTCGGCATACCGGCCAAGGACCGAGCGAAGGTAGTGGCCCGCGTCAGGGCCGCCTGGCTCAAAGCCAATAAAAACAAGGGCGAGAAGGACTTGCCCGCAACTCTCAAGAAGTCTGAAGAGGAGGAAAACAACATGGACAAGGAAGCAATGGACAAACTGCAGAAGAGCCACGAAGAGCTGCAGGCGAAACTGGCGAAGACCGAGTTCCTGGCGTCTCTCAACGACGCCGAGAAAGCCCACTACGCCGAGTTGAGCAAAGAGGACAAGGAAGCTTTCGAGAAGATGGACGCGGACGGCCGCAAGACCACCGTAGAAGCAGCCATCGAGAAGGCAGCCGCCGACGACGAGACCATCGTCTCCGACGGCGTCACCATCAAGAAGTCCGAGGTCGGACCGGGCGTCTTCGCCTTCATGAAGGCCCAGCAGACCAAGACCGACGCCGCCGTGGCGAAGGCCGACAAGCTGGAGACCGACGCCGTCCAGAAGGGCCTGGAGGACGAGGCCGAGAAGCTGTGGCCGAACACCGCCGGCTCCGCCGCCGAGAAGGCCACCATGCTGAAGAGCATCAAGGCCCTGCCCAAGGATGCCCAGGATGCCCAGTTGAAGATGATGAAGGCCGCCGACGAGGCGATGGCCAAGAGCTTCAAGGAAGAAGGACAGGGCGGCAGCACTGACGCCAACTCCGCGACCGAGAAGCTGGAGAAGCTGGCCAAGGCGCACGCCGAGAAGAACAGCGTCACCTTCGAGAAGGCCTACACCGCGGTCCTCGATACCGAGGAGGGCTCCAAGCTGTACGACGAATCCCTGGCCAAATAGGGGGCGGGTCGACAGACCGGGCGACAGACGACAGACGACAACGCAATCAACCATATTTAATAGGAGGATAAAATGTCCTACGAAGAGAGCTTGACCAAGATCAGCCTGATCGCCGACGGCGACCAGAGCGGAAATCAGTACAAGTTCCTGAAGGGCGACACCACCGGCGTCGCACTCCAGGACGGCGCCGGATTGGCCTGTATCGGCGTGCTGCAGAACAAGCCCACCGACGCCCAAGTGGCCGAGGTAGGCGTCATGGGAGTGACCAAAGTGGCCGCCGGAGCAGCCGTAGCCCGATGGGCGAACGTCCAGTCCGACGCGACCGGCCGTGCGATCGCAGCCATCGCCGCGGACTTCAGTCAGGGCATCGCCCTGGAAGCCGCAGCTGCAGCCGGCGATGTCATCGCCGTACTGCTGCGTCCCCAGGCACAGCTGAACGTGTAACCCGTTAACCGAGGCAACCATCTCAACCTGTTGAGAGCCTAACTTTTTCGAAATCCATAAGGAGGAAAAAATGGGAAATCCTGTACCCGGCGACGTGCATGTCAACACTCCGTTGACCAACGTGTCGATCGCCTATCTTCAGAGTGCTGAAAACTTCGTAGCGACGAAGGTCTTCGCCAACATTCCGGTCGGCAAGCAGAGCGACCGGTACTACACCTATGATCGCGGCGAGTTCAACCGCGACGAGGCCAAGGAACGGGCCCCCGGGACCGAGTCCGCCGGAGGGAGCTACGACCTGGACAACACCCCGACGTACTTCTCCCGCGTGTACGCGTTCCACAAGGACGTCCCGGACCAGGTGCGAGCCAACGCCGACGCCGTCTTGAACCCCGACCGCGAGGCCACCGAGTACGTGACCCACAAGGCGCTGATCAAGCGCGAGAACATCTGGGCCGCGAACTACTTCGCCTCGTCCGTATGGACCACCGACATCGACGGCGTAGCTGCCGCTCCTGGCGCCGGGGAGGTCCTGCAGTGGAACGACGCGAACTCCAACCCCATCACCGACGTGCGGACCGGCAAGCGGACCGTGCTCGAGTCCACCGGCTTCGAGCCGAACACCCTCGTGCTCGGCAAGGCGGTGTTCGACCAGCTGGTCGACCACCCGGACATCATCGACCGCGTGAAGTACGGCCAGACCGCAGGCAACCCTGCCATGGCCAACATCGAGGCGCTGATGAAACTGTTCGAGCTGGAGCGCATCTTTGTGATGAAGGCGATCCAGAACACCGCCGCAGAGGGCGCCACCGCGTCGCACAGCTTCATCGGCGGCAAGAAGGCGCTGCTGTGCTACGCCGCACCTCGCCCGGGCCTGATGACCCCCTCCGCTGGATACACCTTCAGCTGGACGGGTTTCCTCGGAGCCGGCCAGGAAGGCAACCGCGTCAAGCGCTTCCGCATCGAGCGGCTGGAGTCCGACCGCGTCGAGATTCAGATGGCATTCGACCTCAAGAAGGTCGCCGCGGACCTCGGCTACTTCTTCGACACCATCGTCGCGTAAGCGGCATGAGAATCCAGGGAGAAGAGGGGGCTCTCCAAGGCCCCCTCCGGTCCCAAACAGGAGGAGACAACCAATGCCGATACCCAGAAAACCCATAACGCCGAAGACGCCCCTCGAGTGCCGCAAGGCATTCAAGATCAACGGGCGACCGATGCAACCCGGAGACCCGTTCGACTGGCGACGCATGTCCGTAGACTGGCGACGAGCCAGACTCCTGTACGAGGGCGGGTTCGTCGTGGTAAGGGCCGAGGGCGAGACCTCCCTCGTGCTGTCCGACCTGGAGCAGATATACGTCGACGGCCTGAGCGAAGGGGACCGAGAGGCCTTCTACGCAGCGGGACTCGAGGAGCAGATCGAGCTGCTCGAGGAGCTGATGGACGAAGAGGAAGAGGACCCCGCTGACAAAGAATACGCCGACGACGAGTCCGAGTCCGAGACGGCTGAGGAGACTGAGCCCGAACAGACCGAAGAAACCCCCGAGCCTGAGAAGGTCGAGGAAACCCAGCCCGAGCAGACGCCCGACGCAGTCACCGCAGAGGCGGTGCACCAGGGCGGAGGATGGTACGACGTCGTCGCTGGCGACAAGACCATCAACGAATCCAAGCTGCGCAAGGCCGACGCCCAGAAACTCGCCGACGAGCACAACGCCGCAGGCGACAGCCTGCTGAGTTAGGAGAGAACCATGGCCGACACACCTAAAATGGTTCTGGACAACAAAAACGGGGAACAACGCGTCCCTTTAATAGATGCCTCTTCACACGCGCAGCTCGTACTTGACTCTCCGCACCATCACGTGCATGATGAGCTGGCATACAAGCTGTCTGCCAAGTCATCCGATCTTTCCGTAACACCTGTGCACCTATCCTTCACTACACCCGACAGCGAGGACAGGTTCCATATGTTTGCGTCTGCATTCGCTGCGGGACAGGCAACCTTCACCATAACTGAAGGACCTACGGGCGGCGTCGCAAGCGGCAGCGCAGCCACCCCGATTAACAGGCGCCGCGACTCTTCGAACACGAGCGGCGGAACGGGCTTCCTCTCAGGTGCCACAGCACCTACAGGGGGTACTGTCATCGACGACCCGACCTTCGGTGTCACAGGGGGCTTCTTTACCGGAGCTATCCCCGGGGCGACGAGGGACGAAGCGGAATGGGTACTGGCTCCCAATACGACGTACTCTTTCCGACTCACCAGCACAGATGCCATAGCGGGGGGCATAAGCCTATCCTGGTACGAGCATCCCGACAAGAACTAACGGAGGGACCATGGCAGCAACTGAAGCACAACTGAGGACCCTGCTGCAAGACCCGACTGGGGTCGGAGAGGAGCTCTCCACCGCGGACTACACCGCCATAATAGCCATCGAGACCAACGTGTACAGGGCCGCGGCAGTCGCGGCCAGGGCGATAGCGGCGAAGTACTCCACCAAGATCGAGGTCAAGGCGGGTCCAGTGACCGTCAAGAATCAACAGAAAGCCGAGAACTACCGCAAGCTTGCCGCCGCATACGAGCAGCAGGCCAGAGAGGGCGGTGGTGGCGGAGGGGTGGGCTCGGCGATCGAACTGACGGGGACGAGCATCTCAACCATCGACAGCAACAACGAGGACGAAGACCGTTATGCCGGGATCTTCTCGAGGGGCGTGCACGACAACCCCTCCAGCAGCACCGACTACGATGACGGCGACGCCAACAATTAAGAAGGGGGGTTAATTACGTGGCAAAAAAGATCTATTCAACAATAGCGGCCATAGCAATCATCGCGGGCATCATATTCGGGGTCAGTTCGTACGAGACCAAGTTCGCCACAGCGGAGGATATCAAGCAGATCAGGTGCGACATAGAGCTGCTCGGGGAGAGGCTGGAGAACAAGATCCTCGAAGACAAGATACACGACCTGCAACGCCGCATATGGTCCCTCGAAGATCGCTATGGCGGAACGCTTATACCCGGCGCGCCCGTCGAGATACGCAACCACTACAGGGAGCTGAAGCGGGCCCTGGAGATGGCGAAGACCAAGGTCAAAAATATAGCAATGAATAAAGTCAAAGTCAGAGGTATGTAATGGGCGACACGAGCATCGCACAGGACGTCATCGACGGCGTCGCAGACGCCATGGGAGATCTCGGGGACACGAGGACCATCCGCATATTCTCGGAGGGTTCGATCAACCTGAGCGACCCCGGAGCGGGTGTGACCAGGACGCCCGAGAACATCCCGGTCGAGGCGCTGTTGTACGACTTCGAGGACGAGTACATCGACGGCACGACGGTCCTCAAAGGCGACAGGAACGCGCTGATTGACCTGGCTCAGCTGACGTCCGTGCAGATCGGCGGGATCGAGCAGGGCTCGCTCCTGATCGATGGCTCTGACAACTACACCATCGTGAGCAAGAACGAGATCGAGGTCGCCGGAGTGACGGCGGCCCTAATCCTTCACATAAGGGGCGCCTAAGTGGGCAAACAGGCCAATCGCATAATGGTCCAACTCGAGAATGCCACAGCTAAGGCCACTGTCGACCTGGCGCTCAGGATTCACGGCGGGCTGATCGAGAAGACGCCCGTCGACACCGGCTGGGCGCGGTCGAACTGGCTGCCCTCAGTCGGCGTGCCCCGGAAGGAGACTGTGGGCGAGCCCGGCAGTCTCAACCAGGCCGCCGCTCAGTTCGGACAGGCAGAGGTGGCCGGATGGCAGATAACGAGTGGGCCCATATACATCACGAATAATGTGCCCTACATAAGCCGACTGAATGCCGGCAGCTCGACTCAGGCGCCCTCCGGATTCGTGGAAGGCGTCGTACAGGCCGAGACGAACAGGGCAAACAGGAGGAAGCTGGGATGACACCCAAGGAAGCCCGCAACGCGATCTTCATGAGGTACTTGAACGAGTTCAACGGACAGTTTCCGATAGCCCTGGATAACCAGAAGTTCACCCCGCCCGACACCGGAGACGGGGTGAAGTGGACGCGGGTCAGCGTCAAGTTCAACGACGGGACCCAGGGCTCTCTCGGTCAGCCTGGCAACCGCAGATTCGAGAAGTACGGGCTGCTGTTCATACAAGTCTTCACGCCGACGGAGCACGCCACAAACGACAATGACGAACTGGCAGAGGATTCGCTCGATCTGTTCGAGGGCGTGAGACTCGGGGACCTCTGGTTCAACAACGGCAGAATCGAGACAGTCGGGTCAGACGACGTTTGGTATCAGCAGAACGTCGTACTCGAGCTGACGTTCGTAGCCATAAAATAACAGACAAGAGAATAGGAGGACAACAATGGGACGCACTTTGACCAATAACCTCTCGCTGGCATATGCCATCGAGCAGAGCCTCGGCGTTTTGCCCGGTTCCCCCTCGTGGAAACTGCTGGAGCCGAACGAGATCAACACATTCGGGTCCACCATCACCACGGTGGCGAGGAGCCCGATCAGCAAGAACCGGCAGCGTCGCAAGGGCGCCGTCACGGACCTGGACAGCAACGTGGAGTTCGCGGGCGATCTGACCCTCGAGCACTTCATCGACTTCATCGAGGGCTTCTGCTTCTCCAACTTCATCGGCGCGGAGCACACGATCCCCACCGCGGTGACCGGAGCGGCCACAGACGAGTACACCATCCCTGCGCTCAGTTCCGCCATCCCCTCGGGTCGGCTCGTCTACGGCCGCGGGTTCACCAACTCCGACAACAACGGCCTCAAGGTGGTGGACACCGGGTCCACGACCACCACCATCCCGGTCACCACCGACCTGGCCGACGAGACCCCCGGCGCGACCCAGAACGTCAGCGTCGACGTGTGCGGAGTCCGCTCTGCCGTCGGCGACCTCGACGTGGACGCGAGCGGCAACCTCACCAGCACCGCCCTCGATTTCACCACCCTCGGCCTCACAGTGGGCCAGGCGATATGGATCGGCGGCGACGCGGCCATCAACCGCTTCAGCGACGCCGCGAACAAGGGCTTCGCCCGCGTCACGGCCATCGCCGCCAACCTGCTCACCCTGGACAAGAAGGGCCAGGCGTTCGTGACCGAGGCCAACACGACTCAGCTGGTCGACCTGTACTTCGGCCGCTTCGTCCGGAACGTGTCCGTCGACGACGGGGACTACCTGGAGCGCAGCTTCCACTTCGAGGGTGCCTATCAGAACCTCGGCGAGCCCTCCGGCGACGAGTACGAATACGCCAAGGGCAACTACTGCAACACGGTCGCGTTCGAGCTGCCGCTGACCGACAAGGCCACGGTGACCTTCGCCTTCGTCGGCACCGACACCGAGCCGCCCACTACCACGCGGGAGACGAACGCCGCCAGTCCGGTCGTGCCCGTACAGACGAGCCCGTTCAACACCTCGTCTGACCTCGCCCGCCTGCGCATCACCGAGGTGGACGAGAGCGGCCTGACCACGGACTTCAAGTCCATCACGTTCACCATCAACAACAACGTGAGTCCGGAGAAGGTGCTCGGTCAGCTCGGGGCGAAGTTCCTGAACACGGGCAACCTCGAGATCGACATCGAGACCCAGCTGCTCTTCACCAATGCAGACGTGGTGGACGCGATCCGCGACAACACCACGGTGACCATGGACTTCGCGGTCCGCAACGACGACGGCGTGGTCCTGGTGGACATCCCCAGTATGACCCTCGGCGGCGGCGAGCGCGAGTTCCCCGTCAACGAGTCGATCCTGCTGAACACCACGGCGCAGGCCTTCGGGGACGCGACCCTGGGTACTTCCCTGGGGGTATCGCTGTTTCCCTACGCGCCGAACTTTTAATACTGGTTTACTCCCAGTAGTCCAGTGCGATACGCGTATTATATATCCCCGCGTAAACGAATAAAAAAGGAGGAGCAGACACCATGACAGACTTCAGTCACCTTAAAAATTTGGACGTCAAGGACAAGACTGCCCGTTACACGATCCACCAGATCGCTGGAACGCCGGTCCTCATCATCAAGCCCGCGACCGAGGCCAACAAGCCTTACTTCAACGCGGTTCTCAAGAAATCCCGTCGCAATGTGCGGGCCCTGAAAGCTGGGGCCATCAATCAGGTCATGATCGCGGAGAATCGCGAGCAGGACCGCGACCTGTTCCCCAAGTTCGTCGTGACAGGCTGGGAAGACCTTAGCGACGCCAAGGGCAAACCTGTGGAGTTCAACCGGGAGAACTGCGAGGCCTTCCTCCGCGCCCTCCCGGACTGGATCTTTGACGAGGTCCGCGACTTCGCAGGCAACAGCGTCAACTTCACCGAAGACATGCCGGACGTCGAGGTGAAATCGGGAAACTAACGGAGCGCCTGCTCTGGGAGCTCGAGTACCAGGACAAAGAGTTCTCACTGCAGGCGCGGATCGCCAAGGGACTCTCCCTGCCCGAGTGGGTCGAGGGAGAGCCTCCGGTTTACCCCGGGGACGACTTCTACCTCACCGCGTTCTACCACCTAAGTTCGTGCAGGCAATTCGGCGAGGGACTCCCGGGACCAATACCCTGGCACCGCATGGTACAGTACGCCGACAGGGCTCAACTGGACCGAGAGAACACGGACTCCTTCGCGCACATAGTGAGGGAGATGGACGCGGGATACATAAAGTGGTACGAGAGGAAACTGGCAGCCAAGACGCCCAAGAAGGGAACGCAGCCACAGCATGGCAAATTTCGACGTACAAGTCATAATTGACCCCACCAAGGCAAGACAGGGTGGGAGGCAGGTCCGCTCCGAGCTCCAGTCTGTCGAGACATCGGCAGACAGGCTGCGACGGACAGTACAGCGGGCATTCGCCTTCATAGGCGTTGGTGTCGCCATACGACAACTCGTCCAGCTCACAGACACCTTCACGAGCCTGCAGAACAGGCTCAAGACGGTGGTGTCCGGTCAGGCGGCACTCGCCAGGCAGACCGACGAGCTCTTCCAGATCGCACAGCGAACCAGGTCGTCCTTCGAGGGCACAGTCGAGCTGTACGCGAGGATGGGCCTCGCCGCGAAGGAGCTCGGCAGGACTCAGGAGGAACTCACCAGCTTCACCGAGTCGCTCAACCAGGCCATCATACTCTCGGGCGCTTCCGGCGTCGAGGCCCAAGCGGGTCTTATACAGCTGAGCCAGGGCCTCGCGTCCGGGGCCCTCAGGGGCGACGAGCTCAGGTCCGTGCTCGAGCAACTGCCCGCAGTAGCAGACATCATCGCCAGGCAGCTCGGCGTGACCAGGGGGCAACTGAGGGAACTCGGCGCCGAGGGCAAGATCTCCGCCGACATCGTATTCGACGCCTTCAAGAACGCCAGAGTGGAGCTCGCCGAGAGGTTCGCCAAGACTGTCCCGACCGCATCTCAGGCCTTCCAGGTATTCCGCAACTCCCTGATCAAGGTAGTCGGCGGATTCGACCAGGCACTCGGCCCCTCGAGGTCCCTGTCCAGGATCATCATAGTCCTGGCGCAGAACATGGAGATCCTCGTCAGGTCCGTCGCAGCACTGGCCCTGACCCTGGGGACCACCTTCGCCGCACAGGCACTACCCAAAGCAATCACAGGCGTCAGGGCGCTCACCGCGGCCATCGCCGCGAATCCCATAGGCGCGATCGCCGTCGCCCTGACCGCCGTCATCTCCCTGCTCGTCACCTTCAGCGACCAGATCTCGCTGAGCACCGACGGGGTGGTCACGCTACAGGACTTCGCAGTCGCGGCATTCCAGCTCATCTCTGAGTCGGTGGGCCCCGTAATAGTCGCCCTGCGTGACGGCTTCACGGCCGCCATCGAAAGGGCCAGGGGCTTCCTGCAGGGCTTCGGACTCACCTTCCGGGACGTGTTCAACATAGCCAAGCAGCAGGTCAACGCGCAGATCGGGCTCTTCGTAGGCCTGTTTCGCGCCTCTCAGGTGATCTTCAGGCAGATCAGGCAGCTGATACTCGACGCACTCGGCTCCGAAACGGGCCAGCAGATCATAGGCGTCTTCAAACAGGTGTTCGGCTTCCTACTCGACCAGTTCAAGAGGTTCGCCAGCTTCGCCATCCGGGCGATGGAGCTCGTAGGCGTATCAGTCGAGGGCCTCTGGAACCGGCTGAACCAAGGGCCTCAGGAGGTCAGGTTCAAGATCGGTCCCGAGGGCGGCATCGAGGCGGTCAAGGGGTTCGGCGAGGAGGTGAAGGACGCCTTCATCAGCGGCTTCCAGCAAGATTACGTGGGCGACCTGATCGACGCAGTCACGCCGGCATTCGAGGCGGTGCAGCAGAGGGCGAGAGAGGTGGCCACCGACAGGATCGCGCGACAGGCCCAGCCTGCATCCGCGGCCGCAGCGGCACCCACCAGGACCGCACCCACCGCCGCGGAGAGCGACGCCCTGAAACAGCAGAAGGCCCTACTCGAGCAGATCAAGGCGCCCGTCGAGGAGTACCGGGCGACCCTGGCCGCGGCCAACGTCCTACTCGATGCCGGGACCATAAGCGCCCAGGAGTACGCGGCGGCACTGCAGAACACCCAGCTCGGGGGCGAGCTTCAGCAGCTTCAGATCGACCTCGCGCCGGAGGGGACCGACGACGCGCAGCTGATGGTCCTCGAGAACAGCCTGCAGCAGAGGCTGGAGCTGATCCGTCAGTTCCAGGAGGCGAGGATGATCTCCGAACAGGAGTCCATCGCGCTGTCGCTCGAGGCCAACAGGCGCTACAACCAGGAAGTCGCCACGATAGAGCAGGAGCGGTTCAAGACTCAGCTCCGGGCCGGACAGACCGCGTTCGGTGCCCTCGCGAGCATCACGAAGGCGTTCGCCGGCGAGCAGTCCAGCACCTTCCGCGCCCTGTTCGCCGCGAGCAAGGCCTTCGCGATCGCCGAGACCACAGTGGCCATCGTGCAGGGTATCGCGAACGCGGCCAAACTCGGCTGGCCTGCCAATGTAGCTGCCATCGCGGCCACCGTCGCCCAGACGGCCGGCCTCGTGAGTCAGGTACAGAGCGTCAACGCCACCGGCTTTCAGAACGGCGGCAACTTCAGGGTCGGCGGCGCGGGCGGGACCGACAGCCAGCTCGTCGCGTTCAGGGCGACGCCGAACGAGACCGTCTCGGTGAGGACACCGGGGCAAGAACGGGCGGCCGCGCAGGCAGCTCAGCCTCAACAGGCAGCTCAGCCCATCCAGATCGTCAACGTAGACGATCCGGGCAAGCTCGAAGACTTCATGGCCACACCGGCGGGATCGAGGTCGGTGCTCAACATCATAAAGAAGAACCCCGCGACAGTGAAGCAGATCGTGGGTTAAAAGGAGCGGATACATGGCTTTTACGACAGGAACAGTGACGGGACACGACGCCCTCCTGACGGTACTGAGGGACTTCCTCACCACAGACGCAGGCCTTATCGCCCTGAATCAGAACTGGACCCTCGAGAAGGAGGAGACAGTCACCCCGTACACACACTTTCAGATCAGCAGTGTGACCGCGATGACGGGCAACTTCAGGGACGTCTACCTCAGGGGCCCAGGTCTCGCCGGGCAGGACAATGTGCACGTGAACATAAGGCAGTTCGAGTCCACCTCGGGCGGCTACCGCAACTGGGAGATAGGCGGCGCGACCGGTTTCGACGGGGGTCTTGCCTACGAGAATCAGCCCGGTGCCGACTTCGAGCAGCTCGATGTACCCATCGCCATCCTGACGAGCGCAGCGATACAGTACTGGATAGTCGCGAACGGCAGGCGCTTCATGATGGTGTACAAGGTAGAGGGCGACTTTTTCATGATGCACGCTGGTCTTATACTTCCGTACGGCAAGCCCTCCGAGTACCCCTATCCGCACCTAATCACGGGGCATACTGGTACTTATACCAACACTCCAGCAACCATAAACATACACAATTTCTACAGGACCGTAATATCATACTCGGCCCAGCTCCGGCGACCCAGTGGGACCTGGCTTAAGATCCATTACAACTCACTGAGTGCCCTCAATAATAACGTGTGGCCCTATTGTCTGACCGAGGCTGTAGGTAACGCAATATGGCTCCAGCAGAATCCCGACAGCAGCTTCACCCTCTTACCCATAATACTCTTCACTACGGGGGACGGATTCAACGTATACGGGGAGCCACAAGGGCTGTTCTATGTGGGCAAGAGGGGCGTCACAGACCTCGCCTCCGAGGACACCATAACCATCGGTGGCGACACTTATCTGGTATTTCAGGACGTCGACGACCAGGCAGACCACGCATATTGCTGTATGCTCTTAGAATAAAAGGGGAGATAAATAATGGCTTTTGAGACGGGGACGAGTTCGAGCTTAGACGATCTGCTGACGAAGATGGTCGCCTTCGCTGTAGCCAATGCAGGATTCACGGAGATCGCCAAGGTCACAGGGACCGGCGAGCAGTCCGACATGTACATACTGCAAAAGGGCAGCATATACTGGTGGTTTCTCGGCGACTCCGTCGCCGTCACAGACTACGGGACAAACGGCTGGCTCAGCATGAAGATGATGAACACCACGCCGACCCTCGGCAATCGGAACACCATCAGTTTCGGGCAGCAGTAT
>Ga0055474_10000181_pt1 | contig 14005 bp, 13 predicted proteins | sample Muzzi_PWA_D1_FD_57680 | JGI IMG/M metagenome (GOLD analysis project Ga0055474, IMG submission 57680) | Wetland microbial communities from San Francisco Bay, California, USA, that impact long-term carbon sequestration - Muzzi_PWA_D1 | ecosystem: Environmental > Aquatic > Marine > Wetlands ... | reverse complement strand
ACATGTCCGCCGGCTGGTCCTGGGCCTTCGATACTCCCTTCGACTGGTTCAAACAGAATGCTTCCCGGCTCGGCGGCATTAATCAGAATATGGTCATCCAGTGGCCCGAGCGTATCAAGGACAAGGGCGGCCTGCGTGAGCAGTTCATGCATGTCATTGACATAGCACCGACGCTGCTCGAGGTCACGGGTATCTCAGCGCCGGAATATGTGGACGGGATAAAACAGAAGCCGATCGAGGGCACCAGTTTTGCCTACACCTTCGATGCGGAGAACGCCGATGCGCCGTCGCGGCACAAGACCCAGTACTTCGAGATGATGGGCCAGTGGGCTCTGTATCATGAAGGCTGGCTGCTGAGCACCAAGGTCAACCGGGCGCCGTGGGATGCCTACAGCCCCGCCAACCCGGACCCGCTCAACAACCAGATCTTCCAGCTCTATGATCTGACCAATAACTTCAACCAGTCCGAAGACATTGCCGCGCAGCACCCGGATCGGGTCAAGAAGATGCGCAAGATGTTTGTAGAAGAAGCCAAGAAGTACCAGGTCTTTCCGCTGGATGCCTCTGTCGGCGCAAGGGTTGCAGCGCCTCGTCCGAGCCTGACCGCAGGGCGGACAGAAATGGTGTACACACGACCGATGACCGGCGTTCCGCAGGGAGATGCGCCATACCTGCTCAATACCTCTTACAGTCTGACGGCGGACATCACGGTACCAAAGGGCGGCGCTGAAGGCATGATCGCCACGTCAGGCGGGCGTTTCGCCGGCTGGGGATTCTACCTGCTCGAAGGCAAACCGGTGTTCTGCTGGAACCTGCTCAACCTCGAATTCATCAGGTGGGAAGGTCCGGATGCGCTCGCACCCGGTCAGCACACGGTGGAATTCGAGTTCGACTATGACGGCCTGGGCAGCGGCACCATGGCCTACAACAACTTCAGCGGTATCGGCCGCTCCGGAACCGGCACGCTGAAAGTGGATGGCAAGGTCGTGCAGACGCAGAAAATGGAGAAAACCATCCCCATCATTCTGCAGTGGGACGAAAGTTTCGACATCGGCTCGGATACGATCACCGGGGTGAACGATGCCGACTACCTGCCACCGTTCCCGTTGACCGCCGAGTTCAACAAGCTGACGATCAGGATCGACCGTCCGCAGTTGTCGCCGGAGGAGATCGAGAAGCTCAAGGAAGGGATGAAGAAGGTCGCGGCCGGTCGCGAGTAGATCCGGCTGCTGTTGCAGTCCGTGCGCTTGGCTCTCCTCACCCGGGAGCCGAGCGCCACTGCACAGTCCCTGCGCAGCGAGGCCTTACTACAATGGCGGCGCTTTAAAAAACTGAACCCGCCCGATACCTTCAACACCTTCATCAGATCCTAAAGGCCACCCACGACATAAAACATGTGGGCACTTTCTTAGCAGGCACCTGCAGATCACGCGGTGGGATGTACTCAAGGCGAAAGAAAGTTAATCCCGGAACGGGGTCGTAAAGGCAGTAAGGACGCAATTATCCGTTCCCGGAAAGCACAAACCCCGGCAAAGTACCGGGGTTTGTGAGTTCTCTTAAGCGCGCCGTCGCGGCGCGCTGTTTCTGTCGTCAACCTGCGAAGGATGTTTCTCAGTTAGGGCTGACGAACTCCGGATAGGCCTCCATACCACACTCGGACAGATCGGTACCTTCGTACTCTTCTTCCTCGGACACCCGGATTCCCATGGTCGCCTTGAGGATGAACCAGACGATGAGGCTGACGCCAAAGGTCCAGACGAAGATTGCCCCGATACCCAGCAGCTGAGCACCCAGGGTGGCATCAGCATTGGAAATGCAGACCGCCAGCAGACCCCAGATACCAACCGTACCGTGCACGGAGATGGCACCCACCGGATCATCAATCTTCAGTTTATCGAGCGTGATGATCGAGAAGACGACCAGCACACCACCGATGGCACCAATCAGCATCGACAGTTCAGCACTGCCGGCCAGCGGTTCTGCGGTAATGGATACCAGACCCGCCAGTGCTCCATTCAGAGCCATCGTCAGGTCCGCTTTGCCGAACAGCATGCGGGCTGTCAGAAGCGCAGCGACGAGACCGCCGCAGGCGGCAATGTTGGTGTTCACGAACACCTGAGCAACCGCATTGGCTTCGGCGACATTGCTCACCATGAGCTCAGAGCCGCCGTTGAATCCGAACCAGCCGAACCAGAGGATGAACATCCCCAATGTAGCCAGCGGCAGATTGGCGCCGGGAATGGCGATGACCTTACCGTCCGAGGTGTATTTACCTTTGCGCGCACCAAGCAGCAGCACGCCTGCAAGCGCAGCTGCAGCACCACACATGTGCACGACACCGGAACCCGCGAAGTCCAGGAAACCGGCTTCATCGAGCGCACCACCGCCCCACTTCCAGAAACCCTGGACGGGGTAGATGAATCCGGTCATGACGACGGCGAACACCAGGAATGCCCACAGTTTCATCCGCTCGGCAACAGCGCCGGACACAATCGACATGGCGGTTGCAACGAAAACCACCTGGAAGAAGTAGTCAGATCGGGCTGAGTAGTAGACATCGCCACCCGACTCCAGTACTTCTGCGGTCGTGTTTTCGGAACCGATCAGGAAACCGAAGCTCGGCATCCAGCCGGACCCATCACCGTACATGATTGCGTAACCGCAGAGCAGGTACATGATGCAGGCAATCGCAAACAGCGAGACATTTTTGGTGAGAATTTCGGTCGTATTTTTCGCGCGGACCAGCCCCGACTCGAGCATTGCAAAGCCGGGGGCCATGAACATGACCAGCGCGCCCATGACTAGAAAATAGAACGTATCTATTGCGTAGTTTGTTTGAATAAGATCTTCCACAATCTTTCTCCCTTGTTACCAAGCGATGTGATGAGTCACCTCATCGACATCAGACGGCTTCTGCCCCGGTTTCCCCGGTGCGGATGCGTACCACTTCTTCGAGAGACGAGACAAAGATCTTGCCGTCCCCCACCTTGCCGGTGTTGGCAGATTTGGTAATCGCTTCCAGCACCTGATCGAGCATGCCGTCGTCTACGGCAACTTCGACTTTTACTTTCGGAAGAAAGTCCACGACGTATTCCGCGCCGCGATACAGTTCCGTGTGTCCCTTCTGGCGTCCGAAGCCTTTGACTTCGGTGACCGTCATCCCCTGAACGCCAATATCAGAAAGCGCTTCGCGAACGTCATCGAGTTTGAAGGGCTTGATGATGGCTGTTACTAGTTTCATGTTTTTATCTCCTGTTGAAGCCTGACGGCCTCTGCATTCGTCTCAAAACCGCCGCTTCAGCGAGCAGCGGATTTGAACCCAGGTGCACTTTTCCGTTCGAATCCGCACCGCTCGGGCGCTCATCCGCGAAAAAATCTGTGGAAGATCCGTGCACCCGGAATTTTCGCTCAATTACAGGCTTTTCGATACCGACAGCACGACGGTGGTATCGATCAGATCGTCAGCATTGAAGTACTCATCATCGTCCAGGCTGGTACCGACAACGGCCGCCGACCAGTCCAGATCCCAGTAGCTGGTCGAAAGTCCAATGCTGTAATCAACGTAGTCATCAGCGTCGTCGGAGAGGAAAGCGCTGGAAGAATCGTTGCTGCTGTCTTCGAAAACGTTATAACCAACGTGCAGGTCGAGAGAAAATTTCTCGTCTGCAAACGGCAGCGTGTAGCTGTAATCGCCTGAGAAATAGCCGAACTTGCCGGATTCAGCGAAGTAGTCCGGAGAATAGGCAACGCCGAAGGTGATGCCGATCCAGGTCAGATTGCCGTAGAACTCGTAGTAGTCCGCATCCAGATCGCTGTCACGCGGATAAGCGTAATACAGATAGCCGACATCCAGATCCAGTGAATCGGTGATGCTGCCGCTCCAGCCGCCATAAACGTCCAGTTCAATTGCGCCGCCGGTGAAGTTCACGTTTGACGCCCAGGTTCCCAGATAGATGCCATTGTCGAAAGAAACATCGAATCCACCCTGGATGGCCGGAGAAATTTTACCCTCCAGCTGAGAAATACCACGGAAACGGTAATCACTGGCCAGATTGACATTGCCCGAAACTTCTGCTGCTGCGGCATAACCTGACGCCATCAGCAGAAGAACACCCATTACTTTTTTCATCTCAAACCCCTTGTGGTTAATAGTGACTCGCGCGTTTTATGACGCACTTCGGAGCCATAAGGGGCAGAAATCGTGCCAACCAGATTTTCGCCAGCTATATCAATCAGTTACCTGATTTCATCGGTTCAGGAATTGAACTAATGCACCAAGCAGGCACGTTCTATGCACCAATATAGTGCTTTTTGCGAGAAAAATGCCCTCGTTTGGTGCTCTACCAATGCACGGGCTGTTCGCTTACCGCAAAGATATGCAATGTCGTTTGTGGCGGCGTCCTCGGCGCCGATAAACTGCTGGGGTATTTTCACAGAGCAATCCGGTGCCCACAGACTCTACTCCAGACCCCTTCGACGAGCTTTTTCAGCGGATCCGCCAGACCCTCGGTGAGCTTACCCCGGAACCGCTGCTGAACCGCATCAGGCCTGTCGTGGAAGGCTTCTTCGAATCTTTCCAGCTGGTTCCACAGAAAGACTTCCAGACGCATCTGCGGAATCTGGCACGGCTGGAGTCGACGGTGAGCGAGCTCGAAGCCAGAATCCGCAAGCTCGAAGCAGACAGGTCCGAACAAGATTCCTGAGGTCACCCGGCGCTCGAAAACGTTCAGCCGGGCGCAGCTCGGCATGTCAGCACCTGCAGTCATTGTCGAAACCCACCTTGCCGGCGGTCTGCCAGGTTTCACCCTGGTGGGGTTGCCGGAAACCGCAGTACGTGAAGCCCGGGATCGGGTGAAAAGCGCGCTGGCCAACTGCGGCTATGAATTTCCCGGTGGGCGTGTGGTCGTCAATCTGGCACCGGCAGACCTGATCAAAGAGGGCGGCAGGTTTGATCTCGCCATCGCCATCAGCATCCTGCGGGCAACCGGGCAGCTCAAGGAAGCAGATCCAACCAGCCGGCACTGCGAATTCCTCGGCGAACTGAGCCTGGCCGGTGAACTGCGCAGCGTGCGCGGCAGCCTCTGCGCCGCCCAGCAACTGACATCAGAGCAGACTCTGATTGTGCCGCTGGCAAACTCAGCTGAGCTGTCGCTGGCAGCCGGCAGGGTTGCCGCGCTGGCACATCTGCGGGACGTGGTGCTGTGGCTGACCCGGCCGGATCAGCGGCAACTGCTGACAACGACGACATCGTCCCGGGAACACCCCAGAGCAACAACCCCGTCGCAACCGGTGCTCGGACAGTCCCTGGCGAAACGGGCGCTGGCGCTGGCGGCCGCCGGCGGTCACCATCTGCTGATGGTGGGACCACCGGGCACGGGCAAATCGCTGCTGGCCCGCGCGCTGCCGGCGCTGCTGCCGGATCTCGATGCCACGCGCGCAATGGCTGTTGCCGCCGTCTATTCGGTGGCCGGCATCGAGCGCGCCGACGCGGCAGTGCCACCCTTCCGCGACCCTCACCATTCGATTTCGGCGGCGGCAATGGTCGGCGGTGGCGCGGCTCCCCGTCCAGGCGAAATATCTCTGGCCCATCATGGTGCGCTGTTCTTGGACGAGCTGCCGCATTTCAAGCCCAGCGTGCTCGACTCATTGCGGGAACCCATGGAAACCGGTCGCGTCGGCATTTTCAGAGCCGGCTGGCGGGCGGATTTCCCCGCCCGGTTTCAGCTCGTGGCCGCGATGAATCCATGCCCGGCCGGATTCGTCTGCAGCAGTCAATCCTGCCGCTGCCGGCCGGATCAGGTGCAGCGCTATCAGGCTCGGGTATCAGGCCCGCTGCTTGATCGAATAGATTTGCACGTTGCCGTGCCCGAGGTACCGCGCCACCTGCTGCTGAACCCGACCGATCAGCAGGCCACATTTCCTCACAATCGACAGGACATTACCGCAGCACAGCAGCGGCAGCTGATCCGGCAGGGGGAGTTGAACGCGGCGCTGGCCGGACCGGCACTGACAAAGGCAAGCCGACTCGAACGACAGGGCAGATCACTTCTGAGCAGGGCGGCTGATCAGAACAACCTGTCGGCCCGGGGTTTTCACCGCATTCTGCGGGTGGCCAGGACCATTGCGGACCTGGCAGAGTCTGAGCAGGTTGCTGGTGAACATGTCGCTGAAGCGCTCGGTTACAGAGCCATCAGCTGGACGCATGATCCCGGCAGGATGCCGGGTTCCAGGGAGAATGCAGACTACTGAACCGGCGCCGTCATGTATTCGACCGCCGCCTGCAGTTCTTCTTCAGAACAGTTCATGCAGGTACCCTTCGCCGGCATCACGCCGATACCGTTGAGCGTACTGCTCATCAGCGCTTCCATACCTTTATCGATGCGTGGCGCCCAGGCATCGGCATCCTCATACATGGGGGCACCGCTGGCACCCGTGGCATGACAGGCAAAACAGAACTGGCCGTATACCTCTTCACCCGACAGGGGACCACTGGCGACGGCAGCACTCGCTGCACCACAGTCCTCACCGCTCCGGCAGACCCCGCCAAACGCCGACAGGCGGTCGCGAATCTCCTGATCCGAGCCTGGAGGCACCGAATCCGCCAGCACCGGCAGCGCGACGGCTGCGGCAAGTCCAAGCGCCAAAAGAGACCACACCTGTTTCAAGATCATGAGTCAACTACTCCGGAAGATACCAACGGCTTTTGCGATCGCCGCTTTTTTGAGGTTATGAAAGGTTTTTTGCAGTGCGGCATTATACGCATTTAGCCGGTAGCGTCGAAGAGCTCTCTGCCAATCAGCATGCGCCGGATTTCGCTCGTTCCTGCACCAATTTCGTAGAGTTTCGCATCCCTCAGCAGACGTCCGGTTGCATAATCATTGATATAGCCGTTGCCACCCAGCGCCTGAATGGCTTCCGAGGCCGTCCACGTTGCCTTTTCCGCTGCATAGAGGATGCAGCCGGCAGCGTCGAAGCGCGTGGTCCTGCCGGCATCGCAAGCCCGCGCTACCGCATAGACATAAGACCGGCAGGCATTCAACGTGGTGTACATGTCCGCGACCTTACCCTGCATCAGCTGAAATCTGCCGATGGCCTGCCCGAACTGCTGTCGTTCATGCACATAGGGCAATACCACGTCCAGGCACGCCTGCATGATGCCCAGTGGCCCCCCAGCCAGGACAACGCGTTCGTAGTCGAGCCCGCTCATCAGGATCTTCACCCCTTCACCGACACCGCCCAGCAGATTCGTCTTCGGAACCTCACAATCTTCAAATATCAGCTCACAGGTATCCGAACCCCGCATGCCGAGCTTGTCCAGCTTGCTGCCCGTCGAGAAGCCGGGCATCTCACGGTCGATCAGAAAAGCCGTAATTCCCCGGCTGCCAAGCGCCGGATCCACGGTCGCGTAGACGATCAGCACGTCTGCGCCGGGTCCGTTCGTAATCCACATCTTGTTGCCGTTGAGCACGAAGCTGTCGCCTCTGTCTTCTGCCCGCAGCCGCATGCTGACGACATCGGAACCGGCACCTGGCTCGCTCATGGCCAGTGCACCCAGCGCCTGGCCGGTGAGCAGACCCGGCAGATAACGGGCCTTCTGCTCCGGACTGCCATAACGGCGCAGCTGATTCACACACAGATTGGAATGTGCGCCATAAGACAGGCCAACTGCGGCACTGGCTCTGCTGATCTCTTCCATGACCACACAGTGCGCCAGGTAGCCCAGTTCAGAACCGCCGTCAGCCTCCGCCACGGTAATCCCGAGCAATCCGAGCTCTCCGAGCCGCGGCCAGAGATCGCGGGGAAAAACATTGTCCGCGTCTATCTGCTGCGCGCGGGGCGCTATTTCGCGCTGGGCGAACTGGCGGGTGGTATCCCGCAGCATGTCCAGCGTTTCGCCTAAGCCAAAATCAAAATCCATGCTCTGTCTCCGTCTCTGGCGCCGCTGTTCATGCAATCCACAGGATCATCTGACTGAACGCGGCTCGGATCTTCCCGAGCCTGCGTGACAGCAAGGCAGTTTTCGACTGATTAAACCGGACTGGAACCTAAGGAAGCTGAGCCGCAACTTCGTTTAATGACAACTCCAGTTTACTGACAAGCTCGTCAACCTGATCTTCGGTAATGATCAGCGGCGGGCAGATGGCAATATTGTCGCCCAGCGCTCTGATGATCAGACCGTGGGCTTCACAGCGTGCCGCAACCTGCGCGCCAACCCCCTGTGCTGCCGGGAATGGCGTTTTTTCCGCTTTGTCCGCAACCAGTTCCAGCGCCGCAATCAACCCGACGCCGCGCACTTCGCCCACCAGTGGATGATCAGCAAGCGCGGCAAGGCGCCGCTGCAGGCTGTCGCCAACCCGTCCCGCGTGGCTGAAGATATCCCGTTCTTCCATCAGTTCCAGATTCCGCAGCGCGACTGCTGCACACACCGGATGCCCCGAGTAAGTGAAACCGTGACCGAATGTGCCGACTTCGCCGGAGAGTTCGGCAACGGTTTCGTAGATGTTCTCCGGCACCACGACCGCACTGATCGGCAGGTATGCCGAGGAGATTGCCTTCGCCAGGCTCATCGTCGTGGGTTTGATGTCCATGGCCTGGGCGCCAAACGCGAACCCCGTACGGCCAAAGCCGCAGATCACTTCATCGTCTATGAACGCAATATCGTGAGCGTCGAGCAGCGCCTGCACCCGGGGGTAATAATCGGCCGGTGGGACGATGACACCGCCAGCGCCCATCACCGGCTCGGCAACGAAGGCAGCGATGGTTTCCCCTCCTTCGCTGCGAATCAGGGCGTCGAGATCCGCGATCACACGGTCGAGAAACTGCGGCTCACTTTCGCCAGGCTGGCCGCCCCGATAATAGTGCGGACAGGTCGTATGCAGAATGCCCGGGATCGGAAGATCAAAGTGCTGATGAAACGCCGGCAGTCCCGTCAATGAACCCGAGGCCACGGTCACCCCATGATAACCGCGCAACCTGGAAATGATCTTTTTCTTCTCCGGCCTGCCCAGGGCGTTGTTGTAATACCACTGCAGCTTGATCTGGGTGTCATTAGCGTCGCTGCCGGAAAGTCCGAAAAAAACCTTATCAGCAGCCATCGGCACCATGCTCTTGAGCTTCTCGGCAAGCAATACACTCGGCTCGTTGGTTTTACCGGCAAAAAGCTGCGAATAGCAGAGCTTACGCATCTGCTCTTCAGCCACCCGCACCAGTTCTTCTTCACCGTAGCCTAAGGCCGTGCACCACAGACCGGCCATGCCTTCGAGATACTGTTTGCCGTTGCCATCCCACAGATACACGCCTTTGGCCCGGGCATGCACCACAGGCCCGACTTCTTTTAACTGTTTCAGGTTAGTGGTCGGGTGAAACAGGTGCTCCAGATCTTTCGCTTCAATCGAACCCGGTGGAAACTCGTTATGTAGTGGATCGGACATCTGATTCAGCCCCTTTTATGTTCGTCACCTATTCACTCCGTCATCTCTTCATCGGGGCCAGGCAACGGATCTGTTCGTCGGTTCACCGATGCGGCAGGACCATGACCTGTGACTGCCTGATCAGCTCCGCTCAGATCAGGTCCGCACCGCTCAGCGAAAACTCTTTTAAGACCTGATCTGCATAGTCGATGCGCCCCGTAATCTCTTTCGGATCACCGTGCACCAGTCGCAGACAGGCTTCTGCCATATCCTCCACAGGTGTCACCCGGTCTTTATTGGATTCGTTGATGAGCTTGTGATGCATGACGCCGGGGGTAGCAACCAGTCCCGGCGAAATCACGTTGACGCCTATGTTTTCATCAAAAACTTCCTGCGCTAGGCCAGTGGTGAATCGCTCCAGTGCTGCTTTACACATGCCATACACGGTGCCACCGCGGCCAGGCATACCCTTTGCAGGATGGATGGCTGCGTGGGAGGAAATATTCAGAATCCAGCCGGAACCCCGCTCCCGCATCCCCGGCAGAACCAGCTGAGACAACTCGAAAGGCGCCCATACCTGAACGTCCATCATCAGGCGGAAACGTTTTTCCGGAAAGTCCGTCACCGGAATGAAGTAGGTGATGGCGGCATTGTTGACCAGGATATCGACCTTGCCATAAGCCTCCAGAGCGGATTCGATGAGCTGGTGCCGATCCTCCGAGCTTGCGAGGTCGGCGCGTACCGCAAGCGCATCTCCGCCGGCGGCCTTTATCCGCTCCACGGTTGCCTTGATCGTGCCAGGCAGGTGGTGATCGCTGCTTTCCACGGTGCGGGCGGAAACCACCACTTTCGCACCCTCCATGGCATAGCGCAGAGCAATTGCTTCGCCAATGCCCCGACTGGCTCCGGTAACAACTGCCACCCGGCCTTTCAGAACCCCGTCTGGATTAATTTTCGTCATGATTCTCCCCCGGATTCTCCCGTCTTAAGATGCACTAACTATAACCCTGAGTGCTGACACGGGTACACTGACGCCATGACGATCACGAATGTACTGAGGGCAATCTGCAGCCTGCTGCTGCTGGGGATACCGGCAGCGTCTGCTGCCGCAGAGCCAGCAACGGAGCTGCCGACAGCCACCACCATGCAGCCAAACGGCGACAAGGCACAGGTTCGCTGCCTGCAGACAGTGCTGTCCGGCAGCACCTCGGACCAGTATGCCTGGTGCGATGTGCAGATCGAAGAACTGAACCGGGAACTGAACAGAAGCCCGGCCCAGAATGCCGAGCTTGCCGCTGCCTATCAGAACAGAGCGGTGCTGAATCTGCGCAGCACCCGCTTCGAACAGGCGGAGGCCGATCTGACGGAAGCTCTGCGTCTGCGTCCCGGCATGTACGCGGCATATCTGACCCGGGGCAATCTGCGCCTGACCCAGGCCAGATTTGCTGAGGCTCTCGACGACTACAATGAAGCGATCAGACTCAGCAATGCAGACGTGCCGGCCATGTTCGTCAACAGAGCGCTGGCACTGCGCGGCCTTGGCGAAATCGAAGCCGCAGAAGTCGATGCTCTGCGCGCTGCCGGAGCCACAGCAGCGTTCAGCCCCAGTGGTAGTGCCGCGCTACCCGCGGACGGATCCCGGTGAAAACTTCATAAGAGATCGTCAGCGCCCAGTCAGCGACTTCCTCCACGCGAATCAGATCACCAAAACACTCAAGCCAGTCATCGGCCACGGGCTGCTGCTCACACTCCGACACATCGACGACCGTCAGATCCATTGAAACCCGACCCACTATGGGACAGCGCTGGCCGCGCCAGCCGAGACTGCCCTGATTGGACAACAGCCGCGGGATGCCGTCCGCATAGCCACAACCGACGACGGCCACCTGCATATCCTGTTCCGCGATTCTGGTAGCGCCATAGCCGATGTATTCGCCGGCAGTGACCGTCCGCAGCTGCAGAACCGGCACCTCGAAACGGGCCACGGTGTCCAGCTTCGGACCGCCGGCATCAACATAGGGATTAGCGCCAAACAAGCCGATGCCGGGTCGTCCGACATCGCCCTGCCAGGCACGTCCGGTCAGCCACGCCGCAGAATTACCGAAACTGCTTTTCACGCCGGCAAAAAGCCGGCTTATCTGGTCCATACGCTGGCGTTGAATGGCATTCAGACTGTGCTCCGGCGCGTCTGCACAGGCGAAGTGAGACAACAGCAGATCAAGCTGAAATCCGGCAAAGTCCGACGGCCTGATCGAGAGCGGAAAACCAAGTCTGGAGATGCCGGTGTCCACCTGTATCGCAATCGGCAGATGCGCAAAATCGCGCCAGATCTCGAGCTGATGCTGATCGTTGATCACCGGTGTCAGGCGCGCGGCCGCCAGTGCCGCCGCGGTTGCGGCGCGTGCACCTTCGAAGACGTATATGTCTGCTTCAACCAGTACGTCACGCAAATGTTGACCTTCCACAGCCGTCGCCACAAAAAAGCGCTGACAGCCTACCGCCGCCAGCGCTCTCGCAACTTCGGTGCAGCCCAGACCGTAGGCATCGGCCTTGACGACAGCGGCTACTTCGCGACCGTCGCCGGCTTGAACAAAGGTCTGATAATTACTCTGCAGAGCGGCCAGATCCACGCGTAACCGACCGTTCATTTTTTAGTCCAGCGTATTGATATAGGCGACCACGTCATTGATTGCCTGTGGATCCGCCAGCGTCATCGCCATGGGCTTCATCTGATTACCGAACACATCCTGCGGACTGTAGCCACGCCTGCCATCGCGGAAATAGTTCAGTTGCCGTACCAGATACCAGTCGCTCTGGCCGGCCAGTCGGGGTCCGCCCATCTGTTCAAGCCCCTGAGCATCCGGTCCATGACAGGCAGCACACACCATATAGGCCGTCTTCCCCGCGGCTGCGTCCCCGGTGACGGTGGATTCTGCAGCCAATTCCGGTAGCGTCGCTATATAGGCAATCAGGTTGTCTACCGCTGTCGGGTCTGAAACAGCCATCGCCATAGGCCGCATCTGCGCACCATAGACATCACCTTTCGCGGTACCCCGCAAACCGCGCTTATAGGCATCGAGCGAACGCGCCAGGTACCAGGTTTCGAGCCCCGCAAGCTTGGGTGCATTCATTGCCATGTTGCCTTCACCCTGCTGACCATGACAGGCCGCACAGACCGCATAAGCACTCCTGCCGGCCGCAGCGTCCGGACCTCCATCCTCCGCGGCAAAGACGGTTCCGCTCCAGCTGCTCAGCAGAATCAGCAACGTTGCGTATCTGACCGCAACGGCTACAGACATAAGATCACCTCCATCGACCCTCAGCGGGCATAGCGGATAAAATATTGCCGGCGGCACTGAACCATGCCGGCCGGTACAGATTGAAGGGCTGGACTACTGCGTTCTAACGCGAAGCACGGCGCCAGGATCCCCACCACGAGCCGCTTCTGGGCTCATCGCGCCGTTCACCACGGCGACGATCGATGAAAAGTCCTTCCCGCAACGCGCGCAACTCGAACAGCCCGCGGCGCTGGCCGCGCCGTCGATCGTTCGCCACCCGGCGGTCTTCGCCGCGGCGACGCATTTCCGCGTCATTTTCAACGCGGTGAGCCAGGAGACCAGTTTCTGTATCCATGTCCAGATTCATGCCAACCCGTATCAGGTGGTCGCCACTATAGCCGCAATTCCACGCAGCGACAATTCGCCTGCAGGCAGGTGATACTGTAGGAATTCGGCTGCCCGTGTCGGTTCTTTTCTGCGGCTGTGTGCACCTCCAATGACCACGGCAGATAGGCTATCCGATACTGCCGGCAGCTGGATTCTGTCAGAATCTGCGCCACGGGCACGTTCAGACTTGAGCCGACAATTCTGGGGACTGCAGCAACGGAAAACATGATGCAGTTGAACCAGGGTCTGGTCGTTGTTCCGTTGCAGGCTTCGTGAAAGTCGGAACCGGCCCCCGAACCGATCAGGCAGATTGCATGACGAGCGCAGAAACACCCGGCACAAGCAGGACCCGCAGCAGCAGACAGATGGGGTCTTTCGTTGATGCGTTGACGCAGTACGTTCTCGATCCCACCAGATGGGAGGATCTGACCGCCGAACTCGATCGTCTTGACAGCACCTGGAAAACCAGCGATCCGGGAGAACTGCTGGCACAACTTTCGAAAGCAGAAACCCTGTCGTGGCAGATCAAACAGGATGGATCGGATCTGGCGGGCGATGGTTTTGCCTATGTCCTGCTGAACAACCGTGATCGGGTAGTCGCACACAGTGACAATCTGCCACAGCTCGGAGAGTATCTGACCATATCCGGCAGACGGAAACTGCAGTTCACCAGCCCCGCCTCGGAGGTTTCTTTCACCGAGGCCAGAAACCGGCTGAGTAAGACACCGGACGGACATATCCTGGTGGAACTCCAGCACCCGTCCATACCCCGGCGCCGCTACGGCTATCTTGTTTCTCAGACGCAGTTTCCGGCTTCGCTGAGCCTGGCAGCCAACGATGCAACCCGGGCGCTACTCATTGCCCGGGACCAGCCGGGCGCCAAACTCCGCGAAGTGGTTCAGGCAAGTTTTGCGCTCACCGCTGCGGAGA
>Ga0055474_10000180_pt1 | contig 14041 bp, 12 predicted proteins | sample Muzzi_PWA_D1_FD_57680 | JGI IMG/M metagenome (GOLD analysis project Ga0055474, IMG submission 57680) | Wetland microbial communities from San Francisco Bay, California, USA, that impact long-term carbon sequestration - Muzzi_PWA_D1 | ecosystem: Environmental > Aquatic > Marine > Wetlands ... | reverse complement strand
TGCCATGGAGGTCTGGATTGGCGCCATGACCACCGTGGAGCAGGAAGAGATGGTCCGCATCGCCTACGCCCACCACCGCCTGATGCAACTCTTCGTTCTGGAAACCTGGCCCGCACTGGAAGATAAGCTGCCCGACACCCCCGAACCCGACCGCCTGGCCCTCTACCTCGCCCTGGGCTGGACCCAGGCCACCGTGACCTGGGAGTGGCCCAGTTCCGAACGCTGGCAGACGATCACCGGCGGCCCACCGCCGGAGCACTGGCTGCCCCGCTCCCAATACCATCTGTGCTGGCTGCTCTACGATCCGGAGGATAAGGACCACCGCGCCGGGCTGGACGCGGCGCTGGAGGAGGGGCTGGGAGACGGCGAGCGGCCCGGGCTGGCGGGGGCGTTGCGGCAGGTGTTCCCGGCGGCGTGATAACGAGCAGAGTGGTGCCTCCTCGGTCGGCCAGGTACACTTTTGGGACGGTCTGCCCTGGCGGATTGTTCGTACCAAGGAGAAACCATGACGGAACTTCTGGGCAAAGCATTTGCAGCGATGTCCAAACTGCCTCAGGACATCCAGAACCAGGTTGCGGAGCGGCTGCTCAATGAGACGCTCTCCTATTCTCAGCAGGGAACGGACAAACACCCCACTGTAAGGGCGCCGACCCAACCCGGCGCCTCGCTTCAAGCCCTCGTTGGGCTAATCGACGAACCCGTGGATGTGGATGCGTACCTTGAAGAATGCCGTGGTCCGGCCTGGGATCCAAAACTCGATGGCGGAGCATGATCACCGCAATCGACACCTCGGTGCTACTCGATGTCCTGACCGAAAGTCCTGCGCACTTTCATGCCTCCCTGGAGGCGCTGCAGAAGGCATCCCAAGAGGGAGCGCTGGTGGTTTGTCCGGTGGTATGGGCAGAGATCCGGGCTCATTTCGCCGACGCTGTCGAGATCATGAGCGCACTCAAGGCAGCCGACATCCATTTCGCCCCATTCACGAAAGCACGCTCGAACCCCGCAGGCGCTCTCTGGAGGGAATACCGGAGACTGGGTGGCAGCCGCAAACATCGCATCCCGGACTTCCTGATGGCCGCCCACGCCCGAACTCAGGCAGATGCCCTGCTGACCCGTGATCGTGGATTCTCGCGTCGCTACTTCCGGGGTTTGACACTGATTATCCCGTGATCCGTGTGGCTTCTTGGCTGGCGATCGTCTCCAGATTTTCTGTGAAGAGGGAACCCGTCCGACAATTCATCCCCCGGCAACGGTCCCCTGCCCCAGGCTTCCACCTTTGCCTGCAAAAAGGCGTGCAGATCACCTCGCAGATCTGGAAGGCTTCGCGGTCCAGGTCACCCGCTGGACGGAAGCGCAGGCGCCCTGACTCCCATCAAGGCAACCGCAACGCCAGCACCGTGCAGTCATCGCTCTGGGGCGCCCCGGCCACGAAGCGGGCCATGTCCGCCAGGATGGCGTCGCGGAAGGCGGTGGACTATTCACCCACCTGTCGAAGCACAGCCTCCACGAAGTCACCACTTAGATGAAAACCCGTCTGGACCAGCTGGTCGAGGAAGGGCTTCACTACGGCAATCTCTCCCAGTTGCTTGGCACGGATCAGGATGCCGACAGATCCGGTAATCGGCAATCCGAGCGATTCCGCCACCTTTCGCCCAATCAATTCATCGATTAGCAGCAGCCGGGCACGTTGCTCAACACCCAAGGCGATAACCTCAGCCTCCCCCCGATCCAAGGTCGGCAACAACAAGCGAACTTGTCTCTCATCCTTGACCGCTTGGATCTTGATCCAGCTCTCACGTCGGAAATCGATCGGATGGTCTGGCCGATAATCCGAGATCTCTTCGGCAACCGCGACCGGGATCACCAGGGGCTCGGCGACGAGCCTACGAAGCAGTGGCAATTGGTCGATGCGGGAGAACGCGATCAGCGGTGTGGCGTTACTGATGATCACGCGAATCCGGTCTCAGTCGGGTCATTCCGTCAAGGTCACTATCCAGCACGGACGCGTCATAGTCGAAGACCACAACGCCCTTTTCCGCGAGAACATCCATGAACCGCAGGCGATTGAGACCCGCCAATTGTGCAGCCTTGCCGAGCGAGAGCTTCTTGTCCTGGAAGTACGCGATGGCGGTCAACAAACGCATATTCTGACCCAACGCGGCAGATCCTAGCTTCAAGGAAGCCAGAAGATCCTGCGTCACTTCGAACGATATGGTTTCCGTTTTCATCCTTCAGCCCTCGGGGATACCCGCCTATTCTAGCGTACCTCGCTGGTTGGTCGGAAAACGACACCTGGCTTTGCGCCGCCGGAGTTCCGCGCGAGCCCCCTCAAGGCAACCGCAACGCCAGCACCGTGCAGTCATCGCTCTGGGGCGCCCCGGCCGCGAAGCGGGTCATGTCCGCCAGGATGGCGTCGCGGAAGGCGGCGAGGGGCAGGGCGATGTGCTTCGCCAGGCTCTCTTCCAGACGGCGGAAGCCGTAGACCTCGTCGCTGCCTTCCGCCCGGGCTTCGACCAGGCCGTCGCTCAGCAGCAGCAGGGTGTCGCCGGGTTGGAGCTCCGTTTCCCGCACCGGCACGCGGAGGGTGGGGCGCACCCCCAGGGGATAGGCCACGGATTCCAGCATGCGCACGGCGCCCCCGGCGGAGATGCAATAGGGGAAGAGATGCCCGGCGCTGCCGTAGACCAGGTGGCGCTTTGGGGGGTCGAGGAGCAGGTAGCAAAGGGTGCTCAACAGGCGCTTGCGGGCGCTCTGGTGGACCATGCGGTTCAGGGTGTTGAAGACCGCCTCCACCCGGGGATCGAAGGTCACCTGCACCGCCAGGGCGGATTTGGCCATGGACATGATCAGGCCGCTCGATACCCCATGCCCCGCCACGTCCCCCACGGCCACCGCCAGGCGCCCGTCCTCCAGGGCCAGGACATCGTAGAAATCGCCCCCCACCTCCCGGGCGGGCATGTACGCGTGGGCCAACTCCACCCCGGCGAGCTGCTCCGGCAGGATGGGCAGAATGGCGCTCTGGATGCCCCGGGCGGTCTCCAGCTCCACCCGCTGGCGCTCCCGGTCGGCGATGCGCCGCACATGGGGCGGCATGTCGTCGAAGCGGTAGGTCAGCTCGCGATCACTGGCCAGGTAGCGGACGCTGACCAGTAGGGGGAAGGCCGCCGCCAGGAAGGGGATGACGCCCTGCAACTGGAGCCAGGCATCGTCCGCCATCAGGTAGGGGAAGGCGGGCACCGCCACCAGCGCCACGAAACAGGCCAGCAGCGAAGTCAGCAGGTCGTAACGCAGGAAGAGGAAGACCAACGCGCCACACACCGCCGCCCACAACAGCAGGCCCGCCCCCAGGGGCAGCAGCCAGAAGGTGGGGATGAAGGCCACCCCGGTGACCAGCGCCACGGCGATGCCGCCGGGCCAGACGCCGAGACGGCGGACCACCGGCGGCAGCAGGAAGAGGCGCCCGAACAGGGTCTGGTAGAGGGCCAGCACCACGCCGTAGGCGGTCATCGCCACCCCGAACCAGTGGCTGTGGCTGGGCCAGAAGAAGAGGCTGGTGACGGGGGTCCAGACGCCCAACCGGGAAAGGGGCACCGCCAGGGCCACCACGGCTCCCGCCAGGAACAGCCCGCCGGTGAGCCCCCGCAGGGCGGAACGAGCCAGGGTGGCGTTGTTCCAGCGGGCGCGGAAGAGGGCATCGAAGGAGGCCAGCTTCGCGCCCCACCGCTCGCGGCAGAAGGACTCCCCCACCGACCAGCTCAGGAAGCAGAGGAGGGCGAAGGGGAAGATGGAGAAACCGAGCATCTGGAAGCCCCACAACCAGGTGGTCTGGAGGCGGCTGAAGATCCCCAGATCGAAGGATTGGGCGACGCTGGGGGCGACCAGCAACAGGAAGAGGGTGCCCAACGCCATGGTGACCCCGAAGATCACCAGCCCGGTGCGCACCCCCACCTCTCCCTCGTGGTAGCGGCGCACGAAGAAGAAGGCCACCACCGGCAGAATCAGCAGGACCACCAGGGTGTGGGCGGTGTTGAGAAAGCCCACGGGCTGCACCTCCTGGCGCAGGCTCTGGGGTGCCGGATCGTCGAACCAGAAGCTGTAGCCCACCAGCGCTTCCCCGGCGAAGATGACCTGGTAGCCGTAGGGCAGTTCCTCCCCCAGGACCGGGTTGAGGACGGGGTAGCGCAGGTTGAGGTCAGTTCTGCCCTGGAGTTGCTGGGCCAGTTGTTGGGGTTCGCCGAAGCCCTCCGGGTCGAGGCCCTGCTCCCGCAGGAAAGCATCCGCCCGGGAGCGGGCGGCGCCGACGGCGATGGGGGCACCGGTCTCTTGCGAGGCGAGGCTGCGCCGCAGGGAACGGATCTCGCCGTTGAAGGCGATCCGCGCCCGGTGGCTCCAATCCCGGGCCAGGGCGCCCGGTGGGTAGATGAAGACCTCCCATTGCAGCAGCCCGCCGGAGAGCGCCGCCGGGGCTTCGTTCGCAGGCCAGCGGGCGCGTTCCCGGAGGAGCCGCCGTTCCAGCAGCAGGTCGGTGTTCAGATGGGTGACGGTGTAGGCGCCGGGGGTCACTTCCCCCAGATCCCGCAGGCGCTCGACGGCGAGGACGGTGGCTTCCTCGGAAGAGATCCGCCAATCCCATGGCGCCAGGGGGAAGGCCAGGGGAAAGAACGCCACGAGGAGCAGGACACCGGCCAGACCGGCGACGAGCCAGAGCAGGATTTCACGTGGATTGCGCATAGAAATCTGATGGCATCCCCGGCTCGTTCCGCGCATCGACGCAACACCGGAGACGGTCTCCCTGCGGGGTGTACGGCCCCGCAGGGGTGAGGTTGCGACCGGCGGCGGAAGCCTACAGGTTCTCGACGATGGCCTCGGCGAATTGCGAGGTCTTGAGGAGGGTCGCCCCCTCCATCTGCCGTTCGAGATCGTAGGTCACCCGCTTCTGGGTGATGGTGGCGCCGAGGGCCGTCTCCACCGCCCGGGCGGCCTGGAGCCAGCCGAGCCAACGGAGCAGCATGACCCCGGAGAGGATCAGGGAACCGGGGTTGACCTTGTCCTGACCGGCGTACTTCGGGGCGGTGCCATGGGTCGCCTCGAAGAGGGCGATACCGTCCCCCTCGTTGCTCCCCGGGGCGATCCCCAGACCGCCCACCTGCGCCGCCAGGGCGTCGGAGAGGTAATCCCCGTTCAGGTTGGTGGTGGCGATGACCTCGTACTCGTCGGGACGCAGCAAAACCTGCTGGAACATGGCGTCGGCGATGCGGTCCTTGATGACGATCTTGCCCGCCGGGACCTTGCCGCCGTGGTGCTCCCACAGATCCGCTTCGGTGATCGTGTGGTCCCCGAATTCGTCCTGGGCCAGCTGGTAGCCCCAATCCTTGAAGGCACCCTCGGTGAACTTCATGATGTTGCCCTTGTGTACCAGAGTGACGCTGCCCCGGTTCTGGTCGATGGCGTACTCGATGGCTTTGCGCACCAGACGCTTGGAACCGAAGGGGGAGATGGGCTTGATGCCGATGCCGCTGGCTTCGCGGATGTTCTTGCCCATTTCATCGACCAGGAAGCGGCGCACTTTTTCCGCCTCCGCCGTGCCGGACTCCCACTCGATGCCGGCGTAGACGTCCTCGGTGTTCTCGCGGAACAGGACCATGTCCACCTTGCCCGGCTCCTGGACCGGCGAGGGCACGCCGGGGAAGTGGCGCACGGGGCGCACGCAGGCGTAGAGGTCGAGGATCTGCCGCAGGGCGACGTTGAGGCTACGGATGCCGCCGCCCACGGGGGTGGTCAGGGGGCCTTTGATGGCGCCGCGGAAATGGCGGATGGCCGCCACGGAATCCTCCGGCAACCATTCGCCGGTCTTCTCCTGGGCCTTCTCGCCGGCGTAGATCTCGAACCAGGCGATGGATTTGCCCCCGGCGTGCTTGGCCACGGCGGCGTCGAGCACCCGGCGGGTAGCGGCCCAGATATCGGGACCGATGCCGTCTCCCTCGATGAAGGGAATGATGGGGCGATCCGGGATGGTCAACTTGTCGTTCTGCCAGGTGATCTCCTGGCCGTCGGCGGGGGGGCTCAGTTTGTTGAAGGTGGTGGGCACGTCTTCTCTCCTTACTCCGATGCGGGGCAATCACTGAATTGAGGCCGGTGCGAGACCGGAAGCTTGTGGGCTTGGTTGTGGCCACCCTGCCGAACGACACAAAGCGCCGTGTCGCGAGACGACAAGAGTGGACCGGTACGCTATCAGATCGGGAGGGCGGTACCCAAATCGAGGGTGTACAATAACGGTGGGTGGAAGCCATGACGCCGTCGATCATCTGGACAGACTACCTGCGATAACGTGCCCAGCTCCGAGGCTTTGACCTCGACTTAATTGCAAGAATTATCCTGACGACGAATGAACGCTACTATGATAACACCACAGGGCGGGGAATCGCGATAGGACAGCATCGGAATGGACTCGTGATGATTCCTTATGACGCCGATGGCAGTGTGATTACGCCTGTAACAATTCACGCCACGACGAGGCAACAGGTCCGATTTAGACTTCGCACAGGAAGATTTCGCCATGAATAAAACACAGATGAAATATTTCGCCGAGGCGGATGTTCTACACCTCGCCATCTCTGATGAAGCGGAAGCTTCCAGCGTCGAGTTGAGCCCTCAGGTGACGGCAGAGCTGAACATCGACGGTGAACTGATCGGTATTGAGATCCTGGGTGCTAGCACTTTTGTGCGAGATTCCATTCTGGAGTCGGCCCAGGCGAAGATGCTACAACTTGCCAAAGCGGAGCCCGCGTAATTGATGCGTACTATTCTGATTATCGTTCTGGCCCTGGCCGCGGGTTTCGTCGCCGGGATTGTCCTCCCCAGCGCGCCCGACGCGCCATCCCACAACGCCGTGGTGGCGGAGCCGACCCCGGCAGCCGCTACCGCCAGCGCGGCGGCGGGACCGGATTTCCCGCCCATTCCGGACGCGTTCACCGAGGAAGAGAAGCGCGATATCCGCGTCTTCCGCGAAGCGTCCGGGTCGGTCGTGTCGGTCACCAGCCTGACCCTGCAACGGGGCTACTTCTCCATGGATGTCCAGGCGATTCCCCGGGGTAGCGGCACCGGCTTCGTCTGGGATGAGGCGGGACACATCGTCACCAACTTCCACGTCATCGAAAACGCCCAGCGCTTCTCCGTCGCCCTGGCGGATCAGACCGCTTACGAGGCCCAACTGGTGGGCTTCGCCCCCAACAAGGATCTGGCGGTGCTGCGCCTGGAGGCGCCCGAGGAGGTGCTCAAAGGCCTCCGACCGGTGCGCCCCGGGCGCTCCCGAGAATTGATCGTGGGCCAGCGGGTCTACGCCATCGGCAACCCCTTCGGCCTCGACCAGTCGTTGACCGTCGGCGTGGTCAGTGCCCTGGGGCGGGAGTTGCGCTCCCCCGGGGGGCGGCTGATCCGCGACCTGGTGCAGACCGACGCCGCCATCAACCCGGGCAACTCCGGCGGCCCGCTCCTCGATTCCGCCGGGCGGCTGGTGGGGGTCAACACGGCCATTTACAGCCCCAGTGGCGGCTCCGCGGGGATCGGCTTTGCCGTCCCCGTGGACACCGTCAACGGCCTGATTCCACAACTCATCGAGCACGGTCGCCCCATTGAGCCGGGTATCGGTTTCGTCGCCCTGCCGGAGAACTACAACCGGCGCTGGGGCCTCGAAGGGGTGATCGTCCAGGAAGTCAGCCCCGACGGTCCAGCGGCCCAGGCGGGCCTTCAGGGGCTGCGCGTCTCCCGTCGCGGGCGCTCGGTGATTTTGGGGGATCGCATCATCGGGGCCAACGGCGAGCCGGTGAAGACCCTGGATGATCTGGCGTATGTCTTTGAACAAGCCGGGGTCGGTGCCACCGTGGATCTCCGCGTGGTCAACGATGATGGCGAACGGGTGATCACGGTACCGCTGATCGCCCTGGGGGATTGATGTGACCGAGCCACCGACCGCATCCAATACCACCGACAGGAAACCGGCGCGGCGCCGTCGCTGGTCCTTCAAGATCGGCTCCCTGGCGGGGATCCCGGTCTACGTCCATCCCACCTTCTTCCTCCTGTTGCTCTGGGTGGGCTTGCAGTACGGCGATCAGGGGGCGAAGGCCATCCTGCGGGGCACCGTGTTCGTGCTCCTCCTCTTCGGCTGCGTCGTCCTCCACGAGTTGGGGCACGCCCTGGCGGCGCGGCGCTTCGGGGTCCAGACCCGGGACATCATCCTGCTACCCATCGGCGGCGTGGCGCGCCTGGAACGGATGCCGGAAAAGCCATTGCAGGAATTGTGGGTGGCGGTGGCGGGACCGCTGGTCAACGTGGCCATCGCGGCGGGACTCGGCGTGGTCATGCTGCTGACCACGCGCTTGCCATCCTTCGATCCGGAGGTATGGCTCCAGGGACTCGATGAGTCCTTCGTCTTTCAGCTTCTCTTCGTCAACATCTTCCTGGTGGTCTTCAATATGCTCCCCGCCTTCCCCATGGACGGCGGGCGGGTCCTGCGGGCCATCCTGGCCACCTCCATGCCGTACCCCCGGGCGACGCGCATCGCGGCGGGCATCGGCCAGGCCATGGCCTTCCTCTTCGCCCTGCTGGGGATCTTCGTCCTGAAGAGCCCCTTTCTGGTGCTGATCGCCTTCTTCGTCTGGATCGGCGCCGGGCAGGAATCGAAGATGGTGGAGTTGCGGGCGATGATGAGCGGCCTGACGGTGGCCGATGCCATGATCACCGATCTCCACGTCCTGGCCCCCCACGAGCCCCTGGCGCGGGCCTCTCGCTGGACCATGGAGGGGTATCAGGAGGATTTCCCCGTCATCGACGGCGGTCGCCTGGTGGGGTTGCTCACCCAGCAGGACTTGATGCAGGGGATTTCCGAGCGGGGGGAAGATTCCATGGCGGTGCACAGCATGCGCCGGGAATTGCCCTTCGCCGACGCCCGGGAATCGTTGGAGGGAGCCTTCCGCCGCCTGCAGGGCAGTGGCCTGACGGTGATGCCGGTGCTCTCCCAGCAAGCCTTGGTGGGGCTGCTCACTCTGGACAACGTCCGGGAGTTGCTGATGCTGCACCGCGCCCGTCAGCGCGAGTGAGGCTGTCAAAATAAACGGAAGACGTAGACGCCGTACGCCGCGAGAAGGATCAACCCTTCGACGCGGTGCAGATGGTTGCGCCGACCGAAGAAGAGGAGGGGGACCACCAGCAGGCTGAAGATGATGGCGATCCAGAGGTCGGCGCCGAAGACCGCCAGATCCACCTCCATGGGCTTCACCAGCACGGTGATGGCCAGCACCAGAAGAACATTGAACACGTTCGAGCCGATGATGTTGCCCAGGAGGATGTCCGCCTCTTTGCGGGCCAGGGCCACCAGACTGCTGGCCAATTCCGGCAGGCTGGTGCCCACCGCCACCATGGAGAGACCGATGACCCGCTCGCTGACGCCGAGGTCCAGGGCCATGGCCACACCGCCCCGCACCAGGGATTCCGCGCCACCCACCAGGACCAGAATGCCGGTCACCACCATCACCACGTTGACGGCGGTGGATCCCCCCTCCTTCGCCTTCCCGATCACACCCTCTTCCACCGCGGGCACTTCGTCGAATTTGAAGAGAACGAAGAGGTAGGCCGCGAAGAGGCTCAGGAAGATCACCGCGTCCACCAACCCCAGATCGTCCTTCCACTCCACCAGAGCGAGGAGCAGGACGCCGACGCCGATCATGAACGGGACCTCCCGCAGGACCATCTGCCCCCGCGCCTTGAGGGACCCGACCAGGGCAGAGATCCCCAGGATCAGGCCGATGTTGGCGATATTGGACCCGAGTACATTGCCCAGGGCGAGCTCCGGGGAGCCCTTGAGGGAAGCCACCAGGGTCGCCGCCAGCTCCGGGCTGGAGGTGCCGAAAGCCACCACCGTCAAGCCGATGACCAGCGGGCTCAAGCCCAGGGCCAGGGCGAGGCGCGAGGCCCCTCGGATCAAGAGTTCGCCCCCGCCGTAGAGCAGGGCGACACCCAATGCGATGAGAAGTAGATTGACCAGCATGATGGACCGCCGAAAAATTTCCGCCCGGAAAGAGGGGCGGAACAAGATGCGAAGGGTACCAGAAGGTCAGCGGCGGAGGAAGAGATGGATATCGTTGCCATCCACCTGAAGATCCGCCAACTGGACGGCATCATCGGCCAGATCCAGCACGATATGCAGTTCGTTGCCCGTGGCCTTGGGATGGTAGCCGGTGCGAATCCGCCGCACCTCCGAGGAGCCCACATCGAGGACCGGATCCCGGACGGGCCAATCGATGAAGCGCAGCTTCAGTACCAGGCGACTGGGCAGGCGACCCTGGCTGAGATGGTCCAGGTCGAAGCGACCATTCCCCCGCAGCGTGACCTGGGTGCCCCCATCCCCCGGCAGAGATTTCCAGGTGATCAGCCGCACCTGGGTCATGGTGGGACCTGCGGGCACCGCGTTTTCCGCCGTGGGTTCCGGGTCGCCAGGAGCCGCTGGCACGGCGGCCTCAACCGCCTCCTCCCCGCTCTCCTGCCCCTGGGACGCCGGCGGGAGAGGCGCGGGGTTCTGCTGCGCGGGCAGCGGCGGCGGAATGTCCCGGAACCGCGAAGCCTCCTCCGCCTCCGAGGCGTAGCCCGTGCCCCACTCCACCAGCATCTCCGTAAAGCGGTAGGCCCCAGCGCCCAGAATCGCCGACAGCGCCAACAGCGCGACGAGGAGGAAGCTGGGCCGCCGCACGCCTTTGCCCAGGCCGCTCTTGCGGGGCGGCGGTGGTTTGTCTCCCGCCAAGGGGCGCACCGGCCCCGGGCTGGTCCCGGGGGGCGACGGCGGCACGGGGGCGGGAGCGGGGGACGCGGGAACCGCGGGCGTGGGATCCGGCGGCGTGAAGATGACCGCCTCCACCGGCGGTGTCTCCTCCGGCGGTAGATCGAGTTGCAACACCGCCGAGTCCAGGTCCGGATCGGGCTCAAAAGTCGCCGTGGTGGCGGTCGCTCTTGGGGCCGGTTTCGCTGGCGGAGACGGCGGGGACGGCGGGGACGGTGGGGACGGTCTTGAAAGCGAAGCAGGCGGCGCGACCGCCTCTGCCTCCACGACCGCCTCGATATCGAGTTCGGAGCCCGGTTCCAGGGTCGCTTCCGGGGTGGATGCAGGGATCGGTTCCCCCCGTTGCAGGTCGAAGGCCTCGCCCCCTTCCTGCTCGTACTTCTCGACGATCTTCTTGATCAGCTCCCCACTCGGCTCCTGTAGCTTCAGGAAGCGGATGCCCACCCCCGCGGGCGCCTGCGGCCCCGCATCCCGGGCGCGCACCCAAGTGACTTCCCCCTGGCCCTGGATCAGGGCGTAGTCATCCTGCAACTTGAGGGAAAAATCCACCACCGTGCCCACCGGCGGTGGGTTGGTCCCCTGGACGAACATGCCACCGGTGGAGATGTTGGCGGCAATCTCGTCGAGAAAACCCTGAAAGTTCTCAAACTTCAGCTCAACTTGGGCTTCCAGCGGAACCCGAAGTTCGCGGCGGGTATTTCCGTCAGGCGGCGTTTGCTTCGACATGGATGGTCTAGTTCTATCCGATTTTTGCTCCCAGGCCAAGCCCCAAAAAGCTCAACCGTGGGAAAACCGCGGTCAGCCGCCATCCAGGGTCAGAATGAGCAGGTTGTCCCGCGTCTCCACATCGGCCAGCCGCACCCCGGTAGCGGCCAGATCCAGGACGATGTGCAATTCGTTGCCCTCCGCCTTGCGGTGGTACCCCAGGCGGATCTGGCGTAGCTGGTCGGAGCCCACCGCGAGACTGCTCTGGCCATAGGGTTGCTCAACCCCTCGGAGGCGCACCACCACCCGCGGCGAAGCCCCGCCCAGGCGTTCCCGCGCTACCCGAGCAAGATCGATCGTGCCATTGCAAACCACCGTCACCCGCGTGAGGGCGCCAGCGCTCTGGGTCCGAATATCCCGGACGCGGGTGAAGGGATCCTGCGCCGACGAGGCCGCCCGGGGCGGTGGCGCCGTGGCGGTCGGCGGCGGTGGCGGGCTTGCCGCAGCGCCTTGGGCATCCCCCGCCGGGGTATCCACGGTCGTCGGCTCCGTGCCCTCCGAAGTCCCCTCCGACGACGATGCCGCTGGGGATGCCGCCGGGGATGAATCGCCGGTCGCGGGAGCCCCCTGCTGCTGCCCGGGGCGGGTGGGAATGGAGCCCACCTCGTCCTGCCAGCCCAGCCAGCCCGGCAAGGTACCCGACATCCACAGCACCCCCAGGGTGGCCCCGATGGCGATCACCAGCAGAGCGGGAGCCAGCCGCACGGGACTGACCTGGGGCTCCTCGTCCGCGTCCGGGGAACTGGCCGCCCCCCACTCCGGCATGGACGACCGGGACGGGACCGGGGTCTCCTCCGCTCGCGGCAAGGGGGGGAACAGATCGTCGAGATTGACTGCCGGTCTGGGGTCGGAAGCCGCGGTCGCGCTCCGTTCGGCGCCCGCACCCAGCGCCGCTTCGCCTGGGTCCGAATCGGTCGGGATCGGTCGCGCCTCCAGGGGTTCACCCTCCAGCGGGGGCAGCGCGTCGAAGGGGTCTTCCTCACCATCGAAATCCGGCAACGCCTCGAAGACTTCCGGCGCCGCGTCCTCGGGCTCCGCCTCGATTCCTCCCGGTGAGGCGGGAGACGCGCCCAGAGACGAGGCGGCGGACTCCGCCTCCCTTGCTCCCGAGTCCCGGACCTCCGGGAGATCGGGGATCTGGGGCAGCAGTTCCTCTTCCGTCACAACATTCTGCTCGCCGGTTTCCCGCTCCCGGCGCTTTTCCGCCGACTGCAACAACTCCTGGAGATCGGGGATCTGATGGCCCCCCTCCTCTTCCCCTTCCAAAGAGAAGCCATCGCCGCCGTCGGCCATCCGGCGCTCGACGATCTCGTAGATCAGATCGCGGCTCTTCTGCTCCAGATCCCGGAAGCGGATACCCATCCCCGGCGGTCGATCCGGTCCCTCCGCCCGATCCCGGGTCCAGGCCACCTCGCTCAGCCCCCGGATCAACGGAAAGCCGTCCTTCAACTTGACATCCATCTTGCACAGGGTGCCGGGAGACAAGGGGTTCGAGGCGCGGATGAACATCCCGCCCATGGAAATATTGGAAGCGTAGGTGGTGATAAAACTGCGAAAATCTTCGAAGGTCAAACCCACCCGCACCGCGCGGCGCGGCTCTCGCTCGCCTTTGTCTGTGTGGCTATCCTCGGTCATCGTATGGGAACCCCTCCGGCAAAAATCCTCGCGGCATTATAGCGGGGGCCGAGCTTCACTCGTATTGAATGAAACCCGGGTTCAGAATCCCGTCGGGATCGAACTTGGCCTTGGCTGCCAGGACCTGGGGCCATTTGTCCCCAAAGTGCTCCCGCCACCGCTCCACCGTGTTGAAAGTCACGTAGCCGGAGAGGTAGCGCTTGCCGCCGTACCCCAAGGACAATTCGCTCGCCATGTCCAACTGGACCAGGGCCTGCTCCAGATGCTGCGCGGGCACCGCCGGCAGGATGCCCCAGCCCATGAGCTTGTCGCCCTCCGGGTGGATGAACAGCGGCGCTTCCGAAGCCAGCGTCTTGGCGGGCCACAGCAGCACATGACCGCCAGCGCCCAGCGCCTGGGGTGGCAGGTTGCTCTGGGCCAGTTCGATGAACTCCTGGGCCTTGTCCCACGGCAGGATGGTTTCCATCCACGGATGGGCCATCTCCCAGCCGCCGGAGCGGTGCCACAGGTCGAAGACCGGCACCAGCCGATTGCAGAATTCCAGCTGCGTGTACTCCTCGGTGCGCAGGTGCTGGTAGTGGTTCAGGCTGCTGAGCAACGCCGCGTCGTCCGGCTCCTCACCCTCCTCGTATTCCACCGTCAGGAAGAGGGGGTAGAGCCAGTAGGCGTAGAGCTGCATCCCCTCCCCGAGGTTCAGCCCCTCGCCGATGCGGCGGGTGAAGATGGGGCACGGGGAGGAGCGGGACTCCAGGGGGTGGAAGCGTTCCTCCCGGGCGTTCATGATGAATTCCGAATCCTTCATGAAGACGCCCA
>Ga0055474_10000177_pt1 | contig 14148 bp, 14 predicted proteins | sample Muzzi_PWA_D1_FD_57680 | JGI IMG/M metagenome (GOLD analysis project Ga0055474, IMG submission 57680) | Wetland microbial communities from San Francisco Bay, California, USA, that impact long-term carbon sequestration - Muzzi_PWA_D1 | ecosystem: Environmental > Aquatic > Marine > Wetlands ... | reverse complement strand
CAACGCCGATCTGGCTGAAAAGGCCCGCTCGGAGCGCGGCGCGAGTTTTGCCACAGGCTGCTAAGGGCTCAAGCGAACTTCACGATCCCCGTCCATCCCCCCGGCGCTTCCGGCGCCGTGCCCTCCATCGCCACGATCACCGACCCCGGGAACCACCCAACCTTCTGCAACAGATCGTGGACGGTCATCTGGATTTCCTCCAGCGCTTCGCCGTGGGTCAGGAGCAGCACCGTCGGCCCGTCCTGGTCCACCTGACGCACCAGGTCCCCGAGGTTCTTCTCCGTCTCCCCGATGTATTTGCTGATCACGGCGGAAAGATCGATGCGAAAGAGGGGGGCCTCCAGATCACCAGCCAGGATCGCGGCGGCCCGGCTCTTGCCGGTCCCCCTGGGACCTACGAAAAGCAAACGGGTTCGCTTTGCGAGAGGGGTGAAGGCGCGCAGGCTCTGCGCCAATCGGGAAGGCATTTTTGGCCATTCCCGGAGCACGGGGATCGCCTCGACCAGATCATTATTGGGTTCCATACGCGGTAAATTAGCAGAATTGGGGGGGAGGAATGCAAGGCGCGACCCTCCGTAGGGTCGCGCCAGGAATGAGAAAGCCTTGGACCGATGCGGGCTTAGTAGCGGTGACCGCAGGAGGGCGTGTGCCGGTGATGGCCGTAGCCATGCCCCCGATAGTGCCCCCGGTCCCGGTACTGACCCCGATCGCGGTAGTGACCGCGATCCCGATACCGACTGCGATCCCGAGAGTAGCCATGGCCATAGGAATGGCCGTAGTCGTGACCACCGCCGTAGTAGCGATCATTGCGCGGAAAGTACCGATCCATGTACCGGGAGTACCCGTCATAGCGGCTGAAATGATGATTGATCACCGGACAAGAACGGTGGTGGTAGTAATGGGTGTCGTCCCGGTAGCAGTACCGGGAACACGAGTAATCCGGGTACGATACGCGCTCCCGCACCCGCACGTAGTAATCGCCGCGCCGGTGGTACGCATCCGGATGAAAACCGATCTTGAAGAAGAAGCTGCCGACGCGGAACGCCGTACCAAATATCCAATCGCGATGGTCCGCCGAAGCCTCCGGAACGAGCCCCGGAGCAGCGAATAGAAAGAGCGTGGCCAGGCTGATCGAGAGTAGTCGTTTCATGATAGTTACCTCCTGCAGGGGTTCAATTCACGATCCGTACCAGGCTCGCAAAACCTTGAAAACATTGATTTCCAGGCACAGCAGGCACCCGCGTCCATCGAGAAACGTCCTCGTTAGAGGACAGATCCATAAGCCACTCTAGGCGGTCGCTGGCCACTCGTGGGGATCGAGGGCGTAGGGTAACGGAGTCCAGTTCTCGATACCTGCTTCGGTCACCAAAACCAGATCCTCCAGCCGCACACCCCACCCGGCGTCCGAATCGTAGAGCCCCGGCTCCAAGGTGACCACGTCACCGGCCAGGAGTTCTCCCGCTTCCCCCTGATCCCCTTCGCGGAAACCCGGGGCGTCGTGGAGATCGAAGCCGACACCGTGCCCCAGTCCATGCACGAAACCGGTCAAGGATTCGGGATGACTGCGATGGGTGGGGTACCCCGCCGCTTCCAGGAAGGCGCACACATCCTGATTGAGATCCCACCCCCGCGCCCCGGCGCGGGCCTTGTCTGAGGCCAGCCGCAGCGCTCCGAGAGTGGCCCGGTGAGCGGCCCGCAGCGGTGGCGGCACCACGCCCACGCAGAAGGTGCGGGTACAGTCCGCGAAGAGCCGCCCCCGGGGAAACAGGTCCACCACGATGGACTCCCCGGCCCGCAACGGACGCTCCAGCGTGCCCTGGTTGTGGGGCACCGCCCCCTCCTCCGCCGGGGCCACGATGTTGCCCTCCGGCTGCTCCAGATCGGCCGTCGCGAAGACCGCCGCGATTTCCCCCTTGAGGCACCCCACCGTCAAGGGCGCCGCGCCGCGCACCAGGCCTCCCGTGGGATCCACCGCAGCTTGCCGCAGCACCCGGGCGACGTGGTAGAACGCCGCGCCGGTGGCCTCGGCCACCCGACGCATCTCCGTCAGCGCCACCTCATCCTTGAACCGCCGGGCTCCGGCGAGAGCCTCATGGCCGGAAAAGAAGCTCCATCCATCGCCGCCAAGGGCGGTGCACGCGTGATGGACATGCCCCGCGGCCCCCCGCCCGGCCAACGCCACCCGCCCCGGGGCGACCCCGGCGTGCAGGAACGCTTGCCCCAGGACCGTGGCCAGAAGATCTTCCATGGTCGAACACTCGCGAATCCAGCGGGCCAGGTCGAGGCGTTCCGGACTGAGTACCCGACAACCCACCGCCTTCGCCTTCGCCGCCTCGTCCCGTTCCATGGGGGTGAAGTACACCAGATGGGGCGCCTTCCCCTGAGGGACCACCACCACCGCCTTGGTCAACCGTGCCGCCCCCACGAAGGGCAGCAGGTCTGGATCCCTGCTGGTGCCCGCGACCACCAGCAGGGCGCGGGCGTCGAGGGCGTCGAGACGTTCTTGGAGTTGCGGGAGCATGCACTTTCTCACAAATGCGCAGGGCGGCCCGAAGGCCGCCCTGAGACTGGATCGAGTTGGTGGCGCCGGGCTGGAGGCGCCACTTCCTCAGGCGTTGCGCTCGATGAAGTTCGCGAAGGCCGCCTTGGGCAGGGCGCCCATCATGCGATCCGCCACCTCGCCCCCCTTGAAGAGGATGAAGGTGGGGATGCTGGAGACCTGGAACTGTGCCGCCAGCGCCTGGTTGTCATCGACGTTCAATTTGGCGATGCGGACCTTGTCCGCCATCTCGCTGGACAGTTCGTCGAGCACCGGGGCCACCATCCGGCACGGTCCGCACCAGGCCGCCCAGAAGTCCACCAGCACGGGCTTGTCGGAGTTGAGCACCTCGGTTTCGAAGTTGCTCTGGTCCAGATTGACAATATTTTCACTAGCCATGGCTTTGTTTTCCTTTCCTCTCATGGGGACAGATACTGGCGAGGGCGGTCGATGGCGTCTCCTCGATCTATTCTCGAACTAGCCTCGATCAGGCTTCGATCCATCGCCATCCACCGGACGTGCTAACGCCCGTCGAGCGGCGAAGTATTCCCGGGTCGCCTCCACGTCCCGGCCGATCTGGGCGGAAAGATCCATTACCGTTGGGAAGATGCGCTCTTCCCGGAGCTTCTTGTAGAAGGATATCTCAACCCGCTCCCCATAGACATCGGTGCTGAAGTCCAAAATGTGCGATTCCACCACCCGCTGGTAGTTCTCGTACACCGTGGGGCGGGTCCCCACATTGGTGGAACAGTTGAAGGTCGTGGGGAGATTCGGGAAATGCGCTTGCGCCGCGTAGACGCCATCGGCGGGCAGTTGTTCGTTGTCCGGCGCAAGATTGGCGGTGGGCCAACCCAGCCGCTTGCCCATCTGGTCCCCCCGCACCACCACTCCGGTGATGGTGTGGGGACGACCGAGCATCTCCATGGCATCCTCCACCCGCCCCTCGGCAAGGGCCCGGCGGATCCGGGTCGAGGAGATGCGCTCCCCCCGTCGCACCACCTCCTCGATGCCCACCGCCTGTAGGCCCAGTCGCCCCTCCATCTCGCGGAGCATGGCGACACTGCCCTGGCGGTCGTGGCCGAAACGGAAACTGGCCCCGACGTACAGGGCGTTCAGGGCCAGCCCGTCGTGAAGAAAACCTTGGGCGAATTCCTCCGCTGTCACCGAAGCCAATTCGGTATCGAATTTCAGGACCAGCAGCACATCGATGCCGGTGCTCTCCAACAGTTGAATCTTCTGCTTCGGCGTGGTCAACCGCAGAGGGGCCTCGTCCGGTCGCAGCACCGTCAAGGGATGGGGTTCAAAGGTGATCACCATCGACGGGGCACCCAGGGCCCGCGCTCGTTCCACCACCGCCGCAATGACCTCCCGCTGGCCCTTGTGCACGCCATCAAAGTTGCCGATGGTGGCCACCGCCCCCTGGGGCAGGTCGCTGGAACCGTACGCATCGTGAACGATCAGCATCGCTCCCCCACCCTTCTAGACCGCCATCTCCGCGACCCGAACCCCCGCCGTATCCCGAGGACCGACGATATGCCCCACCAGATCATCCGCGTAGGCAGCGCTGATTTCCACTTCGGCGAAGCTCCCTGCGGGGGCCTCGCCGTCGTTGATCAAGAGCCGACCGTCGATGTCGGGCGCCATCCCCTGGTGGCGGCCTTGGAGAAGATGTTCGGTCTCCTCGCAGACCCCCTCCACCAGCACCTGGAGGCGCTGCCCCACCAACCGTTGGCGCCGCGCCCGGGCGATGGGTTCCTGTACTTCCAGCAGGCGCTCGTAGCGCCGCCGAGCCACCGACCGGGGTACCCGACGGTCCAGTTCCGCCGCCGGGGTGCCGGGCTCCGGGGAGTAGACGAAGCCTCCCAGGTGATCGAGTTCAGCGCCGCGCACAAAGTCCAGGAGGTGTTCGAAATGGGCTTTCGTCTCGCCCGGAAAACCGACGATGAAGGTGGAGCGCAGGAAAACGTCCGGTGCCAGTTCCCGGGCGCGGTCCAGCAGCCGCCGGTACCGTTCCGCCGTGCCCCCCCGACGCATCGCCTTCAAGATCTCCGGATGGCTGTGCTGGAGGGGCATGTCGATGTAGGAGCAAAAACGCTCCTCCTGCCCCATCAACCGCATCAGCTCGTCGTCCAGGGTGGTGGGATAGGCGTAGAGGAAGCGCACCCAGGGAATGTTGGTGGCGTGGAGGATCGCTTCCACCAGCCGTACCAGCCCGTGGCGGCCCTTCGGGCCAAGGTTCCAGGCGGACACCGCGGCGGCGTCCAGGTCACCGCCGTAGCGGGTGGTGTCCTGGGCGATGAGGCACAATTCCTGGATCCCCGTCGCTTCCAGATGCTTCGCTTCCGCCACCAGACTGTCGATGGAACGACTGCGGAATTTGCCCCGCCATTTGGGGATCGCACAGAAGGTGCAGGGGTTGTTGCACCCTTCCGCCACCTTCAAATAGGCGTAGCCTCGGGTGGTCAGGAGGCGGGGGGCCGTGTGGTCAAAAACGGCGTGGCTGGGACTCGGCGGGGCGACCTCGCGCCGCGCCTCACTGTCCCCCAGGGCCACCAGCCGCGGCGCCTCCGCCAGCTGGTCGAGGCCGATGAAGCCATCGATCTCCGGCACCGCCGCCTGGAGTTCCTGGCCGAAGCGGTTGACCATGCAACCGGCCACCAGCAACTTGGAAACCCGGCCACCGTCTTTCTGCCCGGCGATCTCCAGAATGGTGTCGATGGACTCCTGCTTGGCCTCCTCGATGAAGCCGCAGGTATTGACGATGACGGTGTCCGCCTCGTCCACATCCTGCACCACCTCATACCCCTGCTGTCGCAGGTGGCCGAGCATGATTTCACTGTCTACGCGGTTTTTCGGGCATCCGAGGCTGATCATTCCGACCCGCTGGTGCCCGGAGGTCTCGTTCATGACCGGCGGAGCATAGCAGATTGGCGCCCCGGGCAACGCCCCTCCCCCCCGAGCGCAGCACCGCGCGCCCCCCGGCATCGTGAAAGACTAACGAGAGAGAGCTACAAAACGACGACGTTCTACAATAGAATGCGCTACGAAAGTTTAGGCGCGCTCTGCAAGCCCCATCGAGAGCCAGAGCGCCGTGGCCCCTCATCCGCTCGGAAGGTTGGACGGGATATGCAACAGAGCCTCCCCAGCAGATCGACCGCACCGTTCCCTCAGTCCCCCATCGAGGCTGCCATCCAGCGCGCCCAGGACGCTCTGCTCAGCCTGCAAGCACCCGACGGCCACTGGTGCGCGGAATTGGAGGGCGACACCATCCTGGAATCGGAATACGTCCTGACCCTCCATTTCATGGGCCGATCCCAGGAACCGCGAGCCGCCAAAGCGGCGGCCTACCTACGCCATAGACAGAGCCCGGACGGCGGCTGGGGAAGCTACCCCGGGGGACCCGCGGAGGTCAGCGCCTCGGTCAAGGCGTACCTGGTGCTGAAATTGATGGGCGACGATCCCCAGGCCCCCCACATGGTCAAGGCGCGGGAAACCATCCTGGCGCTGGGCGGGCTCGACGCCTGCAACTCCTTCACCAAGCTCTACCTGGCCATCTTCGGCCAGTACCGCTGGGAGGACGCCCCGGCGGTGCCGCCGGAGATGATCCTGCTGCCGCGCTGGTTCTACTTCAACCTCTACGCCATGAGCGCCTGGACGCGGGCCATCGTCGTGCCCCTCTCCATCATCTGGGCCCACCGTCCCCACTGTCCCCTGCCGCAGCACGCCCAGATCCCGGAACTCCTCACCCGCCCCGGCGGTCGGCGACCGATCCCCGAGCCGGAGAAGAAGAAGCCCCGGGCCTGGCGGGTGGTGTTCACCGCGTTGGATCGCTCCATCAAGACCGCAGAGCGGCTCCATCTCTTTGCGCCATTCCGGAAACGGGCGCTGCGCAAGGCGGAAGGCTGGATTCTGGAAAGGCTCGAAAAGAGCGACGGGCTGGGGGCCATCTTCCCCCCCATCATCAACACCCTGGTGGGCTTCCATTGCCTCGGCTACGCCTGGGATCACCCCGTGATGCAAGCCCAGGCCCATGAGTTGGAGAAATTGGAGATCGAGGAAGGGGATACCCTGCGGCTGCAACCGTGTTGCTCCCCGGTGTGGGACACCGCCCTGGTACTGGGGGCCTTGCGTGACAGCGGCTTTCCCGGCGACGATCCGGCATTGCTGGCCGGTGCCCGCTGGATCCTGGACCGGGAGGTCACCCAGCCCGGCGACTGGCGGGTGGGCAATCCGGACGGCCCCATCGGGGGCTGGTATTTCGAATACGCCAACGAGTTCTACCCCGATTGCGACGACACCGCGGAGGTGCTGGCGGCTCTGGCGGGCATCCACTTCCCCGACCCGGAAGAGGACCGGCGGCACCGGGCGGCGCTGGAGCGGGGGCGGGAGTGGCAGCTTTCCATGCAAAACCGGGACGGCGGCTGGGCGGCCTTCGACAAGGGATGCGACCGGGAGATCCTCACCTACATCCCCTTCGCCGATCACAACGCCATGATCGATCCTTCCACCGCCGACATCACCGCCCGCACCCTGGAAGGGCTGCTGGCCGCCGGGCTCACCGCCGAGCATCCCGCCATCCGCCGGGGCATCGCCTTTCTCGAAAAAGACCAGCGAGCGGACGGTAGCTGGTATGGCCGCTGGGGGGTCAACTACCTCTACGGCACCTGGCTCGCCCTCTGTGGCCTGCACGCCGCCGGGGAGAACTTGAACCAGCCGCGCTACCGCCGCACCGTGGCATGGCTGAAGGGATGCCAGAACGAGGATGGGGGCTGGGGAGAATCGCCCCGCTCCTACGACGAGCCCGCCACCGGAGGCCAGGGCGCGAGCACCGCCGCCCAGACTGCGTGGGCCTTGCTGGGGCTGTTCGCCGCTGGCGAGACCGAGAGCGACGCCGTGCAGCGGGGTATCGACTTCCTCCTCGACGAGCAACGCCCGGACGGTACCTGGGTCGATGCTCCGTGGACCGGTACCGGCTTCCCCGGTGTGTTCTATCTGCGCTATCACCTGTACGCCACGTATTTCCCCCTGACCGCTCTGGCGAGCTATGCTCGGCACCAGGAACCACCCCGGGGCGGGACGGTCGCCTGATGTTTGAACTTCCCATTCTCCAGTCATCGATCGAGAGACTCTAGAGAGGATCTTTATGCGTTTTCCAGTGCACATCACCACCGATACCATCCGCCACCAGGTCAAGAACGCCTGGAAAGGCCAGGCCCGCGCGCCCATCGTCCTGATGATGGAGCCCCTCTACACCTGCAACCTCGCCTGTCTGGGGTGCTCCACGGAACGCCACACCGGGAAGTTGAAGGATCGGCTGTCGGTGGAAGCCTGCCTCCAGGCGGTGGAAGATTGCGGCGCGCCCCAGGTCTCCATCTGCGGCGGCGAGCCGACGGTGTACCCGGAACTCAAAGAGTTGATCGATGGCATCGTCGAGCGCAAGCGGCACATCTACCTGTGCACCAACGCCCTGCTGATGGACACCAAGGTCTTCGGCAAGATCGAGCCCCACAAGCGCCTGACCATCAACGTCCACCTGGACGGTCTCGAACAGACCCACGACTACGTCTGCGACCGCGAGGGGGTCTTCGAGAAGGCCATCGCCATGATCCAGGAGGCCAAGAAGCTCGGCTACCACGTGATCACCAACACCACGGTCTTCAAGGAGACGGACGTCAAGGAAGTCGAGCAGCTGTGCCGCATGCTCACCGACATGGGGATCGACGGCATGCTGCTCTCCCCCGGCTACCAGTACGAGAGCGTCAAACGGGATATGTTCCTGACCCGGGAGGACACCCAGAACAAATTCAAATACCTCTTGGGGATCTCCAAAGAGCTGCGTTTCCTCTCCACCCCCATGTTTTTGGAATTCGCCGCGGGTATGCGAGACTACAAGTGTTCCCCCTGGAGCACCGTCACCTTGACGCCCCTCGGCTGGAAGGGTCCCTGCTATCTGATCGGCAAGAAGTATCACGAGACATGGGAAGAGTTCTGGAACGAGACCGATTGGGAGTATTGGGAGTCCCGGGAAGACGCCCTCTGCCAGAACTGCGCCATGCACTCCGGCTTCGAGGCTTCCGTGATCAAGGAACTGCCCCGCCATCCCGGGGATATTCTGCGCCTGGCGGCGTGGAACTTCTTCGGTTGATTCGCCGCTGCGGGGTTTCTCCGGTGGCGAGGTGGGCGCTGGTCGCCCTCCTCGCCCTGGTCGTGCTGCTGCCTTGCGGCCCCCTGGCCGCCCAGGAGCCGCCACCCGCAACACCCCAGGAAGTCCCCGAGGGAACCGAAGGCGACAGCCCGAGCGAAGGTACCACCGAAGAGGCGGCCCCCGACACCATCAGCAGGGAGGAAGCTTACCGGGGGTGCATTCCCCCGAAGGGCGACCGACAGGCGTGGATCGACTGGTTCCAGCGCCAGCTGCACCGCAGCGCCTGTGCTTCCGCCCTGTGGTTCGATGGCTTCTTCGGCGACGACCGCTACGCCGCCGAGGTGGATGAGACCCACGGTCGGGTGGCGCTGCGGACCTCCTACGATGAATTCGAGGGTTTTGACGTCTCGCTGCGGGCCCGCATCCATTTCACCTTCCCCAACATGGACCGTCGTTTCAGCGCCTTCCTGAGCCGGGAGGACGAGAGCGAGGCGGTGGAGGATCGCGGCGATACGGGGGCTGGATCGCCCCTTTTCGTGGAGGAATTCGAGGACCAGGACTGGCTCATCGGCCTCGGTTACAGCCCCCTGAGTGGCAAGCGCCGCCGCCTCTCCTTCAGCGGTGGCGTCAAGATCCGCTCGCCGCTGGAGCCCTACGGCAAGGCCAGCTACCGGCGGCGCTTCATCTTCGGAGAAGACACCCTGCTACGCCTGCGCAACACCGTCTTCTGGACCACCCAGCGGGGCTTCGGCAACACGGTGGGGATCGAACTCTCCCACGTCCTGGCCCCCCACATGCTGGTGCGCACCAGCAACTTCGGCACCTTCGCCGAGGACACCGAGGGAGTGGATTGGAAATCCGTGCTGACCCTCTACCACGACCTCGGCGAGGGCAACCGCGCCCTGGCCTACGAGGTGGGCTGGCAGGGGGAGACCAGCGCCCCGGTGACGGTGGAAAAGATCGGCTTGCGGGTCACCTACCGCCAGCGTGTGTTCCGCGACTGGCTCTTCGCGGAGGTGGTGGCGGGGGTCAACTGGCCCCGGGAGTTCGTCGATCAGCCCCGCAAGCGATCCTTCCTCATCGGCATCGGCAGCGAGATCCGCTTCGGGCGTCAGCCGTAGCTCCCGGCCTAACTCAGATCAGGTACCGATCCATGTCGAGGGAACCATGGAAGATTCCAAGAATCTGGATTTCTCGTTTCCCCTCTACCAGATATGCAATCCGGTAGTGCCCATAAAGAAGCACGCGAATTACCCCATGGCTTCCTTCCGAGTACAGATAGCCGACCTCGGGAAACCGGCCCAGCACCTTTGCCCGGTCATAGATTCCACGCACCGTTCTCTGTGCTGCCGCAGGGTTATCGGCAGCGATGTAATCGTGAATCTCGCGAAGCCAGGTCTCGGCTTCGGCGGTCCAGACTATCTTGCCCAAGAGGAGATCCGGCGCCCCATTTCTTCATGACTTATGCTGTTGCCCGCTTTGGCGTCGGCAACACCCCGCTCCACCATGCGAGCAAAAGCCAGTTCACGGAGAATCTGATCGTGGGTGCTATCTTCCGGCAGGTCCTCGATGGCCTCGATCATCTGTTGCTTTGGACTTCTATCTGCTACCGCCATGTACTTCCTCCTTCCTGGATTCTACCACTCTCTCCCAGGCATCCTCCGCACGATATGATGAGCCCATGCGTACTCTCCCCTCCTTGATGGCCTGCTTCTTCGCCCTGCTCACCGCAATCTCCGTGGGAGGAGCGGAATCCCTGGAACCCGGCGCAACACCCCGGTGGCGGAGCGTCGAGATGCAAGCCTCGAAGTTCCTCATCACCACCACCTCGTCCGTCTCGGTGCGCCTGCTGCCCTCCGGGGAGGCGAGCCGGGAGTTGCTGCACCGCAAGGATCACAAAGTGCTGCTCCCCGCCGGGCGGCGGACGGCGCGGGTGGAGGTGGGCAACACCCTGTTGGGGCGGATCTCGAAGACCACCCTGTGGTTCGATCCCGCCGACGGCCGCGCCCTGCAGCGACTGACGGTGGAGAGCGGCAAGCGACAACGCTACAAGGCGCTGCGGTTCACCGCGGACGGCGTGCTCACCCAACGCCGTTACCCCCGGCAAGGGGAGGAAAAGCAACCCCACTCCCGCTGGACCGATACCTCGGAAGAATTTGTCGCCCTGCCCCTGGCGCAGAGCTCCGTCACCGAGGGCACCGCCCTCCTCTACCTGCTGGCCGTGGCGGACCTCCAACGGACCGGGCAGACCCGGACCCTGGAAATCTTCGCTGACGACGCGGTCCACCGGCTGGAAGTCAAGGTGGAGGGGATCGTGCGTCTCAAGGCCCGCTACGCCTGTGTGCGGGGGGATCGCGAGGAGAAGCTGAAAGGGGAAGTGGAATTGCTGCACCTGACGCTCCGCCCCCAGGAACAGGTCGGCGGCAAAGAATCCAGCTTTGAATTCCTGGGCCTCGAAGGGGATGTCGATGTCTACCTTCACCGCCAGGACCGGTACCCGGTGCAAATCACCGGCAAGATCCCCGTCGCGGGGCGGGTGAAGATCGAGTTGCAGCGGGTCACCCTGCCGTGAATCTGGTCACCGGCGGCACCGGTTTCGTCGGCTCTCACATCGTCCGGGCGCTCCTCGCGCGGGACGACGCGGTGCGCTGCCTGGTGCGGCCCACCTCGCGGCGGGACAACCTGGCGGGGCTGCCCGTGGCCTTCCACGTCGGTGACCTGGCGGATCCCGCCTCCCTCCCGGGCGCCTTCGACGGCGTCCACACCCTCTATCACTGCGCCGCCGACTATCGCCTCTTCGCCCCGGATCCCCAGGAACTCTACCGCCACAACGTCGAAGGCACCGACCACCTTTTCCAGGCCGCCGCCGACGCGGGGGTGGAAAAAGTGGTCTACACCAGCTCCGTCGGCGCCCTGGGGCTCCTCCCCGATGGGCAGAGCGCCGACGAGACGACCCCCGTCACCCTGGAGCGGATGATCGGGCACTACAAGCGCAGCAAATTCCTCGCCGAGCGGACGGCGGAGGGGTGGGTCGCCCAGGGGCTGCCGGTGGTCATCGTCAACCCCTCCACCCCCATCGGCGAGCGGGATATCAAACCCACCCCCACCGGGCAGATCATCGTCGATTTTCTGAACCGAAACATCCCCGCCTACGTCGATACCGGTCTCAACCTGATCGATGTCCACGACGTCGCCCAAGGCCACCTGCTGGCGGCGGAGCGGGGCCGGGTGGGCGAGAAATACATCCTGGGGCATCAGAATCTCAGCCTCAAGGAGATCCTCGATCGGTTGGCGGAACTCACGGGGTTGTCCGCCCCGAAAGTGCGGCTCCCCCACTGGATTCCCCTCACCGCCGCCGCCCTCGACACCGGTCTCGCCCGGCTGCTGGGGCACACCCCGAAGGTGGCTCTCGAAAGCGTCCGCATGGCGCGCTACAAGATGTACTTCGATAGCGCCAAGGCGGTGCGGGAGTTGGGACTCCCCCAGACCCCGGTGGAGGCGCCTCTCCGGCGGGCCGTGGCGTGGTTCCGGGAACACGGGTACGCGCCTTGAGCCCACAGCGGGAAGCACCGGAAATCGCCGTGGTCGCGCCCATGGCGCGGGAACTGGCGGCCTTCCGGCACCGCCTCACCGCCGGGCGCACCGTCCGCCGGAGCGGTCGGCGGTGGACCGTCGGGCGACTCGGAGATACCCCGATCCTCACGGTCGTCCTGGGCGATGGCCGCACCCGGGCCACGGCCACCCTGGAGGCCCTCTTTTCCACCTTTGCCCTGCGCCGCATCCTCCTGATCGGGGTGGCAGGGGGCCTGGATCCGACGCTGGAAGTGGGCCAGCTGGTGATCGCCACCCGGGTCCTCGACGGCGACCACCGGGCACCGCTGCCGGACGCGACGTGGCTTGCTACCGCCACCGCCATGGCCACAGGGTCGAGCCTCACCAGCGCTGCGGTGCTGACCGTGGACCACCTCGTCACGGACCCGGAAGAGAAGGCCCGGCGGTGGCAGCATCGACCGGAGGCGAGCCCAGGACAGCGTCCCGCGGTGGTCGATCTGGAGAGCGCCGCCCTGGCCCACACCGCTGCCGCCGCCGGGGTGCCCTACCTGGTGCTGCGAGCGGTGAGCGACGGCGCCGAGGAAGCCCTACCGCCCTGTCTCCGCCGCTGCCAACGGCCCGACGGCAGCATCCACCAGGGCAAGGTCGCGCTGGCGGCTCTGCTCTCCCCCACCACCATCCCCCAGCTGCTGCGCCTGGCTCGGCGGGTGAACCGCTGCGCCGAGGCCCTGGCTGACTTGGCCTTGAAAGTGGCGGCCTCGAAAGTGGCTGGCACCGAATGAAGATGATGAAAACACGGGACTTGACAAGTGGGTGGCACCTGTTCGGGCGCCTTGCCATCACCCTCCTGCTCAGTACCGGCGGCCTCGCCTGCGCCACCGGTCATCCGCAGTTGGGCGCCACCGCCCCTTCGGTCCCCCAGCGCGAGGGGTGCCCCCGGGTCTTCGTCCTGCTGGTGGATGCCGTGCCCTTCCCGGTGGTGGCGGCGGTGACCTCGGGACCGAAGCCACTCTTCTCGGAGTTGGACGGCCCCTGGCCGGTGATCAGCACCTTCCCCTCCAGCACCAGCATCGCCATGGGGGGCATCTTCCAGCCTTTGGGCCTGGAACCCTCCCCGGGCTACGAGGCCCGGTTCTACGATGCCGAGGCGGGCAAGGTGCGGGGCGGAGGGCTGTTGAGCTATCGAAGCATCCCCTTCCCGTGGCGCCATGGCTTTTTCCACTGGAAGACATTGGGCACGTGGCGCAAGGCCGTGGGCTACTCCCACCCGCTGAAGTTCGGCCACCAGGAGATCCATCGGGCCCTGGAGGCCTTCCTGGCCTCCGACGAGCCCCTCTTCCTGGCCTACATGACCTCCACCGACGCCGCGGCCCACCTCAAGGGACCCCGGGGGCTGGAAAAGGTCCTGGAGGAACTGGACGAAGCCTTGCGGCAGGCCCGCGCGCGCTCCCCCGAACCCTTCCGGGTGGTCATCCTCTCGGATCATGGGGTCGATGGCGCCGAGGGCGCCACTGGGGAGGGGGATAACGAGCCGCTGACCAACACCTTCTCGGCGGTCAAACAGGCGTTGCACCGGGCCGGGTTCCACCCTGGTCGGCGCGTCCATCAGTCCCGGGATGTCGCGGTGGTGGCGCTGGGTCTGCTCTCCAGCCTCGCCCTGGGCACCCAGCCGGGCGAGGAGATCGCCGTGGCCCGCGCCGTGGTGGCGGCGGAGGGCGTGGAGCTGTGTGCCGCCCGAGTGCCGGACGATGAGAACCGCTGGTGGGTCCAGGGCATCGACGGTGGCGCCTGGATCGAGCGCCACGGGGAGCAGTGGAGCTACCGACCGGAGGACGGCGATCCCCTGGGCTATGCCTCAGTGGTCGAAGGGCTGCGAAACCAGTCTGCGGGCACCAACGGCTCCACCCGCGGC
>Ga0055474_10000175_pt1 | contig 14208 bp, 10 predicted proteins | sample Muzzi_PWA_D1_FD_57680 | JGI IMG/M metagenome (GOLD analysis project Ga0055474, IMG submission 57680) | Wetland microbial communities from San Francisco Bay, California, USA, that impact long-term carbon sequestration - Muzzi_PWA_D1 | ecosystem: Environmental > Aquatic > Marine > Wetlands ... | reverse complement strand
GGGCTTCCCCGCCGTCCGCGGCGGCCTCTGCCGCTGGGCGGACCAGCGAGGGTTGGAAGAGATCGTAAACGCGCTGGAGGCGCCCTCCGAGGCGCTGCGTCGGTTGGCGGGGGCGGGGGGGTTTTACGGTAGGGAGTCTGGCCCCTCCCTTGCATACTCGTAGTAGGCTGACCAAAGGAGGACAACGACCTATGCGCAATCATCTTCGAACCCTGACCCTCATTCTTCCCGCCCTCACTCTCCTCGCTCTGCCCCTGGCCCTGCCGCCGATGGCGGTGGCGCAGGAGGCGGAACCAGTGGCCGAATTTGGCTCGCAAGTCAACGTTACCGAGGTCCAGCTCGATGTGCTGGTGCACGACAAGAAGGGCAACATCATCATCGGGCTCGACCCGGAGGACTTCATCGTCGAGGAGGACGGTGAACCGGTGGAAGTCCAGGATGTGACGTTCTACAGCAACCTGCGCCTGGCGCCGGGGGTGTCCCCCGTCGAGGGCGCCGATGTCATGGAAACGCCGCAGGAGCGCTATTTCATCCTCTTCTTCCACGACCAACGCCGCATCCGCGCCGAAGTGCCCGGCATCGCCGCCCGCCAGTTGGAGGCGGCCCGGGAGAGCAAGGAATGGGTGCGTACGGAGCTGCTGCCCCGGGACTACGTGGCGGTGGCCGGGTACGATTTCAAGCTGAAGCTCTTCCAAGATTTCACCCGCGATCGGGGCGCTTTGCTGGAAGCCATCGATCGGGCCATCAAAGGCAAGGGGGGCGACAACTGGCCTTCCCGCATGGAGGAGGACGCCGAGACCTCCCTGGCGCAGTATCTGCCCACGGGCAAAGAACTGCGCGACCAGACCAAACGGATCTACCAGGGCCTGGAAGTGCTGGCCCGGGCCGCGGGGCATGTTCCGGGGCGCAAGAACCTGATGATGTTCACCATGGGCTTCGGGGATCTGGATTCCTTCGGCGCCTACCGCTACGATCCCCGTTTCTACCCGCCCATGGTGCGCACGTTGAATGACAACAATGTGGCGGTCTACGGCATTGACCTGGCGCCCATCGGCCTCGACCACAGTCTGGACGAGTCCATCAACCAGCTATCCCTGGAGACCGGTGGCCGCTACCAGTTCAACTTCACCAGCTTCAGCACCCCCCTGCGGGAGGTGTCGGAGGCCAACACCGGCTACTACCTGCTGAGCTACAAGGCCCATCATCCGGCGGATGAGGAGGGCTACCAGAAGGTGACGGTGCGGACGAAGGACCCGAACTTCAAGGTGAAGGCCCGCGAGGGGTATCTCTTCGGCGAAGGATGATTTGGAGGCCCCGGGCCTCCCCCGGGCCTCCCCCGCGCTGATCGCGCACCGTGGCCTCCCGCGCCGCCGCAAAACAAACGGCATAGCCAGGTCCCACGGCGCCCCTGAAGGGGCGCCGTGAAGGCTATCTGGAAGAAACTTGGCACCAGGATGCGAGCTTGGGGGGCGTTTCTGCGCCTACAGAGTAGGAGACATCCAGGGGAACGGACAACAGAACCCTGAACAATCGAAGACATCACTGAAAGGAGGCACCCCCCTATGCTGAGAAATACCGTGCTCTTCCTGCTACTTGCAGGTGTCTCTGCACAACTCTTTGCACAACCCTCTACCCGGTTACCCCAACAGATTGGGCCTCCATCCGATCCCGTATGGGTCTCGGCGTCGCTGGCGCTTCCGGATGGAAGGCTCGAGTCCGCCTACTTCGAGCCGTCACAGTTTGAACGGCTCTCGACGGCCTTGATGGATCGGGCCGCAACCCGTGACAGAGCGGATACTCAGGGCTGCGCCTTGCGCTTTGAACGGAAAATCGAACCCTATCCGGGGCCTCCTGCCTCCCTGCGGGAACTCGTCCTGGGCGCCACGACCACAGCGCTCGCCGTGGTCGAAGAGGTGGACTCGGGCTTCTGGATCGGACACCCCTCGACGCTGCTACGGTTGAGGATCAGCGAGACCATGGGTCCCGATGGGCCTGCCCTGGGGAACGTTCTCGTTGTCCTGATGCAGGGCAACGTGCAGACGGACGAAGGCCTCCTGTGCGGTAATTTCAGCGGTCGCTCGCTGCCCGAGCCGGGTGACCAGATGCGTCTCCTCTCGACCCGACCGATCGACTGGAACGCCCCGGACCCCGCACTGCTCTTCCCCCATGAGTATTACTTCGTGGGTCCGAAGGCCGCCGTTCCCCCCACCCTCTATGCTGGAGAACTCCTCGTGGAGCCGGAAATCACCTTGACCACTCTGCTGGAAGAGGCGGCCACCCTGCGCGCCCAAGGAGGTCTGCAATGAGCCTCTCCAAGAAGCCGACCCTCCTCGTCCTCGCCCTGTGGGGCGCGGCCATCCTGTGGATCGCGGCGCCAGCCGAAGGCGCCGACCAATGTGCTCCCGAGCAGGCGGAGAAGATGCCTGCTGGCACGACCAACGTCAAGGTGACCGCTTCGGGCCAACCCGCCGCGGCAGTGGCCGGGCATGCATCGAACGCCTGGAATAGCAGCTGCAACAACGGTCTTCCCCAGTTTGGATCGTCTGGAACGGTCGCGGTCAACTTCGTGAGTCATACCGGCAATTGCCCGGGCTGCTACTGTGGCTGGACCGACCTCTCAGGCACAACGATCAATTCAGCAACGGTTCATATCTACAGTAACAAGTCCGACGGCACGCCCTGTACCATCACCGAACAGAAGGAAAGCGGCGCCCATGAGTTGGGGCACGTCCTGGGTCTGGACCACGCCCCGGATCTCGTCGTCTGCCGCGGGAGAATCATGAAGCCGGTGGAACCCCTCGATCCACCCCGCTCGGTGACCACGGCCGATTGTGCGGCGGCCAAGGAGGCCAACAGCCCACCGCCACCGCCGCCACCCCCGGCGCCCCAATGCTTTACCGACAGCAACTGCACGGGCACCACGCCCTATTGCGTGGGCGGGGTCTGTGTGGAGTGCCGAGTAGATTTCGACTGCTACACCGGAGGTTTCGTCACTTTCGGTGGCGACGCCCTGACCACCGGGTCGCTTCCTGGACAGAAGTTCGAGGGCGCACAATTTACCTGTATCGCGGGCTATTGTGTGGCGGTGAGCCCGTTGGTCGTGCACCTGCCGGACTACACGTCCCCCACGGGCGCGGCGCAGAACTGGTGGCGGGATCTTTGTGCCCCCGAGGCTTCGCCGGTCTGTCTCGACTGGATGGGTAATGGCAACATCACCTGCACCGGCTGGACAGCGCCCGACAACGAGGCCATCGGTTTCGTCGCCGCTTTGAGTGAGGCGGATCTGACCAGCCTAGCCGCCGGTCCCATCCCGGTGCAGCCTTCGCTGCATCTGTTTGGCAACGTGACGCGCGGCCCCCTTGGGGACTTTCCTTTCCCCCACGGTTTCGACGCGCTGGCCTCGTTCTGCGGTCAGCCGGGCACTGCCGAAATCGACTTGACGGCCTGCGGTGAGCGACTCTTCGTGTGGGTGGACAACGGCGACGGCGCCATCGCGGCGCACGAGGTGCAGCGCTTCGACACCCTCGGCGTGGCCTCCTTGGGCCGGGTCCGGCAGGTCGGGAAGCAGGACCAGTGCGGCAACCGGGCCCTTTATGAGTCCCATGCCACCTGCGTTGACCGACCGGGTCGGTGCGGTACCTGGATCGATATCTTCTTCGCCCCCGTGGCGGAGTAGACCATCTCTCAGGATCACCTCAGGGTCGCCCGGCAGCGGGCGGCCCTCTCCTGATCCCAGTGATGGGTCTCCAAACCCTGGCCTCAGGTAAACACCGCCTCGTACTGCATCGCCTCCCCCTTCGGCCCCAGGGGCACCAGGAAGATCAGGAGCTCGCCGAGCTGGTCGTTCTTCAACTGCACCGTTTGCTGGGCCAGGATCGGTTCCGTCGGCCCCAGGAAGAGGAGGGAGAAGGGCTCCCGCCGCACCTCTTCGGACTCCTTCGGGGGTAGGGCGACGACCTCGATCAGTTCCAGAGCGAGCGAGGTCGCCTCGACATCACAGGTGAACTGCTGGTGCAGGCAGGCTTCAAAGGCGTCCATCTTGAGCATGTCGGGCATCGGGGGTCTCCTCGGGGGCGGTCGGTCGGGGTTTTAGTCTGCCAAGAAACGGAGAATCGCCTCCAGCGACGGCGGTGCCAACAACAATTCGAAATGGCCGCCCTCGACGTAGACCGGTGGCTGGATGATCCTCCGGCGGGCGCTCGCGGAGAGCCACAACTGGCTGGCTTCGGTGGCGTGGCCATCGCCCGGGGCCGTGGTGCGCTGGCTCAGGAAGGGTTCCCCGGCGGCGTGCGGGTCGCCGTAGAAACAGGTTCGCCAGTCGCCGCCGTCTTCCGGGGGGAGCAGCAGGGCGCGGTCCGGGGTGGCAGCGCGGTTGTTCTGGATCAGGTAGTAGCGGATGCCCGCAGTGCCGGGGACATCCCGCCGCAGGAGCTGGTGGAAGCGGCGTCCGCGATCCAGGACCCGTTCCAGGTACGCGCGGCGCAGCTCCGGGGTGCCGAAGAGGGCCGGGTGCCGATTCTTACGCAAGCGTTTCCGAGCCTTCTCGCCGTACACGGCCCAGCCGAATTTCTCCCAGTCGTCGGGGTTGAAGAGGTCGGCGTCGAAGGGTTCGCCATCGGCCCCCAGAAAGGGCTCCGGGTTGTACACCGGCAGATCCTGGAAAAGGGCGGGGAAGGTGAAGAGGGTTTCCGGCGCCCACCAGCGACCGAAGGGCGGCAGGTAGCGGCGGCCATGATTCAGTTCCCGCAGAATCCTCAAGGAACCGCCGTTGGCGGTGCCGATGAGCAGGATCTTGTCGATGGTGACCCCCGGCAGCGGCGTCGCCGGATCGGATGCACTCGCTTCGGCTTCCTCCAGGGAGGCGCCGCCGTACTTGCTCAGGTAGCGGCAGATGTGGCCGCCGTTGCTCTGGCAGATCAGGTGCACCTTCAGGTCTGCTTCGCCCCGCACGGCCCGCAGGCGTTGGAGCGCTGCCGCCAGACGGGCTGTGGTGATGGTGTTGTCCAGCCGCCAGTCGTAGGGGAAGGCAAAAAAGGTGTCGTCCGGTTGGGGGGCAGCCAGGTCGCCGATCTGGTAGCCGTTGGCTTCCATCAGATCGAAGATGGGGCCGTAGATGGGTTTCTTGGCCAGCCCCAGAAGGCCGATGGTGTGCAGGGCTTCCGGGGCCTCGACACCCGTTTCGGTCTCCGCGCGCAACTCCGCGGTGATGGGCAGAGCCAGGGAGTAGCCCCGGTCCCGGGGGGCCAGGAGTCGAAGGCCGGTCCCCCAGAGAATCTTGCCCGATTCCCGGTCTTGCAGCACCGAGCCGGTGATGCCGGGGATCAGGATGACGGGGGTCTTGTCCGCCCGAGTCTGGAGCGTTTCGAGGACCGGTAGGGGAGGTGGGGCCGCCGAGCACGCCGTCAGGGCGACGACGAGCCCGCCGAGGAGCAGCCGAGACCACGGGGAGGAAGAGAAAGCGGGAACCATGGAACTAGAGCGTCCGAATCCTCACCGAGCGCACCTGCCCCGTTTCGGCGTCCAGGCCGATCACCTTGAATTTGCCGATGCCACTCACTTCGTCGTCGTGGTACGCGATGGTCACCGACCACAGGCGGTCACTGTCGGTCAATTCCACCTCCGCCAACCGCACCTCGGTGTCTCGAACATCGGGGTGCAGAGCCAGGAAGGCGACTCGGGCTTTGTCTGAAGCTTCTTGAATATCCAGCATGGGAGGATTGTATCCTGCCCCGGGCTTTCCAGCGGTCTCTCATGCTGCTTGCGTTGTCCCGCCCCGGCGGGTGGTTGACAGCAGTGGGGCAAGCTCACATCATCAGGCGGCGTGTTGCCGGGCGGGAACGGCGGGCTCGGCGACATCCTGGACCACCACACACGAGCGAATTCTCCGGGGAGATGATGAATATGCAGGAAGTACGCATCGGGATTAACGGTTTCGGCAGGATTGGACGCTGTGCCTTGAAGCACGCCCTCACCGACCCGAACAAACGCTACCGTGTCGTGGGGATCAACGATCTCGCGGACCTTGGGGATCTGGCCTACCTGCTGAAGTACGACTCGGTGCACGGCTGGTATCCACCCAAGGTGGAACGGGAGGAGGGGGCGCTGACCGTCAACGGCCAACGCATCGCCTTTTCTGCCCACCGGGATCCCAAGGAGATCCCCTGGGGGGATTTGGGAGCGGACGTCGTCATCGAGTCCACCGGCGTTTTCCGGGATCGGGATAAGGCGGCGCAGCACCTGGAGGCGGGAGCAAAGCGGGTGATCATCTCCGCCCCTTCGGCCAATGCAGACAAGATGATCGTTCTGGGGGTCAATGGCCAGGAGTACGATCCGGCGCAACACCAGGTGGTGTCCATGGCGTCCTGCACCACCAACTGCCTGGCGCCGGTGGCCAAGGTGCTGCACGAGAGTTTCGGGGTGGAACACTTGATGATCACCACGGTGCATGCCTACACTTCCAGCCAGACCTTGACCGATACCCCGATGCGCAAGCGGCGCCGGGGGCGGGCAGCGGCGGTCTCCATCATCCCCACCACCACCGGGGCGGCGAAGGCCACGGCGCTGGTGCTGCCGCAACTGGAGGGGCGCATGGATGGCATGGCGATCCGGGTGCCGGTGCCGGACGGCTCGGTGACGGACATCGTCGCCACGCTGCAGAAGGATGTGACGGTGGAATCGGTCAACGCCGCCCTGAAGGCCGCTGCGGCGCAGCCCCCTCTGAAGGGCATCCTCCGGGTGACCCACGAGGCGCTGGTCTCCCGCGACATCCTGGGCGACCCCCATTCGTCCATCGTCGATGCGGAGAGCACCATGGTGCTGCGGGACCGGGTGGTGAAGATTCTCTCCTGGTACGACAACGAATGGGGCTATTCGGCTCGGCTGATCGATCTGGCGGGGCATATGGTGGATGCGTCCAACTAAGGTAAACTGGGGCGGTTATGGCACGAACGATCCAGATTCAGTTGGACGAGTCTGACTTTCTCGCGTTGGAGAACAGGGCGCGGGAGCGGGAGGTCACTCCCGAGGAGCTATTGCGGCAATTGGCCAGGACAAGCGGCAGGTCGGTGAGAAAGCGAACCGTCGGGGAGAAAAGAGCTGCGCTGGAGGCTGCGGTGCGGCATGAGTTTCCGACCGCCGATATATCCACCATGCTCGACGAGATCGAAGCAGGTTATCGGCGCGCTGCCTTGCCGTGATCTTCATCGATTCCAATATCCCGAGGTACCTGGTTGGCGCTGATCATCCTCATAAGGATCGGGCCCGATTCCTGGTAAGCGATCTGGTGGAGCAGCGGGAGATTCTGGTTACCGATGCCGAGGCACTGCAGGAGATCTTGCACCGTTACCACGCCATTCACAGACTGGATGCTCTGGATGCGGCCTTGGAGACAATGTTGGTGTTGGTGGATAGGGTTTTCCCCATTTCTCAGGATGATGTGACCGAGGCGAAAGATCTACTGGTTGCGACGCGGGGTCCTTCCGCGCGGGATGCGATTCATGTAGCAGTCATGGCGCGGTATCAGGTAAATCAGATTCTGACTTTTGATCGAGGATTCGATAAGTTTTCTGGAATAGAGCGGTTGCACTGACCGAAGAGGATATTCACTATGCGAGCCGATGTTTTCGCCTCCTGTATCGTTGTGATGTGCGCCCTGTCCGGCGGAATTCTCGAGAGTTCTGCCTCGGCTCAGGGAGCCCAATCCGAACTCCGCGACTCCCGAGAAGCCCATCTGGCCGACATCCGGCAACTGACCTTCGGCGGCGAAAACGCCGAGGCGTACTGGTCCCCCGATGGGCAGTCGCTGATCTTCCAGTCGGCGCGACCGCCCTTCGAATGCGACCAGATCTTCCGCATGGCGGCGGACGGTTCCGGCGAGCCGGAGTTGCTGTCCACGGGGAAGGGGCGCACCACCTGTGCCTACTTCACCTATCCCGAGGCGGAGCGCATCCTCTACGCCTCGACCCACGCGGCGGACCCGGCGTGTCCGCCGAACCCGGACCGGTCCCAAGGTTACGTCTGGCCCATTTACAGCACCTACGAGATCTACTCCGCCCTGCCCGATGGTTCGGATCTCAAGGCCCTGACGGACAACGACGCCTACGACGCGGAGGCGACCCTCTGCCCCCGGGATGGCACCATCCTCTTCACCTCCATGCGGGATGGGGATCTGGATCTCTACCGGATGAATCCTGACGGTAGCGACGTGGTGCGGCTGACGGACACCCCCGGTTACGACGGCGGGGCGTTCTTTTCCGCCGATTGTTCGAAGATCGTCTGGCGGGCCTCCCGGCCTCAGCCGGGCGAGGAGTTGGAGGCGTACCAGAGCCTGTTGGCCCAGGGGCTGGTGAAGCCCAGCAAGATGGAAATCTGGGTGGCCTACGCCGACGGCTCGGAGGCGCGCCAGCTGACCTACTTTGAGTCCGGTTCCTTCGCGCCCTTCTTCACCCCGGACGGCGGGCGGATCCTCTTCTCCTCCAACTTCGGTTCCGGCTCTCCCCGGGAGTTCGACATCTGGGCCATCAACATCGATGGCACGGAGCTGGAACGCATCACCTACGCCGAAGGTTTCGACGGCTTCCCGATGTTCTCCCCGGACGGCACCCGCCTCGCGTTCGCCTCCAACCGCAACCAGGGCAAGCCCGGGGAGACGGATGTCTACGTCGCCCGCTGGGTGGAAGAACCTACCGGCGAGCACCCGGGACCCTTCCCCTACTCGGCAGCCGCGGATCGTTATCTGGAGGATGTGGCCTGGCTGGCGGAAGATGCCCGAGAGGGGCGCGGTATCGGCACCGAGGGCCTCCAGGCCGCCACCCGCTGGCTGGAGGAGCGCTTCGCGGCGCTGGGCGTCGAGCCCGCGGGGACTCCCCCGACGGGCACCAACGGCGACGGGCCGGGCAGCTATCGCCATACCTTCCCGGTGCCGGTGGAGGTGGTGATCGGAGCGGACACCTGGGTGGCCATCAACGGGGTCGAGTTGGAGCGGGAAGGGGAGGACGCCACCTACGTGCCCGCCGCCTTCTCGGCCTCCGCAGCGGCGCAGGGCGCGGTGGTCGCCGCGGGCTACGGGATCACCGCCGAGGATCTGGAGTGGGACGACTACGCCGGGCTCGATGTCCAGGGGAAGATCGTCGCCGTCCGCCGCTTCACCCCCACGGAGGGCAAATTCGAAGACGAGACCGCCCAGCGGCGCTACAGCGATCTACGTTACAAGGCGTTCAACGCCCGCCAGCATGGGGCCACGGCGCTGCTGGTGGTGGATCTGCCCCCCGGGGAGGAGGGTGCCGAGGCGGAGGAGGCCCCCCTGCCGAAGCTGCGGGTGGATGCCAAGGGGGACGCGGGGATTCCCGTGGTCTTCCTGAAGCGCTCCGTCGGTGGCCCATTGTTCGACCAGGGGGGCGCGGTGGAGGTGGCGGTGGAACTCACCGTGCGCTACGACCCCAACGCCAACGCCAACGTGGTGGGGCGGTTCCCGGCGGGCGCGCCGCCGGAGGAGCGTCTGCCCGGCGCGGTGCTGGTGGGGGCGCACTACGACCACCTGGGCTACGGTGGCCCCAACTCCCTGGCGCCGGATCGCCACGAGCCTCACAACGGCGCCGATGACAACGCCTCCGGCACCGCCGGGCTGCTGGAGGTGGCGCGGTGGTTGGGAGAGCACCGGGAGGAACTGAAGCGGGATGTCTATCTGGTGGCCTTCTCGGCGGAGGAATCCGGGCTCCTGGGCTCCTCCGCTCTGGTCAAGGAACCGCCTCCGGGGCTGGTGATCGACGATCTGGTGGCGATGCTCAACATGGACATGATCGGTCGCCTGCGGGGCAACAAGGTGTCGGTGTTGGGGGCGGAGTCGGCGGAGGAGTGGCACCGGATGGTGGAGCCGCTGTGTGACGGGTTGGGGTTGGAATGCGGCCTCGGAGGGGATGGCTACGGCCCCTCGGACCAGACCCCCTTCTACGCCGCCGGGGTGCCGGTGCTGCACTTCTTCACCGGTGCCCACGAGGATTACCACAAGCCCTCCGATGACACCGTGGGGGTCAACGCCGTGGGCGGCGCGCGCATCGCGCAGCTGGTGGCGGCGACGGCGCTGGCGGTGTCCGCCGTGGAAGACTTGACCTACCAGGAGGTCGTGGCCCCGGCGCCCCAGGGGGATCGGCGTTCCTACGGTGCGTATCTGGGCACCATCCCGGACTACGCCGACGACGGCCAGGGCGGCGTGCTGCTCTCCGGGACGCGCAAGGGAAGCCCGGCGGAAAAGGCTGGGTTCCAGCGCGGCGACCGACTGGTGGAGCTCAAAGGCACCGAGATCGGGGACATCTACGACTTCGTCTTCGTCCTGCGGGGGGCTCGCCCTGGGGAGGAAACCTCGGCGGTGGTTCTGCGGGATGGGGAGCGGGTGGAGCTGCGGGTCACCTTCGGCAGCCGTGCGGAGAAGGGCGAGTAGGGGCGCCGTTGGGCCTGACCGGCCACTTCTGGACCCTCCAGCCGCGGATCCGCCACCGCATCCAGCCGGTGGCGCCGCCGCTGGGGGTGCCGTGGTCCACGGTGCTGACGGATCCAAAGATCGGCCCCGTACGCCTCACCGGGCGGCTTCACCAGCAGGGGGAAGACGGCGCGGCGCCGGGGCTGGTGGTGCTGGTGCACGGCCTCGGCGGGTGTGTCGATAGCGCCTACATCCTCCCCTTCGAACAGGCCGTGGCGGGGGCCGGGTACGATTCTCTGGCCCTCAACCTGCGTGGCTCCGACCGCTCCGGCGAGGACTTCTACCACGCCGGTCTGATCGAGGATCTGGACGCCGCCCTGGCGGCGCCGGCGTTGCGGGACTACGGGGCGATGTACATCGTGGGCTTCTCCCTGGGCGGTCACCTGACCCTGCGCTGGGCCACGGAGCACAGCGCTACCGGATCGACAGGGGCTGTGCGGGCCGTGGCCGCCGTTTGCGCGCCGGTGGAACTGGCCCCCGCCTCGGACGCCTTCAACGAGAACGCCTTCTGGCTGTACCGCAGGTACATCCTGGGCGCCCTGATGGAGATTTACGAGAAGGTGGCCGAGCGTCGCCCCGTTCCTCTGCCCGTCGAGGCGGCCCGGAAATTGCGCACGGTGCGGGAATTCGACGACCACATCATCGCCCCCCGGTACGACTTTGCCAACGCCGACGACTACTACGCCCGCATGAGCGTTGGCCCCCGCCTGCCGCACCTCCAACTCCCCGCCCTCTGGCTCGGGTCGGAGGCGGATCCCATGGTCCACCCGGAAGCCGTCCGCCCCGGTCTGGAGAACGCCTCCGCGGCCCTCACCGTCCGCTGGACCCCCCGCGGCGGCCACGTCGGTTTCCCGGCGGATCTGGACGTCGGCCTGGGGGCGGAGCGGGGGATGGCGGGACAGGTGCTAGGGTGGTTGTTGCGGCAATGAACCGATCGTAATTCAAGGCCAAGGAGGCCCATGATGGCGAGAGTCGTCCACTTCGAAATTCATGCCGGGGACCCGCAGCGGGCCATCGAGTTCTACACTCGGGTGTTTGCCTGGCATTTCGAGAAGTTTCCCGGACCCATGGACTACTGGACGGTGATCACCGGTCCCGATGGTGAACCGGGAATCAACGGCGGGCTGATGCCCCGGCGGGGGGAGGTCGATGGGGAGGCCGTGATCGCCTACGTCTGCACCATCGACGTCCAGGATGCGGACGCCTACGCCGAGCGGGTCACGGTGGCCGGAGGCCAGATCGTGGTACCGAAGATGCCCATCCCGGGGGTCGGCTGGCTGCTGTACTGCAAGGACACCGAGGGGAATATCTTTGGCATCATGCAGGCGGACCCCAAGGCCGGGTAAGGTCCGGCCACTGCCTCACAACAACCGCAGCTGCCGCGGTGCCTCCGGGCGCCGGGGCGGGGTGGGGGCCGGGGCTTCCTCGATCAGCCGCGCGGGGATATCCCGCAGGAAGGGCGAAGGTTGCCGTTCGAGGCTCTTGCCATGGCGGCGGCGGAGCCGTGCCCAGCTGAGGTAGAGGTGGGTCTCGGCGCGGGTCAGACCGACGAAGAAGAGGCGCCGTTCTTCGTCCCGCTCGGCGTCGGTCAGGGTCTCGCCGTGGCGCAGGGGCAGCAGGCCATCCTCGCAACCCACCAGGAAGACCACGGGGAATTCCAGACCCTTGGCGGCGTGCAGGGTCAGCAGGGAGACGCGCTGAGCCCGGGGGTCCCAACTGTCGATTTCGGCGTCGAGGGCCATGGCGTCGAGGAAGCGTTCCCGATCGTCGCCGCAGTGGGCCGCCAGGGGGCGCAGCAATTCCACGGCGCTGGGGAGATCAAATTCCTCGGCGATCCCCACCAGCAGGCTCTCGACGCTCGCCGGGGACTGCGCCTCTCCCACCTTGAGGAGGCGTAGGGCCTCGACCAGGCGGCGTACGTCGGAGCGCTCGGCGAGGCGTCGGTGGGAGCGTTTCTGGTGCGGGATCCCGGCCCGGGCCAGGGCTTCCTGGAGGGCGTCGGCCTGGGCGTCGGAGCGGTAGAGCACCGCGAAGTCGTCGAAGGAGAGTTCCCCCGCCGCCTCGCCCTGGCCCTCCACCCGACCGGAGTCCAAAGAGAAGTGGGAGGTGCCCCCCAGCAGCCGCTCGATGGTGTGGGCGACGAATTCCGCCTCGGCAGCCTCGCTGGCGGCGGGGTAGAGGGTGACCTTGGCGGCCCCCTCCCGGGCCATGGGCTGGAGGTGGCGGTTCGGCACCAGGCTGGCCGGACGAATGGCGTGGACGGCGGCTTCGACGATGGCGGGGCTGGAGCGATAGTTGCGGCGCAATTCCACCGTCTTGGCCCCGGGGAAATCCTCCTGGAAGCGCAGGAAGAAGCCCACCTCGGCGCCCCGGAAGCGGTAGATGGACTGGTCGGGATCGCCGATGGCGCAAAGGTTGCCGTCCGCCGGGGTGAGCAAACGCAGCAGGCGGTACTGCACCGGATCCACATCCTGGTACTCATCCACGGAAAGGTGGCGGAAGCGGTTTCGGTACTGGTCGCGGATCCGGGTGTCTTCTTCCAGCAAGCGCACCGGCAGGAGAAGGAGATCGTCAAGGTCGATGCAGCCCTTCTCGCGCAGGGCCTGCTCGTAGCGGACGGCGTCGGTGTCGTTCAAGTTTCCCCTCGGTCCCCCCCTTGAGAAAGGGGAGAGGCCGGAATCCGGATCTGGGCTTGCCGGGGCGGGTGGGGGCGCCCCTCCTTTCTCAAAGGAGGGGTTGGGGGTGGACTTCCCATCCCCCCTCACTCCCCGGAGCGCCCTGATCCGCGCCAGCCGTCGCCGGGCGGCGCTCGCGCTCTCCTGAAAGGTCTTCGCCACCAGTTCCACGCACGCCTCTCCCTCGGCGATCTGGAAAGCCTCCGGCAACCCCAGCGCCGCCCGCTGTTCCTGGACGATCTTGAGCCCCAGGCCATGAAACGTCGTCACCGTCAGGCTTCCGGCCCGCTCAGCACCCAGGAGCCCGGCCAGCCGCTGCCGCAATTCCCCGGCGGCCCGGCGAGTGAAGGTGACGGCCAGGCATTCTTCCGGTCTCGCCCGGCCCGTCTCGATCAGTCGGGCCAGGCGGTGGGTGAGGGTGCGGGTCTTGCCGGTGCCGGGTCCGGCGATCAGCAGCAGGGGGCCTTCCAGGGTCGCGGCGGCGGCTTCCTGTTCCGGGTCAAGGGGCGAGGCCGGGCCCGTCTCGGGTCGTGCTTCCGGAGAGGGTGACGGGGCTGGCAGGGGAGCCCCCTTCCGGTTGGGCGTGGGGGAGGGTTCCGGCATCGTGGGCATGGCGGGCATGGCGAAGAGGGGGGCGATGGTGGTGCGCCGCTCCAACTCGCCCGGAGCGAAGAGGCGGATGACACCATACTCGCCGTCGTATCCCGCCTCCCGGTGCACCTCCCCGGCGCGCAGGCGGCCCACGGCTTCGGCCAGCAATGGCTCGGCACCCCGGCGCAAGTCTTCCAGGGGGAGGCGTTCCAGGATGTCGATCTCCGGCCCCAGGCGGGCGCTGAGTTGCGCCACCGCTCCCTGCACGGTCTTCGACTTGGGTCCCACCCCTCGGATCTCGGAGACCATTTCCGGCAGTGGCACCAGGGAGCGGAAGTCCCCGGCGGCCCTGGCCACCTGGCTGCGGTCCTCGCCCGGTCGCTCTGCCCCTTCGGGCCGATCCGCCAGGGTTTCGATGCGGTGCATCACCCCCACCGTCAAGGCCTTGCCGCACTCCGGGCAACGCCC
>Ga0055474_10000174_pt1 | contig 14240 bp, 16 predicted proteins | sample Muzzi_PWA_D1_FD_57680 | JGI IMG/M metagenome (GOLD analysis project Ga0055474, IMG submission 57680) | Wetland microbial communities from San Francisco Bay, California, USA, that impact long-term carbon sequestration - Muzzi_PWA_D1 | ecosystem: Environmental > Aquatic > Marine > Wetlands ... | reverse complement strand
CCCCCCGGGGGGAAGCGTTCCAGGCCCAGATCGCTCCGTTCGACCTCAGCGGCCCCTTTCACATCAACTAAGAAGAGGTGCCGACATGATGTTCTGGCCGATAGTCTTGTGGACGCTGGGCGGGTTGCTGCTCCTCCTGGTCGGGGTGGTGGCCTATGACCTGACCCAGAAGCGCCATGCCATCCTGCGCAACTTTCCCGTCATCGGCCACTTCCGCTACCTGCTGGAGATGGTGGGGCCGGAACTGCGCCAGTACATCGTCACCAACAACAACGAGGAACGCCCCTTCAGCCGCGACCAGCGGAGTTGGGTCTACACTTCGGCGAAGCGCTTGAACAATTACTTCGGGTTCGGCTCCGACAATGAGATGGAGGCGGTTTCCAGTTACACGATTTTGAAGCAGGCCACCTTCCCCCATCCGGAGGTCTTGAAGGGGCAGCCGGGCTATGACGAACATCATCCGCTACCCTGCGCCAAGGTCCTGGGAGGCGTTCGCGGTCGGGCCAAAGCCTTCCGCCCCCGTTCGGTGGTCAACACCTCCGCCATGAGCTTCGGCTCGTTGAGTGCCCCGGCGGTGGAAGCCATAAACCGTGGCGCGGCTTTGGCGGGGTGTCTGCAAAACACCGGGGAAGGGGGAGTGGCCCCCCACCACGGTCACGGCGGCGAACTGATCTGGCAGATCGGTACCGGTTATTTCGGCTGCCGGGACGAGGGGGGGCAATTCTCCTTGGACCGGTTCAAGGAAACCGTGCAGCGCTTCCCCATCAAGGCCGTGGAGATCAAGATCAGCCAGGGGGCGAAACCCGGCCATGGGGGGATTCTGCCGGGGGCGAAGGTGACGCCGGAGATCGCTGCCATTCGGGGCGTGAAGGTGGGGCAGGACTGCCTCAGCCCGGCCTACCACACGGCGTTCTCCAGTGCCGATGGTCTGCTGGATTTCGTCGAATTGTTGGCGGCGGAAACCGGGCTGCCAGTGGGGATAAAATCCGCCGTGGGGCAAGAGGACTTTTGGATCGACCTGGCCAATTTGATGGCCCGGGGGGATCGCGGCATCGACTTCTTGACCATCGATGGCGGCGAGGGGGGCACCGGTGCCGCGCCGCTGGCCTTCACGGATCATGTGGCGCTGCCCTTCAAACTCGGCATGAGCCGGGTGTACCGCATCTTCGCGGAGCGCGATCGACTAGACCAGAAGCTGGTGTGGGTCGGTTCCGGCAAGTTGGGGTTCCCGGAGCGGGCCATGTTCGCCTTCGGTCTGGGCTGCGACCTGCTGGCGGTGGGGCGGGAGGCCATGCTGGCGGTGGGCTGCATCCAGGCCCAGCGCTGCCACACCGGCCATTGCCCCACCGGGGTGGCCACCCAGAACCGCTGGCTGATGCGCGGCCTCGACCCCACCGACAAGGCGGCGCGGCTAGCCAACTACATCTGCAACTTGCGGGGCGAACTCCTCGCCCTGGCCCATGCTGCGGGCCACCCCCATCCCGCCTTCCTGCGGGGAGACCAGTTGGAGACCCTGGAGGAAGGCTTCCACAGCCATACGCTGATCGAAACCTTCGGCTACCAGCAGGATTGGGGGCTGGCAGCGGCGGCGGATCTGGCGGCGGTGCGGGAGTTGATGGCTGCTGCTTGATCGACGGGTGCCCTTCTACCAGTTCAGCCCCCCTCGCATCTCTTCCAGGGACTCCCGACGGGGCTGGGAGGCCGGAAACCAGGCCCGGTGACCACAGGGGGCCGCCCCTACCAACAAGGCCGTGTAGGAGCAGGCCCCCCCGTGCCTGCCCTCTGCCCAAATCCCGGGTGACCGTGGCGTAGCCGACCCGGCCCCTTTCACCCTCGTGACGGGGGGTGCACGGCGCTTGTACCCTCCTCTTCGGTCAGCCAGCGCAGCGTGGTGAGGAGGTGGGAGAGGGAGCGGCAACGCGCCTCCAACGCAGGTAAGTTCAGAGCACTGACGAAGCTGCTTTGGTGCCGCGTTTCCTTGTACAGGCGGCCTCCCATGTGGTGGCGGAGCCTCTCCTTGGCGCCCCGGACCTCCGTCCAATCGCGCTCTTCATCCCAGCCCTCGAGGTGCCAAGGAAGATCCTGGAATCTCTTCGCGAGATCTGGCACGGCGTACAGAAAGAGAGTTTCGAATTCCCGGTGCATCAGGGCGACGCCGATGCGCTTTTGGAACTGGTGACCGATGGATTCGACCCGTTGGGCGAGGGTACCGACCACCCCCGGTGGGCAATCGTCGTCGCAGTCCACGACCAGGAGAACGGAGTCCCCGTCCGGTCGTCTGCAAGCATAAGTGACGAATTTTTCCAGCACGCCGTCCCGCAGGAGTTTCGGCAGGTCACCACAGCGAATGGGCTTTGGAGCCGGGGAACATTGCGGTTTGCCGATCTCGCTGAAGAGTCGCCGTACCAGGAGGGGAACCGCTTCCCGATCCCCATCCCCTTCCACCAGCAGCACCGGGCGGGAACCGGGGGGAAGACCGGCTGGCTTCACGGGTGCAGGCCCTCGACCGTCATCAACTCACCGAGGGAGAAGAGTCGATCCTTCACCGCCTCGCGCTGATGCGCGCTGATGGGGCCGATCTGGGTCACGCCATCCACCAACTCCACCGCCATGACGTTCTCTGGATCAAAGTGATCCATCAATTCCGGGCTGTGGGTGGTGACCAGCACCTGGTTTTCGGTGCTGCATTCTTTGATGGCCTCCGCCAGCACCGGCAGAATTCCCGTGTGCACGGTCTGCTCCGGCCCCTCCATGGCGATCACGTCGGGCCGCGACGGCTGGTAGAGGGCGGTCAAGAGGCCCAGAACCCGCAGTGTTCCATCGGAGATCTGGGAAACGTTGAAGTCGTGGACTCGACCATCGGCCTCTTTCACCCGGAACACCGGAACCATGAGCCCGCCGCGGCTTTGGATACGGATGGTGTCCAGTGCTGGGAGTACCCTCCGCAGCGCTGTCAAGATTTCACCGCGTGCGCGCTGGTGTCCTTGGCGCTTCGACTGAGTGAGGGCCTTAAAAATGGACGTCAGATTCTCGCCGTCGTGAGTCAGGTGATCCCCGTGGGAAGCCTTCTGAGGGGAACGCAGGATGTTGGGGAAGATCGAGTAGGCTTCGAAACTGGCGAGAGCACTCACCAGAGGCCGCAAGCCGCGAGCTTCAAACTGCCGCAAGAAGAGGTCCTCGGGTTGCTCTGCCTGGAATGATTCTTCCTCTTTCCTTCTTTTAATTAGAGTTGAGTAGCTCTTGAGATTCACTTTGCCTTCCGGGTCCCTTATGTAGGAAAACGACGATGAAGGGCGGCGTTTTGGATCCCATTTCCAGGATCCCTCTTCTCGTTTAATCTGATGACTGCCTCGATACGAACTAAGAGTGAAGCTAAGGCTTCCTCTGCCGAGGTGGTTTCTCACGCGAACATCGAGGCTCACATGATAGGGCCGACTGGGGGACCACTGCCGAATGCTGTCGATTCCATGACGATCCGAGATCGCCCGATCCAGGCCAAAGACGGCGGCGTCCCGGACCAGGCGGAGGGCATCGATCAGGTTGCTCTTCCCGCTGCCATTGGGTCCCACAAAGAGCGTCAAATTGGAGAGGTCGAGATCCGCTTCCGCAATGCTTTTGTAGTGCTGAATCTTCAGGTGCGTGATCATGGGCAGTGGTGTCCGGCTTCTGAGGCTCCATGCCTGGGGCGTCTGTGGGTTGCCCAGGGATTCCTCCCCGTGCGGCCTCTCGTACGTCGATTCTGGAGCGTAAGTATACCCCTCGCCCCAACTCCCCCCGTCGCCACAGCATCGTCCGACGGATCGGCCCCGAAAGAGCCGACGATGCCGACGATGCGGCAATGGCGGGAGCCTCCACGGCGCCGGTCTTCCACGAGGCGGTAGAACCGCTGGGCGCGCTGTATCGGGAAGGGCACCTCAGGCTCGCGCCGCGGCCCCGACCCTTGCGAGAGTCGCTTGCGAGATTGACCTTGCGAGAGTCCCTGGTAGTGTCCTAGTTTGAGGGAACCCCTGGAAATGCCTTCCCGGTGGCGGAAGGTTACGGTAGCTTGAGGGTGAAGCCGGGCCGCTACGCGGCCCACCACCTACAAGCGGCCCCGACGCGTGCGGTCAACACCCGCCGGAGCCTGACGACCGCAGGAGGATTAGCTCCCATGGACGCTACCGTACAGTCTACCGAATTTGTCTACAGCCCCAACCGCTGGGAAGAGTCGATCATCGCCGAACGATTCTTGTACCCCTTGTGCCGACCCGATGAAGCGCAGATGCTTCGCGCCTTCGGGCGCTTTCTATTCTACCGATGCTTGGAGTACTCCGGAATCGTTGACCGGGGTGAATCTCGCGTTGTCTCTGATCTACGCGGCGCGGCCCGGGATCTCCGCCTTCTGGAGCGATTCGTTGACGCGGTGGGCAACTCCTTCGACATGACTGAGGTCAGACTGGAGGATCGGCCCTTCGCGTTGAAGGCTGCGGAGATCTCCCCCAAGCTGACGGCGTTGGCGGACGACATAGAAGACGCGCTACCGCCCCCGCTCGTGAGGCACCCCGATGAACCCATGACCCCAGCCCGGCGGAAAGTCCTAGAAAAATTGCGCGTCGAATGGTCCCATGCCTCGCAGGAGGCCACCGACAAGCTCGCACAGGCTACCGAGCAACTTCAAGAGATTGACGGGCTCCTGGGGGCTCCAGGGGGCAAATGAAGCTACGCGTGGCCAGCTACCACGCCAAGGCTACGGCCAACCAGGCGGCCCGGTGGAAGCACTGGGCTCGCCTGGCGGGCTTTCACACCGTCGGCCCGTGGCTGGAGATGCTGGCCAACAGGGAGGTCAAGGCCAAGGAAGTCGAGGGTGGCTATCGGGCACCCTCAGAGCCAAACACTGATGCTAGGATGAAGATATGCCAGACCAGTCAAGCAAGCGACCCAAGCGACCACGCGACACCAACAAGCTAGCCCATGCCGTGTTCTTGGAGGCCATCGGCGAAGCTCCCGAGGTGAAGCCAGAGAAGGAAGAGGACAGCGGCAAGAACCCCGCTGCCGTCGCTCTGGGACGCCTTGGGGGGCTCAAGGGCGGGAAGGCTAGGGCGGAGAAGCTGACGCCGGAGCAACGCTCAGAAATTGCCCGTATCGCGGCCGCAGCGCGATGGAAGAAGTCGGAAGACTAGCTCGCGAGTTCTTCTGCGTCGTCTTCGTCGGCATGACGTCGAAGCTCCACATCGAAGGTTAAATCCAATGGCAGCTGAATCGGCTCTTGGTCAGGGCAAACGCGATTCCATCGATCAGCATCGCGCGTCAGTTGGAGCGCGTCGCCGACCATTTGTTCCCTTCGTGTAGAAAGACTGATGAGCATCTTGTTTCTTGGTGGCCCATCATCCACATTGATCCAAATACTGGCTTGCCCTTTTTCTCCTGGAATGCGGTGGTTCACCCTGTAGGGCTCACCCGTGTCTGGATCGGTCTTATGGTGCTGGCGTGCAGCGCGGGACAATTGTCTTGCGACCACCTCTTCTATTGTTTTTGGTTTCGGCGGCTCGTACCCATTCGCCAAGGCAAATCTTGCCACCTCATGCATGTCGATCTCTTTTTTCCCGGTCTTGTTTCTGTAAAGTTCAATCCACTTAATGCCATCTTTACTCTTAGACAACGAGCTTCCCTCCTAATGAGGTGTTTTATGATTCTATGGGGAACACGTCTCCCCAGCCATCGATAAAGGAGCCTGGCGTAACGTATGTACGGATCTTCGCTAGGTGTTTGCGCAGAAGGTTGTAGCGACCTGTTCGCCGCTGGATTTGGCCGACAATCAAGCCTGGATGAATATCTAGCATCCGTGAGAATGCTCGCACGTCGCGGTCGGAAAATAGCGGGTTCTTTCGGTCAATGAACATCTGAAGCTTGTCTTGAGGAACGCAAAAGCTTGCTGCCGCTGCATTAGCAATCCTCTCTTCTTCAGGAACTGACGATCCAGTTCCGGCGCTTTCTCCCTCAAGCTCGGCGTCTAAGGCGACGGTTTCCTGCCCGTGCTTCCTGATCACATGCTCCAACTCATGCCTAAGCACGAACCAAAAGTTATCCATGCGGTCGTGGCGAAGCGTCATGCCGACCACCGGGGACGACTCATCAAGCCAAAAGCACACCCCATCAATCTTCGCTGACTGAAGAGTCTCGACGATTACGAACCGGACACCACAGTCAGAAAGTATGCGTGGCACATGCCGCGCCTCCTCGGGAGCCGCCAGCAGTGCGTCCAATTTCTTGACGCCCGCTCGAATCCCGACCTCGGAGTACCGACCAGTCACCAGTACCTCCGAGGCGATCTGTTTCACCCTATACAACCAGGCCAACTGCGAAGGCGTCGCCTCCGTGTTGACTCGGGTCTTCTTAGCAGCGTGTGGAAGGACTTCGATATTTTCAAGGGATTCTGCGTTGAAGAATCTCACCAATTCCGACTCAATACGCGCGTCGCTAACACCGCTAGCGTGTAACCAGCCGCGTTCAATCATCTCGGAAACCGGCAGCCCTGCGAACAGATGCGCGCGGGTATTCCTCGCTGGATCAGGCCTCGCCTTAAAGCGTGCCGCAGCCAACTCCAAGTTTTTTTGCCGCCCGAGAAACTCCTCAGGCGGGACCCCGAAGACCTCACCGAGAACAATCGAAATTTCAGCGGTGATGGGGCGTTTGTCGTGAACCATCTTGTTCACAAGGGTTCTGTCGATTCCCATCACGGTTGCCAGAACTACTTGACTCCATCCCCTTTCTTCAAGGAGCGCAACAATCAGTTGGCCAGGGGTTTTGCAGTCTGCATAGTCCATTTGCATAGCGCCATCATAATCCCATGTTGATCACTTTGTCAACCTAGCCAAAAATGCTTGACTAGCTCAAGCACAAGGGATATATTTTGACCATGGCAAACGTACTACCCACCCCGAAGCGCGTCGCAATCGTTAACGCCCTGATCGAGGGCTGCTCCATCCGGGCCACCGCCCGTATGGTCGGCGTCTCCAAGGACACCGTGATGAAACTCCAGCGGGAGCTTGGGGAAGCCTGCATCCGGTTCATGGACGAAGCGATGCGGGATCTACCCTGCAAGCGGTTGCAAGTGGACGAGGTGTGGTCTTTCTGTTATTCAAAGCAAAAGAATGTTCCGAAAGAAAAGCGCGGTCAGTTTGGCTACGGCGACGTGTGGACCTTCACCGGGATCTGTGCCGACACGAAGCTGATTCCCTCTTTCCTGGTCGGCTCCCGCGATGCCGGATGCGCTACGGAGTTCATGCAGGATCTGGCGGGACGCCTGTCCAACCGGGTGCAGCTGACCACCGATGGGCTGAAGGCGTACTTCTCCGCCGTCGAGGATTCGTTCCATGGCGCCGTGGACTACGCCCAACTGATCAAGCTGTATGGCCCGTCTCCGGAAGGCGATCACCGCTACAGCCCGGCGCAGTGCACCGGCTGCAAGGGCGAAGTGGTCAACGGTGATCCGGATCCGGCGCATGTCTCCACCAGCTACGTGGAGCGCTCGAACCTCACCATCCGGATGGGAAACCGCCGCTTCACCCGCTTGACCAACGCTTTCTCGAAGAAGGTGGAGAATCACGAAGCGGCGCTGGGGCTGTTCTTCTGCCACTACAACATGTGTCGGCCTCATCTGTCCCTGCGGACTGAGACCAACAACCGCGTTACCCCGGCGATGGCCGCGAAGGTGGTTGACCGGCAGTGGAAAACGGAGGACCTGGTAGCGTTGCTCGACAGCCACGGTTGAAACTAGGACACTACCGAGTCCCTTGCGAGATTGACCTTGTCCCTTTGATCTGACATTATCAATTAGCCACTATGGGTTTTGTTTGTGCTCTCTTGAGGAGGTTTGAAAGTTGTCTTCTCTACACCCAAAACTAGTCGGCGGAAACCCGTCGGTGGTGATCGAGAGCGGAACGATTCTGTCTTGTGGCGACTAGGACCGCGGAATCCCTTCCCGAAGCTCCATTCGGGGCCGCGTAGGGGCACCCTTCACGGTTCGGATGGATCCGGTCGATGGACGCAGTAACGGTCCAGGCTTGGGTCTATGGGGCGGTTAAGGTACCGCAGCAAGGGGAAAAAGCGGGCCTCTTTTTACTGATTCTTTGATATTGTATAGGAGAAGTACTATGATTGAAAGAAACTTGTCTAATTGGTGGACCCCTCGGCGTGGCATGGTCCTGTTCGGCCTTCTGGTAGCTTTCTTGCTGGTGGCCGGTCCCGGGGTCTTGGCGGCCCAGGTCTCGTCGACGGAGGCGACTCCAGAGGCAGAGCTCGATCCCGATCAGGAACTCAGAGACCTCGTCGATGAGGTCGAGCCGGTTCGGCTGAGCAGCACGACGAATGAAGAAGCCGCGCTGGTCAGGGCTGCGCCGTTGGCAGTCACCGGCGGGCCGCCGTATCCCACGGGCGGTACCGGGGCTCCCACCCGGCTCATCCGCGTCGCGCCCTCCGCCTACTGGGATGGCATCTCCACGCTGGCCGGTCAAAACCGCCTGAGCGCGCGGGAGATCAGCAACATCGTGCTCAGCCAGTCGGGCTCCGTGCTCTCCGCCAAGAAGGCGAGCGACATGGTCTGGCAATGGGGCCAGTTTGTGGATCACGACGTCGATCTGTCGGAATCGCACAGTCCCACGGAAGTGGCCAACATTCCCGTGCCCCTCGGCGATCCCTTCTTCGATCCGACGGCTATCGGTGGCCAGGTGATTCCGTTCGTCCGCTCCATCTACGATCCGACCACCGGGACCGGTCTGGGCAATCCGCGCCAGCAACTCAACGAGATCTCGGGCTTGATCGACGGCACCAACATCTACGGCCAGGATCCGGCCCGCACCCTGGAACTCCGGACCCTCGATGGGACCGGCCATCTCAAGAATCCGGGTGGCTTCCTGCCTTACAACGTCAACGGTTTCCCCAACGCCCAGCCTCCCGGCTCGAATCCGGCGGACTTCTTCCTGGCCGGCGATATCCGGGCGAACGAGCAACTGGCGCTGACGGCCATGCACACCCTGTGGGTGCGGGAGCACAACAGGACCGCCGATTACGTCAAGATCCGCAACAAGGGGCTGACCGGCGATGAGATCTTCGAGACGGCGCGCAAGATTGTGGTCGCCGAGTTGCAGGTCATCACCTACAAGGAGTTCCTGCCCATGATCTTGGGCTCGGGCGCCCTGACTCCGTACACGGGATTCGATCCCACTGCCAACCCGGGCATCGCCAACGTCTTCTCGACGGCGTTCTACCGTCTGGGCCATACGATGCTCTCGCCCAATATCCTGCGCCTGGACCCCAGCGGCAACCCGATTCCCCAGGGGCCCCTGGCCCTGCGGGACGCGTTCTTCACCCCGAATACCCTGATCACCGGGGGCGGCCTGGAGCCGATCCTGAAGGGACTTTCGAGCCAGGTGATGCAGCGCATCGACAGCCTGGTGGTCGATGACGTGCGCAACTTCCTGTTCGGCGATCCCCTGGCCGGTGGCCTGGACCTCGGCTCTCTCAACATCCAGCGCGGGCGCGACCACGGCCTGCCGGACTACAACACCTTCCGTATCGCCTATGGGCTCACCCCGGCGGCGAGCTTCGCTGACATCAGTTCGGACCCGGTGGTCCAGAACCGTTTGGCGACGGCCTACACCAACGTCAACGACATCGATGTCTGGGTGGGCGCGCTGGCGGAAGACCCCCTCGGCCCGGGTATTTTGGTGGGCGAGTTGCTCTACGCGGGGCTGGTGGATCAGTTCGAGCGGCAGCGGGATGGGGATCCCACCTGGTGGGAGATCAACCTGTCGCCCTCCGCGAAGAATCTGGCCAAGAACCAGACGCTCGCCAAGGTGATTCTCCGCAACACGACGCTGCTGCCGAGTCAGTTGCAGCACAACGTCTTCGAGGTTCCCTGACCGACCCGTCGGAACAGCGATCGATAGCGTCGACCCGGCCCCGGCACTGCCGGAGCCGGGTCGGCTCTTTGTGGGCAGAATTCTTTAGCAGAACTCGAGGAGTACGGATATGCAGGACAGGAATCGTTGGCAGTGGAAGCCGGTCTTGGGAAGCCTGGCGGTGCTGGTTTTGACCTTGGGGCTGGGCACGGTGCTCACCGCCCAGGATCCCCAGCCGGAGAAACGGGAGGGGACCTATTACGACAACTTTGGTCGTGGTCAAGGCCACGGCCACGGTCACGGTCACGGTCATGGCCACGGTCACGGTCATGGCCACGGTCACGGTGCACCGCCTCCGCCGCGGAAGCCCGTGGATGTCGATGCGGCGCCCCGGATCGCGTGGACGAACGCAGAAGGGGGCTCCTGGAGCGATGCGAGCAACTGGAGCGGCGGCGCCGTGCCCGGTGAGAACGATCACGCGATCATCGATCTCCCGGGAAGCTACCGGGTCGTCGTCGATGGGGACACCCGCCTCGCCGCCATCACTCTGGGAGCCGAGAGCGGCACGCAGACGGTGGTCATCCCCCGGGATGCTCTCGCCGTCGGGGGCCTGGCGACGATCGGTTCCCACGGGGTCGTCGAACTCGCCGGTGGCAGGTTTACCGGCGACGCGGACCTCATCGTGCACGGGGCGTTGGAATGGAGCGGCGGAGCGATGAGCGGTCGAGGCAAGGCCCGCATCGCGACCGACGGTCGCCTCACCCTTCTGGGCGACGAGCGCAAGGTGCTTTCCCTGCGCGACATCGAGAACGCGGGGACGATGGCGTGGAGCGGTGCCGGCAATCTGGTGGTCACCTTCGCGGCCCAGATTGTGAACCAGGAGGGCGCCAGTTTCGAGATCTCGACCGGTGCGCTCCTCGACGTCTACGGTTCCCCGGATTCCGCGGTCCACAACGCCGGGACGCTGCGGGTGCTCTCGGGGCTCACCCCGACCTTTGAGACGCCCCTGGTCAACACCGGTACGCTGGATCTCGAGGCCGGTGGTCTCCATCTGCTGGAAAGCTACAGCGGCGAGGGCGAGGTTCTGGGCCGGGAGAAGCTCGAGTTGGGTGCGCCCAAGGCCGAGGAGGTTGCGGAGGACTGAGGGACTGAGGACTGAGAAAGGCGGCACCGGATCTCTCCGAGAGCGGTGCCACCCACTTTTTCGCCAGTGGCAGGGTGCGTTGGGGCGAGTCAGGCCAGAGGGTCGATGATCTCGATGCCGCAACCCTCAAAGTCCCGGACGTTGCGGGTGACCAGGGGGAGTTCGTGAAACTGGGCGGTGGCGGCGATCCACATATCTGCCTGGGTCCGCACCTGGCCCCCGGCTTGGAGCCGACCCCGCAGTTCGCCTGCCCGGTGGGCGATGGCCTCGGTGACATCGAGCACCGCGCAGCGGGAGGCCAGGAAGCGTTCGAGCCAGGTGCGGATGCGGGGCCGAGGTTGCCAACTCAGGCCGAAGAAGAGTTCATCGATCGTGACCACGGAGATTGCCAATTCGGTCTGCGTCTCCACCCACTGGAGAAGGCGGGGGTGGGGCTCCCGGCGGGCCAACTCACTGAGGATATTCGTATCCCAGAGCTTCATGGATCGTCAGCCCTAAAATCCGCGAAGGGATTGGGCCGATCCTGGCGGGCAATCTCGGGGAAGGTGTAATCCTCCTCGGTGCACAGCGTTCGCAATTCCTGGAAAGCTTCCGAGAGCGGTCGTCGCCGCGCCTGTTCCTGGCACCAGGTTTCAAACAGCGCCAGGGTCTCGCCGCCGATCACCGCCGCCACCGGTCGATTCCGATTGTGGATGTACTGGGGTTCCTCAACCGCAGCGCGAAGCACCTGCGAGAGGTGTTGTTTGGCTTGGGCAATTTTCCAGGTCATGGGAGGCTCCTTTTGGAGTAGGTTTCCATCAATATGACCATGTTAGGTGGTGAACATGTCCAGGTCAAGGTGGATTACTTCCAACCTACAGATCCCCGACACGTATCGTGAAGGGCATGGGAACCCGAGGTCTGGTCCTGCGTAAGATGAGAGTCATGCAACATCTTTCTCTTTCCCTGTGGCTACTTCTACTCCTGTTTCCATCCGGGGTCACTGCCGAGGATGCTCCTTTGCTCCTGGAGCGCCTGGAGCGCCTGGAGCGCCTGGAGCTCCTGGAGCGCCTGGAGCAAGCCCTCGGCGCTGACGCCGACACCCTTCACCGTCTGGAGTCCCTGCGCGCCGTGGCCGACTGCACCGGCCCGCGGGGGGCGTTCACCACGGAGGTGGTCTCCGCGCGACCCCTACGGGTGGACTTCTGGCAGCGCGCGCCCCGGGGGGAGGCGCACTATCGCCTGGATCGGCTCGGTCCGAAGCTGTGGCAGGAGCAGGGGCAGCGGTGGCTGGGAGGGCCGGAGGCACCCGCTGGCATGGCGGCGTTCATCCGAGGGCATGAATTCCATCTGACGTTGTTCGAGCTGACGAGCCGCTTTCGGAACTTTGAGGCGGGCGGGATGGAGTCGGTGAACGGTATCGATTGCCGCCGCATCCGCATGGAAAGACTCACCGGATTGGCCGCCTCCGTCTGCCTGGCGGCGGACACCCACCGCCCGCTGGAGCTGCGCTTCGTGCCTGGGCCGGGGGAGGAACCGATCCGCATCGTCTACCGGGATTGGAAAGAGATTGAAGGTCTGTGGTTCTTCCAAGGCTTCACCCTGACGCAAGGGGAAGACGTCTTCACCTACCGCTACACAGCCTTGGAGCCGACCCTGACTCCCGCCGATGCCGACCCCGCAGCGGCCCAGGATTGGACGGTGGGGGAGTGGCGCGGCGTGCGGCGGGACGGCGGCGAGCGCACACCGGAGGCGGAAGCGGCGATGACCCTGCGGGTGGAGCCCCTCTTTGCCGACCCGGTCGAAGGGAATGGCCAGGTGCGCCGCCTGGAGATCGGTTCCTACCGAGGCTTCGCCTCCCAACTCTATGAGCCCGCCTTGCATCGCTGGGTGCGCCAGTACGCCAACGACGTCCACCGCCGGTTTGTCCGCCTGGAGGGAGAGGTCTACGGTCCTCGCAGTGTCTGGCAGAGACCTCCCCAGGAAGGGCAGGAAGGCGACCGGCGCTCGGTTCTGGAATCGGAGGGCTTCCCTGATGGTCGCTGGTTGCGGACCATGTACCGTTCGGAAGATGGTGGGGAGCGCTGGCGGGTCCTGTGGCAGGATGAACTGTGGCGGGTGCCTTGAGGAAGGGATGTAAGTATCCAGGACGATTTCATCCCATCGGCTCGTTCGTACCGAGCTTCTTCAAGAGAGCACCGATGTAACCCACCACATCTGCCTGGAGCCGCTCCTCCGGCATGCCGACCAAGAACTGAGCCACGCGCCGGGGGCCAACATGGTTGCGGCTCAAGAAATCGCGGCGGAGGATAGCGATCGCCTTGGAGGCGGCATCGTCCTCGAGGAGCGGTCGCAAGCACTCCAGGACGTCCTCGACACCCGCGCCGTAGTTCCGAATCACATAGAACAAATCGTACGCGTCTTTGTTTTCGCCTCGAAGATCAAAGGCCAGGGCCTTGAGGACCAGGTAGGCACCCGGGCCGCATACCCAGATGTCGCGGGTGGCGTCCTCCCCCAGGATCGTCTGCCCCGAGAGTGTGACGCGTCGGCGATCCTCGAATGCCAGGTGCAGTCCCGGTGCAATGATGGCGGCGAAATCCGGCTCGATGTCTCGCAGGGCGCCCCCGCGATCTTCCGGTTGGGTCGGCTGAATCAGGAAGTCGATCGTCACCTTTTCGACCGATTCGATCTTCCATCGCTGGCGAGTCGGGTTGCCTTCCTCATTCTGGTCCAGTTCGAATCCGGCGCGGCGGAGCCTTTCCGTCAATGTACGGTATCGACCCTGGTCCAGTAACGCGACGGTGAGGCCCACGTCCAGATCCATGGTGCCAACATGGACATCCACGCCCTCGGCGAGGTCTTCCTGATCGACGAGGAGGGAGGGGACCAGGCCACCGACGACCACCAGATCGTCCGCCAGGTCACCCACTTTGGTAGCCACGTAAAGGCAGGTCGCTCGTACCAGGTCGATCAACTCGCGGCGGTAACCCGCCGCCGTTGTAGGTTTGTCAACCATCGTTCCTCCAGCGCAGTACCACGGCGCGTAGATTCTCTGCCGCCTCCTTGGCCCTCTCCGGGTGGCCGGCCAGGTCCAGATAGGCTTGCACCGGATGGACACAGCGGATGCCGTCCTCTTCTTCAACGCCGTGAAAAACGCCCTCGTCGTTCGGGACCACGAGCCACACATTGGCTCCTGCCGCCTCTTCGCGGAAGTCGAGTTGCGCCAGGAGTGCCGGCGG
>Ga0055474_10000172_pt1 | contig 14297 bp, 12 predicted proteins | sample Muzzi_PWA_D1_FD_57680 | JGI IMG/M metagenome (GOLD analysis project Ga0055474, IMG submission 57680) | Wetland microbial communities from San Francisco Bay, California, USA, that impact long-term carbon sequestration - Muzzi_PWA_D1 | ecosystem: Environmental > Aquatic > Marine > Wetlands ... | reverse complement strand
CGATCGATCTTGCCGAGGTGGGTGCGGGGCATGGCCTCGACGAAGAGGATCTGGCGGGGGTGTTTGTGGGGGGAGAGGTTTTCGAGGACGAAGGCCTTGAGTGTCTCCGCCAGGGCTTCGCTGGGCGTCGCCTGGTCGGTGGGGGCCACGAAGGCGTAGGGCTTGGTGAGGCCCTGCTCGTTGGTCACCCCGATGACGGCGCATTCCGCGACCGCCGGATGGCGCATCAGGCAGCCTTCCACTTCTTTGGGAGAGACCCATTTGCCCCCCACCTTCATCATGTCGTCGCCGCGACCGTGGTACGTGACGTAGCCTTCCGCATCGCGGCTCACCAGGTCGCCGCCCACGAACCACTCGCCGCGAAAGCTCTCCGCGGTCTTGTCGAGATTCTGATGGTAGCCGAGGGCGCGGGACTCGCCCCGCACCCACAGGCGCCCCGGTTCGCCCACCGGTACGTCGTCGCCTTCCTCGTTGCGAACGGCAATCTCGAAGCCCTCCACGACCTTCCCCAAAGTGCCCGGTCGCACGTCGCCGGGACGGTTGGTGACGAAGATGTGCCACATCTCGGCGGTGCCCAGACCGTCCAGGAGTTCGACGCCGAAGCGTTCCTTCCAGGCTTCATAGAGGGGCACGGGGAGCGCTTCCCCGGCGGAGGTGGCGAAGCGCAGGGAGGAGAGATCCTGCTCCCGGGCTTCGGGGTGGTGGACCATGTGGTTGATCATGGTGGGGACGTGAATCAGGATCGTCGGTCGGTGGCGGCGGATCTGCGCGAAGAGTTCTTCCGCCGTGGGACGGGCGGTAAACAGGACCGCCGTGGCCCCCACCGAAAACGGGAAGAAGAGATTGGAGCCCGTGGCGTAGCCGAAGAAGAGCTTGGGCACGGAAAGGGTGACATCCGTCTCCCGGTACCCCAGGGCGCGGCGGGCGTACAGCTCCGTGGTGTTGGCGAAGGAGCGGTGGGTCTGGACCACGGCCTTGGGCCGCCCGGTGGTGCCGCCGGAAAAGAGCCAAAGGGCCGGATCATCGCGATGCGTGGCGACGGTTTCGAAGGCGTCGATGTCGGTGGACGCAAGGGCTGCGGCGCGCGCCTCAAAGGTGGGGTGGGATCCACCCTCGCCCCCGACCACCAGGAGTTCGCGGGGGTGGGGCAGACCCACGGCGGCGGCGGCGAACGTTGTCACCAGGGTGTGGTGCACCACCGCCACGGAAGGACGGCAGTAGCGGTATAGCTGCGCGACTTCCTCCGTCTGGAAGGCGGGGTTCACCATCACCGGTACGGCGCCCAACTTCAGGGCTCCGAAAAGGGCGCCGACGAATTCTGGGATATCCGGCAACGCCAGGAGCACCCTTTCCTCCTGGCGTACGCCGAGGTCTGCCAGGACCAGAGCGAAGCGGTTGGCCAGCCACTGGACCTCGCGATACGTCAGTTCCCCGTCGTCATGGCGCAGGGCCACCTTGTCCGCGCGTCCCTCGCGCACCTGGCGGTCGAGGAATCGATCCGCGATGTTCAAGCTCTCCGGTAGCTCCCAGGGCATGGTCCATCTCCTATGTGGTTGGAAAACGCGCGGATGCTAGCACAAGCTCTCCCGCTTATATTGATTTAGCGCAAAAACTATCGCTGTCAATTTATTGTCAGTCAGATCAGCCCCCGAGAGGACTCTGGTGTCACGGATTGTCACCCGACTCCGGAAGGCTGGGAGCGGAGGTCCGAAAATCCAGGGTTTTCCACGATTTTCCAGGTTGGCACGGCGCTTGCTTTTAGAGAGGGGTGTCGCCACGGGAAAGACCCGAGTTTACGAAGGCCTGAACGTGGCGGCCCTACCGAGGGTGGAGGCAAAACTTGGGGGGGCTGCTTCCACCCCCGGTAGGTAGGTTACCTAGGTAACCCACCGCCGACAGGGTTAGTATACGGCGGAAGCAGCGATCTCGTCCTCGCCGAGATCGCTTTTTTTATGCCTAAAAGACAACGAGCCAGCCGGAAAGGCTGGCTCGTTCTGCGTCGGCGCGTCTTTTCCGGCGCATCTTAGGGGTAATCGTCCAATTCCTGAAAGGGTAGACCGCAGGGGTAGAAAAGATTGAATACGGGCTGCTCGATCAGTTCGGCGAAAGCCAGGACCTGGGGGCCGTACTGCTCCAGTGGGCTGTCGCCCGCCTCGATTTGTGCGTATTCCTCCTTCGAGACCCCGATTCCTTCCGCCAGATCGTCGGCGCTGAGTTCGCGCCGCTCCCGGTGCTGCTGAATCAACTTCCCGCTCTGTCCCGCCTTGGCATCCTCCGCCCGACCGGTCTCACTGATCAAACGGGAGGTTGGGGTTTCCAACTTGATGGCGATTTCAGCCAGAAGAGGTGCCCACTTCTCGACGTCGGACTCACCGCTCTCCAATTTGTTGTAATCCTCCACGGAGACGCCGAGTTTCTCCGCAGCCTCCTCCGGGGAGGCTCCTTTCTTCTCCCGCTCCTTCTTCAACACATCGCCCAGCTTCATCGTATTTCCTCCGAATCACTTCGCATTATTTTGCCGTGAACTTGATCTTTCCAGGCTTCGCAGGCTCGGACTTCTTCTTCCCGGGAATGTTAGTTAACCACGAACCATCGCGGTTGTGTCAACCCCAAGTGATGCTGCATCTTACCGCGAATACCGGGGCTTCGCCCAATCTGGCGAGGAAAGTGCGTCCGAGGGGGTAGATCGGGACACTACTCGGGTCCCAACTTTACGCCCAGGCGGTGGCAGACCTTCGGCAGCAAGGTCTCCGCCGGGGCTTCCAAGGCCTCAAGACCCCGCATGACGACGGTGGTGGAGGGGTCGATGGACAACATGGGAGTCTGCCACCGCAGGCCCGCTTGCAAGGCCATCTCGGTGACGCCGACGGAGAACGAGGTGCCGACGAAGAGGAGAAGGCTGGCTTCTTCCAAAGCGGAACGCACCCGCTCGTATTGATAATCCCCATGGTCCCCGTAGTACTCGTCGAACCACAGGACATGCTGGCGCAGGTAGTCGCCGCACTCCGGGCAGCGGGGCAGGTTGTCCGGTGACGGGGATGCCTGGAAGGGCGCGAGGTCGATCTCCACCCGGGGGATCGATCCCCCCGGAGCGCCCAGGGAGCAGCCAACCCGGGCGCAGCGCACGCGATCCGCGGTGCCGTGGACCTTGATCATCTCCCGGGAACCGGCGTCTTCGTGGAGGGTGTCGATGTTCTGGGTGATCAGCAGGAACCGGCCCCCCCGTCCCAACTGCCACCGCTCCAAGGCCGCCAGGGCGTGGTGGGCGGTGTTGGGGCGGGCGCCCAGGACCTTTTCGAAGCGTGAGAGATACCAACTCCAGGAGCCCACGGGATCTTCCCGGAAGTAGCGGTAGGTGCCCAATTCCGTCACATCCCGTTTCCACACCGCTCCCGGATCGGTGCCCCGGAAGGTCGGGATGCCACTGGCCACGCTGACCCCCGCTCCGGTCATCACCAGAATCAGGCCCCGATCGACGTCCTGGAGGGCTGCGCTGAGCTGTTCTGCGGGTTCGGTCCTCACGGCGCGGGAGGTTACCACGCCAGAACTGATACCATCGGCTCTTCATTCTCAAACACTGGAGTCTCCAGGAATCATGGCATCGTCCGATCAGCCACTGGCCCATGCGCTCTCCGACCAGGAGGTTTCCTACCTCAAGTTGCTCAAGACCCTGCGCGCAGCGGGGCAACACAGTGCAGCGGACCTGGGCGTGGTGCGGCGGATTGCCGCCTGGATCGATAGCGAACTGCTGTTGCGCTACATCTGCCTGAATCCCCGCTGGTACGACGACTGGGAGGTGAAAGAGGCGCTGTTGCGCAACGAGGCCACGCCCAAGGCATTCCACAGCGCGGTGGAAGGGCAGGTGGCGATCTTCGATCTGCTGCGGGAACTGGACTCGCCCCATGTGGGACCGGAGGAGCAGGGGGAGATTCGCGAGGATGTCCGGTCTCTGTTCAAGACGCTCACGGAGCGGGATCGCAATGTGGTCAAGGCCCGGGCCTATGCTCTGTCCTCTTCCCGCCGCGATGGGGCAGCAACGGAGACGGCGACGCCCGAGGAGGCGGCAGCGGAGACGGAGGCCGCCCCATCGACCGGCGAGCCGCTGAAGACTTCCGAGATCGTCCTGGGGCTGCAAGGCCCCATCGTGGAGCCGGAACTGACCATCGAGCCAGACCTGGATCTGGATTCCTGGCTCGCCACCGAGCAGGCGCGGGTGGAGAAGGAGTTGAAGGCGGCGGAGGCGGCTCGGGCGTCGGAGGTTCGACTGGAGGAACCCCCGGAGCTGCCGGACCTCACGGACCTCGCGGACCTGGAGGAGGTCTCCGACCTGCGGCTGCCGGAAGACTTCGGCGATGACGACGAGCCGTTCGCCGAGCCCCGGGAGGTCGTGGGCAGTTCGCTGAGCGATCTGCTGGCGCGCCCCATCGACCAGCTGAGCCTGGAAGAGAAGATGTGGGTGGCTTCCGCGGCGGAGACCCGCGGCGTGCTGGAAGTGCTGGCCTACAGCACCCGCGAGGAAGTGGTCCTGGCCCTGTTGGACAATCCGGCGCTGCCGGAGGAACTGGCCACCGCCCTGACCCGCCGGGCCACGGCGCGGGTCGCCCAGGCCATCTACCGCAACCGCCGCCTCTTCCAGCGACCGCGCGTTCAGGAGGCCCTCCTGGATTGCCCCAACGCCCCGGCGGTGGCCCTGTTGCAAGTGGTCAACGGCCTCGGAGAATTCAGCGCCCTGCTCAAGGTGGTGACCAGTCCGAAAATTCGTCACCTGGAGGTCAAGGCCAAGGCCCGCTCCCGTCTGGGGGAGCGTTTCCGGGCGCTTTCCGAGGGCGAAAAGGTGGCGGCGGTGCGGCGGGGAGGCCGGGTGCTGTTGAAGGAATTGTGGCGAGATTTCTTCCGCGACGAAGAGCTGGTCCTGCGCTGCGTGCGGGAAAAGCAGCTGGACGAGGGCTCGGTGTTGGAGATCGCCCGCAGCAAGATCGCCCCCCGGCGGGCGCTGGAGCAGATCGGTCGCATGCCGGGGTGGACGGGCAACTACCAGATCGCCCTCGCTTTGGTGCTCAACCCCAAGACCCCGCGCATGATCACCGGTCGCCTGTTGCGCAAGCTGAGCCCGGCAGATCGGCGGATGGTCAAAAACAACCCGATGCTGCCGGAGTTCGTGCGCGATCTGGCCTGATCGATCTGGCCTGGTTGACCTAGCTTTCGATGAGCTGCTTCTTCACGCGTTCGACCGCCTTGTCGTCCCCGGCTTCGAGGTAAGCCGCCAGGGCCAGATCGGGGCGATCCCAACGTTCATAGAGGCTGCCCAGAGCCCGCCAGATGGGCTCCTTGGGACACCCTTCCCCGCACCGCTCCAGCACCACCTTGTAGGAGCGCTCGGCGTCCGGGAAGCGTTGCAATTCCATGAGAGCGTGGCCCTCGTAGAAGCGGGGTACCCAATCCACAGGATCCTCCCGAATGGCTTCGCGGAAGCTGGCCAGGGCGGCCCGCGGGTTCCCGGCGAGCTGGTGGATCTGTCCCATCAGGATGGGGTCCGGCTGACCCCGACCGGAGAAGATCTTCTTCTGCTGTTGGATTTCCAGGGCCCTGGCGGCCCGGCTTTTCAGGGCGGGATCGCTGGTGGTACGGAGCAATCCCAGCCAGGCCATCGTGTAGAAGTCTTCGTACTGATCCCGGGCGTCCAGCGCCTCGGCCACGAGCAGGTGTTGAAGACCGGTCTCCACCTGGCCCGTGCGGAACAGAGTCTGGGCCAGCAGGAGCCGCGCCGGAACGAACTGTGGGTGCTGTTGGTGGAGCCATTCGAAGGCTTCCAGAGCGGTCGGATAGTCACCCCGCTGGAAGGCTGCGACCCCCTCTTTCAGGGTGTCTTCAGGGGTTGCGGCGACCACGGCAGGACTGGCGAGCAGACCCGCCAGGATGGCGATTCCGGCAATCCCAAGGATCGTTTTCTGGCCCATAGCTACCTCCTTGTTTACAGAAAGTATACGGAGACGTGAAAGGGAGCGTTGGGGAATGCCTGGAATTTGGGCGTTGTTACCGCCCTTACGATTCCTGGTAAGACCCGACGACGGGGCTGGATCCACCGCGACCGGTGGTTCCCCTGGCGTGGGCTTTTCGATACGCTGGTGGGCAAGACGGACTGTGGAAAGGAGTGCGCGATATGCGAAGCACGGTGGCCAAGGCGGCGGTGGTTCTTGCGGTGTTGGTGTGGGTGCTGGGAGGCTTTCCCCTGATGGCCCAGGAAGCCCGCTTCGAGGAAGAGTTGCAGGTCTCGGAAGTCCTGCTGGATGTCCTGGTGACCGACGCGGACGGCAATGTCATCGTCGGCTTGAACGAAGACGACTTCATCATCGAGGAGGACGGCGAGCGTCGCGAGGTGGAGAGCGTCACCTTCTACAGCAACCGGCAGTTCCTCCCCCTCGGCAATGCCGAGCCCGCGCTGGAGGGTTTGACCGAGGCGGAGGCACCCCAGGACCGCTACTTCGTGCTCTTCTTCTACCGCCCACCCCTGGCCGACAGCCGTGCCTCCGATCTCTTCCTGCGGTTGACGGAAGCGGGGCGGAAGAGCTTTGCCTGGGTGGTCGAGGAACTCCTGCCCAACGACCATGTGGCGGTGGTGGCCTACGGCAGCCGGTTGGATCTGTATTCCGATTTCACCCTGGACCGCCGCGCCGTGGGCAAGGCGATCCGTCGGGCCTGCGCCGGGCGGCCACCGGAACAGTGGCCCTCCCGAACGCCGGAGTCGCTGCCGGGGATCACCCTGGAGTCCTTGCCCCCGGAGGAAGAATTGCGGGATCGAACGGCGGACGTTTACGGCGCGCTGGAGACGCTGTCCAGCGCCCTGGGCACGGTCCAGGGGCGCAAGAACATTGTCCTCTTCGGCATCGACCTGCCGGTTCACGGGGGCTTCGGTTCGGACCAGCAGACCCCGGTGCGCTACCCACCGGCGGTGGAAGCCCTCAACGACAACAACGTGGCGGTCTATCCCATCGCCCTGTCCCGGCGGACGGACTCCGACCGCTTCGTGCGCTTGGCGGAAGATACCGGCGGCAACTATGCCTTCAACTTCGCCAACTTCTCCGCTCCCTTGCGCCAGATCGCCCGGGAGAACAACGGCTACTACCTGCTGAGCTATCGCTCCAGCCACCCGGTGGGGGAGAGCGGCTACCAGAAGATCGCCGTCCGCACCGCCAGCGACGAATTCCAGGTGCGTTCCCGCGGGGGGTATGTGTACGGGGAGTAGGGGACCGTTCCTCCGCATCCAAAACCAACCTTCCCCTGGATCCGTAAAGGTGTCTGGAGCTATGATGCGTCGTTGATATGAACGAGCGTTTGTATGAAGGAAGCTTGGTAGGAGCCCTATGAAGAACACCACCCCGTGCGCTGACCGTCTGAAGATCCTGGCGGAAGACACCCGCTTGCAGGTCATGCGTCTGCTCTCCGAAGGGGGGCAGCATGTGGGCGATTTGCAGCACCGCCTGGGGGTGGAGCAGAGTCTGCTCTCCCATCATCTGCGGGTTCTGCGGGAGGCGGGGCTGGTGGTGGCGGAGCGGGATGGCAAGGCGGTGCTCTACCGCATCGCGCCCGCCGTGCGGGTCAAGCGGGGGGGCGAGGCGATCAACCTGGGCTGCTGTGTGTTGGCCTTCGATGACTGATGGCTGGAGGAGACCGGGCGTGAGCAGGAACCGACAGGTGTTGTGGCCGTTTTTCTCGGGGGTCTTGCTGACCACCCTGCTGGCCGCCTGTGGCCCCCCGGGGGGCGGGAACTCCGAGGGCGATGCCCTGGCCGGGAAGGTGGTGCTCACCGGCTCCAGCACCATCGCACCGCTGATGACGGAGATCGCCCAGCGCTTCGAGGCGCGGCACCCGAGAGCGCGCATCGATGTGCAGACCGGGGGCTCTTCTCGGGGGATCGCCGATGCTGGATCCGGCCTGGCCGACATCGGGATGTCTTCCCGGGGGTTGACGACCGAGGAGGCGGCGGGGCTCGAGGCCCATACGCTGGCCTTCGATGGGGTGGCCTTCGTAGTCCACGGCAGCAATCCCGTCGAGTCGTTGACGGATGAGCAACTGCTGGCTCTCTACACGGGCCAGGTCGAGGATTGGAGCGCGCTAGGGGGCAAGGCGGGACCCATCACCGTGGTCCACCGCGCCGCCGGGCGGTCCGAGGTGGAATTGGTGGCGGCGTACTTCGGCATTGAGCCGGAGGCCATCCAGGCGGACCTGATCTCCGGGGAGAACCAGCACGCCATCAAGACCGTCGCGGGAGACCCCAACGCCATCGTCTATGTCTCGTTGGGGGCGGCCCAGCGGGCGGCGGCGGAGGGACAGCCCGTGAAGCTCCTGCCCCTGCGTGGGATCGCCGCCACCGTGGAGGCCGTGGCGGCGACGGTGGGTGAGACGTATCCCCTGGCGCGCCCGTTGCTGCTGCTCACCGCCAAGGGCACCGCCCTCTCTCCCCTCGCGCAAGCATTTCTCGACTTCGCCCGGTCGGCGGAAAACGATGACCTGATCGAAGCTCTGGCCTATGTTCCTCCCCCGCGCTGACCCGGATCGGTGGCTGGGACGGATCCTCGGTGGCTGGGCCATGGCCGCCGGGGCGGTGGTGCTGTTGATCGTCGCTTTCCTGATCCGGGAATCGGTCCCGGCGCTTTCCACCATCGGGATCGGGCGCTTCCTCCACGATCCCTCCTGGCACCCCGCGGGGGAGGCGTCCGCAGGGACCTTCAACCTGGTGCCGATGCTGGTGGGAACGCTCTATCTCTCCCTGGGTGCGCTGCTCCTGGCGGTCCCCGCCGGGGTGGCTTCGGCGGTGTTTTGCCAGTTCTATGCTCCGGGGCGGGTGGCGGCGGTGTACCGGCGGTCGATGGAGTTGCTGGCGGGGGTGCCCTCGGTGGTTTACGGTTTCTGGGGGCTGGTGACCTTGGTGCCGCTGATCCGGCGCCTCGAACCGCCGGGGCAGAGTTTGTTGGCGGGGATCTTGATCCTCGCCCTGATGGTGTTGCCAACGGTGGCCCTGACCGCCGTGGCGGCGTTGGCGGCGGTGCCCCGGTCGTACCTGCAGGGGGCGGCGGCGCTGGGGCTGGGGCGGTGGGCCACGGCCCGACGGGTGGCTTTGCCGGCGGCCTTGCCGGGCATCCTGAGCGGTGCGCTGCTGGCGGCGGCCCGGGCCGTGGGGGAGACCATGGCGGTGCTGATGGTGTGTGGCAACCTGGTTCAGGTCCCCAGCAGCCTCTTCGACCCGGTGCGCGCCCTGACCGCCAACATCGCCCTGGAGATGGGCTACGCCACGGCCCAGCACCGCTCCGCCCTCTTCGTCAGCGGCCTGGTGTTGATCGTCGTGATCGCCCTGTTGATGGCGCTGGTGGAGCGGTGGGGGGAGCGGGCCGATGCCTGAGGTGCGCCGCGGGCCGGATCGCCTCGCCGCGCTGGCGCTGTGGGGGATCGCCCTGGGGGTGATGGGGACGCTGGGCTGGATCCTCGTCGATCTGCTGCGTTTCGGCCTCGGCGGTGTCTCCTGGAGCTTTCTCACCGAGGCCCCCCGGGATGCGGGCCGGGCCGGGGGGATCGGCCCGATCCTGGTTTCGACGGTGTGGATTCTGGCCGTCAGCCTGGTGGTGGCGGTGCCCCTGGGCGTGGGCTGCGCCGCCTATCTGGCGGAATGGGCGCCCACCGGAGCGCCCCTGGGGCGGGCGGTGCGGCGCAGTCTCGATCTGCTGGCGGCGGTGCCCTCCATCGTTTTCGGCCTCTTCGGGATGGTCTTCTTCAGCCAGATCTTGGGGTTGGGGTTCTCCATCCTGGCCGGTGGCCTGACCCTGGCGTGCATGGTGTTGCCGATTCTGATCCGCGCCACGGAGGCGGGCTTTCGTTCCGCGCCCCAGGAGTTGCGGCGGGGGGCGGCGGCGTTGGGGTTGAGCCGCGGGGCAGCGTTGCGCCACCTGCTACTACCCGCGGCGGTGCCCGGGCTGGTGGTGGGGTTGGTGCTGGGGATCGGTCGGGCGCTGGCGGAGACGGCGGCCTTGATCTTCACCAGCGGCTACGTGACCCGCATGCCCTCGTCCCTGCTGGACTCCGGGCGGGCGCTTTCGGTGCATATCTATGATCTGGCGATGAACGTCCCCGGCGGCGAGGGGAACGCCTACGCCACGGCGCTGGTGTTGATCGTTCTGCTGATGGCCATCAACGGGACCGCCTCCTGGGCGGCGGAGGCGTGGCTGGGGAAGGGGTGGACGCGATGAGCCCGACCGGATCGATGGCGGTGATGGAGATGAAGAGGGTGACCCCGGTCGCGAGCCCTCCGACGAAGGTGCGGCTGGAGGCCCGGGGGTTGACCGTGCGGTACGGTCGCCGTCCGGCCCTCGATGGAGTGAATCTGGCGGTCGCGGCGGGGGAGATCACGGCCCTGGTGGGACCGTCCGGTTGCGGCAAAAGCACCTTCCTCCAGAGCTTGAATCGTCTGACGGATCTGATCCCCGGATGCCGGGTGGAGGGCTCGGTGCGGCTCGATGGGGAAGAGATCCTGGCCCCCGGCTGTGACCTGCTGGCGCTGCGCCGCCGGGTGGGGATGATCTTCCAGCGGCCCAACCCTTTTCCGCTGTCGATCCGCCGCAACCTGGAGCTGCCCCTCAAGGAGCATGGGATCCGGGATCCGGCAGAGCGCCGGGCCATCCTCGAGGGCGCCCTGCGGGACGTGGGGTTGTGGCGGGAGGTTCACGACCGCCTGGAGACTCCCGCCACCGGGCTTTCCGGCGGTCAACAGCAGCGTCTGTGCATCGCCCGGGCTCTCGCCCTGGAGCCGGAGGTGATCCTCTTCGATGAGCCGTGCAGTGCCCTCGATCCCCTGGCCTCCGGGGTGGTGGAGGATCTGATCCACTCCCTCAAAGGTCGTTTCACGGTGGTGATCGTCACCCACAATCTGGCCCAGGCCCGCCGCATTGCCGACACCACGGCGCTCTTCTGGGTGGTGGATGGCGCCGGACGATTGGTGGAGCGGGCCCCGACGGAACGGTTCTTCCGTGCCCCCCAGGAGGCCCTGACCCAGGAATATGTGACCGGCATGCGGGGATGATTCGAGCGGGTCCGCAGGGCTGCGAGGGGCTATCCCCGCAAGGCCAGGTAGCGCCGCAAGTCGCCGTAGATATCTCCCGCCTCCGGCGGTTTCGCCAGGTACTCCCGGGCGACCGCCAGCCACTCCTGGGATTGGACGACCGAGACCTTCTCCGCTTCCCGCAGCAAGTCCTCCGTGGTCAGGGGGGAAAGGCGCCCCTCCTCCAGGGAGAGTTGCAGATTGGTTTCCACCGCCCGGTTGACCAGTCGGCGCAGGTCATCGCTGGTGAAACCTTCCGTTTCCGTGGCCACCACGGCGAAGTCCAGATGGTGCTGGGGACGACTGCGGCACAGGACCTGCAAAATTTCCACCCGATCCCCCTCCGCCGGTGGGGCCAGGAAGAGGACCCGGTCGAAACGGTCGGCGTGGAGCAGCGCCGGATCCGCGTCCCAGGGGGCGTTGGTGGCCACCAGGATCAGCAGGCCATCGTTGGTCGCGGCATCCGCCGCCATTTCCTTGAGCAATTCCTGGGTCACCGCTCTGCCGGAGCCCACCTCCTGGACCTCGTCGAAGAGGAGCACCCAGGGGTTTTGTTGTCGTGCCTGCTGGAAGATCTCCCGCACGACCCGTGGGCTCTCGCCCTTCCACACCTCCATCACATCGTCCAGGCGCACCCCCAGGAAGGGGGCCAGCACCTCGCCCGCGATGGCCCGGGCCAGGTGGGTTTTGCCACACCCCGGGGGACCGTAGAGCAACAGTCGTCCCCCGACCGGTTTCTCGTAGGCTCGGTAGTAATCGCGGTTGTTCAGGGGGTGCAACAGGATGGTGCGGATCTCTTCCTTGATGCTCTCCAGCCCGCCCACATCCTGAAAGGTGAGCCGGGTGCGTTCGGAAAACAATTCCCGCAACGCCTCGGTGAAGCCTACCGGGCGCTCCGGTGCGGGCATCTCCGGAAGCTCCGGGATCGGAGCGGACTCCACCAAAATCTGGATCTCCGCGGTGTCGGGGCTGGGGACCCGCAAATCCGCCGTCGCCGGGCCGTCGTCCTCATCCCTCGCCAGTTCCAGGCCGAGGCGGCTCTCCAGATCCGGGTCCTGAATTTCCGGGTCCTCGTGGACCGCCTTGCGGTATTCGGTGACGGCGCGTTCGACGCTCCCCAACTCCAGGAGCAAGCGGGCGTAGAGCACATACGCCCGGGCCGGGCGCCGGGAGCCGCGGATCACCTGCTTGACCAGGAAGAGGGCCGCGGCGTGCTGGTGTTGGCTCTGCAGGGAGCGGGCGAGCCCCAACTTGGCCTCCGGGTCGTCGTCATCCAACTCCACCGCCCGGCGAAAGTGCCCCTCCGCTTCCTTGGCCAGGCCCCGGTTGAGCAGCATTTCGGCATAGTGCCGCCGCAAGGGGGCACTGTCGGCGGAAAGCTCGACCGCTTTTTGGAGCGCCGAGAGGACTGCGTCTTGAGTAGGCATCTTCAGAACTTCCCGGCGGATTGTGTCATGCGGCGCATGGCGTGCAATCGCGAAAGACCCTGGCGGGTGAGCCGTGGGGTCAAGATCTTGGTCAACCAGGGCATCATATCCGCCGCGCGGGCCAGCCAGCCACGCCAGCGGGGAATCACCAGCAGGCGGGGCCGCCTGGTCAGCACCGCGCCGGTCAGGTGATCAGCGATCTCCTCGGGGCTCAAGAAGCGGGGCGCCGTGAAGGTCAGGGCCGCCGCTTCATGCTCCTTCTGCAACTCCAGCATCGGGGTGGCCACGGCATCGGGGCACATCGCCGTGACGGCCACCCCTTGGCATGCTAACTCCTGTGCCGCCGCCATGGAATAGGCCCGCACCGCGAACTTGGACGCCGAATAGAGGGCCAGACCCGGGATCGGCGCCAGGGAGGCCAGGGACGCCATGTTGATGATATGCCCGCTCCCACGGCGCACCATGCGGACCGCCGCGGCCCGGGTGCCGTGGAGCACCCCCTTGACGTTGATATCGAAGTGGAAGTCCACCTCGGCGGCGGTGGTCTGGTGCACGAAGCCGGGCTTCAGGACCCCGGCGATGTTCATCACCACATCCAGGCGCCCGTGGCGGGCCTCCACGCCGTCCAGCAACTGCTCCCACGCCTCCGGATCGCGCACATCGTGGTGCAGCAACTCGGTGGTGGCCTCCGGCCAGGCCCCTTCGGCGGCGGTTCGCTGCAAGGCTTCCAGGTCCACATCGGTGGCCACCAGCCGGGCTCCAGCGGTGGCGATGCGGTGGGCTGTCGCCCGACCGATGCCACTGGCACACCCGGTCAAGACGTACACCTTTTGGCGGTCGATCATGGCAGCACCTTAGTGCCGGAGGCGCTCCCGGTCAACCCGCCGCGGCACCGAATTCCTGTCCCCTTGACTCCGGGCGTCTCCGGGGGCAAGTATGCACCGATGAAGTTGCGGGTAACCATTGAAGATCGCAATCCTGACGGTCGGGGCCGCGGCCCCGCCGGGGACCGTACCGCCCTCGTCTCCCAGGCCCATCCCGGGGAAGTGGTGATCGTCCGACCGGACCGCCACACCCGCAATACCTTGCAGGGGCGGGTGAGCAAGATCCTCACCGCCGACCCCCGTCGCATCGAGCACGACTGTCCCCACGAGCACGCCTGCACCGGTTGCCCCATGCTGGCCACCCATCCGCAGGATGAGACCGCTTTCAAGGAGGGCCGGGTGCGCCAGGTGCTGACGGAGGCGGGGCTCAATCCGGCCATCGTGACCAAGGTGCTGGCCCCCCTGGAGCGCCCCGTGGGTCCCTTCCACTACCGCCACTATGCCAAACAGGTCTTCACCCTGCGCCGCAGCAAGGTGGTCCTCGGTTCCTACGTCGCGGGCACCCACAAGGTGGTGGACAACACCGGTTGCCCGGTACTGGTGGAACCGTTGGCCGCGCTGTTGGAGAATATCGCCTGGCGGGCGAACCGCTTGCATCTGCCGGTGCATCGGGAGGGGCGTACCCCGGAGGATGCCGCGCGGCCGGGCTTGCGCTACGTGACCGCCCGCCACAGCGCCGCCACGGGGCGCCAGTTGGTGGTGCTGGTGACCTCCATCGCGGAAGCCAAGACCGATCCGGGCATCAAGGAGGATCTGCGCCGTCTGGTGGCGGGCATCGCGCGCCGCCGTGGGGTGGCGGGGGTGGAGTTGCGGCTCAACAGCGATGCGGGCAACTCCCTTCTGGCGGGGGAGGTGGTGCACCACCTCGGGCGGAGCTTTTTGGAGGAGGAACTGGCGGGG
>Ga0055474_10000171_pt1 | contig 14389 bp, 13 predicted proteins | sample Muzzi_PWA_D1_FD_57680 | JGI IMG/M metagenome (GOLD analysis project Ga0055474, IMG submission 57680) | Wetland microbial communities from San Francisco Bay, California, USA, that impact long-term carbon sequestration - Muzzi_PWA_D1 | ecosystem: Environmental > Aquatic > Marine > Wetlands ... | reverse complement strand
GCACGGCCCCAAATGGGCACAGGCATCGAGCCCGGCGGAGTCGAAGGCTGATCCCGACCGTAGGGAGGGTCCCCTGTGTCAGGAGTATTTTGGGGCCGAGTTGGAGCGCCTGGCTGCAAGACCGCCGGTCGAGGCACTGCTGGAGCGGAACCAGGAGCGCAAGAGGATGGCAAGAACGTGGGTCTCTCCAGAAGAGATCCTGGCATACCGCGACGCGGATCGCCGGTGAGCGCGGTCCTCGATGCTTCGGTGCTGGTCGCCGCGACCTCGGATGCTGGCGCGGAGGGCGCCTGGGCCGAGGCGATCGTGGCGGCTGGCGGCCGCGTCGCGCCCCACCTGACGTTGGTGGAGGCCACCAACATTCTGCACCGTCTGGAAGTGGCCGGGAAACTGGGGCGTCTGGAAGCGGAAGCTGCGGCCCGCGATGTGCTGGATGTCGATCTGGCCCTGGTGCGCTTCGGTCCCTTTGCCGAGCGGGTGTGGGCACTGCGGCGCAACCTCACCAGCCACGACGCCTGGAATGTCGCGGTGGCCGAGGCATTCGATCTGCCCCTGGCGACCCTCGACCGGGCTCTGGCCGCAGCGCCCGGCTCGCGCTGCCGGTTCCAGTTGCCGCCTGGATTGTGAGTTTGGGGTTCGGCGCGGGGGACAGAGGCCGAGGGCGTTCGTCGGAACGGTCGAGGCAGGCAACGCTTTCGGTCCATGGCGCGAAGGCATCCCTGCGCCCACCCAGGGCGCATCCTGACTGGGCGTGCAGGGTGACGTGGAGCGTTGGTCGCCTCGCCTCGGGCTTCAGGCGATGGCGGGCTCGACCCAGGCCGCGATCAGATTGGAGTTGCAGTCGAGTTGAGCCACCCAGGGTCCGACCATTGGGAGGTGTGTTCTGGCAGGCCTATCCGAGAACGATGTTGGTGTTCAAGCCTGAGAATCACCCTCTGAACGTCACTTCGGAGGCAGGATCCCGAGCAGCCAGGAGAAGTCCTGGGTCACCCAGCCTGGCGTCACGGGGATCGGATTACCGGTGGCAGGGACGCCGTTTTGGAAGGGCACTGCGTCCCCGCTCTCGACGGGCGGACTCTCGGAAGGGGTGAACTGCGCATTGAAATGGCATGTCGTGCACGACGCCTGCTGGGCGGGGACTTGGGCGTTGAACTCGACGAAAGAGCTACCGAGCACGGTCGTTTTCGAATTGACAAAATCATTCTGAACACCCACCAGGCGGTAGTTGTAGAACGCCGATGCCAGCTGGGCACTCTTCATCAGGCCGAAGAGTTGCGCGGTCTGTTTCGTCTTCGCACCGGTGCTCTTCGCGGGATCGGAGCCCCAAGGGTCCGAGCATGAATTGTACAGTTTTGGATTGCAGCGATTCGGGTTCGTGACCTTGAACTGCGGCTCGAAGGTCGCCCACAGCCAGTTCGGAAACAGTTTCGAGGAGATGTGTATGCCGACCAGGGCATAGCAGACGTCATTGATGACCTCGGTGTAGACAGGAAGGGTCGGATCGTTGCAATTGATGGGGCTCGGGACTGTGCTCAACGCATCCGCGGGCAACCAATCCACCTTCATCTCGATCGCCGTCGTGGGAAACTGGATCTTGTTACCGCTGGCCACGTAGGCGGCCTGTTGGGTGAGCGTGCGAAGCGAATGGCCGGGTGCCGGTTCATTGATGTAAGCGACCTCGGCGGGATTGGCGAAAACCTCTTCGCAGAACTTGGCGTCCGGGGCGAGGTTTTTCGGTATGAAAGGCACGAGTGAAGAAGGGGCGTTCTTGGCGTTCGTTGTATCGGAACAATCACTCGTCGACAGGCCGGCTGAAGAGGCCGAGTTCAGCGCCAGAAGGCTCGCATGCGGCTGTCGAGACGCCCCACCGGAGCATTTTGCGGTGGGATCCTTGAAGCAATTCTGTTCGGTCCAATTTTCAAAGGTGAGCGGCATCGGCCCATTCGTCGCCGGGCAGGTCGCGGCGACGAAGATCCGCCACGCCGTCTCCTCGAGCGACGAGGCGGGTGTGGTCGGGAAGGCGCAGGGGTCGTCGTCCTCGGCCCCTGCGGGAGCGGCGGCCGAGGCGGGAAGCGGACCCAGCCCGGCAACCGTCACGGCGACGGTAAGGAGCGCGGCGAGGGGCAAGCGGAGAACGTTTCGATACTCGAGCTTCCAAGACATGTTTGTTTTCCTTCTGGTTCTGAAGTTTCAGGCAGCGACCGCGCCACAACGGCACGGTCGGGAGCACCCAGCCATCTCCTCCCGGGCTTGCCCGCGTTCTCTCCCCCCGGGCCGGCTTCTTTCCTCTCGCTACGGGGTGTTGCAGACGCCTACCGCTTGGCACTGACAGCCGGGCGAGCCGGAGGGCGGTCCGTTTGTGCAACAACTCGCCGTGGAATAGATCGAGTTGGCCTTGAACGGGATGGCCCAGACGAAGTCGGTCTGAACGGCCCACCGATGTCGGGGATTGTTCGTCGAGTAGTACCAATTCGGATCGGGCAAGCCGTTGAAGCTTTGCCCCGTGGTGGTGAAACCCGCCACGTCGGGGTAGGGACTCAACCCCATGGGGGGATTCGCAAGCCCCTGGACGGCGGCGCGGGAGTGGCAAGTCATGCACGACGCGGTGGGGACGAAGCCCGCCTCGGTCACCGAGTTGCCCAAGAGGACGGGAGAGCCGGTGGGTGTCGTGAAGTCGACCATCGCACCCTTGAGGCGGTAGTTCTGGAAGATCGGGTTCACCTTCGCGAGGATCTTCTGCAGAGCCGGGGTGAGGGTTCCGGGCGGGTACGGCTGGCAGAGCGGAGCGTTGCGGGCCGGCTGGTCGCCGGGCACGACGCCAAAGGAGTCGTGACAACCGATGAAGTCGCAGCGTCCCGGGTTGTCGATGTGCTCGAAGGTCGACCAGAACCAATTCGGCAGGTCCTTGGTGCTGAGGTGCATGGCGACCAGGCCGAAAACCTGTTCAACCTCAATTCCGTCTTTCGTGATCGGGGACGACTTCGTGAAATAGCGCCCGCTCTTGGCCTGCTTTTCCGTGAGGAGATACCAATTGGTCTTGACCTCGATCGCGCCGACGGGAAAGTTGTAGACGAGGCCGTTCTGGAAAGCCTGCTCGACACCTTCGACGTACCAGAGGCCGTTCTCGACGATGTAGTCGAAGGTCGCCTTGTCGCGGTAGACGATCTCCTGCGCGTGGTTGGGATTGGTGAGGCAGCTGTCCGGCTGCCGATGCGCGGCGAGCGTGGCGAGCGCCGGCGTCGTCCGTGCGGAGCGCTGGGTTGCGACCGAAGCGGCGCTTTTCGTCGGCAGCTCCGGCCACACCGGACAACCCGTCGCCGTGGGATCGGCCTTGCAGGTTGCAGCGTCTGCCGGCGGGCACTGGAAGGTGTCCGGGTCGCTCGACCAGGTCTGGAAGAACACGAGGTCATTGTGCCCCTGCGCGGGCGCGACGACCTCGGCGAACTTCTGCCAGGCGAACATGTCCGGGCAGTTCATGGCGACGTTGGGCACGTCGGCGTCGAGGCTGCACTCCGACTGGTCGGAGTACTGGGCGAGCGCCGAGCTCGCTGCGAGCATGGCGACCATTCCAAAGGCGAGCATCTTCGTCAAGGTTTCTTTCATGGGTATCTCCTGTGTTTTGATCTTTCGATCTCATGGCGCTCCGTAGCAGATCGACTCTCGTTCGCGCTCTATTTGGACGATTTCTTCTGGGGCGCTATCTGTCCTTTGTAGGTGACTTTGATCGTGCCGCCCGTATTGAACGCCGCGCGTTGGTTGTTGCAGGTTCCTGCTTGACTGGTCTGGGCGCAGTACTGCGTACCGGTGGGGCCGGTGATCAGGGTGTTCGGCGAAGGGCAGGTGCCGTTGACGGCCAGCGGTGCATCGACGGGAGCCGCGCACAGCTTGGTCGGATTTGGGAATCCTTGCGGATTGGTGCAGTTGGTCGCGGCCCAACCGAAGACCCCGGGGCTATTGGTATTCTCCCCCAGGGCTTTGTTTTCGGCGACGCTGGTGGCAGAAGGCCAGGCCGCACCGGTACCGGGGTCCGTGGTATCGATTTTCAATGTGGCGTTCACGCCATTGACGGCACTGATGTCCGTGTCGTCCGCATTGGCACAAGTGGAGCCGACCGCTCCGTTGGCGCCGAAGTTGATCGAGAGCTCGGCCAGATTCGTCGCGTTCGGATACGTGGTGCCGGTACCGCCACAGCCGTTGTTGCCGTTGTTGCCGTTGGCTGTGCCGTTGAACCCGTCGGTGAAGAAGAAGTTGGCGGTCAAGGCGGGTGTGCAGGTCTGACCGTTGAAGCAGGGGAACTTCTTGGGGATGTAGGTGATGGTCTCACCAGGGTCCATCAGGTAGGCCCCCTTGGTGCTCACGCCGGACGGTCCCGAAAAGGTGATCGTCTTGCCAGCGGACGAGCTGAATTGCAGGTTCTGGTCGGAGATCGAGGTGATCTGTTTGCCTGCCGTGCAGCCCTGGAGCGGTGCCGCGGCTGGTTGGCCCAGGATCAGGTTCGCATAGACCTGCGCGGTCGTGCTGTTCGTCACGGTCAGGCCGGTCGGTGACTGTCCGCCGATCAAGGCATGGTTCACCGGCGTTGAAGCTGCTTGCTCGGCGAAGCTCAGATGGGCGCCGAAGCAGCAGACGACGGCCAAGGTGGTGCAGATGAGTGTGGTGTATTTCGATCTCGAAAACACTGTTATTTCCTCTGTTGTAAATGAATTTGGCTAAATGGTAACTATCTGGCGATCGGGATTACCCGGTGCCTGGCACCTCCAGGGAGAGGTGCCAGGCACCCCCTCCCTCACAGCGGGCGCCGAAAGTGCCGATCCGCCTTGGATACCGGCCCAAGACAGGCCGTAGACGGTCAAAGCGGAGAAGACATTCCACCTCGATGGCGCCGGCTAGCTAGGCCGACGGGGGCGTGGGTGACACGTATGAACCAGTCCAGGTCGCGACGATAAACTGGTCGGGAATCGATAAATCGGAAGTGGCGTTCAAGCCTGCCCAGTTCGTCATAGTAATATCCGGCTCCTTAAGGATCAGCCAGTATCGATTGTTTGCATCCAAAGAGAACGCTAGCGTTCCCGTCATAAAGCCTGTGGGAGTGTTGTACTGAATTTTCTGGGTGGTCGGATTGTCCAGCGTTGGTTTTGTAATGTCTCTGTCAGTGCCGATGTCGCCATTGATAACGATGTTGTACTCCTGGGCATTCTTTTTTTCCAAATAGATGGACGGCCTAAAAGCTACTTTGGTATTGCCGAGGCCGAACGTTGTTCCGTACATTTGAATGTCAGACATTTCGCTTTCTCCTTGAAGCGTTGTTTGTTTCGGGGACCGACGACGCCACCATGGCGTCGTCTTGCGTCCTTCACCCCGGTCCTCGCGATCCGTCGGCAAGAGGAGACATCGACGGCAAAACTTTTTTTGCGTGAGGTCGCCGCGGGGCGTCCGGCGGGGTCAGAGAGCGGGGGGGCGGAAACGGAACGAGCCGCCGGAGGGCGGCTCGGAAGGCATCGGCGGGGGGCCGGGCGGGAGGCTAGCTGGTGCCGTCGTCGTAGATCCTGGGGTCATCCCATGTGGGAACGCCCTGGCCGACCACCACCGCCAGGCGGTAGAAGAGCGCCGTGGTCTGGCCCCCGAAGTCGAGAACCAGGGGTCCGGCCACCTGCTCCGTGCCCGAGGGAAAGGTGGAGCCCGGTGGGGCCGTGACCCCACCGGAGAGGGCCCAGGGGGTGGTTTCGGAGGGGAAACTCTGGGGGTCGGAGGCCACCTGGAAACCCGCGAAGAGTGCCCCCTGCGGATACCCCTTGAGGCGAAATTCAATCCTTCGCGCGGTCGGCGGCGGGTGGATGGTGCCACCGGCCGTCACCTGCCAGCCGCTGGAACAGAAGGCGCAGGTGTACGAGAAACTGGGGCCAATTTCGGCGAAGTGCACGGTGACGACACAGTTTGGCATGCTGTCGGACATGGGTGTTCTCCTTGGGTCAAGGGAGCCCAGAGGGCTCCCGGGTAATCGGAACGGGTCTCTACCGTCCCTCGCGATCCGTCGTGCCGGGGAGACATCGCACCTTGGAAATCAGGTGGTGCCCCCGGGGTTGCGGCTCTGGCAAGGGCGCTCCAGACCGGGCTCGGCGTAACCCAGGGCTTCCACGATCTCGGCCGCGGCGCGGGCCTCGTCGCCACGGCCCAGGCAGGCGAGCGCCCTGGCCCAGGGAGCCAGCATCCGAACATCCCGGGAGCCCCGGGCGAAGGGTGCGAGGGTCTCGACGGTCTGTTCGAAGGCGAGCCGGGCGGCGGACGGCGACGCCTCCAGGGTACCGAGCAGCAAGAGACTCTGGCCCAGCCAGCGGTGGACCTCCCGATCCGTGGGCCGGGCAGCGGCCAGATCTTTGAGGATCTGGACGGCGTCCTGGGCGTCGGAGCGGGCGCCCACGGGGTTGCCCCGCGCCACTTTGAGCAGGGCGCGGTGGTAGAGGCTGACCGCCTGCGAGCGGCGCCAGGCGTGGGGTGCGTCCCCAGGGTCGAGGAGGTCGTGGAGCAGACCGCGGGCCTTGCGCCACGCCTCCGCCGCCGCCTCCAGATCGCCTTGGAGATAGGCCCACCGACCGAGATGGAGGTCGATCCAGGCGAGTTTGAGCCGCCAGGGGGCGTTGGTGGGATCGTGGGCCACGAGGGCGGTGAAGATCCCTCGCGCTTCCTCGAAGGGTTCGACGGCCGCCGACCAATCCCCCTGGATCGAGAGGTGGGCTCCCAGGCGGCTGAGGCTGGTGGCCAGGAGGTCGCGCAGGCGGGGGCTCTCGGGGTCCGCCGTCACCAGGGCGCGCCGGAGGGCGAGATCGGCCCGCAGATGCTCTTCCGCCTCGCGCAGCCGACCGAGGTCCTGGAGCACCACGCCCACTCTGTTGTGGGTCGCCGCCACTTCGGATCGGGCGGTGTCGTTGGCGGGATCCATGGCCACCAGCTCCTGATCCAGGGCCAGGGTGGCAAGAAACTGATCCAGGGCCCCTTCGAGGTCTCCCTCGGCCTGGAGAAGGGAGCCCAGGTTGCTGTGGGCGGAGGACAGCTCGCGCCGCCAGTCGCGGTGGGTGGGGTCTTGTTCCACCAGTCGCCGGGAGATGTCGAGGTACGTCTCGAAAGGCCCCCGGGCCGCCGTCAGATCCCCTTGCTGCCAGTGCACGAAACCGACCCAGAAATAGCTCTGCCCCAGTTCGAAGAGCCGTTCGCCGTCGTCCGGCTGGCGTTGGGCCAACTGCTGGGCGAGGGCCAGGGATTGCTCCATGGGGGCTACCGCGCCCGCCAGATCGCCCTGCCGGAGGCGCACCTCGCCGATCTGATAGAGCATGCGCGAGCGGCCCAGCAGTTCGGCTTCGCTTAGTTCCGCCTCGGGGACCGCGGCGAAATATTCCGTCGCCGCCTCGCCGACCTCGTCCAGGACGTCGAGGCGGCCCAGGGTGTCGAGTTTGTCGTGGAGGTCCACGACCATGAAGCGGATCAGCTCCTCCGCCTGGCCCTGGCGGGCTTCCGCCCGCTGGCGGGCGGCGTCGGCGCGCCAGGCGAAGACCGCCACCGCCACGGAGGCGATCAGCAACGCCACCGCCGCCGCGCCGAGGACCCCCGCGAGCAGTTTGTTGCGCAGCACGAAGCGGGTCAGCCGGTAGGCGAGGCCGGCGGTGTAGGCCTCCGTTACTTCGCCGTCCAGGTAGCGTTGGAGATCCTCCGCCACGGCCCGGGCGGAGCCGTAGCGCTGGTCCGGATCGCGAGCCACGCAGCGCAGGATGATGGCTTCCAACTCCACCGGCAGATTGGGCTGGTGGAGCCGGGGTGGTGGCAACTTGTCCTGGAGGGTGCTTTCGAGCACCGCCAGGGTGTTCTGGCCCCCGAAAGGCAGGGCGCCGGTGAGCAGCCGGTACAGGGTGATGCCCAGGCTATAGACGTCGGAGCGCCGATCCACCGTGCCGGCATCGGCAACGTCGCCCAGCCGCTCCGGCGCGATGAAGTGGGGCGACCCGGCCACCTTCTCCGTCACGGTGGCGGCCTGATCGACCTCCGTGGCGAGCCCAAAATCCGTCACCAACGCTACCAACTCGCCGTCCGGTGTCCGCTCGACCAGGATGTTGGAGGGTTTGACATCGCGGTGCAGCAACCCCTGGCGGTGGGCGGCGTGGAGGCCCTCGGCGGCCTGGATGAGGAGGCGGACGCGATGCTCCACCGACAGGGTGGGGCCGACCTCCCCCAGGGTGCCTCCGGCGATGAAGCGCATGGCGATGAAGGGTTGGCCGTCCAATTCGCCGCTGTCGTAGATCTCCAGGACGTGGGGATGCTGAACCCGCGCCTGGTTCTGGGCCTCGTGGAGAAACAGGCGCAGGATCGCGGGGTCTTCCTGGTGCAGGAATTTGAGCGCCACCGGACGCCCCAACTGCCGATCGAAGGCCCGGATCACCCTTCCCATACCCCCTTCCCCGAGGTGTTCTCCCAGGGCGTAGCGCTCTTCCGGCGGCAGGGCTCCGCGCGAGGGCGACGGGTCGAGGTCCAGGGCCAGGAGGGGCGGCCCGCCGAGGCGCTCGGCGGCGGGGGTCTCCAGGAAGGAGTCGGGAAGGCCTTCAGCGGCGGCCAGGCGGCGGCGGACGAGGATGGCGATCTCGGGGGCGGTGGTGGCGATCTCCTCCAGGTACGCCTCCCGCTCGGGAGCTTCAAGCCCGGCGGCGGTCAGCACGATTTGCCCGAGCCGAAGATCCGCGGTGGATGTCACTCCGTGGCTCCCAATTCCCCGTGGAGCCAGATCCGCACCGCCCGCCAATCCCGCACCACGGTGCGGGGGGTGACCTCCAGAATCCCGGCGGTTTCCTCCACCGACAGACCGGCGAAGTAGCGCAGTTCGACCAGCTTTTCGTGGCGGGGCTGGATCGCGGCGAGCTTTTCGAGGGCCTCATGGACCGCCAGCACTTCGTCGGGCCGCCGGGCGAGGGGGTCGGCGGTCTCCACCACCGCGCCGTCGAGGGGCAGGGTCTCCCGGGCGTCGCGCTTCTGGGCCAGCCGCCGCCGCGCCTCGTCGGTGAGCACGAAGCGCATGGCCCGGGCGGCGATGGCGAAGAAGTGCTGGCGGTCGCTCCACTCCACGTCGCTTCCCAGGAGGCGCAGATACGCCTTGTGCACCAGGCTGGTGGGACCGCCCTCGGGCGATCCGGCCTTCCCCTGGCGGTGCAGGACGCCCCGGGCCAGGTGGCGCAGCTCGTCGTAGAGGATCGGCCAGAGTTCGGTCTCGGCCGCCTCGCTGCCGCGCTGCCAGGCGTGGAGGAGACGGGTGATCTCGCCGCGATCCGTGGAATTCGCCATGGGTGTCTCATCCCCTCCGTAAGGGGAGCCCTCAAGATGCCTGTTGTGATGAATCCGGTGTACCGATGGAATATACCATCCGCCGGGGGCGCCGAGACCTATCCCTGGACCAGGGCCACCAACTCGTCCATCCGCGCCTCGGCATCCCGCTCGCCGATCTCGATGAGGTGGCGCAGGTAGTCTGGAGCGAACATCAGCATGGCCAGGAAGTCGGGGCTTTTGGTCTCCCGGGTACCGAGGCCACGGGTGAGGAAGCGGAAGGCCCAGGGAAGTTTGACCTCGTACTGGGCGGCCAGGGCGCCGAGGTTCTCCGATGGGCGCAGCACCAAGGTTTCGATGGGCCGAAAGCCGCCGCGTTTGTCCTCCGGGATCTTCTCGATCAGGTGGTTGATGCGCTCGAGGCGGGCCACATCCTGGTCCACCAGATCCAGGAACACCGAGTTCAGGAGCTTGCCCAGGATCTGCGCCGGGGGCGGGTAGTGCTCGATGTCGGAGCGGGCGGTTTCTTCTACGGTGCCGCGGTAGCGGGTGGAGATGACCAGGATGCGGTTGGCCCCCAGGTGGACGGCGGGGGAGAGGGGGGCGGCGAGGCGGATGCCGCCATCCCCATGCCAGGCGCCCTCCAGATGGACCGCCGGGAAGATCAGGGGCAGGGCGGCGGAGGCGAGGATGTGATCGATCGTCAGGCGCACCTTGCTGCTGCGGCGGTCCGGGCGTTCCCAGGTGGCGATGTCGGCGCCCTCGAACCAGGTCAGCGTCTGGCCGGTGCCGTAGTTGATGGTGGTCAGGGCGATGGCCTTGAGCCGCCCCTGGGCGATGTTGTGGGCGATGCCCGGCACCGCCCGGTTGCCCGGCTGGTGGGGATCCGTCAGCCGTTCGGTGAGCAGATCCTGCAACGGTTTGGTGTCCACCAGCCCGCGCACCTTGGGGGCCAGGCGGTTGCCGCCGGTGCCCAGGCGCAACAACCACCGCAGGCCGTTCTTGACCAGGTCCCAGGTTTCGACACAGAAGACCTTGTCGATATCCAGCCCCAGCCAGAGGTCTTTGAGATCCTCCATGGCCTCTTCCATGGTCCCTGGATGGGCCGCCAGGAAGGAGGCGTTGATGGCCCCGGCAGAGACGCCGGTGATGATCGGGAAGCGCGCATCGGGAAGTCGCCGGGCCAGCGCTCGCAACACTCCGACCTGGTACGCCGCCCGGGCCCCACCGCCGGTCAAGACGATGGCCAGATCCCCACCCATGGCCTCCAGAATCGCGTCCACGGGGACCTGCTGGGTGGTGAAGAGAGACGTTTTTTTGCGCAGCCAGCGGAACATGGGACGCCATCTTACCGGCTTCCGCGGGCCACCGCGACGCGGGACTTTGGTTTTCTTTGACGTCAGTTGGCATATTTGACATCATCGCTGCCAGGCCATACCCTCAAAAGATCATGAGCGAAGCAGACCTGAAACGTCCGGCTTTCACCCTGCGCTTCCGCAATGAGGCGACCCATCGCGGCCTCCGTTTGACCGCCCATGCTCTCGGCATGTCAATGAATGAACTGGCCGAGAACGCCATCGAACACGAATTGGCGTTCCTGGGGGCCGACCTGGAGCAGAAGTTGAACCGGGCGTTGGAACTCCTCCGGTCCTATCGGGGCGTAGGCGTCGAGGACGATATCGAGGCGTTCGCTGATGCGGAGGTGACGGTCGAAGATCCTTGTCGCTCCCGCCAGGTGATGGTCGAGGACACCTGCGGCATCGGAGCCCTCTTTGCCCGTTCCATGGAACGGTGATGATCCTCGGGATCGGACGGTCCTCAGGGAGAATCTGCGCCGCGTCCTGAGGCGCATCGTCCGGCAAGCTTCCCGCCGAGATCCGCCAACGGTCTCCATGGCCCAGGGTTGGCATCGGGAGATGTATCGCAGCGTCAACGTCCCCGTGTCGTACTACGTCGGTGAGATCCGCGACAGCGATCCAAGATTACCCGAGCTTTTTGGCCATGAAGTGGCCGTCGGTCCCAACCCAGGCGTCCCCTCGGGCCACGTTCCGGCGCAGCTTGCGAAGTTCGAAGGTTTCATGGCGGAAGCTGTCGCGCGGCTCGACGCGGTCGTTTCGGTCGGGGAAGCGCCGACCGAGGCGGGCACGCTCCACTCGGTGCTAACGCTCTGCGCGGTCAGCCACGGGGAGTGGGTGCGGATTCATCCCTTCGCCAACGGCAACGGCAGAACCGCGCGGCTCTGGGCCAACTGGTGCGCCGTACGGTACGGGCTTCCCCCCTTCGTCCGGCTGCGACCCCGACCGGAGGGGGAGGCTTACGCCAAGGCGGCCAGCGATTCGATGCGCGGCGATCACCGGGCGACGGTGATCGTTTTTGCGGACCTGCTTACGGTTCGTTTGGGCCCATAGCGGCGAGCGATCCACCTCGACGCTCACCGGCGACTCCGGTACACTTCCCGCGTGATGCAGCTGGGCGATCTCAAACTCACTCTGGTCAACGATGGGGGCTTCCGTCTGGATGGCGGGGCGATGTTTGGCGTGGTGCCGAAGACGCTCTGGCAGAAAGCGAAACCGGCGGATGACCACAACCGCATTTCGATGGTGACCAACTGTGTGCTGGTGGAGCGGGGGAGCGAACTGCTGCTGATCGATACCGGGATCGGCGACAAGAACGACGCCAAGTTCGACGAGATCTTTGGTCTGGAGGCGGGGGCGGTTCGCCTGCCGGAGCAGATCCGGGCGGCAGGGTATGACCTGGGGGATATCACCCAGGTCTTGATCAGCCACCTGCACTTCGACCACTGCGGCTGGAATGCGGTGGCCTCGGGGAAGGGCGACAGGCTGGTACCCACCTTCCCCAAGGCGCGCTACTGGCTGCAACGGGACGAGGTGGAACACGCCCGCAACCCCAACCAACGGGATCGGGCGAGTTACGATCCACGCAATTGGGAACCCCTCTTTGACGCCGGGGTGGTGGAACTCTTCGGCGACGCCGGGGAACCGATGCCCGGGGTGCGGGCCGTCAAGACGCCCGGCCACAACGCGGATATGTGCATCGTCCTGTTAGACGGCAGCGACGGTAGCAGCAGTGGCGGCGCGGCGGGCGGGCAGAAGGGTGTTTTCTGGGCCGATCTGGTGCCCACCGCCGCCCATGTACCGTATCCGTGGATCATGGGATACGATCTCTATCCGCTGGAGACGCTGGCCAACAAGCAGCGTTGGCTGCCCCGGGCGGCGGCGGAAGGGTGGTTGTCGATCTTCGAGCACGATCCGGAACTCCCCCTGGGCCGCCTGGTGGAGACGAAGCCGGGCCGCCTGGCGGCGGAACCCTGGTCACGGTAGAACCCCGACGGAAATCCCAATTCGACGAAAGGCGCAGACCAACATGGCGCAGACGGATGCACAGCAGAACTTCGATCTGGTGGTCCTGGGCAGCGGCCCCGGCGGCTACGTGGCCGCGATTCGGGCCGCCCAATTGGGCCTGAAAGTGGCGGTGGTGGAGAAGGACCCCAAATTTGGCGGCACTTGCCTGCACCGCGGCTGCATTCCCACCAAGGCGTTGTTGCACACCGCCTCGGTGCTGCAAGAGATCCGCGGTGCCGCCCATCTGGGGATCGATGTCGCCGCCCCGGTGCTGGACCCGGCCCGCGCCCAGGCCCGCAAGCAGGCGGTGGTGGACAAGAACGCCCGGGGGATCGAATACCTGTTCAAGAAGAACAAGATCACGGGAATCCACGGTCGGGGGCGACTGCTGGCCGCCAACCAGGTGGGGGTGACCGGACCGGAGGGCGACGAGCGGATCCTTACCGCCCGCCACGTCCTGATCGCCACCGGCTCCGTGCCCCGGGAGATCCCCATCGCCCCCAGCGATGGTGTCCGCATCCTCAACTCCGACCACATTCTGAATCTGGACCGGGTTCCGGAATCGCTGGTGGTGCTGGGCGCCGGGGCGGTGGGCACGGAGTTCGCCTCCATCTACCACGCCTTCGGCGCCAAGGTGACGCTGGTGGAGATGCTCCCCCGGATTTTGCCCAACGAGGACGAGGATCTCTCCAAGGAGTTGCTGCGCAGCCTCAAGAAGCGAGGCATCGATGTGCGGGTGGGCACGGCGTTGAAGGCGGTGGATAGCAGTGGGGAACGGCTGCGCCTGGCGCTCGAAAAGGGCGACGCAAAAGTGGAATTGGAGGCGGAGATGCTCCTGGTGGCGGTGGGCCGGGCGCCGGTGTCGGCGGATCTGGGGTTGGAAGCGCTGGGAGTGAAGATCGAGCGCGGCTACCTCGAGGTGGATGAGTACCTGCGCACCGCCGTGCCCTCCATCTACGCCATCGGCGACGTCATCAACACCCCCTGGCTGGCCCACGTCGCGTCCGCGGAAGGCATCGTGGCGGCGGAGCACATGGCGGGGGAGAAGGCCCGCCCTCTGAACTACGACCACGTCCCCTCCTGCACCTACTGCGCGCCGGAGGTGGCCAGCGTCGGTCTGACGGAGGCGGCGGCCCGGGAGCGCGGCTACGACGTGGCCACCGGAGTGTTCCCCTTCTCCGCCCTGGGTAAGGCGCTGATTCTGGACCAGGCCGAAGGCTTCGTCAAAGTGGTGCGTGAGACCCGCTATGATGAGCTGCTGGGGGTGCACATCATCGGCCCCCACGCCACGGACCTGATCGCCGAAGCGTGCGTCGCATTGCGCGTAGAATCCACCACCGAGGAGTTGTTCCGCACCATCCACGCCCACCCAACGCTATCGGAAGGCGTGATGGAAGCGGCCCACGCGGCTTTTGGTCACCCGATCCACATCTAACGAGACAAGACGAGAGAGCAGAGAGCATTATGGCAACCGAAATCGTCATGCCCCAGATGGGCGAATCCATCGCCGAAGGCACCATCACCCGCTGGCTGGTCGCGGTGGGAGAGAAAGTGGAACGGGACCAGCCCCTGTTCGAGATCTCCACCGACAAGGTGGATTCCGAGATCCCCAGCCCCACCACGGGCATTCTCCTGGCCGTGAAGCACGGCGAGGGGGAGACGGTGGGGGTCAATGAGGTGGTGGCCTACGTCGGCGAGGCGGGGGAGAAAGTGGGGGACGCTGCTGCACC
>Ga0055474_10000170_pt1 | contig 14392 bp, 12 predicted proteins | sample Muzzi_PWA_D1_FD_57680 | JGI IMG/M metagenome (GOLD analysis project Ga0055474, IMG submission 57680) | Wetland microbial communities from San Francisco Bay, California, USA, that impact long-term carbon sequestration - Muzzi_PWA_D1 | ecosystem: Environmental > Aquatic > Marine > Wetlands ... | reverse complement strand
TCTCCTTTGAGAGATGATGTGTGCGAGTTTATGTTGCTTGGACTGCTGGAGGGCTCAAGTGAAAGGATTTTGTTCAATGATGCCTACGTGCAGGCTAGGGTCGATTCTGTGACTGGATGATGCCTTGTTTGTTTGGTCAGCGTCTTTCTGGTGGCCATTCTTCCTAATGGCCTCGGGATCGTTGGCACGCCGACCCCAGGAGGTTTCTGTGACATTCCGACCCACTTGGACATGACAGCATCGCCCGGTCCCACGTGCACGTGGAACCGAAATCCAAATCTGAGAACGTAGGGGCGTGGCAAGCCTCACCAGGGCTGTACGAGCGCCTTCCGGCAACCGGCTCACCGCGTGCACTCAGGTGTGGGAGCCACCGGGTGGCTGTGGCCCACTGAGTTCACTAACCAGCCTTAGAGCCAGGGTCAGTGGACGCAGCACGCTCTCGGCGCTGACGCCTTCGAAGAGGATGGACAAGACCCCCTGTTCCATACGGTCCAGATGGTAGAGATACCAACAAACCTCTTGCAGATCCCTGACCTCGACCCTCAGACTCCGTGCGAGGCGTTGCCAGGTGCCAGAGTGAGGCTGGCGAACCTCACCCCGCTCGATCTTACCGAATTGGACGTCGCTGACTCCGGTCTTTTCGGCCAGCTCTTCGAGAGTCCAGCCGGTCTGACGCCGGAGCCGAGACAGGAAGAGCCCCAGACTCTGGCCCGGGTGATCGACGGGCTCCAGTGACCAGGGCTTGGGTTTGTGGGTTCCCGCTCTATCCGCGGTGGTTTGGATCAGCTCGCGCCTCTTGCGCAGGACACGCAGGGCGCGGCTGACATCAGTGCCCAGCGCCATGGTGTCCCTCCGTCGCCAGCACAGCCTCTTGGAGTTGGGCGGCTACCTGCTGGAGGATGCCTGCACACCGCCACAGGGGCGGGCTCCAGGCGGCGGGGGCGGCGTCGGATGCCCCTGCCAGCACGAGGGCGAGAGTGTGTAGCTCTTGGGCTAGCAGATCCGCTGCCTCTACGGTGGGCAGGAAGCCCAAAGCCGCGCCGCCGTCGCCACTGACGCCACCGCGGCCCGGGTAGCGTTCCGTACCCAGAGCCAGCTCTACCTGCTGCCGAGCCACCGCCGTCGCCAGGGTCACTGGCGCAGCCAGCCCAAAACAGCCCTCTCTGTGAAGACGTTGGCCGAGCGTGGCCGACTCCCGGCTGAGGGTGTCGAGGTGACCGTACGCTTCGTAAATCTCCTGGCGCGCCCTGTGAACCTGAGCCTCTACCGTCGCGCGAATCTCCGGGCTGACCAGGAGGGCAAGCCCCTGCCGATTCATCATCATGGTGCACTCCAGTCTAGAAAAACATGCATCAAGGAATCCCTCCCGGAACGGGGATCTCCGGCCGGGTGATCTCCAGATCCTCTTCGTCCGGGATGGAAGGAATCACCGGGTGCAGCCGCCTCACCTCCCGTTCCAGCGTGTGCGCCCAGGTGGCGATTTCTGCCTTCAATGTGCCGTCGGTGCGCTCCTCTTGCTGGCGCAGGACGGTAGCCAGGTAGTCGAGGTCACAGTAGGCGCCGATGGCGGAGCCGTGGGCTGGCTCTTTCAGGACCCTGGGGGTGTGTTCGGTGCGGCAGTACGCCAGGTCAGTGCCCAGGCGCTTCAGGACGCTGCGGCCAGGTTCGGCCATGCGGAGCGCTGCCAGCGCTCGCACGGGATCCATGGAGTCGTCCACGGCCCGGGGCTCACCGGCGATCTGTCGCGCCACGCTGGCCAGAGTCTTGCGCGTTTCTGGATACACTTTCTGCAGAGAGGGCTCCTCCGGCCATTCGTCGAACACCTCGACTTCGGCCCAGAGCTGCCACAGGTCCAATGCCACCAGATCCAGCACCTCCCGGGGGGAGGCCCGCCTGGGTTCCTCGTCGGCCAGGGCGTCCGCCAGGAACATCAGATCCCGTGCGTACTCGATGTTGAAGTGGAGCAATCCGCCCGTGCGCAACAGCGGGTGCCAGACGGGAAGCGCCATGGGTGGGAATTCCATAGGTTTACCTCACAAGGTTCAGGGGGATTCCCCCGCCGCCGGGGTTCAAGCCATCGGCTTTGCGAGACGCACGGCACGAACCGGCGGCGGGGAAAGTCGTTCTATTCATCTCCAGCATCCGGGTCCTTCACGATGGAACGCTCCAGGGCCGCCACAACGGCGGGATCCCGGAGGGTGTTGAGGAGCTGGAGCAACCACAGGGCGATCTCCGGCGCCTTGTCCAGCAGCAGGACCAAGTGGTCCGTGTGCTCGTCGCGGAGGGTGGGGGGTAGGGACGTGGAGGGTTCGGCCTTCTCCACCGTCTTGCCGGTCAGCAGGAGGATGGTGTTGTGGAAGTCCAGGAGATCGACGTCGAGAGCTGCGAAGATCTTGGCGAGGGATTCCATGGAAGGATGGGCACTTCCCGTCTCCCAGTTGGAGAGGAGATTCTTGCTGACCCCTGCGACTTCAGCGACTTTCTTTTGCGTCATCCCGGCCCGCTTGCGCAGCAGGCGCATGGCGGGGGCGACACTCTCCAGGAAGCTCAGGCTGGAGCCCGGTCGTTCATCCCGCCCCTTCACGCCGTCGCCTCCACGGGAGTCTCCGGCGGCACCTGAAGCGCCACCTGGAAGGTGGCGATGGGCGCCTCCAGTCGCGAGGCCAGCATGCCCGCGATGGCGCACAGAACGCTGTCGCCTTGCTGGAGGGAAGAGATCTCCCCCCGTCGCGCGATGTGTTGCTGGAGCACGGCCCGGATCCACAGCAGATCCCGGTAGAGGGCCGCCAGCTGTTTGTCCCGCCCCGGTTCCCGGCGAACGGCGCCGAGGAGACCCCCGAAGGCTTGGAGGGTGTCGCGGAAGAGGCTGTCTCCGCTCAACTGCAGGGCGAAGTGGCGAACGCCCCTTCCTTGAGAGGCAGGGCTGTGGAGATCCAGAAGCGTGCACGCCTCGGACACGGCCACCTCCAGACCTTGAATCACGGGCCGGGGGCCGTCCAACTCGCGGAGGCCATCGACCAGGGTGGCCAGTTCACCCACCAGCGCCGCCACCTCTTGCCCCAACGCCGGAGCCCCAGATTCCGGTTCCAGTCGTTCCAGGATCCACAGATAGAGACACCGCTCCATCCGCCGCGCTGCGGCCTGGACCGCAGGCGGCGTCCCCGCCAGCAACCGTGCCGGAAGGAGCGCCTCCGACTCCCAGTCCTGGGGTTCAGAATCCGAACTCATGAATGCACCTCGTACGGCAAATCAGAAGCGGCCAGCGCCGCCTCACGCGAACATTTGTCTGCTTGCAGGGGACCGTAACAAGGCGACTGGGAAAGAGAGCAGGAGTTGAGGTAAGCTGGAGTCCCAATCAAAAGCGAGTTTCAGGAGCAGCTGTGTCCCTTACTGAGAATCAATTAGAAAAGTCGCGTCGGCTTCTGGAGGCTCTGGACGACGAACTCCGGAACCTCAAACGAGGTGCGATCACCGAGTTGGAGAGAGTCATTCTGGACTCCGAGGGAACGACCGGCTGGTGGCAGAATCGGGTCAAAGCTGGCCATATCAACACGGCTCAACTGTTCGCGGTTTTCGACTTCCTGAAATTGGATCCAGTTCGCTTCATGCGGGAAGCGCTGGGCGGCACAGGAGACATGGAGTTACATCGACCGCAGGGAGCACCCCCAGAAATCGTGCGGCTCGCATGGGAACGCTTTTCCGACGAGACCGACAAGGGACCCCTTGGCGCAGATTTTCTCAAGACGCTGGATACCATGCGTTACGAGGCACCACAGAGAGCGGTCGAGCTTGGGCTGGAAATGATTGTCTGGGCACCTCGCAACAAGATCCCTCATCTGCTCGGAGTTGTAGGCAGCGCTTGGCGCCTGATGTGTGAGCTTGACCTCGCGAACCACGCGATCTACTCAGCGATTCAGATGGCGCGGGAACTGGAGGATATGAGCGCATACGCGAGCCTCCTACAACGCCTCTCCTACGTATATTCCGAGAAACCGGAATTGGAGACAGCACTCTCGCTCGCTGAGCAGGCCGCCCTTACCCACATGCGCCTAGGCAACCGGGCAGGAGTCGCCAAGACGCTCGTGGATCAGGGGAACTACCTTTATTACCTCGGACGTTGGCGTGAATCGAATGCACTACAGCACTTAGCGCTGGACTGGCTTCCGGAAGAAGAGAGCCATAATCGCACCGCTGCCCTCGTGTTCCTCGCGCTCAACCACCTGGAACTGGGCTCACCGCATGAGGCACTCGGGTTTATTGAAAAGGCAGAGGTAGAGGGCGCTGGGCTGGTAAGAGCCGAATTCAGTCGCGTTCAATGGGTTCGAGGCTTGGTGCACGAAGCACTCCAGGAATTCGACCAGGCAGCCGCATCTCTTGAGGCCGTACTTCGAGACTGGTCTGCCGTTCATCTGGGCAACATGGCGCTGGTCGCCTGTGATCTTGCCCGTGTCTACCTGCACCAGAAAAAGACCGCCGAGGCATACCGCACCACACTTTCTCTTCGGAAACTGCTCGAACCACTTCGGAAGAATAGGATCGCCTCGGCTGCCATTGCACTGTTTTTCCGCGAGGCCGAGGAAGCAATGACTATCGCCCTCGTGCAGGAAGTAAAATCCCGCATCGAGGGCGAACTCCGACAACGCCGCTGGTGGCGTTTGCTTTGGATTGAGCGCAAGCTGGCCTCTAGCCGTTAGGCTCCAGGCCAGGGCCAGTATCGTTGTCGGTCGCTTCCAGGCCATCCGGTTCCACCTTCGGCCCCATCTCCCGGGTAGGCCCCTCCAGAATTGATGTCACCCACTCCACCACCACGCCCCACCAGCTCCCGCCCTCCTGACCATCCGTAGCCGCCACCGGCACCGTACTCACCAGACACAGCACCACCAGCACCACCATTCCCAGCTTGCGCATGACGTTCTCCCTCCAGCGGGGATCGTGCCCGCACGCTCCATTGCCCACTGGGCCTGTTCCCCGGTCGCACAACGCTACGCGGCGCCACGCTTCGACGCAAATTGAGGGGAATGAATGACCATATCGAAGGGTATTTCGCTAGTCTGAAACCATCTTTCTGGGAAGAATGGTCTAGAATCCCAGACAATCACGCATTCGGCCCCACTTTGGGGCATCTCTTGTGGACTGCACCTGCTTCCTGGCAGGCGAGTCCGGTTTGATGGTCATCCTCACTGGGGAGCTTGCCATGTCCTTCTCTCGACGAATGCTCGCCGTGCTCCTACCCATCTTCATGGGATGGATAGGTGTCTCAGAACCCTGTGAGGGCCAACCCCTGGACCAGGGAACTGCGTTTCTCGTGAGCACCCAACAGGCGGATGGCCGCTGGGAGAGCGAGGAGGTCCGGGACTTTCATGTCACCACCGTGGCTCTTCAGGCGTTGCAAGTTCTCGACCGGGCACCCGGCTCCCGCTCCGCGGCGGCAGGTTTCCTGACCTTCCAGAGCATTCCCGACCAGGACGACCTCGCCCGACGACTGGGAGTCCTGGCGACCGAGGGACGGGATGTCTCGGCTCTTACGGCACAGTTGATCGCAGCGGCGGCTTCCCAGGGTGGCTGGGGACTTACCAGTTCCTTTCATCCCGATCCTCTGGACACTGCCCTGGCGTTGCAGGCTCTGACGGGTATCGTGCCGCCCTCGGAAGATCTTGTACGACAAGGGCTGATGTCGTTGCTCACCGCGCAGCGTGGGGACGGTGGCTTCGCCTGCGTGACATCCCCGGAGGCGGATTCTGAAATCTTCTGTACCAGCCACGCTCTAGTCGCTCTGGAAGCTCTCAGTTCCACCTATTCGATCGAACCGGCAATTCAGGCAGCGGTGGGCTTCCTGCGCGGGCAGATGAACGTGGACGGCAGCTTCGGCCCGGTCGGTTCCGACGACATCATCCACACCGCCCTGGCCTCCGTTGCCCTGGCGGGGGCGGACGCGTTGGGTGCAGACGTCCTGACCGTGATTGCGTATCTGGAAGGCCGCCAGCAAATCGATGGCAGCTGGCAGCAGGATCCATATCCCACAGCTCTGGCCTCGCGGGCTCTGGCGACGCTGTATGCGGTGCCGTTCTGCGGCGATGGGGCGCGCAACCGTGGGGGGGAAGCCTGCGATGGTGGCGATCTGGCCGACCAGACCTGCGAAGGTATCGGTCTGGGAGAGGGGACCCTCTCCTGTACGGCCCAATGCACTCTGGACACCACCGGTTGTGCCGAGCCCCCTGTCTGCGGGGACCAGTTGCGCAATCAGCCTGCCGAGGTCTGTGATGGGGTCGATCTCGGGGCCGAGACCTGCGCCTCCCTGGGCTTCAGCGGCGGCAGTCTGGCCTGTGCCGACGATTGCTCCCGCTTCGATTTCAGCAGCTGTACAGACGAAGAGGTGTGCGGCGACGGTGTGATCAATCAACCTGGGGAGTTGTGCGATCTCTCCGATCTGGATGGGGCGACCTGCGCCACGTTGGGACTGGGCGGAGGGCTCCTCCAGTGTGGTTCCGATTGCAACCTGGACACCTCCCTCTGTGACGCGGCGAGCTTCACCATCGACAACAAAGGTCGGGAATTCCTGGTCGCCTTCCTGCAGAACCAGCAGGAGAGCTTTACCACCGCAGCGCTCCATCTGGTCAGCGATGTGGAGACCACTGCCACGGTGCAATACCCGGTCAATGCGCCGAGTTTCGTGCAGACGGTCACCGTGCGACCGGGGATTGTCACGGTGGTCAATCTCCCCAGTGACGCACATTTTGGCTGGACGGCGGGCGAGGTATTGAACAACGCGGTACGGATTTCCAGCCCGGAAGAAATCGCCGTCTTCATGGTCAATCAGCGTTTCGCGACTTCCGATGGCGCCCTGGCGCTGCCGGTGGACGCCCTGGGAAGGTCGTATTTCGTGACCACCTTCCGGGGTTCGATCCGCAATCCATCGGATCGGCCAGAATTCATCGTCGTCGCGCCCTTCAATGGCACCCAGGTCACCATCACGCCCACCACCACCTTGCGCTTCCCGGATGGGAACAAGGCACCGGGTGTCCCGGTGGAGATCCAGTTGGACCGGGGAGAAGGCGTGCGAATCGAGGCGACTTTTTCGAGAACCGATCTCACTGGCACCCGGGTGGTGTCCGACCGGCCCGTGTTTCTTATCAACGGTAATACCTGCACCAACATCCCGAGCCACATCGATGCCTGCGATCACATTTTTGAAGTCGCCCATCCGGTGAGTCGCTGGGGAAACACAGCTCTGGTCACCAACCTACCGCGCAGGGCGGGTGGCTCCCTCTATCGCATTCTGGCGTCCGTGAATGGAACCGTGATCACCCTCGACGATGTGCCCCAGGCGATCCTGGACCGCGGACAGTTCCTGGAGGTCAGCCCTCTCCCGGGTAGCCATGTCTTCGCGGCGGACCATCCCATCTTCGTCACCCAATTCCTGACTGGAACTTCCAGCCCAGGGGCCAGCACCGGAGATCCATCGATGGTCAACGTCATTCCCCCGGATCAATTCCTGGAGGAGTACACGTTCCTGGCGGCATCGAACAAGCGCTTTCCCACGATCTTCCTGACCGTGACGGCGCGGACGACCGATGTCGGCTCGGTAATGCTGGACGGCAAGGCCATTTTCCCGCTCTTTTTTTCGCCCATCCCCGGCAGTGAGTTTTCTTCGGCAGTGGTGACCTTGCGGGAAGGGTCCCACACCATCAACTCGCCACAACCCCACGGCATCACGGTGGCGTGCTACGGGCTTTCCGAGTCCTTTATGTTCCCGGGGGGTACCCGGGTAGGCTTCACCAATCCATTCTGTGGCGACGGTGTGATCAATCGCCCTGCGGAGACGTGCGACGGCAGCGATTTCGCCGGGGCGAATTGTGCCACTCTGGGATTCTCCTCCGGTTTCTTGCAGTGCACAGCAGAGTGCCAGATCGATGCCGCGCGCTGCTCGGGGTTCGCGATCACAGACCGGGATGAGGACGGCTTCCCCTCCTCTGAGGATTGTGATGACTCCGACCCCGAGCGGCATCCCGGGATGGTGGAGATGCCCGGGAACGGGGTGGATGATGACTGCAATCCCGCGACGCCGGATGATCTGCCGGAGGGCGCCCTGCGCTGCTCCTTGGAGAGCGTGCAGATCACCTACCTGTCCACGGACCTGGTGGGGCTGGAAGGGGAGGTCGCCAACGACGACCCGTTGCTCTCCCTCGCTGGACTCGAACTCGCGCTGGTGGTCCGGCAGGGTAGCGGCGAGATGATCATCCAGGAAACCCGATCCCTCAACCCCCTGCCGCCGGGCTCCCGCTCGCGGCAGAACTTCACGCTGTCGGCGGCGGCACTGCCACCCGGGGAATATGAGGGGGAGATGATCCTCACCACGTCGGGGGAATTGATCGCGGTGTGCGCAACAACGTTCACCCTCGAAAGTTCGGCCTCCACCGGCGCCGGGCTTTCCGGGACCTTGAGCCTCGACCCGGCTCTGGTCAATGCGGGGGAATCGAGCGAAGCCCAGTACACACTGACCCATCAGGGGAACGCGGCGTTGCTCGATCTCGCAGTTCGCGTCGTGTTGGTCGATCCCATCACTGGCGCAGGAGTAGGGGAGGTCATCGACATCGCCACTCTGGAACCGGGCGGCAGCTTCACTGCCGCGCAGCCCCTCTCCACCACGGACCTGGCCAGCAACCAGAGCTATCTGGCCGTCCTGCTAGCCCGTCCGGTAGAAGGTGAGGGGGAATTGACCCTGGATAGCACCGCCCTGACCGTGGTGAACGCGCCCCCGGAATGCTCTGGAGCCTTCGCGGATCCGGTCGAGATCTGGCCACCCAACCACAAATGGGCGGAAGTAGGCATCGAGGGCGTGACGGATCCGGATGGCGATCCCATCATCCTGACGGTATCGGGGATCCTCCAGGACGAACGGACGGACGATCTCGGCAGTGGCGACACCTGCCCGGACGCCTCTGGAGTCGGCACCTCCCGCGCCCGCTTGCGTGCAGAGCGCTCCGGGCGTCAAGATGGGCGCGTCTACCACGTCTTTTTCGAGGCCCAAGACGGTCGTGGCGGAACCTGTGAAGGCGTGGTGACCGTGTGCGTGCCCCACGACCGCAAGCGCGGGTGTGGGGATCAGGGAGGGTTGTTTGACTCGGGGAGTTGTGGGTGACCTGGGCGATGGGGTTACTCGAGAATTTGAGGAATCTGAAGATGCAAGGAAGCCTCGTGACAATGAAGTGCACCGCTCCTAGGCGAACTCGGAATCTGGCACCAGCTTTGATCCTTCTATGTCTACTCGCTAGCGCCAACCCTGCTCAAGCCGAGCGCGAGTGTGAGAAACCCGCGGAGGAAACGGGCAGAGCTTGCACAGTAGAAGTCTGCATCGCGCTACAAGAGATCATCAAATCGGACACCGCCTGTGGTGGGAGAGAAGGACAAAATGCACCCGAGAGATGTAAAGGGGACGACAGTTGTGAAGTGTTACTAGGGAAAAGACTCCGCTGGAACAATTGTGTGGTCGCACGCAAGAACATGATTGATACTTGTTGGCCAAACGTGGATTCAGGCCATGCAAGGCAATTAGATCAGGCCGTCAAGGGGGTTGCAAGATGCGACAGGTTTATTGCTAGACCCTTCCCCGAGGGCTGTGGAGATCCATGCGCCGACCTATTTTTGGTTTCCTCAAGCGAACAGCTGGATTGAAATGCCCGTGTCTGATAGAGACGAATTAGTACTTCAAGTGCAAGCTGCCTTCGGCTGGCGACCTTACCCCGGAGACGAGAACGTAATCTTGCCTCCAAGAGGTTGTCTTGGGTATGAGCGAGTGGCTACCCGGCGGTTCTTTGAAGGGAAGAAGTGGCAGGAGGTAACCGGAAGGTCGATCATAGAGAACAGCACTCTAGAACCAAACTTCTTCCTGTCGGATTTCCGCGCCAGAGGATTCCTCTACTTCTTGCCAGCATTTTTAATGATATTGCTTGAGGAGGATGGCGACGAGGACCTCCAGGGCACGATCCTGGATTATCTAGGCCCTCCCTCGCAAGGAAGTTCCGACGACTTGCGTTTCTATTTCCTATACAAGATGTCTCAGCTCACCCCAGAAGAGAGGCGGACAGTCGTTAACGTCCTTGACTTCTTGGCGGACGAATACCGGCGACGGAACGAGTACATCAATGACCCCCAAGAACTACTCGACGACTTCTGGCTCGAACTAGCCGAACACGGAGAGCTTTCGCAGCAGGAGACAGACGAGCTTCTCGCGAAGATACCAGATTCATGGATCCAAGATTTATGAGCCCTTGCCAGAAACGACAAGAATTGGCAGTCATGCTTACTAGGGATGAGCTGGCTAGGGAGGTAGAAGCTGCCTTCGCGGAGCGCCCTTATCCTGGTGACGACGCGTTGACGTGGCCTCCGAGTGTTTTCGAGCAAGAGCGCGACGCTACCCAGCACTTCTTTCAGGGCAAGGACTGGCGGGAGTTAACTGCCGACTCTATTCTCAAGGAAAGGAGCCTCGAACCCAACTTTTTCTTGAGCTACCTTCGAGGAGTTGGGTTTCTCTACTTCATCCCCGGGCTCCTCAAGATCCTCCTGGAACCGGATTGTGATGACAACTTGGAGGGGACCATCCTCAATCAATTTGGAGGCCCATCTTGGGGAGGCAGTGATGACGTGAGCGTTTACTTCCTACGTACCATGTCGGAACTGACCCGAGAAGAGTGGCGAGCCATCGTCAACGTCATCGACTTCCTGGCATGTGAATACCGGCGGAGGAATGAGGCCATCAACGACCCTCAGGAAATGCTCGATGACTTCTGGCGTGAATTTTCCGAATGCCCGATACCAACCGATGCAGAGAAGTAAGAAATGGTCAAGCATTTGCGGAACGATTGGGTTACCGACTACCACGAGGACGGCGTCAGCAAAGCCTTGGATCAATCACGGGGAGAATTGCCCCGAAGAGCGGGAGAGTGACAACTCATGCCCAAACTTAGCCTCGTCGAGACAATGCGAGAGATCACTACCGCCGTGGTCCTCCTCTCCCTCAGCTGGACCTCGGTCGGAGGCCCAGCCTTCGCCGACTCCTGTCTTGCGCAACGGGACCCAAAGGCCTACCTGAGTCAGCGCATCGATGATCCCCGCCTGGCGTTGAGCCCGGAGGACAAGGCGCGGCTGAGGGCGGCGGTCGGTAGGGAGAGGGCGATCACGTCTCCTGCGCCTCGACCGGTACAGAGGGTGCACGCTGAACGGCGAGCGGCGGCGCGGCTGGGGGAGCTTTCCGAAAGCTTGCGTAAGGATGCTGGCACCCTGGATGCTCGGCGGATTGAGGGGTACCTGGAGCAGGTGCGGGCGGCCCATCGGGACATACTGCGCGGCTTCGATCGGGTCCAGGGTTTGATCCAGCGGCACCAGCTGCCGGACACCATCCAGACACGGCACGAGGCGGCGCGCACTCGCTATCTCGCGAAGATGGGCGGGGTGCTGCAAGCTCTCGAAGCGGCTGCGGTAGCAAAGGAACCGGCAGCCGTGCGCGCCCACCTTGAAGCGGCGGAGCGCCAGTTGAGAGGCTCGACTGCAGAACGGCCCTACCGTCCCTTCCGACCGGAGGAGATCGACGCTCAGTTCTCAAAGAAGCCAGCCCGGGCACCCCGGATCGCGGATCCGCAGTCCTCCGCAGGACGGGCGAGCCACAAGGCCCACCGTCCACCGGGGCCGGAAGACCTGGCACCGGATGAGGACGTCCAGATCACCCCGGAAATCGAAGCGCTGGCCGCGGAACTCGACCACCAACCCCGGGCCATCTACAACTGGGTGCGCAACCACATCGAGTTCATCCCCACCCATGGCGCCGTGCAGGGATCTCGCATGACCCTCGAAGCGCGGCGGGGAAATGCCTACGATACGGCTGCTCTGCTCATCTCTCTCCTGCGGGCTTCCCAGATCCCGGCCCGTTTTGCCACGGGGACGGTGGAAGTGCCGGTGGACCGCGCCCGGTCCTGGTTGCACGGAGCTGCGGACTCCGGGGTGGCCCAGGACATTCTGGGGCAGGGGCGGATCCCCAACGTGGGCCTGATCAAGGATGGCGTGGTGACCCATCTGCGGCTGGAACATGTCTGGGTGGAGGCGTGGATCGACTACCTGCCCGGTCGGGGGGCGACGCATGAGGAAGGGGATACCTGGATTCCCCTGGATGCCTCGTTCAAGCTCCATGAGGTCATCCCCCCGGCGTCTGTCTTTGCGGCTCTGCCGCTGGCGGATGCCCTGCTGCCGTCGGTGCCTCCGGAGGCTCTTTTCACCCTGGATGAAGCCCTGGGTAAGATCACCGCGGTGGACGAGGAGCCCCTGGAACTGGCGCTGACGGATTGGGTGCTGGCCGCGGACGAGTACTTGCTGGAGCATCCGGAGGAGCAATCTCCGGACGTGCTGATCGGTGGCCCTCGGATTCTGGAGGAAGCCTCGACGGTGTTGCCCGCCTCGCTGCCCTATCGGGTCCTCGATCAGAACCTTCAGCAGGCTGCGCTGCCAGACTCCCTACGCCACCGGGTCACCCTGCGTGGCCCGGGTTTTGCCATTCCCCTGAGCTTGCCGCGGATCAATAGCCAACGCCTGCGCCTTCATTTTGCACCGGCCACCGCCGCCGATGCGGCGGTGCTGGCCGCGGCGCGGGCGGAAGGTGCGCCTTCCCTGCCAGTCTATCTGGTGAATGTGGTGCCCGTGGTCACTCTGGATGAAGAGGTCTTGTTCCAGGGGGGCCAGGGCGAGGCCGTGGGCATGGGGACGCTGTATTGGCTGGATGTGGTGCTCCATGCTCCGGAACAGAACTTCACCGCAGAGTTTGACCTGATCGCCGGGGACGAGGCCGTGATCGGCATCACCGGCAGTGGAATCACCCGAGAGGTGCTGGAGAAACGCCTGGCCACCCATCCCGTGGAAGGACCGCCAGAATATTTCAACCAGGTGCAGCTCCATTACTGGATGGAGCTGGATTTTCTGGGCGAGGTCGCCTCCAGAGGGGCGGGGACCCACTACCTGCGCCACCCTTCCGCCGGGATTTTCAGCTCGCCGCTGGAGGTTTCCTTCCTCTTTGGCGCGCCCCTTTCCGGGGCCTACCAGGGGAAGGCCATGGATGTGAATCTGCTGTTGGGAGCGGCGGGGGAGGATGACGAACGGGTGCGCGCCTTCGTCCGCCAGGTGGGTCTGATGGCGTCCTTCCTGGAAGGGGGGGTTTTTGACCAACTGGCCAACCTTCCCCTGCCGCGATTCCGGGGCTATTCAGCCGTGCAGGTGATCTCCACCGCAGCGGTGCTGGACATTCCCATCTACTACATCACCAGTGCCACCGCTGCCACCGTCCTGCCTCTGCTGTCGGTGAAGGAACCGGTGGAGGAAGAGATCCGCAGTGCTCTGGCCCGGGGTCTCACGGTGTTGGTGCCGGAGCGGGAAGTCGATCTGGGCTTGTGGTCCGGTTCGGGATACATCATCACTGACGAGGAGACCGGCGCGGGGGTCTACAAGATTTCCGGTGGGCGCAACGGCGGCGGGTTGCTGGACTGCCTGGAGCAGTTGGACCCTTTCTTTGATCCCATCCAGGTAATTCTCTTCTTGTCCATCATCCTCTTGCTGCTCCTAATACTGGGTCTAGCCTTGCTTGGCCCCGAAGCGGTCGTTGTGGGAGCCGCCGCCGCAGTGGTGTTTTTCGTCTTCATCGTGGTCAAGGAAACGATTGGACCCTCGACGGCTCTGGCGTGACCGGCAGGTTTCTCAAGAAGTGCTCTTTGGCTGCTCCAGCTTTGCCGCCTCCCCTGCTGGCCGCAGCGTGTGGTGTTCCATACCGTTCCCATCGCGGCGGGCGCCGTGGGCGCCCGCCTGCTTCCTGAGACGATAGCTACTGTTGCACCTTCCGGGGACACACTCGCTGGTGGCCGTTCTCCGCAGGCTGGGACGAGCCCACCCAGCCGCAGCCGTTGCGGCAAGGGATGGGAATCCGCTGAGCCGATCCGCTGCGCCTTCGGGTAGCCGATCTCCCTTGCTTTCTGTTCTTTGCGAGCTTCTTGGCTGCGCCATCCGCTGCCGCCATCCGCTGCCGCAGTGCAGCCAGTTCGGTACCCTGGGCTGCCAGCTGCCTCTCCAGCTCCGCGCGCTTGCGGATAAGGCCCTCCAACTGCCCGGCGTCCTGTCTGCGCTCCTCGCTCCACCGGCTCCGCCGCCCCTGGGCCACCATCGCCCCAGCCGCCACCAGCTCCACCAGGAGCACCGCCACGAACGCCCAGCTCCACCGCTGCCAGCTCTCCGGGAGCACGCCCCCGAGGCGGCTGGAGCCCATCTCCACCATGAGCAGCGGCGGGATGAGGACCAGTTGACCGCCGAGGACGAGAAGCCAGCAGGTCAGGAGCACGCCCTGGAGCCTCTCTCCGACGCTGCG
>Ga0055474_10000169_pt1 | contig 14438 bp, 14 predicted proteins | sample Muzzi_PWA_D1_FD_57680 | JGI IMG/M metagenome (GOLD analysis project Ga0055474, IMG submission 57680) | Wetland microbial communities from San Francisco Bay, California, USA, that impact long-term carbon sequestration - Muzzi_PWA_D1 | ecosystem: Environmental > Aquatic > Marine > Wetlands ... | reverse complement strand
ACCCATGCCCTAACCTTGCCCCGCAGGGAGCAACATCGACAGGTAAAATGAAAAACCTATTCAGCACCGCAGTAATCACCATGTTGCTGCCGCTCGGCGGCTGCGAGACCGCCTACTACAGCGCCATGGAACAGGTGGGCGTACACAAACGGGAGATCCTCGTCGACCGGGTGGACGACGCAGCGGAGGCTCAGGAAGATGCGAAAGAGGAATTTCAGAGTGCGCTGGAGCTGTTTACTTCCGTGGTCAAGGTGCCACCCTCGGATCTGCAGGATACCTACGAATCGCTGAACGATGCCTTCGAAGACGCGAAAGATCGCGCGGAGGAGGTAACCGATCGGATCGACTCCGTCGAATCGGTCAGCGACGCACTGTTCGATGAGTGGGCAGAAGAAATTGAGGTCATCAGCAACACCAGATTGCGTGCATCCAGCGCAGCGCAGCTGAAGAAGTCAAAACAGCAGTACGGCGCACTGATCCGTTCCATGCGCCAGGCGGAAGGGAAAATGAAACCGGTACTGACCGCTTTCCAGGATCAGGTGTTGTTCCTGAAACACAATCTGAATGCTCAGGCGATTTCTTCGTTGCGCGGTGAGCTCAGCACGATCCAGTCGGATGTGGCAGTGCTGATCCGGGATATGGAAGCGTCGATCGCGAAGTCTCAGGCGTTTATTGAAGATATGGAGTTACTTGGAGGCAGTTCATGAAAGTTATCGGTTGGATAGTTGGTATTGTGATTCTGGTGGTCGTTGGCGCCGGTGTTTATATCGTGCTCAATTCCGGCAGCCTGATTAAAACCGCAGTTGAAACGCTGGGGCCGAGTTATCTCGGCGTGCCCGTGAGCCTGGGTTCTGCGGAGCTTTCGCTGACGGAAGGCACAGGAACGCTGAATAACCTGGAAATCGGTAACCCGGCCGGCTTTGACGGTCCGGACAGCCTGCGCATCAGCCGGGTGCACCTGGCGCTGGATCCCTCCCAGCTCAGCGACACGCTGGTGGTCATCAAAGCGCTGGAGGTGGACGGCGCAGAAGTGGCGGTCATTGCCAAGCGTACGGCAACAAATCTTCAGGCGATGATGGACAATCTCGCACCGAGCGGTGGCGCTGAGCCGGCAGCTGATGACTCCGGCTCAGAAATGAAGATGATCATCGATAAATTCAGCTTCACCAATGCTAAGACGACGCTGATTTCCGACGTGATCGGCAGCCGGGAAGTCGCGCTGCCGGACATCCAGCTCTCCGGTATTGGCCGCAAGTCTTCCGGGGTCACCGCCCGGGAAGCCGTACGCCAGCTGCTGCAGCCAATTGTCAGAGGCACCACCGAAGCGGTTGCACGGGAAGGTCTCAACGTTGACGAGCTGAAGCAGAATGCCACCGAGAAGGTCCAGGAGAGCATCGGTAAAGGGCTCAAAGGTCTGACGGATCGCCTGAACCAGAACTGATGACCTACGACAACATCCTCTACGAGGTGCAGGGTCCGATGGCCCTGATCACCATCAATCGGGCCGAGAAACACAACGCCATTTCTCTCGCCACCCTCGACGAGCTGCAGACGGCGGTCGCTGCCGCTGCGGCAGACGATGCCGTGCGGGTGATTACGATCACCGGCGCCGGCGAGCGGGCATTTGCGTCGGGATCGGATCTGGACGAAGTGCTGCACCGGGATCTGAAGAAAGCTCTGGAACCCATCGTGCAGGGCCTGGCGGACCAGCTCGAACGTATGCCGAAACCGACCATCGCCGCCATCAACGGTATCTGCATGGGGGGTGGTCTGGAGGTGGCACTCGGCTGCGATCTGCGGATTGCCGCGCCTCACGCCCGTTTTGCCACACCGGAAGGAAAACTGGGCATCATTCCCGGCGGTGGGGCGACGGCCCGGCTGCCGCGCATCGTCGGCCGCGGCTGGGGAATGGAAATGCTGCTGATGGGGGAGCCCATTGACGCGGAACGGGCGCTGCAGATCGGCCTGGTGACTCGCGTGGTCGCGGCTGATGAACTGCTGGATGAAGCCCGCCGCATGGCCGGGCATCTGGCCGGATTTGCGCCTTTTGTGCCGCGGACGATGAAAGCCATGGTCAATTTCGGCATGGAAGCAAGCCTGGCCGGCGCGCTGATGTTCGAAAAGTATGCTCAGGGCGCGCTGGTGCAGACCGAAGACAAGCGCGAAGGGATCAGCGCGTTTCTCGACAAGCGTGATCCGGAATTCAAAGGACGCTAAACTTCCGCTTCTGCTTTTATCACATAAGGGGAAGTTCATGGCAGTAGACAAATTTCCCGTCGAGGCGAGCCACATCCTGATGTTTGCTCGTTCGGTCGGGGACGATAACCAGATCTACTATGACGCGGACTATGCGGCCGGCACCGAGCCGGGCACGATTATCGCGCCACCCACATTTGCTCAGGCCAGTGCCCAGTTCGATCCGGACTATGGTCTGCGTCCGAAAATCGGCCAGCCCTGGTTCGGCTCCGGTAAAGAGCCCACCGGCATCAAGCGCGAAAGCAGTGGCGGTGGCGGTGGCGGCGGCGGGGGTGGAGGTCTCCATGCAGAACAGCACTTTGAGTACCACCGGCATCTGAAGCCTGGGGATGTGCTGACAGCCACCACCAAACCTGGAAAAACCTGGGAAAAAGAAAGTAAACGTGCCGGCAAGCTGATGTTTTCTGAGTCCGTGACCGAGTATCGCGATCAGAATGGCGAGCTGGTAATCACCGCAAAAGGCGTTGGTGTGCGCACCGAACGCCCCGTCGACAGTTGAGGGGGGCATTATGGCTTTGCAAGCAAGCGCACTGAAAGTCGGCGATACCTACAGCGAGTGTCTCGTCGAAGACCTGAAACGTACCCAGATCGTGCAATATGCCGGCACGTCAGGTGATTACAACCCGCTGCATACCGATGAAGTCTTCACGACCAAAGTCGCAGGATATCCGTCGGTGTTTGCACATGGCATGCTGACAATGGGTATGACCGGCAAAATGCTCACGAACTACGTGGGTGATGGCCGCTTGACCAAGTATGGCGTTCGCTTTACCAATCAAGTCTGGCCAGGCGACACGCTGAATGCCACTGCTACAGTGGAAGAAGTCAGCGATGGCATCGTCAAACTCAACGTCACCACCACCAACCAGGACGGTGTCACTGTCCTATCCGGATACGCAGAAGCCCGGGTCGACTAGCCCGGCAGCAGGCGTTCCTTGAGCCGCCAGCCCAGCGGGCTGGCCGGCTTCGCCACCAGGCGTTCGTTGAGAAAGTGCTCGGCCAGCGCCTGTTCATGACCATTTGCTGCAGCAGCAATCAGAGTCAGCGTGATCACGTCCCGCTGTGCGTGGCTGCCGCCAAATACGTAAGCTGCGTCCCTGAGTGGAACCAGAGCCGCCGCTGCGTCGGTCCAGGCTTCCTGAGTGTAGGCAAGTAATGCGCTGACGAGCGGTAAAGTCAGTGTGAGCTGGACGGACGAATGCCCAGCAGCCGAAGATCCGTTGCGTTCACGCAGCAGTCGCTGCATCAGGTGCAGACTTTCCAGATCCCCGATCGCAGCGAAAGCCAGTGCTGCGTGAAAATCGTGGAACGCATTGTGACCACACTCGCGTTCGAGCTGTTCACGCCACCAGGCACTGAGAGGCAGCCACCGCTGCGCCACGTCCAGGTTCAGCAGCTGAAGACGCCATAACAGCGACGTCGCATCGAGTTTGCCCAGTGCGAATCCGGCATCAGCTGTATCGATGTGTTCGTCATACAGTGCCAGCACCACGTCCGGTTCGTTCCGATCGAGATGGAACAGCGCCAGATGCCACCAGTTGTGGTAGGCAAACGGGCTGTCGACTGCCCAGTGTTTCTCGGATCTGCGCAGGTGCTCCACGCCGTCGTCTATTCTGCCGCACATCTCCATGACGTGGGCAATGGCATGAATGGCCCAGGGATTGTCCGGTGCCAGCGCCAGGGCCTGCTGACCGGTTTCCTCAGCCTGCGGATACTGATTGCACTCTTCCAGGCCGAAAGCCAGCATCGCAAGCACGTTAGCGTAGCCCGGATCTGATTGCTGCCAGTAGGGCAGTACCCGCATGACCCGATTGCGCAGGTTCCAGTGGTCGCCTCTGTTGAAGTCGATGCTGTGACCCAGATGCAGGCTCAACAGGTCTTTCGGCTCGGCGACGAGCAGGGCATCCAGTTTCTGGCTCGCGGCGGCGGAGCGGTCCTGCAGCAGATCCTCAGCGATCGTAAACAGCTGTTGTTCTCTGCTGGTCAGCTCGGCGTGCCGCCCCCGGGCGTGATCCAGGCTGCGTCTGGCGGCCCGGGAGAATCTCTGCTCTCCCAGGCCGATCAGCACCAGCGCGCGCAGAATGTGGGCCATACCGAAGTCGGGCCATTGCGCCAGCACAGAATCGATCAGACTCAAAGGCTCGCCTTTGAAACTGTACCAGGCGATCAGCGCCTTTTCGAAGCCGGCAAGCGCGTCCCGCGAGGGGGCGGAGACGGCCAGGCCGCGGGCGTCGGTGAGATTCACTGCGCCGGATCCGGTGATGCTGCGCCGGTTGCCTTCACGATGCCGGCACCACCTGACGAAAGCGGTGAATAATCACGTTTTCGAACAATCCGGCCTGACTGTAGGGATCTGCTGCATTCAGCGCCCGCACCGCCTCCAGCGAATCCGCTTCGATGATGAACATGGAACCGATCATGTGTTCGCCGTCATCACTGAGCATGGGACCCGCCAACCTGATCATGTCGGACTGGCTGCCAACATAAGCCAGGTGCGCTTCCCGGGTTTCCAGTCGCAGTGCTTCAGCACCGGCTTTGTCTTCGCAGAACAGCACAAATTGCATGTGTATTTCCTCAGCCTGCCAGGGCAGCTTTGAGTTTACCGGCGATCTGCGCGAACGCCGCACCGCTGGAGGAGAACAGGGGAGCCGTGGCCAGGAAGTCGTGTACCAGGCCATCGCAGCGCATCACCTCGACATCCACGCCCGCTGCCTTCAGCCGAGCGCCGTAGGCTTCACCCTCGTCGCGCAGTGGATCGAATTCCGCCGTCACCACCAGCGCGGCTGGCAGATCGCTGTGATCTTCGGCATTGAGTGGGGAGAGGGCCGGATTGCTGCGCAGTTCCGCTTCCGGGCAGTAGGTATCCCAGAACCACTGCATGGTTTCTGTGGTCAGCAGGTAGCCTTCGCCGTTTTCCTGGTAAGACTGATAGTCCATGGAGGCGTCCACTACCGGGTAGGCGAGCAGCTGGTAATCCACTTCCGGAGCGCCACGATCGCGGGCATGCAGGGCCAGCGCTGCCGCCAGGTTGCCACCAGCGCTTTCGCCGCCCACGGCCAGTCTGCCGTTGCCGCCCAGGGCCTGCTGATTCTCGGCCACCCATTGCAATGCAGTCCAGCTGTCTTCGATCGCCGCAGGTGCCGGATGCTCCGGCGCCAGCCGGTAGTCGACCGACACGACCACACAATCCGCGGTCTCGGCCAGGTGCCGGCAGAGTGAGTCTGCTGTCTCGAGATCACCAATCACCCAGCCGCCACCGTGATAGTTCACGAAAATACCGTGGGGACCGGCACTGCTTGGCGTGTAGATACGCAGCCCGATATCCCCGCCGGGTCCCGATATGGTCTCATCCCTGATCGAGCCTATCGGCAGCTCCTCGATCACCGGGCGCATCAGCCGGTACATTTCCCGGGCTTCAGCCGGGGTCATATCTTTCAGCTCGGGGCCGGGGTTCTCAGCCATCTGTGCCAGCAAGGCTGCGTATTCTTCTGCTAGAGGCATGTTTTCTCCTGTTGTTGGTAGCGGCGTCATTCCGCAGGACCCTTCTGCGCACCGCATCTGGCGGCCCAGCGGGTATTCAGGTTCTGATCTGATGCCGGCTCCCATTGTCCGGTTTTAGATGTAGAATCGCCGACCTCAAAGAGTAATCAAATCTCGTGAACTACACGAGGATGGAGTAGCGATGAATACGACCCAGACGGGGAACTCACGGGCGAGACTGGAAGGTGGTATGGAGGAGGTGGCTGAAGCCGCCCAGAAATTCCAGCTCACAGACCAGGTGCTGCTGAAGAACCGTACTTTGACCCTGTTCGGGGAAATTGACCAGGATGTGGCGCGCCGCACCGCGGAGAAACTGCTGGCCATGTCTTTTGAATCGGATGATCCGATCACTCTCTATATTGGATCACCCGGCGGTCATGTGGAGTCCGGCGATACGATTTTTGACATGATCCGCTATATCAAGCCGGTGGTTCGGGTTGTCGGTACCGGCTGGGTTGGCAGCATCGCAACTCACATCTACCTGGCGCCGGAAAAGGAACATCGCTTCTGTCTGCCGAATACCCGGTTCCTGATTCATCAGCCTGCAGGCGGCATGGGCGGAACCGCGTCGGACGTCGAAATCCACGCCCGGGAAATTCTGAAGACCCGGGAGCGAATCAACAGGATCATAGCTGAACGGACCGGCCAGTCACTGGAACGGGTCGCGAGCGATACCGACCGGGATTACTGGATGAGTGCCGAAGAGTCGATTGAATACGGTATTGTCGGCCGCATCATCAGAAGTACAGACGAACTGAGCTGATCAGCCTTTCTTACCAAACCCGCGCAGGCGCTCGGCCATATCCGGGCCGGCGCCGGGGCTGGTGCTGCGTTCGAATTCAAGCCCGCTGTTGAGCGTGTGATCCTGCCCACCGTTCACCAGAGTCTTGTCCATCCGCAGCGTGAACCAGGAGTTTTCCAGAAAAGTTCTGGCCATTTCGATTGCGGCGTCATTCAGCTGTGAATCTGCCACGCAACGATTGGCCAGGCCAATCGCAACCGCTTCTTCGCCTTCAACCACCCGGCCGCTGAACATCAGTTCTTTTGCGGTGATGACGCCAACCCGGCGTGGCAGACGCTGACTCATGCCCCAGGTCGGCGACATACCCCACTTGCCATGTGTGTCCGCAAAGCGGGCTGAGCTGGCGGCGATCAGCAGGTCACAGGCCAGCGCAAGCTCCAGCGAACCGGTGTAGCAGTGGCCCTGTACCGCGGCGATGACCGGCTGTGGCAGCGCCTCGATGGCATCCAGTGTTTCCGCCTGAAAATGGGGCTGCGGCGCCCGCTCTCCAGCCTGGATCGCATTCAGATCGTTGCCGGCGGAAAAAGATCGTCCGGCGCCGCGCAGAATGACGCAGCCGATTTCATCGGTCTGTTGCGCAAGCGCGTCCAGGTGTTCGCGCAGTTCCACGAACAGGTTTGGCGACAGCGCGTTCAGCACGTCGGGTCGGTTCAGTGTCAGCGTACACAGTCCGTTGTCATCTTCCCGGGTGACCAGTGGTTGGCTCATTGGTGATGTTCTCCTGACTTCTGCAAGGGGTTACAGCCCGAGCACCAGTTTCGCGACAATATTCTTCTGTACTTCATTGGTACCACCGGCGATGGAGCTCGCCCGCAGATTGAAATAACGCGGGAACGCAGTAGCGCTGCCATCGGGACCCAGCGGTTCAACGTTGTCGCCCGGCGTCCATGGCTGGTAGGGCAGGGCATGCATCCCCACCGCTTCCAGCGCCAGTTCGGTAATCTGCTGGCCGAGGTTGGCGCCCAGGTTTTTCATGATCGACGACTCCGGTCCCGGATTCTGACCGCGTGACAGGGCCGCCATGATCCGCAGTTCCGTCTGTGCGACCGCTTCGAGTTCGATGCTGGTTCGATCCAGGCGCGTTTTGAAGTCGGTCGAATCGAGCAGACTGCCCCCCTCCACCCTGATACTGCTGGCCAGCCGCCGAATCCGGTCGAGCGCGCTCTGCTGAGCAGCGCTGCCACCGCCGCCACGTTCGAATTCGAGCAGGTACTTTGCCACGCTCCAGCCTTCGTTGTGCTTGCCAACCCGGTTCGCAGCAGGGACCTTCACATCATCGAAGAACACCTGGTTGACTTCGTGCGTGCCGGAGGCAAACACAATCGGGTCTACTGTGATACCGGGTGAATCCATGTCCAGCAGCAGAAAGGTAATGCCCTGCTGCGGTTTGCCGCTGTCATCACTGCGGACCAGGCAGAACATCCGGTTGGCAACGTGGGCATGAGTCGTCCAGATTTTGCTGCCGTTGAGAATATAGTGGTCGCCCTGCAGACGGGCATTCAGTTTCAGTGACGCCAGATCAGAGCCGGAGGCAGGTTCTGAATAGCCCTGGCACCAGTAATCTTCACCGGACAGGATGCGCGGCAGGTAGTAGTCTTTCTGCTCGCTGCTGCCGTGTCCGATCAGCATCGGCCCGCACATGCCGAGTCCCATGGGAGCCAGGCTGGGAGCGCCTGCCAGCGTGGTTTCGCGGCTCCACAGATAGCGCTGGGTAAGATCCCAGCCGGTTCCGCCGTACTCTTTGGGCCAGGACGGTGCAATCCAGCCTTTCCTGTGCAGAATCCGGTGCCAGCGGATGTTGTGTTCGTAGTCCAGGAATATGCCGGGACAGTTGCGTTGTGCTTCCAGCAGTTCCTCGTCGAGAGCGCTGTCGAGAAAGCGTCTGATTTCGTCGCGGAAATGCTGATGTTCCGGCGCGAAAGTATCCTTCATGAAGTCTGCCTCCCTGGTGGTCTGACCTGGTCGATCTCCCTGACGACCGATTCGAGTTCAAAAACGTGTGGATCGTCGGCCTTCAGGTCACGCAGCGCTGCTGCAAGCTCGAGCAGATAATCGACATTGTGCCCGCTCGGACCGTGGCTTCCTGAAATCTGCGCGGCGATTTCCGCTACCGGTGCCGGACCAAGATAGGCGTGGTTGTTCTGCGGTGCAATGTAGACCAGCCCTGACGCCCGGGAGAGGGCCTGTGAATCGCCGGCTTCCGCAAAATGCAGCGTGACGTCAAAGCGTTCGTAGCCGTTCTTTTCGCGATAGTCGAGGGTGTCAAAAACTTCTTCGATGACGCCGGCTTCCACCTGGTAAGCGACGCCGTCACACCAGGCGTCAGATTCGGCAACCAGCGTGACGACCCGACCGGGCCGGTCCGGCATGCCGCGATGGTCGTGTGATCCCTGCCAGAACCGGCGCTGCCAGCCATAGACTCTGGCCGGGCGGCGTTCGAGATAGGGTATGTCCGGTCGCCAGATCAGAGAACCGTAGCCGAAAATCCAGTGTGACACTCAACTCAACCCGACTGACACCGCAAACGACTTTGAGACCTCAGATTGCAGCGAAGCTGAGAGCAGGTATTCAGCTGCCGTCAGCGCCAGCGTCTTGGCGCCATCCAGAGCCGCCGCATCCCCCATCTCCGAGCCCGCCCAGTGCGCGAAATCGGGATGATGAATGACAACGTTGGCGGGTGCGCTGGCCAGCATCGGATGAATGGATGGGACCCGGTAGCTGACGTTGCCCATATCCGTGCTGCCGGCACCACCGAGTTCTTCCGGTGTCAGGAACTCGCGTCCGATCCACTCCCCATGGCGTTGAAAAGCAGCCGCCAGCGGCCAGTTCGTGTTCAGATCCAGGTAGTCGACGCCGGCCCAGAGCACTTCGACTTCCGCGCCGCTGGCCTTGGCACCGGCTTCAAAGCAGGCCTGAACCCGCGGTTTCAATTCAGCAAGTCGTTTCTCGGTGGCCGCACGCACGTAGAAACTGCCCACCGCGCGATCCGGGACGATGTTGGGTGCCTGCCCGCCCTCTTTGACGATACCGTGGATGCGCTCGTTATCACGGATGTGCTGACGCAGATTCGAGATTCCCTGATACGCCAGCAGCAGCCCATCCAGTGCATTGATACCGCGATGTGGCATGGCCGAGGCGTGCGCGGACCGGCCGTGGTAGATGACGTCGACTTCCGCCACGCAGATACAGGGCATGGTGGTCAGGTTTACTCCGGCCGGGTGAATCATCATCGCGGCGTTCACCTGGTCGAAGGCGCCGGCCCTGGCCATCAGCTCTTTGCCACCGCCTTTCTCTTCCGCCGGTGTACCAAGCAGCCGCAGGCGACCCGGCAGCTGCGCCTGTACCGCCTGTAATCCCAGGGTTGCTCCCAGTGCGGCAGTGGCGATCAGGTTGTGACCACAGGCGTGGCCGATGCCAGGCAGGGCGTCGTATTCGGCCAGTATTGCGGCGGTAGGCCCATCACCTTGCGTCTCGAGATCGGCTTCAAAGGCGGTTTCCAGGCTGTAGACCCCACGGGATGCCTGCATGCCATGGCTCTCCAGCGTTCTGCAGAGCAGGTCAGCGGCGTGATGTTCTTTGAACGCCAGTTCCGGATTGGCGTGGATTGAGTGTGAGACCGTCAGCAGTTCGTCTGCGAGGGCATCAATGCGGGCGACAATCGCGTTTTTCGTCGCATCCCAGTTTTCCATCTGCGGTCCTCATGTGCGGTCGTGGAATTATGCAGCAAACCCCGGCGAGTGTCGGCAGCCTGTCAGACGGCTATAGTCAGGGTCTGAACCAAGTATCTGGGAGAAAGTACCGTGAGCTATGACTACAACCTGTTGCAGGTCGACATCGCCGGTCGCCGGGCCACCGTTACCATCGACAATCCACCCATCAACCTCATGACGCTGGAGCTGTTCGGTGAACTGGATGCATTGAGCCGGGAGCTGGAAGCCGATGATTCGTTGACCGTTGTGGTACTGCGCAGTGCCAATGAAGACTTTTTCATCGCGCATTTCGACGTGGCAGCCATTCTTCAGTTTCCCACAGACACACCCGCCGAACGTTCGCAGGAGCTGAACGGCTATCATCTGATGTGTGAACGCTTCCGGACCATGGATAAAGTCACGATCGTGCAGATCGAAGGCCGGGTGGGTGGCGGCGGCAGCGAACTGGCGGCAAGCTGCGACATGCGTTTTGGCGTGCGTGGCAAAACCAGGATCAACCAGATGGAGGTACCGATCGGCATCCTGCCCGGCGGTACCGGCACCCAGCGCCTGCCGCAGCTGATGGGGCGGGCCCGGGCGCTGGAAGTCATTCTCGGCGGCGAGGATCTGGATGCGGAAACTGCAGAACGGTGGGGTTATCTGAACAGGATTTTCGCAACTGATGAGATCCAGGGTTTTGTGGATCATCTGGCGGATCGTATTGCGTCGTTTCCGGTTCCGGCAGTACGTCTGGCTAAACAGGCTGTGAGTGCCGGTACGGAGATTCACGAGCCTGGGTTCATCGAAGAAGCTTATCTGTTCCAACAGCTGCTGCGCACCGATGAAGCGAAAATCAATATGCAGCGCTTTCTCGATCTCGGTGGTCAGACCCGGGAAGGTGAGCTGAATGTGGCCGAGCTCAGTGGCCGGGTGGCTGCAGGCGATTGAGTTTCCGCGGGATTCATTGCGATTGATATAGTCAATCGAATCAAGATAGATAATCGATTTCAAATATAACGCTCAGGCTGTGAAGATTGGCTCCGAAACTCGTTAATGCCAGGAGCATAGCCATGAATGCAGAAACAGCAATGAGCGAAAAAATAGACATCGGTATTGCAGAGAACGCCCGCAACCAGATAGCGGGCGGACTGGCCCGGGTGCTGGCGGACAGCTACACGCTGTATCTGAAGACCCACAACTATCACTGGAACGTGACAGGCCCGCGCTTCCGCGAACTGCACCTGATGTTCGAAGAGCAGTACACCGAGCTTGCCACCGCGGTCGATGAAATCGCCGAGCGGATCCGCACGCTGGGTGCCTTCGCACCAGGCAGCTATGCGGAATTTTCTGAGCTTTCAAGCATCAGGGAAGCCGGTGGTCCGATTCCGGCGGAAGAGATGGTGCGGGATCTGGTGAGCGCGAACGAAACGCTGGTGCGGACCATCCGCGAGATTCTGCCGGATTCACAGGATGCCAACGATGAGTCCACCGCGAGTCTGCTGGCCGATCGTATGGTTGTGCATGAGAAGACTGCGTGGATGCTGCGGAGTGCGCTCTGAGTCGCTCGGTGTCTCCGAAAAGATATCACTCGCCGAAAGTATGTTCACGAATCCAGGAAAACACTTCCCTGCCCCCAACCGCTGAACACTCTCATCGGAAAACGTGGATCAGGAGTCACCGCCGCTGACTCAAATCCCGCATCGCCTGATCGGTGGTAAAAAACACGCTCCCGGTGAGCGCCAGGATGAAGTCCGTCGCCTCGAGCTGCCGCATTACCGGACTTTTCACCTCCGCCAGATGCAGCGTAACGCCCATCAGGTCGAGGTTCTGATTGAGCCGGTAGAGCATTTCCAGGCCGGAGATATCGATCATGTTGACCGCCGTGCAGACCAGCACCACGTGCCGGGTACCGGAACGTCGCTGGACGATTTTCAGAATCTTGTTCTCAACCTGATTGGCATTGGCAAAGAACATGCTTTCATCCACCCGGATCGCCGCCACGTGGGGGAAAGTCTCGACGTCGTAATGTTTTGCCGCACGGAAGTGTTCGCTCTCGCCGACGCGGCCGACAATAGCGATGTGTGGCTTGCTGGTTTTGCGGACGAAAAACGCAATGGACAGGGCAACTCCGGTGATCAGACCGGCTTCCACACCGAAAGCCAGCACTGTGACCAGCGTGACCATCTGTGTGATCGTATCCTGACGGTACATTTTCCAGTGGCTCTTCACGTTGGAAAAATCCATCAGCCCGGACACTGAAATGATGACGATGGCCGCCAGCGCCGCATGCGGCAACAGCGTAAACAGAGGTGTGAAAAACAGCAGCGTCAGCACGATGACAACCATGCAGACGATGGAGCTGATCGGCGTGCGTCCCCCGGATTGATAGTTGACGCTGGAGCGGGAGAAGCTGCCTGCCACAGGATAGGCGCCGGTGAACGCTGCGCCGATGTTGGCCGCGCCGATGGCAATCAGTTCCTGGTTGCTGTTGACGCGTGAACGCTGCCGGTTTGCGAGAGTCGTACCAATGGAAAAGCTTCCGACATAGGAGACGATCGCAATCATCGCCGAGGTGGGTAGCAGATCGAGCCATAGCTCTAGGTTGAATGGCGGCAACGTCAACGACGGTAGACCACCCGGAACGGCGCCGATCACCTCAACGCCGTAGCGGGCATCCAGATTGCCCCAGCCGACGGCAACAATTGCCAACGCGGTGACGACCAGTGGTCCCAGCCGGCTGATGGGATGATCGTCTCTTATTCTGACGCCGAGCAGCTGTAGAAAATGTACGCCTTGTCGATGGACCAGCCACATCACGACGGCACTGCCCAGTCCGATGCCTGTGGTGACCGGATTCAGATTGGTGATGTTACTGCCGAGTACAACCAGGCGTTCCACTGGACTACCGGCGACGCTGGCAATACCGAACAGCGGTCCGAGCTGGCTGACCATGATCAGTATGGCGGCGGCGTTGACGAAGCCGGCAATCACCGGTTGGCTCAGCAGGTTGACCACGCCGCCCATGTTGGTCGCGCGCAGGAACAGCAGGATTAGTCCCGCCTGTAGACACAGCACTGTAGTGATGCCGAGATAAGCGTCGCTGAACGATGATGCGCGTTCGCCAACGGCGGCGGCCACCATCAGCGCGGCCACAGCGACCGGTCCTACCACCATCTGTTTGGAGGATCCGAGCAGTGCGTAGATGACCATCGGTACCAGGCAGGCATAGAGGCCAGCCTGGGGCGGCAGACCGGCGAGAAAAGCGTAGGCGATGGCCTGGGGAATGGTGATGATGCCGACGATCAGCCCGGCGACCAGGTCGTGATGGAAATCGTCGCGCTCATAGTCCCGCACAACATCCAGGATCGGGATATAGCTACGCCAGTTTTTAACCCTGAGTTGAACTGCCAAAGCCGTGCTTGGTGATTGTAATCGGGGCGCGAATTGTACTAGGGAAGCTCTGACTAAGTCTCGTGCGCTCAGCGCACGGGGCTCAGTCAGAGCTTTCCGGAAGCGCAGCCCTATTGTTTTTTCCCCGCGACGCGTTAGCCTCGATCGTTTTCGCCAGCCAGGAGGGAAATCATGGAAACGCGTGCAGCGGTAGCTTTTGCCGCCGGGGAGCCACTGAGCATCGAGACTGTAAGCCTGGAAGGTCCCCGTGCCGGTGAGGTTCTGGTGGAGATAAAAGCAACCGGTATCTGTCATACGGACGCGTTTACGCTCTCCGGCGCCGACCCGGAAGGATTGTTTCCAGCCATCCTGGGTCACGAAGGCGCGGGTGTGGTGGTGGAGGTCGGCGATGGTGTCAGTTCTCTCAAAGCGGGAGATCACGTGATTCCGCTGTACACGCCTGAATGTCGGCAGTGCAAATTCTGCCTTTCCGGCAAGACCAATCTCTGCGGTGCCATTCGTGAGACTCAGGGTCAGGGCCTGATGCCGGATGGCAGTTCCCGTTTTTCGCTGGGCGGTGACCGGCTGTTTCACTACATGGGTACATCCACCTTTTCGAATTACACCGTTGTACCGGAAATCGCACTGGCGAAGATCCGCGCCGATGCTCCTTTCGACAAGGTCTGCTACATAGGCTGTGGCGTCACTACCGGACTGGGTGCTGTAATCAATACTGCCAGGGTCGAGCCGGGTGCCAACGT
>Ga0055474_10000166_pt1 | contig 14454 bp, 12 predicted proteins | sample Muzzi_PWA_D1_FD_57680 | JGI IMG/M metagenome (GOLD analysis project Ga0055474, IMG submission 57680) | Wetland microbial communities from San Francisco Bay, California, USA, that impact long-term carbon sequestration - Muzzi_PWA_D1 | ecosystem: Environmental > Aquatic > Marine > Wetlands ... | reverse complement strand
AGGCGTGGGTGGTCAGGGCCGCCGATGGATACTCCCCGAAGATCTGCCCGTCCACCAGCCGCGGCGCCGCCGCCGCCGCGATGGATTGCCACTCCACCTGCACCCCGCCGTCCCCGGCCACCACCCGCCCCATCAGCCGGTGGCGGTTGTCGCCGGTGCTCTTCAGAGCGTCGCCGTGCTCCAGCACCACGAAGACATCCTCGCCCCCCTGCCAATCCTTGCCCAGGGTCTTCAGAGCCTCGGCATTGCGCCCCGGCAGCGCCGTGGTCCCCAGGGTCCACTCGCCGTCGGCGGTCTGGGCGAAGGCGGGGAGCTCGGTGAATTCCGTCTCGCCGTCGCGGTTCCAGGCACCGGAACTCAGGATCACCAGCGCCGTCAGGGTGCACACCACCAGGGTATCGATGAAGGGCTCCAGCCCCGCCACAACCGCCTCGCGGATCGGCTCGCTGGTCTTGGCCGCGGAGTGGGCGATGGGGGACGAACCCTGCCCCGCCTCACTGGAGAAGAGCGCCCGCTTCAAGCCCCAGGCGAAAGCGAAGCCCCAGGCGCCGCCGACGAAGGCCCCTTCCGCGTCCAGGGTCGAGAAGGCGGAGGAGAAGATCAGGGCGAACATTTCCGGGATGCGCTCGATGTGCAGCACGATCACGTAGATCGCCGCCAGGAAGTAGAAGGTCACCATGATCGGTACCAGGCGCCCCGCCACCGCGCCGATGCGCTTGATGCCGCCGATGATCACCGCCCCGACGATGATCGCCAGCGCCACCCCCACCAGGATCCGTGGAATGCCCGTGGCGTTTTCCGTCACCACCCCGACATTCCAGGCCTGGAACATGTTGCCGCCGGTGATGGCGGAGGTCAGCAGGGTGATCACGAAGATGCCGCCGATGACCTTGCCGATGGGCCCCAGGCCCTTTTCGGCGAAACCCTTGGCGGCCACCCACATGGGTCCGCCGTGGGGATTGCTGGGGTCGTCCGTGTTGCGGTAGAGCATGGAGAGGGAGACTTCCGTCGTCTTCAGGGCCATGCCCACCAGACCGATCACCCACATCCAGAACACCGCCCCCGGTCCGCCCAGGGCGATGGCCACCGCCACGCCGCCGATATTGCCCAGGCCCACGGTAGCGGAGAGCGCCGCCGACAGCGCCTGGAAGTGATTGATCGCGCCGGGATCATCCTTGTCGTCGTACTTGCCCCGCGTCACCGCCACCCCGTGGGTCAAGGCCCGGTACTGGCAGAAGCGGGTCCAGATGGTGAACAACACACCCACCGCCAGGACCGTGTACAGCACATAGTCGTGCCAGATCACGTCGTTGATGGCGCTCATCACCTCGTTGAACGACTGCTGGAATCCGTTCTCCATGGGGCCTCCCGGGGGGTCAGGCGAGGCTCCCGAAGAACGGAAAACCTCGCGGATCGATCAATTCGACTCAACTCGATGGCGATCAACAGCGTTTGAATGCGGTCGACTGCGGTCGATGACAAAAGACGCGCGGCGTAGGATGCGTGGGGGATTGTACCCGATCCTTCCCCGGGGCGTGCAACCAGCCCCCCATCCGTCTGCCAACTCAGTACAATACGCGGATGAGCGAATCCAGTTCTCCACCTCCCGAGGCGCCCTCGGAACTCTCCATCGAGCTGTCCCCGGATCGCTACGTGGAGCGGATCGACCTCTACACCGGCGAGCCCACCCCCGGCGTGAAGCCCCAGGAGCTCTTGGTTCACGCCCACCGGGACCACCACGTCATGGATGTGCAAGCCCGCTCTCTCATCGGGTGGTGGGTGGAGCGGACCGGCGAAGCGTGGACCGTGTGGCGCCGCATGGAGGGGCTGCGCCGCCTGGGGGTGCGCACCTTCCGCGCCCTGGGGGTGGTGATCGGCAAGGAAAGGGCCGAATACCTCGGACGGTGGATCTTCGGTCTCCGGCAGAAGCGCTACGGCTACCGTTTCCGTCAGCCCCCCCTCTCCGACGCCGAGCGCCACCAGGTGCTGGCGGCGCTGCGGGCGGCCGGGGAAGCGAGGCTCGCTCCGGTGCGCGAGCAAGGGGCCCTGAAAGTGCTCCTCACCGGCGGCACGGGGTTCCTGGGTCAGGAGATCCTTCATCAGATGGCGGCCTTCGACGCCGTCGCCGAGGTGGTCGCGTTGATCCGGCCCAAGCGGGGAAAACCCGCTCAGGAGCGGGGGGAGGAGCTGCTGGACCGCCTGGGTATCGAGGGCGCGGCCCGGGACCGGTTTCGGTTCCTGGCGGGGGATGTGGAAACCCCGGGGCTGGGGATCGGCAAACGGGAGACCGCCCGCTTGCAGCGGGCTCTGACTCACGTCATTCACTGTGCCGCCAGCGTCTCGTTCGACGCCCCCTACGAGGAATCCTTCCAGGCCAATGTCCTGGGCAGCCTGAACGTCCTGCGCTTCTCCCGGGGTCTGCACCGGGCGCCGGGTTCCCCCTTCGTCGCCCACCTGGCCATCGAAACCTCCTACATCCACGGGCGCCAACCGTGGCGCCTGGCGCGGGAGGGCAAGATCGTCTTCCCCCGGGACTACTACAACAACTACTACGAACTCACCAAAGCCATGGCCTCCCTGGAGGCGGAGCGTTTCCAGGTGGAACAACGCCTGCCCCTGGTGCAGCTCTGCCCCTCCATCGTCATCGGCGACGCCCGCACCGGCAACAACCGGGGCGACACCAAGGTCATCAACGCCCCCATCAACATCTTCGGTCGCGCCCGTCACGCCATGGAGCGCCAGCAGGAACTCAAGGGGAAAAAGGGTTGGCAGGAGCGTTCCAAGACCCGGTTGATGACCAAGATCGCCTGGACCTTTCCCGGCAACCCCTCCGCGGAATTGAACCTGATCCCCGTGGATCGCGTCGCCGCCGGGATCCTGGCCGCGCTGCTCCGCCCCGCCGCCATCGGGCGGCGCATTCACCTGGCCACGGACCGACGGCTGACCTCCGACGCCCTGCGGCGCATCGCGGAAGAGGAGTTGGAGATCCAGGTCACCCTCACCGAGCCCACCCTGCACCGCAACGTCCGCATGCCCATCACCCGCCGGGTCCTCAACCGCATGAACCAGGAACGGGCGGCCACCGGGCTGTCGAAACTGAGCCACATCTTCGGCGGCTACAGCGAGTGGGGCCAACCCATTCACGAGGTGGGCAACGACGTGGAACTCCTCGGTCTGCCGGTGCCCCGCCCCAACACCACCCACGCCTTCCGCATGCTCTGCCGTCACAACCGCTTCCTGCAACGCTTCGGTCGCATCCGGGAGCCCGGTGAGGTCGCCCGGCGAGAAAACCTCTGGTCCGCCATCCTCACCGAGATCGAGACCGACCTGGGCAAACCCGCCGCCTCCCTGCCCGCCGACGAATTCCGGCGGGAGTTGAAGCGGCGGTTGGCCTTGGACACATTCGAGCGCGTGGAATAGACCCCGCGGGGGATGCGATACACTCCCGCCGTGTCTTGCAGCTCTTGTGTTTTTCAATCCGTGGAGAAGTAGAAATGACCCTGCCCGCCGCCTCGTCCCCTGCCGTCGATCCCGCGCAACTCCCAGACCATCTGGTCCCCCTGGATGGGGATCAGTGGGCCTTCTGGAAACCCGTGGCCCTGCGCGGCGCCGGGTTTCCGGCAGATCTGGTGCTGCGTCTGACGGAGCCCCAATGCGCCGCCGCGACCAGCGCGGTGCTGGAGCAGGAAGCGGCGCTCAACGCCATCCTCGAAGAGCAGAAAACCGCCGTGGATACGGCCCTGGACGCCCTGCGGGAAGCGGGCCAATGGGACGACAAGGAACGGCGGAAACCCCTGATGAAGGCCCTCAAGGCGCTGAACCAGGGCAAGGTCCCGAAACCCATCCCGGGGGTCCTCGAAGCGGAGGCCATCGCCCGGGTGGAAACGGCGCTGGCGGCGCTGACGGCGGCCCAGGCGACGTTCCAGGAGAGCTACGCGGCGGCCCTCGACCGCCAGTCCCAGGAGCTGACGGCGGTGGCCTCCCTCCCCACCTTCCAGGAGGCGGTGCTGTGGCAGAACCTGAACGGCTACCGCACCGCCGTGCGCAAGGTGGCGGAGCGGGCGCCCAAGCCGGGCCAGCGCAACTCCCAGCGACGCCAGCACGAGGAGCTGGTGGCGAGCTACCTCCAACGCTACGCCGTCAAGAACGACACCATCGGTTTCTTCGGCCCCATCTGCTGGGGCCACTTCGATGCGGCGACGGAGGTGCTGGCCGTCAACCCCGGCGACACCCTGCTGGCGCGGCGGGAGGTCTTCCTGGAGGCCTGGGGGCTGGAGCGCGTGGCGGAGGTGTTGCTGCGCGATCCCCGGGTGCGCTGGAGCCTGCGCCCGCGCATGGAAGATCTGATGCGCCTGGAAGGGGATGTGCTCTACGCCGGCACCTACAGCAACCGGCTGCCCCCCGCCCAGGCGATGGTGCTGCGGGCGTGCGATGGCCGCTCCACGGCGCGGCAGGTGGCCGCCTCGGTGAGGACCCAGGCGGGAGGCCCGGACAGCGAGGAAGCGGTCTTCAAGATCCTCCAGGAAATGGCCGACACCGGTTTCTTGACCTGGGATTTCGAAGTGCCCATCGATCCCTTCGCCCTGGGGGAGTTGCGCGGCCAGGTGGACCGCATCGAAGACGCCGCGGCGCGGCAGCTGTGCCACCGCATCCTGAACAAGTACGACGGCACCCGCCAGGCGGTGGCCGACGCCGCCGGGGACCCGGCCAAGTTGGAACGCGCCCTGGGCGCCATGGAGAAGCTCTTCACCACCCTCACCCGCCAGGCCTCGACCCGTCGCGCCGGGCTCACCTACGGCGGGCGGACCCTGGCCTACGAGGACTGCCTGCGGAACCTCGACTTCACCGTCGGCGAAGCGCTGCGCCGGGATCTTTCCGGCCCCCTCGCCCTGATCCTGCAAAGCGCCCGCTGGTTGTCCCAGCGCGCCGCGGGTCTGATCCGCGAAGAGATGCACGCCATCTATGACCGCCTGGTGGCCGAGACGGGCTCCCCGGAGGTGGAAAGCTACGTCTTCTGGCAGGTCGCCGAGCCCCTGCTTCAGGACGACCGTTCCCCGGCCTGGGAGCAAGCGGTGCAGGAGCTCAACGAACGCTGGCAGCAGATTCTGCAAGTCGAGGAGGGCGCCACCGAGCCCAGCCACTTCACCAGCGCCGAGTTGGCGGATCAGGTGGCGGAACTCTTCCCCGCCGACGGCCCCGGCTGGCGCTCCGCCTGCCACCACAACCCCGATGTGATGATCGTGGCGGACGGCATGGAAGCGCTCCAGCGGGGGGAGTACCAGCTGGTCCTGGGGGAGGTCCACGCCGGGCGCTGCGTGCTCAACAGCTGGGCCTTCCTGGCCATGCATCCCGATCGCCAGGAGATCTACGACGCCCTGGACGCGGACATGCCGGAACAGCGGGTGGTGCCGCTGCGCTCGCGCAACAGTCCCAACCTGACCACCCGCTGCCGCATCGCCTACTACTCGCCGAAGGATCTGATGCTCAAATCCCTCAACGCCGCCGATGTCTTGCCGGAGGAACAGCTCCTGGAGACCAAGGACGTCTACATCGTCAACACGGAGCAGGGACTGCGGGGGCGGACCCGGGATGGGCGGGTCGACATGGATTTGATCGAGGGCTTCAGCGAGATGCTCTCCAACGGCGCGGTGAGCAAGTTCGGTCTGCTGCCCTCGTTGCGCCAGACGCCGCGCATCACCCTCGACCGGCTGGTGGTGAACCGCCAAAGCTGGGCCTTCCAGGTCCAGGAACTGGAGTTCGCCACCCTCAACGATCCCGCCCAACGCTACCTGGAAGCCCGCCGTTGGCAGCGCCGCTGGGGCCTCCCCCGCTTCGTCTTCTACAAGGCCGCCATCGAGCCCAAGCCGTGCTATCTGGATTTTGACAGCCCCATCTACATCGATCTGCTGGCCAAGATCGTCCGTTCCGCCCTGGAGGCGCCGGACGACGTCCACAAGATCAAGTTCAGCGAGATGCTCCCCGCCCCGGACCAGCTGTGGCTCCCGGACGCCGAGGGCCGCCTCTACACCAGCGAGTTGCGCATCATGGCGGTGGACCGGGCGCACCATCTGAAATAGGGCTACAATCCGCCGCCATGGGGACGGCCAAGGCAACGGCAGCACAAGCACCACGGTTCCGCTACTGGAGTTGGTGGATGCCTATCTTCGCCCTGGTGTGGGTGGTGGTCTGGCTTCGCTTCCCGGCGCCCCTGGCGCTGGCGGAGGCCCATTGGCCACTGATCTTGGTGGGGTTTGCCGGGGCGGTGATCGGCAACGCCACGGCCATCGGCGGGGGGCTGGTGTTCATCCCGGTGATGATCTTCGGCTACCACTACCCCGCTTTCGAGGCGTTGATGCTCGCCCTCGCCACCCAGGCCTTCGGCATGTCCAGCGGCGCCATCGCCTGGTTCAGTCGGGGGGAAATCCCGTGGCGGCGCCTGGAGTGGATCCTCCTGCCCATGCTCGCGGGCTGCGCCGTGAGCGCCCTGGTGCTGCGCCCCAACGCCTTGCTCATCAAGGGGCTCTTCGGCCCGGTCTCCGTGGTCATCGGTCTGGTGACGCTGTTGATGCTCAAGCGGATCAGCAACGCCCGGGAGATCCCCGATCGGGACCGCTGGGGTCTGGCGCTGGTCTCCCTCGCCGGGGGCCTGTTGACCGGCTGGGTGGCTATCGGGGTCGGAGAAGTGGTGGCGGCATACCTGATCCTGCGCTGGGGCCTCAAGCCGGAGCGGGCCATCGGCCTGGGCGTGGTGCTGCTGGCCCTCACCTCCATCGCCTTGACCCTGCTCCACGGCCCCCTGCTGGGCAACATCCCCTGGGAGACGGCGTGGTTCCTGATCCTGGGCTCGGTCTTCGGGGCTCGGATGGGACCCTACCTGGCCCAGTGGATCGGCCAGCGGCCCCTGAAGGTCGTCTTCGCCGCCGTCGCCATTGTCGATGGCGTGCTCTTTATCGTGCAGTATCTCCGGCACTGAAGGCTCCCACCGCCACCAGCAGGAAACCCACGATCAAGCCCAGCCCCCCCAGGGGGGTGACCGCCCCCAACCAGCGGGGGCCCCCCAGGGCCATGATGAACAGGGTGCCGCTGAAGACCACCCCCCCCAGGAAGAGGGTCACCGGGGCGAAGCGCAGCAGCCGCCCCCGCCACCGATCCGCCACCACCGCCGCCAGCAGTTGCCCCAGCCCGGCGTACATCAGGTAGCGGGCGGCGGTCTCCCACAGGGCCAGCTCCCGCTCCCCCAGCCGGTCGGCCAGGGCGTGGGCGCCAAAGGCCCCGGCGGCCACGGCGGCGGCGCAACAGAGCGCGCCGACGGTCGCCGCCCGCCTCATCCCACATCCCCCAGGCGCTCGATCTTCGCCACCCGATCCGTCGCCACCACCACCCGATCGTGCTTCTTCCAGATCCCGAACTGGGCCGCCTGGCGCACGTACTCGTCCTTCGACCGCCCCCCCTCCCCATCCCGGTGGACATCGGCGTCCAGGAGGATCACCCCCTGCTCGGTCACCGTGTCGCAGCGACCCACGAAGATCTCCTCCCCGGTGGTGTCCACCACCACCGTGATGCCGTGCAACTCGCCCTTGTTCTGATGAAACGTTCCCATGCTGGCTCTCCTCTCCGCAGGTTTCTCCCCAATGTGGACCCGAGCCTACCGCACGAGAGGCAGTCTGCGGCGATCCGTCCACCCCCTTGATCGATTCGGTGATAGGACCTACAATGCACCGTAGATTGCATCGTTTTGATTCAAGCCATGATGCAGCGAGAGGATCCAATGAAAGCCATCACCCTGCGCAACATCCCCCCGGAACTTGGGAAGCGTCTGGAGCAGGAAGCCAGCGGCCACCAAACCAGCCTGAACAAGACCGTTCTGCGCCTCCTGATGCAGGTGACGGGTCTCGTGCCTTCCGACCGTGGCCCGGCCCGTTCTCATGACCTCGACCACCTGGCGGGCACCTGGACGGCGGAAGAGGCGGCGCAATTCGATCGATCGCTCCAGGCACAGCGGCGGATCGATCCGGAACTTTGGGAATAGACCTTGCGGCTTTGCCTGGATACCTCTGCCTACTCCGCTTTCAAGCGCGGCCATCCCGAGGTCGTGGAGGCGCTGCGGCAAGGGCGGGAGATCGTGCTCAATCCGGTGGTCCTGGGGGAACTCCTGGCGGGCTTCCGGGCGGGTGACCGATTCGGTCAGAATCAAGCCGAACTGGAAGCCTTTCTCGGCTCGCCGCGGGTGCGCGTCGCCGCCCTGGACGAGGACTCGGCACTGCGCTACGCCGAAATCGTCGTCCACTTGCGCCAACAAGGGACCCCCATCCCCACCAACGACATCTGGATCGCCGCCACCGCCATGCAATACGGCTTGCAGATTTTGACCACCGATCAGCATTTTGCCCGCGTGCCCCAGGTCATCGCCCGGGTGCTCGAGGTCGGCACGGGGTAGCGCCGGTGGAAATCAAACCTTGGGGACGACTATTCGCCCCCCAACCACCGCTCCAGAAACCCCAACCCCTCACGGAATCGGCGGGACCTCCGCGGCATCGGTGACGCTGAGGTTGACCTGGAAGGCGACCTCTTCCGCCAACTCCCGCATGGTGGCGAAGGCGTCGTTGATCTCCCGTTCGAAGCTGGCCCCCCAGAGGAGCCGTCCGGACTCCGTGTCCACCAGTTGCACCGACAACCAGAGGTGGTCACCGGAGCGCATCACGGTGCCTTCCAGGACGGCGTCCACGGCCATCTCCTCGGCGATCTGCCAGACGTTGTCGCGACCCTCGTTGAGCCGCATGGAGACCCCCGGGACGACCTCGAAGGGGCACGCCTGACTGATGTCGGAAACCAGCATGGCGGTCAGACCGTCCGCCAGGGCGTCGGCGTTCTCCGGCGCCCCGACCTCCGTCAGGGGCAGGACGGCGACGGAACGAATCTCCCGGGCCTCCCCCACTCCCCCATCCCGGCCTCCCCAGAACACCACCAGCAGCAGCACGGCGACGGCCAGCACGGCCACCAGCCCCGACCGCCAGCGCCGCCCCAACGCCGCCAGAACCCCCGCCCCGCCGCCCGCGGAGGGCGACGCCCCCGGGATCGACGGGGGGACCCCGGGATCGCCCGGGGGGGGCGCTCCGGGAACCGCCTCCCACGCCACCGGTGCCAGCAGGCGATAGCCGCTCTTGCGGATGGTCTCGATGAAACTTGGATTGCGGGCATCGTCCCCCAGGGCGCGCCGCACCTCGTAAATCACCGCCGACAACGCCTCGTCGGAGGTAAAGGCCCCCTCCCACACGTCCGCGATCAGCGCCTCCTTGGAAACCACGCCCCCCTCGGCCTCCGCCAGTGCCAGGAGCACCGCCATCCCCTTGTGGGTCAGGCGCCGCGACGTATCGCCGCGGCGCAGCTCACAGAGCTTCGGGCTGACCTGCCAGGGACCGATGTGGAAAGGTTGCGCCACGGCGTGGATTCCTCGGAGGGGGAGCGGAAACTCTACGCCGGAACGGCGCAGTGCTCCTCAAAAGCACTGATCAGATCCTGGGCCACGGCTTCGGCATCCCGACCCTCAATGCGGTGGCGGGGCACGAAGTAGACCAGTTCCCCTTCCTTGAAGAGGGCGATGGAGGGGCTGCTGGGGGGGATATTAGCCATATGGCTGCGGGCCTGGGCCGTGGCTTCCAGATCCTGGCCCGCGAACACGGTACCGGTGCGATCCGGGGTGATGGTGTGTTCGAGCGCCAGGCGAATGCCCGGCCGCGCCATGCCGGCGGCGCAACCACAAACGGAGTTGACCACCACCAGCGCGGTACCGGTCTTATCCCCAAGAAACGCGTCCACCGCCTCGGCGGTGAGCAATTCCTGCACTCCGATGGACGTCAATTCGTCGCGCATCGGCTTGACCAACAAGGGGCTATAGGGCATGAGAATCTCTCCTTCCCGTAGAATTTTCTCGTCCAGATCTGGCCGCGACACGGCCAGGGTCCCATATCTTACGCCACCTGCTCCTTCAGCAGGGCAACGAAGCGCTCCGTCCGCCAGGTTCGCCACCGATCCGCTCGCCAGAACCCACCATATCCCGTTGCGCACTAGCCCCTCGACTCGGGATACACTACGGCTCGTCATGAGCGCCCCGCGCACTTCTCTGCCCTCCTCCAGGTTCAGCCCCTTCACTCTCTTTGCTTGGAGTGTCGTCGGCTACAACATCCTGGTCATCCTCTGGGGTGCCTATGTCCGGGCCACCGGCTCCGGAGCCGGTTGCGGAAGCCACTGGCCGCTGTGCAACGGCGAGGTCATCCCCCGGGCGCCAAGGCTTGAGACCCTCATCGAGTACTCCCATCGCCTGACCAGTGGCCTGGCGCTCATCGCCCTGGTGGTGCTCCTGGTCTGGGCGCTGCGGGCTTTCCCCCGCCGCCACCCGGTGCGCGCCGCCGCCTGGGCTTCCATGGGGCTCATGCTCCTGGAGGCCGCTCTCGGCGCCGGGCTGGTCCTTTTTGAATTGGTGGCGGACAACGAGACCATGGCCCGGGCGCTGTTCATGGGTGTCCATCTGATGAACACCTTCCTGCTCCTGGGGGCCATGGCCCTGACCGCCCACTGGTCTGCGGGGGAAAACGCCGTGCCGCTGCGCCACCGGGACCTGCGGCTCAAAGTCCACTGGCTCCTGTACGGCGCCTTCCTGGGATTGATCCTCACCGGCATGAGCGGCAGCGTCAGCGCCCTGGGGGACACCCTCTACCCCAGCGGCTCCCTGCAGGAAGCCCTGCGCCAGGATCTCTCCGTCACCGGCCACATCCTGATCCGGCTGCGCATTCTCCACCCCTTGATCGCCATCGGCACGAGCCTCCTGGTCTTCGTCCTCGCTCGCCGCCAGTTGGAACGCCGCGACGCTCCCGCCGCCGTGCACCGCGCCGCCCGCTACCTGGTCTTGGCCGTCTTCTTGCAACTCGCTGGGGGCCTCTTGAATGTCGCCCTGCTGGCCCCCATCTGGATGCAACAGGTCCACCTCCTGATGGCGGATGTCGTCTGGATCCTGCTGGTCCTCTTCGCCGATGCCGTGACCCGGGAGACCGCCACCCCATCGCCAATCCGCCGGTCTGCCTCCCCCGTACCCTCCGGGTGAGTCGCGGCCCCGCTGTCGGCTTTCGAATCCAACCGGAAGGAACCTCACACACCCCATGAGCCAAGAACACATCGTCATCCTGGGCAACGGCATCGCCGGGATCACCACCGCCCGGGAGATTCGCAAACGATCCGATCACCGCATCACGGTCATCTCCGCCGAGTCCGACCACTTCTTCTCCCGCACCGCCCTGATGTACATCTACATGGGGCACATGGCCTACGAAAACACCAAGCCCTACGAAGACACCTTCTGGGAGAAGAACGAGATCCACCTGGAGCGGGCCTACGTCGAGCACGTCGATACCGAAAACCGTCGCCTCCAGGTGAGTGGCGGTCGGCACATCGAATACGACAAGCTGGTCCTCGCCACCGGCTCGAAATCCAACAAATTCGGCTGGCCCGGCCAGAACCTCCCCGGCGTGCAGGGGCTCTACTCCCTCCAGGATCTTGAGGCCATGGAGAAGTACACCGCGGGCATCGACCATGCGGTGGTCATCGGCGGCGGTCTGATCGGGGTGGAGATGAGCGAGATGCTCCACTCCCGGGGGATCCCCGTCACCTTCCTGGTGCGGGAGAAGAGCTGGATGGACTTCGCCTATCCGCCGGAAGAGTCGGCCATGATCAACGACGAGATCCGCGCCCACGGCATCGACCTGCGCCTCGGCGCCGAGTTGGAGCGCATCGAAGCCGATGCCCAGGGGCGCGCCGCCCGGGTGGTGACCAAGGACGGCGAGTCGATCCCCGCCCCCTTCGTGGGCCTGACCGTGGGGGTCAGCCCCAACATCGATTTCCTGAAGAGTTCCGGCATCGAGTTGGGCCGCGGCATCCAGGTGGACGATCATCTGGAGACCAGCGCCCCCGGCGTTTACGCCATCGGCGATTGCGCCGAGGTGCGCAACCCCAAACCGGGCCGCCGCCCCGTGGAGCCGCTGTGGTACACCGGACGCATCATGGGCCAGACCCTGGCTCGCACCCTGTGTGGCGAACCCACCGCCTACGATCCCGGCATCTGGTTTAACTCCGCCAAATTCTTCGACCTGGAATGGCAAGTCTACGGCCAGGTCCCAGCCCAACTCCCGGACGACCAGGAAACCCTCTTCTGGCAGCATCCCAAAGAGCGACTGGCGATCCGCATCAACGCCAAGAAGGATGGCGGGGCGGTCACCGGCTTCCAACTGATGGGCATCCGCTACCGCCACGAGGTCTGCCACGAATGGCTGGAGGAGGGGCGCCCGATCCGCTGGGTGCTGGAAAACCTCGGGGTGGCCAACTTCGATCCCGAGTTCTACCGCCAGTATGAGGGCGACCTGATCCGACTCTACAACCAGCAGCACCCGGAAAACCCCGTCAAACACCGTCGACGGCGGGGCTTGAAAGGGCTGTTTCAGTTGAGGAGGGCGTCATGAGTCTGTGGAACAGCCTCGAAAAGCTGGGCCTCGCCCTCTTCCTGCTGGGCTTCGGCCTCTTCCTCTACCTCGGCCCCAGCCCCTACCGCCTCGATGGCGAGGGGCTCCAGAAACTGATCGATGACGGCAAGATCTACGGCCACCACAAGGACTTGATCACCGAGGAGTTCCAGCCCCTCCTCAACCGGGACTACGCCACCGCCCACGCCTTCCTCCAGGACGCCGACCGCAAGATCACCGAGGTCAACGAGCGCACCGACTCCAAGATCTGGGATTACGACCGGGGCCAGTACCTCTACTCCCTGGCGCGGGAGGCGAGCCTTACCCCCATCAAGGGGAACCTGACCCTGTGGTTCCTGCTCACCATCGGCCTGTGCTGCGTTGGCGGGTTGCTCTATTTCCTGCCCCGCATCCCCCAGGAACCCGCGGGCATCAAGAACAACGGTACCTTCTTCAGCAAGGTCAAGAGCCGGGGATGGATCGGCATCGGCTTTGGCGTCTTCCTCATCGGCTTTTACATCGCCCTCTACTTCTTCCCGGCATACATCACCAACTGGATCCGCCTCGCCGATCCGGTCAGCCGGGCGCTGCGGGGTTGGGATGCGGATCGCTGGTTCTTCTACGGCTTCCTCTACACCATCACCGTCGCCGTCATGGGTGTGCGCATGATGGTCCAGTACCGCCACAGCCGCTACCATCTGGTGCGCACCGCCTCGGTCATGTTCTTCCAGGCGGGTTTCGCCTTCCTGCTGCCCGGCATCCTGGAGGCGCTCAACCGGCCCTACTTTGACTTCAAGAACGCCTGGCCTCTCAACTACACCTTCTTCTACGACTACAACCTGAACACCTACACCTCCAGCGCCTTCGGCTGGTTCCTGCTGCTCTGGGGGATCGGCCTCGCCTTCCTCCTGGTGCCGCTGTTCGCCTTCTTCTTCGGCAAGCGGTGGTATTGCTCCTGGGTGTGCGGCTGCGGTGGCCTGGCGGAGACCCTGGGCGACCCCTTCCGCCACCTGAGCGACAAGAGCCTCAAGGCGTGGCGCGTCGAGCGCTGGCTGGTGCACAGTGTGCTGGTTTTCGCGGTGCTCCTGACCGCCATCGTGCTGACCAACTACTTCACCGGCCAGAACGGCGGCGAGGCGTTATTCGCCGCCATCAAGGAACCGGTCAAAACCACCTACGGCTTCCTCATCGGCTCCATCTTCGCCGGGGTCGTGGGGACGGGTTTCTACCCCTTGATGGGCAACCGCGTCTGGTGCCGCTTCGGCTGCCCCCTGGCGGCGCTGCTGGGGATCATCCAGCGCTTCAAGAGCCGTTTCCGCATCACCACCAACGGCGGCCAGTGCATCAGCTGCGGCAACTGCTCCACCTACTGCGAGATGGGGATCGATGTGCGCTGGTACGCCCAGCGGGGCCAGAACATCATCCGCGCCTCCTGCGTCGGCTGCGGCGTCTGCGCCGCCGTCTGCCCCCGGGGCGTCCTACGCCTCGAAAACGGCCCCGAAACCGGTCGCTTCAACGAGGTCAGCCTGGTGCAGATCGGCCAGGGACGGATCGACGTCACCTGATTCGCCCAAATCTTCTCCAGGCGGTTGAACTCTCGGCATCCAATATGCTAACTTCCACTGTCCGCGGCGGGGGACCCCCGGTCCCCCACCCAAGTGGCCCTATCGTCTAGCCAGGTTAGGACACCAGCCTTTCAAGCTGGCGACACGGGTTCGAATCCCGTTGGGGCTACCAACATATTTTCGCCGCCATCTTTTCCACCTAAAGCACTGGAAACAAAGGCATCTGAAGGGGTTCGAATCTCTTCTGTGGAGGGCGTACCCAGATTTTCGGCTTCTGCGCCCTCTTCTTCGGCCAACTTCCTGAAATCAAACAAGCTAGCTGGGGTTCGAAAGTCGCCGTCCAGGTAGGTGACGCCCTCGGGAAAAAGGGCGGTTTGGAGGCG
>Ga0055474_10000164_pt1 | contig 14683 bp, 10 predicted proteins | sample Muzzi_PWA_D1_FD_57680 | JGI IMG/M metagenome (GOLD analysis project Ga0055474, IMG submission 57680) | Wetland microbial communities from San Francisco Bay, California, USA, that impact long-term carbon sequestration - Muzzi_PWA_D1 | ecosystem: Environmental > Aquatic > Marine > Wetlands ... | reverse complement strand
CGCCGGCCACACGATCGTCCGCGACGGCGAGGAGTTCAAGTTCCACCTGATCCCCTCCGGGATCCTCTATGAGGACAAGACCTGCGTGATCGGCAACGGCGTCGTGGTCGACCCGCGGGTGCTGCTCGGCGAGATCGACGGCCTGCGCCGCGCCGGGGTCGGGGTTGGGGACCTGAAAATCTCCGCCAACGCGCACCTGATCATGCCCTACCACGTGCTGCTCGACACGGCGGGCGAGACGAAGCTGGGCAAGCACTCGATCGGCACCACCCGCCGCGGGATCGGCCCCTGTTACGCCGACAAGGCGCTGCGGCTGGGGATCCGGGTCCAGGACCTGCTCGACGAGAAGATCCTGCGGACCAAGATCCGCGCCGCCCTGGAGCCCAAGCAGCAGGCGCTGCGCGAACTCTCGGTGCTGCGCCGCAAACGGCTGAAGGAAGCCGGCGAGGACGCGAAGGCCGTCTCGGAGCCGGCGGGCGACGGGCCCGACCCGAGGATCGACCTGCACACGATGGTCGAAGAGCACGTCGCCTACGGGCACCGCCTCGAGCCGCACATCGCCGACACCGCGAAGCTCTGCTGGGACGCGCTCGACGCCGACGAGACGGTGATCTTCGAGGGCGCCCAGGCGACCCTGCTCGACCTCGACCACGGCACCTACCCCTTCGTCACCTCCTCCAACCCGGTCGCCGGAGCGGCGACCGTCGGCGCCGGGGTCGGCCCGACCGACATCACCGAGGTCTGGGGCGTCGCCAAGGCCTACGCCACCCGGGTCGGGGCCGGCCCCTTCCCGACCGAGCTGCACGACGAGACCGGCGAGCGGATGGTCGACCAGGGGCGCGAGTTCGGGACCACGACCGGGCGCCGGCGGCGCTGCGGCTGGATCGACCTGGTGGCGCTGCGCTACGCGGTGCGGCTGAACCGGATCGACGCGCTGGCGATCACCAAGCTCGACGTGCTGCGCGGGCTCGGCCCGTTGCGGGTGGCGGTCCGCTACCGCTCCCGGGAGGGAGCGGTGCTCGACAGCTTCCCGTACCACCAGTCGATCCTGCACTCGGCGACACCGGAGTACGAGGAGCTGCCGGGCTTCGACGAGGAGATCGGCGAGTGCCGCAAGGAGGAGGAGCTGCCACGCGCGGCGCGCGACTTCCTCGCCTACATCGCCGAGTTCACCGGGGTGCCGGTGCGGCTGGTCGGGGTCGGCCCGGCCCGCGACCAGGTCGTCTGGCTCGACTAGGCCGCGGCGCTCAGGAGACCGGGTAGGGGACCAGGGCGCCGACCTTCCAGCCGCCGCCTTCGCGTTCCATCTGGATCGTGTAGTCGGTGTTCTTGGTGCCGTGGTAGAGCGCGAAGCCGCGGTTGCCCTCGACCCGGAACCCGGAGATCGGCCCGGTCATCGTGTTGGCCCGCGTCGAGGGCGGCGTGCGCTTGTCGATCGCGGTGAAGATCGCCACGCAGGAGGCGCCGGGTTCGACCCCGGGGACCGCTTTGGCGAGGTCCTGCAGCTGGGCGCGCACCGTCTTCGAGAGGCTGGCGCAGGTGGTCTGCGCGTCTTCGGCGGCGCGAGCCTTCATGTAGGTCTCGAGCACTCGCGAGGCCGCCTGCCGTTCGGCGGTGCTTGCCTCGGCGCCGAATTCCTGCACGCTGTTGTCGCCACCGGGGACGGTGAACTCCTTGCTGCCCGAGCCCGAGCTGCCTCCGCCGCTCGATCCCGAGTCGCCGCCGGAGGAGCCGCTGCCGGACGACTTGCCGGAGCCGCCCGAGGAGCCGCCGGAGGACTTGCCGCCGGCCGAGCCGTCCTTGCCGCCCCCCTTGGCGCCGGATCCGGAGCCGCCTTCGCCGCCCGACCCGCCCTGACCGGCGCCCGAGCCGGAGCCCTTGCCCCGATCGGTCTTGCCGGCGTCGCCCTGCGCCGTGGTCGCGTCGCCGCCCGTCGCGTCGGTCGCCGCGTCGGTCCGGGTGGCCGTCTCGCCCTCGGAGCCGGTCGAATCGCCCCCGCCGCAGCCGAACGCGGCCGCGATCAGCAATCCCGCGACCGCAAGCACCAGCGCCAGCTTTCCCCGCCTCGCCATCAGCTGCCTCTGATTGTAGGCAACTCTCATCGATTGGGTACGCCCCCGTCCGAACCGCACGACAGCCCCGAAACTGCTCTACAGTCTGGATGTGGCATCGAGCAGACGCGCGGTCAATTTGAGCGAGCGACTGCCGCGCGGAAGGCACGGCCTGTCGCGGGAGGCCGTGACCGACTCGCAGCGCAAGCGCATACACCGGGCGATGGTCGAGGTGGTCTCGGAGCGCAGCTACCCGGAGACGCGAGTGGTCGATGTGATCGGCGTCGCCGGCGTCTCGCGCAAGACCTTCTACGAGCTGTTCGACAGCAAGGAGGACTGCTTCCTCGCCGCCTACGACGTCCTGCTCGGCAACCTGCTCGGCGACACCGCCAACGGGTTCGAGTCGCAACCGGGCGCCGCCTGGGCCGACCGGGTCTCCGCCGGGCTGAAGGCCCTGCTCCAGCACCTGGCGGACCATCCCGACGAGGCGCGGTTCGCGATCGTCGAGGTGCTGGCGGCGGGTCCGAAGGCGCTGGCCCGGCGCGACGCCGCGCTGCGCCAGTTCACCGGCTTCCTCGAGGCCGGCCGCTCGGAGACCTCGGTCGAGCTGCCGGGGATCACCTCGCTCTCGCTGGTCGGCGGGATCAATGAGCTCCTCTACAGCGAGATCCTGCACGGCGCCGCGGCGCGGCTGCCGAGCCGCCTGCCCGACCTGATGTTCTGGATCGCCCTGCCCTTCCTCGGCGCCGAGGGCGCCGCGGCCGAGCGCGACAAGGCGCGACTCTCAATGCGACGCTCCTGACCGGCGTGCGCCTTGTTAAGGCGCTCTTTTCCGTGAATGGGCGGGTTTATGGAGAGGTGGCCGAGTGGTAGTTTGGCTTCCGGAGGGATGTATCACCGATCGACGCAAAGCTTCGACGGCCGTCGGCCCGATCGGGCGGGCCGCAAAAGGAGACATATAGGGAGATGCGCAAGTACCTGATTACCACCACGGCCGTGGGACTGCTGCTGGCGCTTGTCGCGACCAGCATCGCGGTTGCCGAGAAGCCGGTCAAGACCCGAGTCGGGAACCTCGAACTGACCTTCAACGGGGGGTTCTTCCCCAAGAAGCTGCCGAAGAAGAAGATGGCCCCGATCGGCCTCTGGCTCTCCGGTCAAATCAAGAACGTCGACGGGACCCACCCGCCGGCGATGCGGAAGTTCGTGGTCGAAACCGACAAGAACGGCTCGGTCTTCACCAAGGGCTACCCGAAGTGCAGCGCCGGCAAGCTACAGGCCCGCAACAGCAAGGAGGCACGCCGGGTCTGCAAGAAGGCGCTGATTGGCGGCGGCAAGACGAAGGTCGAGGTCGAATTCGCCGAACAGCCGCCGATCCTCGTCGACAGCGAACTGCTCGCCTTCAACGGCGGCACCAGGGGCGGCACGACCACCTTCTACGTCCACGCCTACCTCAGCCAGCCAGTGGTCGCGGCGATCGTCACCACGGTGAAGATCAAGAAGATCAAGAAGGGCCGATACGGGCTGAAGTCGACCGCGTCGATCCCGGTGATCGCCGGTGGCGCCGGCTCGGTCAAGTTCTTCAAGCTGACGATCAACAAGAAATACAAGTACAAGGGCAAGAGGCGCAGCATTCTCAACCTGCGCTGCCGCGACGGCAAGGTCCAGGCCCGAGGCGAAGCGATCTTCGACGACGGCACCAAGGCCAAGGCGGAGGTCCTCCGCACCTGCAAGCGAAAGGGCTGAGCGCCGGCGCTCCGAGTTCTCCTCAGGAGAGGCGGGACGAAAAAGGGCGGCCGGGGGGCCGCCCTTTTTCATGTCCGCCGGCGGCTCAAGGCCGCGGGTCGCTACGGGTAGATCACTTCCGCCGGAGCGATTTCGAGATCCATGTCCTGCACGGTCTCGTTGGTGCCGGCAGCCGCTGGAAGCCCGGCCGTCGCGTTGACCAGGCCGTTGATGCTGATCGGGATGAACCCGAACAGGACCAGCTTGCAACCGGTCGCCCCGGGAGCCGAGAACGAGTTGTCGACGTAGGTCCCGTTGATGAACTTGAGGACCCCGTCTTCGCCCAACTGGAATTCCGGTTCGGTGCCGCTGATCGGTTCGTTCGGCGGCGGCGGGCTGGTCGTTCCTTCGGTTAGGTTGAGGCTGATCGGGCTCGACGGCGAGCCGACGTAGCAACTGCTGCCGAGCACCGGGTTGATCAGGTGCACCCTGACCGGCAACGAGATCGTTTCCCCGATTTCCGGCGCGCCGACCAACTCGGTCACCGCGTAGAGCTTCAACCCCTCGAGACTGAGGAAGTTGACCAGCCAGTCGAGGCCGGTGATGCCGATCACACCGCCGGGAACCTGCTGTTTGACGGCGCTCAGACCGCCCTCCTCGGTCGCGGCAAAGCCGGTCAGCGAAGCGTTGACACCACCGCTGAGCGTCATCGGGTTGCTGATCGGCACGTCTTTGCTGCCCATCTGGAAATGCCCGCCGGTGATTTCCGAGAACACGCAGGCAGCGACTTCCGGGTATTCAGCCGGGCTTGGGCAGCCGGCAAACCGCTCATAGCCTTCCGCCGGCGTGTCCGCCTGCGCGGCCGGCGCCACCAATGCGACAGCAGCCACCGCCGATACAGCGGCCGCAACCATTCTTTTCAGGTACTTCGAGTTCATCTCTCATCCCCTGTTCTGCTTGGTTGACTGGTTGATCGCTGCGATGTAGGTCTGAACTGCCGCGGCCTCGCCCGCGTGGGCGCTAGTCGATGTACAGGCCCTGGTCGCTTTCAATCGCCGCAGCTTCGACCGAAACGTATTCCCCACCTTCCTTGGCGCCGGTGCCGCTGAACGGGCAGAAGAGGCCGTCTTTGGTCACCGTGTAGTTGATTCCGGTGATCTCCGCCGTCATGTCGATGATTCCATTTGTTGTGTCCTCGACGATTCCGTGCGAGAGCGGGCCCTGGGCGCCGATTTCAAGCGCGCAGCTGGCCGCAGTTATCTTGATCGACTGCCCTTCCGGGCACACAATGGACACGGTTGCTGTGTATTTGTGTTCTGCTACTTCGCTGTCGAGGTGGAACACGTAGTCACATTCTTCAGTGTTGACCGACACCGAGATGAAGCCGAACGCCTCGCAGCCCGAGTAGGTTGCGTGCAGCGCAGCTGTCTGCGACGCTTCTTCCCCGTAGCCTGCCAGTGTGCTGTCGCAGTACACGGTCCCCGCCTCCGTGGTGAAGGACTGGCTGCCCGCGGGAATTTCGCTGTGCATTTCAGCCGGATATTCGGAGGCTGTGAATTCCGCCCCCTGCGCTGCCGGCGCAAGGAGCGCGGCCACGACGATCGCGCCCACGGACCAAGCCAGATAACGCCTCATGTCCAATCCCCTTTCAAGAACGAGAGTCGGGGCGGGTCAAGCCCGCCCCGACTCTCTTGCGATCCGCGCCTCACTTCACGCGGTCAGCGACTTGCCTAGTCGATGCTCAGGCCTTCGCCGATCGAGATCGGTTCGTTGGAGAGGTATTCCCCACCTTCCTTGGCGCCGGTGCCGCTGAACGGGCAGAACAGGCCGTCTTTGGTCACCGTGTAGTTGATTTCGGTGACTTCAGCGGTCACGTCGAGGAACCCATTTGTTGTGTCCTCAACGATCACGTGCGAGAGCGGGCCCTGGGCGCCAACTTCAGCTGCGCAGGTCGCCGCGGTGATCTTGATCGACTGGCCGGTCGGGCACTGCACCGTCACGGTCGCTGTGTATTTGTCTTCACCCAGCGAGGCGCCCAGGTGGAAGAGGTAATGACATTCTTCGGTGTTGACCGCCGCTTCCACGAAGCCGAACGCCACACATTCCGAGTAGACCGGCACGGTTGTGACTGTGGTCGATGCTTCTTCGGCGGTGCCGGAGAATGTGCTGGCGCATTCAACGGAGCCAGCTTCGGTGTTGAATTCTTCGCTGCCCGCGCCGTTTTCGCCGTGGAATTCGGTCGGGTAATTTTCGGCTGTGAATTCGACGGCCTGGGCGGCGGACGCCATGACGCTCAGCGCGAGCGCCGCGACGACGGTGATCCCGATCGTCTTGAGAATCCGATTCATCTCTGGTTTCCCTTCGTTGGTTTCGGCGCCGGATTCCTGTCCCGACGCCCTGCCCTATGAATAGTTGGTGGCGGCGGGAATGATCAAGGGAATCCGAGGCAACAGCACCGCTGCGCAGCGAGCACTTGAGAAAGTCCCTGCAAACACCGTTCGACACCTTTTCGCGCGTGCCGATCCGCGCGTTCGCCGATGCGCGTCCTGAACGCTTCCGCGCGCGCTCATACCCGTCCGACGACACGTATCGTGGCTCGCGCAGACCGCTAGCAGCCGACTGAGCGAGCTACCGGAGGCGCGAGTGCGCGCGGCTTGCCTGCTTCGCCCTGCGCGCGCAGCTCTTCACCCTGACCACGGGCTTGGTCTTGTGCCGCCGCGCGTTCTGGCCGATCAGGTTCAGATAGGCGCGCTGCTTCTTGCCGCAGAGGTGTTCGGAATTTTCCAGCAGGCCCCGCTTGCCGCCGAACATCCGCAGCACGAACTTCCCCACGGGCACATCGGGGGCGTTCAGCACCTTGGTCCGCACCCGACCCTTCTTGGCTTGGAGGATCGCGATCACGAGATTGAAGTCGAACTGACCGCGCAGGGCGACAACGAGGTCGGGGAGCTTGCGTTCCCCGCCGTTGCTGCGGAAGTAGACCGGGCCTTCCAGCGGCTCGTCGAGCAGCGGCGTGAACGCCCTGCCGCGCCCCAGGATCGATCGCTTCGGGCAGCGGTTTTCGGCAAACTGAACCCTCGTGCACGGGTTTGCGATATGGGCGTTGTCGATGAACTGGGAGGGCGGCAGGTTGACGATCGCCCCGCTCAGGTTCGCATCGCCGTCGCGGGGTCGCAGCTCGGCGCGCAGGGCCGGGTTCTTGGCGCGCTTGGTGGCGCCGCTGAGGCGCAGATCAAGCGCCGGCTTGAAGCCAAGGCTCCCGCAGCTGGCGGCCTGGAAGCGCTCTGCGAGAGGGACCGGCGTATCGTCGGCCGGGCTGAAGGGATCGGCAAACCCGCCGAACACCGTCGCGTTGACGGTCTTCGGTTCGCAGCTGGTCGGGTTGAGCGTGAACCTGTCCCGATCGATATGGACGCGCAGGTCCCTCACCTTGAGGGGAATGCCCTTCAAGATGTGGGGAATCGGGTCCGAGGCAGCTCCGTCGACCTGGACTTCTGCGGTGTTTGGATCGAGGTCGAGCGCCTCCCGAGTGACCACCGTGCCGACGTCGAAGGGCCCGGCGACCGCCGGGGTGATGACGGCCAGGGAGAGCGGGTCGCCGCCAAACGGGCCGGCCAGATAGATCGTGCCGGGCACGTAGGTAAGTGCGGAGCCAACGCCGGCCCCGACCAAGACCCGACCGACCCTGGAGGAGGCCGGACAGCTTGGCGAGGCGAGCTCCGCGCGACCGCTCTTCGCTGCGGCAGCGGCGATCGCCGCGTCGGAACACTGGGCGACACCGGCGAGCTTGCCGGTGAGCCCATTCGGCAGCACCGCGTCGAACCGAGTGATGTCCTGCTCTCCGTCGGCCCGGGTGAGGCGCATGAAGAAGGGGGAAAAGGCGCCGGCCGTGTTGTTGGCCGAGCCGGCGGTGAAACCGGGGTCGAACGGGGGGACCCCACCGGCGGAACAGCCCGCGCCGTTTGGGCCGGAGGTGACCTTGAAGCTGGGAGAGGCCGGCAACGGCCCAGATCCCGACCAGGCCGTGAGGCTCGCCTCGGCGGTGTAGGTGCCGCAGAGCGGCGGCGTCACCAGGGGCGCCCGCGGGCCTTCGCGGAACCGCACCGTGAGATCGGAGAAGGGGAGCTGCGGGATGTCTTCGAAGGTGGAGACGATCTGCCCGGTCTTCGGATCGGGTTCCACCTTGCCCGCCTGCTTGATCAGGATCCCGTACCTGGCGTTCCGGATCACCAGGTAGGCGGCAAGCAGCGACCCAAATGGGTTCGCTTCCTGCTCTGCCAGGTAAAGGGCGCCTTCGAGCGCATCCTCGACCAGCGGGCTCTTGACGCGGACGGTGCCGAGCTTCGAGGATTCCGGGCAGGAGCGGGTTTCAAGCGACTCGGATTCGTACTGAGCCAGGGAGCAGACGCCGAGACCTTCGGCGGCGGAGGGATTGGCCGTCATTCCCTTGGGCAGCGCGACAACCACCTTGCGGACGTCGGACTGGGCCCGGTTGGTCGGGTCGGTGAGTCCTTCGTCCTCGACTTGGAGACGGACGTCGAGACCGGTTGGAGACTCCGCCGCCGAGTTCGTCGGCTTCACTTCGACCTGTGGTGAGAAGGCGAGCTCCTCGCATCCGGTCATGCCCTGCGGACTCGGCGGCGATTCTCCCGTGTGGGTCACGGCTTCGCCGCTGGCCTCCTCGCCCAGCCAGGAGACCGCGTCGAAGAGCGTGGTCAGCGGTCCCTGACAGGCACGAGGCAAGGTGAGAAAGGCATGTTCGTTGACTTTCACCGGGCATTCGCCTTCCGAGACCGGTTCTTCGGTCGGAACCGCTATGTCGCCGACGCACTCCCCCCGCAGCGAGTTGTGGTCGGGGCTGGCGGGGCTTCCCCAAAGGGTGAGGCTGGACCGGTAGAAGAGGATCGCCTGCGGGATGTTGGATAGCTTGGCGACCAGGTTGTGGGGGGGCGACTGCTTGACGCCGACGTCGATCGTCACCGGGACGTTGAGCACCACAAAGCCAAGGCGAGCCGGGACCCCGAACGGCGGCGTCAGGTTGTAAACCGCGACATGCAGGAGGTTTCCGGCGTCTTCAGAGGGAATGACCTCGAATTCCCCTTCGATCGCGGCGATTCCGACCGCGGTCGAGTCCGGACAGGACGGACGACCTTCAACCCGCTTGCTGAACTCCTGGGGGCTGCAGGTTGGAACCGCGGTCTGGTTACCGACGAAGCCGGGGATCTGGGCGATCGTCAGGTCCCTGACTTCTCCCTCGGGCACCGGACCTTCCGGCGTGGTGACCGTACCGATCGCGAGGTCGGTCGTCATCGAGAACGGGTGGGAACCGGCCGTGGTGGCCATCGTTCCGGCCTTGGTCTCGAAGGTCACGTCGAGATCTTCGAGTTCAAAGGCTGCCGCTGCCGACCCCGCCCAGACCATGCTCGCGGCAACCGCCACAGCCGCTGCTGCTGCGATGCGCATCATCTTGCGACCCTCCTGGCGCGATCCACTCGGTTGTGGCGGTGGCGCTTGCGGTGGACCTTCTTCGGCACGCAGCGCACCTTGCCCTTGCGCTTCACCTTGCGCTTGCCCTTCGGACAGGACCGGCCTCGCGACTTCTTGACATAGGGGGGGTTTCCAGGCCCGACGTTGGTGCTCGAAGGCGTCTCCGCCTCTGGCGCCGCCGCGGGGTTCTGACAGGCTTCGCCTTCGCACTGGGCCGGCGGAGACTCGGGCTCCGGGAAGCCGCCACCGACCCGGGCGTCGTAGATGTCGACCAGATCGGTGTCCGAGGAAACGAGGCTGGCGCCCGTCTTGAAAAAGACGTCGTCGCCATCGGCGCTGATCTCGACGATTTCCGACCCCTGCGGACTCTGGCCAGTGGATATCAAGGCCAGGCAACCGGCGGCACTCTCATTAAATCCCGGATCGCCCACGGTGCAGCTGCCGGCGCCAACCGCCTCCCACTGATAGACGTCCTGTTGGCCGTTGACGTCGCGGGGGACGAGGGCCTCGAAGCTGTTGAAAACGACTCGCTGACCGTCGTCGGAGAGAATCCGCTGCCCATGGAACTGGGACTCCCAGGTCGGGAACCATGCCGCCGCCCAGGCTTTTTCAAGGCCCGGGCGGCCGATTTCGCGCCCGGCCGGGCGGGCGCCGGTCGGGTTGCAGGAGAGGCAGCGCAACTCGCCTTCCCCACCGGCCGCGGTCGAGTCGTAAAGGAAGACCTCCTGATCACCCTCGCCACTTGCCGCATCGGTGTTGTCGTAACCGGTCAGGTCACCCCCCCACATGAAGATCAGATGATCGCCGTCGGGCGTAACCCTCGAGAGGCGCCGGGAGGGTTTTATGTCCACCGGATCCGCGCCGGGAAGGACATCCGCCGCGAGCAACGTCGCGATGTACCTGAAGCCCGAGCCAACCTCGTACAGATATAGATTCGATTCGCCTTCCACAGCACCGCCGGCAAGGGCTTCTTTGGAGGTCAGGTAGACGCGCGAGGCGTCGTCGCTCCCTCCGGCCACCCCCTGAACTGCGCCGGCGATCGGAGTCTCGGTTTTGGAATCGACGTCGAATTCGAAGAGATCCTGGTTGATCGTGTAGATCACCTTCGAGCCGTCGACAGCGGCGGTCCTGAACCTGGCCGGTTCGGTGGTGACCTGAATGGTTTCCGAGCCGTCGATGCGGACGAAGAGGGGGCCGCCGCTGACCAGGTTGTCCGAAGGGCTCCAGAAGATCCGAGATCCGTCGGCCGAGACCGCGTGGCCCACCGATGACGTCCTCTCGCCCAGGCTCGCGGAGGTGAACGTGCCGACCGAGCACGGGCCGCCTTCGAAGGCGCTCTCGTCGGGAAGCACGCAGACCGGCTTCACCTCGTCTGCCGTCGCCTCATATACCCGCTCGACGCAGCTGAAGCTTTTGCTGCATTCGGCTGGCTGAGGGGGCGCGTCGTCGGTGAGGGCGGCGGCTACCCGGAAGACCGCGACGTCGCCGTCGGTGGAGGCGCCCTGAAGTTCGGGGATGAACTGCCGCGGTTCCACTTCGGGATCGCCCTGGGGGGGCTCCAGCCTCGAGAATGCCTCGTAGCTACCCAACCCCGCGCCGCAGTTCTCGCGCAGGTACAGTCCGCCATATTCGGCGATCGCGCCTTCGGCGAGGGTCGGGTTGGCGTCCTGGACCACCCAGCCCTCACAGAGATCTTCGCTGAACAGCTTGAACTGGCGGTCCAGGTTGGCGCTTTGGTAGGTCATGATCGAGGGTCCTTCGCGCGGCGGCGAGATGCCTTCGCTCGCCCAGCCGCCGGCGCCGCGCCGCGCCAGGTACTGGTTGGAGTAGGGAGCGCTGGCAACCTGGCCAAATGCTTTGTAGGTCGAGTAGCTGATCGAATTTCCGTCAGCGGCCACCTGGTCGAGGCCGGCCGGGGCGCCGCCGATGTTGGCCACCACTTCCACGCCGGCGCCGTGCTTGTCCGTCGGAGAGACCATCTCGTAAGCACGGCAGTCGGGTAGGAAACCGGCCGCGCCGAGCCTGAACTCGTCGTTGGCACAACCGGTGACCTTGCCGGACGGCGCCGGGAAGGTATTAAAGGTCCCAACGGGGCCGGGGTACTGGCAGAGCGGGGCAGGTTCGGGTTCGCAGCGGGCCTCCAGGAGGAGTCGGTAGCTATAGGTGGTGCCCGGGGCGAGGGAGAAGAGCTCGGCGCTGCGTTCGACCATGGCTTCGCCGCTGCCGAAATCGAGCGGTTCCGCGGTTGGCGCAGGGGCTTCCATCGCTTCGGTGAATTCCGATTCTTCGAAACTGGCCTGATCCACGTACTGGAAACGCCCGGTGGCCGCGAGGCCGAAGGGGTTGGCCTCCGCATGCACGACCGCACGGTCGGTCCCAACCTCGGTCGACCAGTACGCACCGAACTCGATCGGTTCCTTGGTTTCGAAGCTTGCCGTCGGACCGGGATTCGGTCCGCCGTCGGCGTTGGTGGCGACCGTCCTGAAGTGGTAAACGGTTTCGGGAAACAGTTCGGTAACTTCCACTTCCACGTCGTGCAGCGCGAAGTCCGCGGGCAGTTCCGCTTCCGGCGTCGTGATCGTTCCAGCGCCGAAGGTTTCGCCGGCGGCGATGTAATCGGCGTCCGAGATGTACTCAAGGTGATACACGGTCGCCTTGTTCTCGGGATTGATGGCGGCATTGAGCGTCGCTTGCAGGCTTCCAATGTCTGACGCAAACAGTTTGGTCGCGCGGGGATACGAGACGGGCCCGGGCGGCGGGAACGAGAGGTGGGAGAGACGGGGCGGGGCAATAACAGGCGAGACCGTGTTTTGCTCGCCCACGAAGAGGTCGTCCACCCCATTGCTGAACGGCGCCAGACCGAGCGAACGGCCGACCAGGTCATCCCCATAGAAGATACGCAGCAGCGTTCCGGCGGAATCGTATTCCGAGACATGGCTGATCAGGACCCCTTCCTGGGAGCTTCGGTCACCGACCCAGAAGTTTCCGCTCACCGAGTCGAGCGCGACTGAAGTGAGGTTGAAGGAGGGGTTCACCGCGAACAGTTCGGTGCCGCCGGAGTCGTAGACACGCAAGGCTCCAGTTCCGCCGGTGGTGCCAAGGTAGAGCTTCCCTTCCGAGTCGACGGCCGTCGCTGCGGCGTTGCCGGACCCGCCCGAGACGGCGAGTTCCAGTTTGCCGGCGGAGGCCCCGGATGGTTCGTATTTCTGCACACGCGTTTCTGCCGTTGCGCCAAAACCGATTCGGTCGTGGACGTGGACGGTTCCGCCCGGTCCAACCGCGACGCCTGCGCCATAGCCTGGGTTATTGAACTGTCCGTCGCTGCTACCGGCCACGCCCGCACCACACGTATCGCCAGATTCCTGCGTGCAGAGGCCTTCGCCGGTCGTCTGGTTTACTTCGCCGCCAATCATCCAGACGAAAGCGCCGGCGGGAGTGAACTTCTGGACGCGATGGTTGTTTCGATCGAAGACGTAGACGTCGTGGTAACCGGCGCTGCCGGGGTCGTTGTCCACCGCGATCCCGGTGACGTTGTCGAGCTGGCCCGCCCCGGCTCCCGGGAGGCCCTGGAAGCAGGTGGCCGTGCAGGCCTGCAGTTCTTCGCTGGTCCCGTCTTCGACCCCCCAGCCGAAGGCGCGAACGAATTCACCGCTTTGAGCGTCGAACACCGAGACCCGGTTGTTTTTCGTGTCGGCGACGTAGAGAAGTTCGCTCGTCTGGTCGACCGCCACCCCCGTCGGGTCAGAGGTCTGCCCTGCTCCGGTTCCCTGGGTACCGATTTCGGTATCGGCCCGGGCGGTGGCCGGAAGCGCGGCCAGCAGGAACGCGACAAGCAGCGCCAACGGGTAGCGCTGTGCCGGTCGCCCGCATTTCGCTGACCTTGGACCCATCCGGAACTCCCCCCTGCTCATCCCTCACACACCCTCCCTGTGGGTGCTGTCCGGACGAGCCTAGCGAATGAAGTACCGGCGTGTCAATCAGCTGGGACCGGGGCGGTCCGGCGCTGCCGGCGCTCTCAGCGGAGCGCCTCGATCCAGTCGAGGCGCTTGCCGCATAGCCGCTCCGCCCGGCTGGCGGGGGCCTGCAGCAACGGCGGGTCGTCGGCCGCGGCGGGGCTGAGGACGAGAGGGCCGATCGGGTAAGGGGGACCGCCACTGCCGGGCGCCAGGGTCTGACCGGCCTGGGTCAGCCGAGCCACGTGCGGGCCGGCGCCCAGCGTCGCCCGGTCGAGGTCGAGGAACTGCCGCGCCTGGTTGCGCTGCATTCTCGCCGAGCCCGTCTCCACCCCGTCGACCGAGAGCGAGAGGCGGTTCCGGGCGCTTCCCTCCAGGTAGAGGTCGTACCGGCCGGCCCGGGCCACCGCGACGCGGAGGCGGGCGCTCCCCGCCTGCCGCGGGATCAGCGCTCCGGTTTCGGTCTCCGGCCACTCGGGCGGGTGCTCGGATTCGAGCAGCGAGACACTCAGGTTCGGGGCTTGCCGGGGCGCGACGAGCGTCCCGGTGTGGCCCGCAACCGCACCGAGGCGTCGGACCTCGGCGCAGCACCGGCCAGATCGGCGGCGCTCACCACCCGCGGGGGATCGGACTCGGGCTCGGCGCCGCCCGTCAGGGCAAGCACCGCGGCGACGAGAACGGGGACTGCCGAGACGAGCACGCCGAGCGGCCGCCTGCGATCTTCGGCCCTCGTCCCCAGCCACGCCCCCGCGCGCATCGCGCAGGTCTACTGCGAGACGGCAAAAAAACGTGCAGGCGACCCAGAGCCACCTGAAACCGGTGCCGGGTCGAGAATGCCCGATAACCGATCCGCCCGCTTCGAACACGGTGGTGAATCGCGATACGGCGCAGCGAACAAGCCGCTCTCTCTGCTGACCCGCTCGGCCTCGCCTACCTGCACCACGAGAAACAGCCTCACCCGGCCCAGTGCGGGCCGGGTGAGGCTTTGCTCCGGGTCCGGGCTCGCTCTATTCGCCGGTCACCGCGAAGGTGCCGAGGCCAGAGTCCGCACCGGCCGATTCGAGCGCGATGATCGCGCCGGCCTTCGATGCGCCGCCTCCGAACGTCGACGGATCCAGGATCCCGCCCGGGGTGACGTTGCCGCCCCCCAGGAAGGTGGAGACGAACACGCAGAGGAAGCCGTCATCCGCCTCGGGATTCGCCACCGACGCGGCTTCGCCGGTTCCGTCGTCGCATTCCGCCGGGGGCGTTCCGCCTTCGGGCACGATTTTGGCCTGAGCGCCAGGCAGGGCAGCGGCGAGCGGGATCGGGAAGGAAATGGTCGCGAACCCTTCTTCGGTGAATTCGCCGCTCCAGGTACCGGTCTGCGTCGCGCCGCTGGGCAGCGTGCCGCCCGCGGTCCAGGGTGAGCCTTCGGGGCCTTCCGGACCTTCGGGGCCTTCCGGACCTTCGGGGCCTTCCGGACCTTCG
>Ga0055474_10000163_pt1 | contig 14719 bp, 10 predicted proteins | sample Muzzi_PWA_D1_FD_57680 | JGI IMG/M metagenome (GOLD analysis project Ga0055474, IMG submission 57680) | Wetland microbial communities from San Francisco Bay, California, USA, that impact long-term carbon sequestration - Muzzi_PWA_D1 | ecosystem: Environmental > Aquatic > Marine > Wetlands ... | reverse complement strand
GGTCGAGGGAGTCGCCGAGGAAGCCACCGCCGAGGAGCCGCCGGACAGCCTGTCGACCGTGCTGAACCTGCAAATTCCCGACTTTGCGGCCCCCCAGGAGGCCGTCGAAGCGGCCCGGAAAGAGTTGGAGGATCTCGGAGTCCCAGAGGAGCCCGAAGTCCCTGAAGTCCCGGTGCAAGCCGCCCCTCCCCCGCCGTCGGAGCCCTCGGCGCCGCCCTCCACGGCTTCCCCCTGGGATGCCCGGGACACCGCCTTTGTGGGAGACCTTTCCGCCGAGGAAGAGGCGGCGGGGAAGCTCAGCGCGCCAGCGGAATGGTTCGATGCTCCGGCACCCCCGGCAGCACCCGAGGCCACCGATTCCCCACCGGCCACCACCGCGGAGGATACGGTGGAACCGTCCTTTGATCTCACCACCGTGGAAGGGTTTTCCCTCGATGATGACGGTGGGAATTTCCTGGACAGCATGGGGGAAGCGCCCGCGGAGGAGAGCCTCGACCTGGACGCCATCGAGGCCGGTTCCCCGCCCTCGGTTTGGGAGTTCATGACCGCCGAGGAAGAGGTGGTCGAGCCCGACGGGGCGGAGCCGGAAGCCGTGGCCGTGGAACCGACCGTGGAAGCCGCGGCCGAATCCATCGTCGAAGAGGTGGAGGCCGGAACGGAGACGGCGAGCGACCCCCGCCGGTTGGAGGCGCTGGAAGTCGAGATCCCCGCCTTCGATCCCCCCGGCGATGATCTCGGAGTGACGGACCTCGCAACGGATAACCTCGGTGCGGAGGACCTCGGTGCGGAGGACCTCGGTGCGGAGGACCTCGGTGAGCGCCCCCCCGTGGAAGTGGAGAGCCCGTCGCACCCCGAGGTCGAGGCGATCCTCACCGCCCTGGAGGAGGCCGCAGAAGACACCCCTCTCCCGGATCCCGTGGAGGAACCGGAGACGCCCTTGTCCGCCACCGGTTCCGTCACCCCCGAGCCGGGTCAGAAATTCGGCCACTACACCCTGATCGAGCGCATCGCCGTGGGCGGCATGGCGGAGGTCTGGAAGGCGCGCATGGATGGCATCGCCGGCTTCCAGAAGACCGTCGCCATCAAGAAAATTCTGCCCCACCTGACCGACAACAAAGAGTTCGAGCACATGTTCGTGGATGAGGCCAAGGTGGTGGCGGAAATCAACCACCCGAACATCGTCCACATCTACGATCTGGGCAAGATTCAGGACGACTACTACATCACCATGGAGTACGTCGAAGGCAAGGATCTGCGCTCCATCCTGAACCTCGCTCAGCGCAAACGCCGGCCCATCCCCCCGGAACTGGCGCTCCATCTTGCCCAGCGCCTCGCCAGCGCCCTCGACTATGCCCACCGCAAGCGCGACTCCGACGACCAGCCCCTGGGGCTGGTGCACCGGGATGTCTCGCCCCAGAATGTTCTGATCAGCTTCGAGGGGGAGGTCAAACTCTGCGACTTCGGCATCGTCAAGGTCGTCTCCAAGGCGAGCCAGACGCAGATGGGGGCCCTCAAGGGCAAATTGCAGTACATGTCGCCGGAGCAGGCCTGGGGCAAACCGGTGGATGCGCGAACGGACCTCTTCGCCCTGGGCTCCATCCTCTTTGAAGTCCTCACAGCCGAGCGGCTCTTCGCCGGGGAGAGCGAACTCTCCGTTTTGGAGGCGGTGCGGGAATGCCGCATCCGGGGTCCTCAGGAGGTCAATCCGGCGGTCAGCACCGCGACCCACGAGCTGGTCTTGAAAGCCGTTGCCAAGGAGCCGGAGGACCGCTTCCAGAACGCCCGGGAAATGCGCGAAGCCCTGGACCGCGTACTTCTGGAGAGCGAGGCGCGGCCCAATGCCGCAGACCTGGCGGCCTACCTACGCGCCCTGATCCACACCCCGGACCCCATCGACGAGGGCACCGCCGAAGCTACCGACCAGGCCCCGGGACGGCCACCGGCGCCCCCGCCGGACCTCGCCGACCTCGAACCGGTGGACCTTTTCGTCGCCGACGACAACCCGTTGACGGAACAGCGACAGCCCAGCCCCATGGATCGATTGCGCCAGATGATGGAGGCCGAGGACGACGCGGCCCCACCGCTAGACGTCACGAGCGTGGAGACACCTCCCCCCGATCCGGGGTCGGTCGTCGAGGCCATCGCCCCCGGTCCCGAGGCTCCCAAGCCGGAGAAGCAGAGCCGCACCCGCCTGTGGCTGCTGCTGATCGTCTTCTTGATCCTGCTCGCCGCGACGTTGTGGATGTTCCGGGATGCCTTGCCCCTCCCCATCCCGGGAGGGGAGAGCACCACCCCAACGCCCGTGGCGCCCGCCGCCCAACCCACCGCGCCGCCGCCGACCGACAGCGGGGAGGAGTCCCCCGCAGCCTCCCCGGACTCCGCGTCGGCGCCCCCCCCCGGCGCGGCCGCCACCACGCCCCCGGGGCTGGATGCGAATGCGGAACTGGAAAAATTTAACCAGCAGGCAGCGGAGGAACTGGCCAAGCGCGAGGAGGAAGTGCGCCGTCAGTACGAAGCGAAGGAAAGGGAACTGCAGCGCAAGCTGAAGGAACTCAAGACCGAGGCACCACCGCCATCCCCACGGTAGGAGGGTGCGTCACGCTTGTCAGCGTCAAGAAAGCGAAGTATCCTGCCCCCTCGCCCCCGCAAGGGTAGACCTGTTTTTTCGGAGGAACGTGATGAGCCTGAATGACGACCAGAGAAAGTTCTACCAGAATACGCTGACGGTCGTGAAATCCGAGATCGACGACCTCGATCGACAGATCGAGGAAGAGTTGGCGAAGGTCAAAGACCGGTTGGCGGAGTTGCAAGAGGCCAAGAAGGCCGCCGCCCAGATGTACAGCGCCGCCTGCCTGCGGCTGGGCATCAGCAACGACCTGGAGGACGAGGACGACCTGGAAGGCGACGAGGAGTCGGGCTTCTAGCTTCCCGCGGTCACCACGCTCATGCCCTGGTTCAAGAAAACCAAGAAACCGAAAGCGGTTCGCGAAGGCAGAAGCCGCACCCAGGTCCCCGAGGGGCTCTGGGTCAAATGCGATGGCTGCCGGGAGGTCGTCTACTCGAAAGAGGTGCGGCGCCATATTGAAACCTGCCCGAAATGCGGGTTTCATTTCCGCATCGACGCCCCGACGCGCATCGGAATCCTGTTGGACGAGGAGAACCCCCCGGAACTCTTCACCAATATCCTGCCCACCGATCCCCTTCAGTTCACGGACACCAAACGGTACGCCGACCGCCTGGAGCGCTACCAGAAAGCCGTGGGAGTGCGCGACGCGCTGATCGTGGTGGAAGGGCACCTGGGCGGCGTCCCGGTGGTGATGGCGGTGATGGACTATCGCTTCATGGGGGGTTCCATGGGCTCGGTGGTGGGGGAAAAGGTCACCCTCGCCGTGGAGCGCGCCCTGGAAACCCGGCGTCCCTTACTGGTCATCTCCGCCTCGGGAGGCGCCCGCATGCAAGAAGGCGTGCTCTCGCTGATGCAGATGGGCAAGATCTCCACCGCCCTGGCACGGCTGCGGGAGGCCGGTCTGGCCTACCTGTCGATCCTGACCGACCCCACCACCGGTGGCGTCACCGCCTCCTTCGCCATGCAGGGGGACCTCAACATCGCCGAGCCCGGCGCCCTGATCGGCTTCGCGGGTCCCCGGGTGATCGAGCAGACCATCCGCCAGAGCCTGCCCGAGGACTTCCAGACCAGCGAATTCCTCCTGGAGCACGGCTTCCTGGATATGGTCGTGCCCCGGCAGGAGTTGAAAGACACCTTGGCCCGCTGCTTGCGCCACCTCGCCTGATCCGGACCCGCAGAGGTTCCCCATGGAACTGACCCAACTGCCGAAATTCGGTCGAGGCCCCGGCCTCGAACGGGTCCGGGCTCTCCTCGATGACCTCACGACCAGCGCCTGGTGGCGCGCCCTCGACGCCCTCAAGATCACCGGCTCCAACGGCAAGGGGAGCACCGCGACGATGGTGGCGGCGATCCTGGAGGCCCTGGACCTCCCCTGCGGTCTGTACACCTCCCCCCACCTGCATCGCTTTTCCGAACGCATCCGCATCGCCGGGGAGGAGATCTCCGCCGCGGATCTGGCGACGAGTACCGCCTGGTTGGAGCGGCGCATCCGGGAAGAGGATCTGGAAGAAGAACTCGGCGCCTTTGAAGCCTTCACCGCCGTGGCCCTCCACCACTTCGCCCAACACCGTCCGGCCGCCGTGGTCCTGGAAGCTGGCATCGGCGGTCGCCACGACCCCACCCGGGTGCCGCCGGGAAACTTCGTCGCCCTGACCTCCATCGACCGCGAACATATCCCTCTGCTCGGCAACACCGAAGAGGACGTTCTGGACCAGAAAGCCGACCTCTGTCCCGACGGCGGTACCCTGGTGGTCGGCCCCCTGCCCCCGGCTCTCCTGCGGCGCCTGCGGGAGCACGCCCAACGGCGGGGCATCCGCCTGCTCAATAGCTGGGACGAAGTCCCGTTGGATCTGCGGGAGCTGACGCCGGAGGGCAGTGTGGTGGACCTGAAGATGGGCGACTTGCGGCTGACGGATCTCCACATCGCTCTGCCCGGTCGCCACCAGATGAGCAACGCCGCCGTCGCCCTGCTGCTGGTACGGGAATGGCTCACCGCCCACCACCCGGACCGCCTTGAGGCCTTCCCCGGCGCCGCTCGCCGCGCCCTGGCCACCGTCCGCTGGCCCGGCCAGCTAGCCCGGGTGCACCGCGACCCGGACATCTACGTCGATCACGCTCACACCCCCGCCGGGGCGCGCTACCTGATCTGCACCCTGCTCGAACTCTTTGGCCTGCGCCCCTTCCTCCTGGTCACCGGGGTCTCCCACGACAAGCAGATCGACCCGATCCTCTCGGTCTTCCTGCGGGGCCTGCCGAACCTCGACACCATCCTCTGCACCCGCGCCCACCACAAGGGCGCTCCCGTCGAGACCATCCGCCAGCACGTGGATTTATGGAACCACGGCGCGACCGTCGTGCAAGAACCCACCATCGAGGGCGCCATGGCCCGGGCCGTGGAGATCGCCCGCCGCAAGGGGCTCTTCGTCCTGGTGGCCGGTGGTCTCTTCCTGGCCGTGGAGGCGGCGGAGACTCTGCGCGGCGGCGATCCGGCGGCGTTGGAGTTTTTTTGAAGGGTAGAATGGCCTCGGCAAGACTCTGAGGAGGTTGGATGAACCGAGTCACCGTGAAACCCGAGATGCTACGTTGGGCCTGGGAGCGCGCTGGCCTGAGCATTGGAAATCTACGGGAGCGATTCCCGAAGCTTGTGCTTTGGGAACGTGGCGAAGTGAAACCGACTCTCAAGCAGCTGGAGCGCTTCGCCAAGGCAACCCACACACCTATCGGCTACCTTTTTCTCCAAGAACCGCCGGTGGAACGCGTGCCGATCCCGGACTTCCGCACCCTTGGCAACACACGCATCGGACATCCGAGCCCGGACCTGCTCGAAACCCTCTACATCTGTCAACAGCGTCAGGATTGGTATCGCGATTTCACGCGCTCCACGGGGGAAGAACCGCTGGACTTTGCGGGCTCAGCAAAGATCACAGACGCAGTGGTGGACACCGCAGCCCGGATTCGTACCGCCCTGGGATTCGATGTTGAGGAACGCCGCCGCCTCCCTACCTGGACCGAAGCTTTGCGCCGTTTCATCGAACAGGCGGACAGGCTTGGTGTGCTGGTCATGGTGAGCGGCGTCGTGGGTAACAACAACCGACGCAAGCTCGATCCGGAAGAGTTTCGGGGCTTCGCTCTGGCGGATAGCCTGGCACCCCTGGTGTTCCTGAACGGCGCGGACACCAAGTCGGCCCAGATGTTCACCCTCGCCCATGAACTGGCCCATATCTGGCTGGGACAGTCTGCGGTATCCGATGCCCAGGCCGCCTGGCTCCCGGAACAAAAGACGGAACGATGGTGCAACCAGGTTGCCGCCGAACTCCTGGTGCCGCTGGCAGTGATTCGAGAGACTTACCGGGGTACCGATGCCCTGCAAACAGAGACCCATCGCCTGGCCCGTTATTTCAAAGTCAGCACTCTCGTCATCCTGCGCCGCATCCACGATCTCGGTGGCCTGACCCAGGCACAGCTCTGGCAAGCCTACGACGAGGAGCTGCAACGGCTCCTGGCAAGGCCCAAGGGGAGTGGCGGCAACTTCTACCTCACCCAGGCCGCCCGCGTCAGCAAACGCTTCGCTCGGGCATTGGTCGTCAGCACCCTGGAGGGCCAGACTCTACATCGGGACGCCTTCCGCATGCTGGGCTTTGCCAAGGCATCGACCTTTCAGGAGTTGGGGCGCAGCCTGGGAGTCGTGTGATGGCGTACCTGCTCGATGCCAATGTTTTCATGCAGGCGAAGAACCTCCACTATGGCCTGGATTTCTGCCCAGCCTTCTGGGATTGGCTCGTGGCGAAGCATGCGGCGGGGACCGTTTTCAGTATTGAGAAGGTTGCCGACGAGATCGCCGCAGGGGACGATGATCTGGCGACCTGGGCCAAGGAACGCGAGCCGGGTTTCTTTGTCAAGCCGGATTCGATGATCCTCTCCGCTCTTGGCACCGTGAGTACCTGGGCCACCAGCCAGACCTACGAGCCGGTCGCGGTCAATACCTTTCTCCAGATCGCGGACTACTATTTGGTAGCCCATGCCCTGGCCCATCAGCACACCGTCGTGACCCACGAAATCGCGTCGAATTCCACCAAGAAGATCAAAATACCCAACGCCTGCATCGGCCTCGGCATCAAGTGCATGACACCGTTCGCGATGTTACGACGGGAACGAGCGCGTTTTGTGCTGCGGCACTGATCCCCCGGCCCTCACTCCTCCTGCAACACCGTCCTGGGGTCCACTCGCGCCGCGCGGCGGGCGGGGAGGTAGGCGGCCAGCAGGCCCACGGCGGCGAGGAGGACGGGAACGACGGCGAAGGTGAGGGGATCCCGGGGACCGATGCCGAAGAGCAGGCTTTCGAACAGGCGGGTGGCCAGCAGCGCCCCGGGCACCCCCACCAGCAGGCCCAGACCCACGATCCGGGCGCCCTGCCGCAGAACCAGCCCAAAAGCCTGGAGGGGACGAGCGCCCAGGGCCAGCCGAATGCCCAGTTCCCGCCGCCGCTGGGTGACGGAGGCGGCCATCACCCCGTACAGCCCCACCGCCGCCAGGAGCAACGCCAGGACGGAAAAACCCAACAGGAGCAAAGACGAGAGACGGGGCCCGGCGATGGCGCCGCGCACCACGGCCTCCATGGTCTGGACCTCCGCCAGGGCCAATCGGGGGTCCATCTCCATCAATGCCCGGCGCACGGGGTCGAGCACCCGAGCCGGATCCCCCTCCGTCTTCAAGACCACCGTCTGACGGCGGGGCGCCCAGCCGGTGGAAAGGTGAAATTGCTGGTGAGGCAAGTACCATCGCGGCTTGACGGCATCCACCACGCCGGTGTGGGCCACATCCGCCACCACCCCCACGACGGTGGTCCACGGTCGCTCGCCGCTCCGTCCCAGGCGCACCCGCGTACCCAGCGCTCCGCCCCCAGGGAGGTAGCGCTCCGCAAAGGCGCGGTTGACGATCATCACCAGGGGCGCCGCGGCATCGTCCCCCGCTTCGAACCCTCTACCCTCCGCTACGGGAATACCCAACGCCGCGAAATACCCCGGCGATGCCGACTGCCACTCCGCCGCGGGGCGCTCCCCCGGAGACGGCGTGTACCCCTCCACCGTGATCCCCCAATCCCCCATGGTGGAGGCCAGCGGCAACAGGCGCACAGCCCCCGCCTGGCGCACCCCGGGCACGGCGCGAAATTCCGCCAGCGCCCGATCATAAAAGGCCGTCACCGCCTCGTTTTCCGGGTAGTACGCCTGGGGCAAATCTACATTGAAGGAGAGGACGGCCCGGCGATCAAAACCCGTCTCCGTCCCCAGCAGGCTCTCGACGGAACGCACCACCAGCCCGGTCCCGGTAACCAGGATGACGGTCAAGGCCAATTGCGCCGCCACCGCCGCGCTCCGCGACCAGGGCTGCCGCCCGCCGGTGATACCTTGCCGCAAGTCATCCTGGGCTGCCCGTCGGGAGGCGAAGAAGGCGGGCACCAACCCGAAGAGGAACGCCGCCATCAGGCTCACCGCCAAGGCGAACACGAGCACCGGTAGATTCAGAGCCGCCTCGGCCAGACGGGGCACCTGGTCCGCGGCGGTGGCCTGGAGGAGCCGCAGCCCCACCGCCGCCACCGCCACCCCCAGAACACCGCCCGCAGCAGCCAGCAGCGCGCTCTCCAGCAGCAGCAGGCGGATCAGGCGACTCCGCCCGGCCCCCAGGGCGGCGCGGATCGCCAGTTCTCGGCGCCGGTCCAGGAGTTGGGAGAAGGCCAGATTGGCCAGGTTGGCGCAAGCGATCAGCAGCACCAAGGCCACCGCCCCGGAGAGCACCAGAAGCGCCGGACGCACCGCCCCGGAGACCTCCTCCGCCACCGGGGTCAGGAGAGTGCGGAAGTGCCACTCTTCCGGGTAGGCCCCCTCGCGGGTGAATCGTTGGTTCAGGGTGAGAAGCTCCGCCCGGGCTTTCTCCAGGGACACCCCCGGCGCCAGCCGGGCCACCGCCAGCAAGCCGTGGGAACCGCCGTTGGCCGTCATCCCTTCAAAGGGTGCCGGCTCCGGCAGCGGCCACCAGACGTGGGAGCGGCTCCCCGCGGCCAATTCCTGAGGCAGCACCAGCCCGGCGGGAAGAATCCCCACCACCGCCATCGCCGTGCCATCGACCTCGACCGTGGAGCCCACGACCGCCGGATCCGCCCCGTAGCGGCGACTCCAGATTTCGTGGCTCAGCATCACCACATCCGCCTGGGCCGCCGCCTCCTCCGGTGAAAAGCTCCGGCCCAGCGCCGGGGCCAAACCCAGCACCTTCAGGAGGTTCGGACTCACCCCCGCGCTATCGACCCGCTCCGGTCGGTCGCCCACCCCTCCGTTCCCCAAACTGCCAGCACTGCCAAGGGTCAGCGACGCGCCGGTGAAGGCCCCCACCGCCGCGAAGCTCTCCACCTGATCCCGGTACAGGGCGTACTCGTCCGCCGACACCCAGGTCTTGGGAAAATTGACCCACTGACTGGCCACCGTCACCAGACGATCATCCTCGCCGTACGGTAAGGGTCGCAACAGCACCGCTTCCACGGCGCTGAAAATCAGCGCGTTGGCGCCGATCGCCAGAGCTAGCGTCGCCATGCTGGTCAAGGCGAAGGCTGGGCGACGGGCGAGAGCGCGGACACTCTGCTGGAAATCCTTGAGGCTCTGCAACATGATGGGGGTCTCCTTCTCGGGTCAGGGGTCTGCCTCGACTTACGCACCGGTCCGCAAGGTGTTTCGGGGCCAATCCATGTTATGAATCCGTCCGTGATGCCCACCAGTCCCATCCCCGTTCTCGATAGCCTCTCCGAATGGGGTACTTTCCGCCCCGGCCTGGAGGCCATCCGGTCCGTGCTGGGCGCTCTCGGCCACCCGGAGCGGCGTTTCCGCCACATCCTGGTGGGGGGCACCAACGGCAAGGGGACCGTCAGCGCCACCCTGGCGCGGGAGTTGGGGCGCGTTGCAGCGGCCCAAGAGGGGGGCGAGGTCGGCCTTTTCCTCTCCCCGCATCTGATGGATGTGCGCGAACGCATCACCCTTTGGGGCGCGGAACCGCGCGGGCAGTGGCTGCCGGATGCGGCCTGGCGGCGAGCCCACGACCGCATCCAGACCGCAGTACCCGGGGTGGAACTCTCCTACTTTGAATGGCTTCTGGCGCTGGCGGTGGTGCTCTTCGCGGAGCGCCGGGTGACCACGGCGGTCTTCGAGGTCGGGGTCGGCGGCCGCGACGATGCCACCAACGCCCTCGACCCGGCACTCTCCGTGATCACCAGCGTTGGTTTGGATCACACCGCCCTCCTGGGAAACACCCTCGACGCCATCGCCCTCCACAAGGTGGGCATCGGTCGCCCGGGGCGCCCCCTCGTGCTACCCGCCTCGCTGCTCCGCAGGCCCCCCGTGGCGGCGGCGCTAGAAGCGTTGGGGCCGGTGCTGGTGACCTTCGAGGCCGACTCTCTGCCCGACAGCTTCGAGGCCAACCGCCGGGCGGTCACCACCGCCCTCTTCTGCCTGGGCATTGCCACCCGCGACATCGCCATCCAGCCGCTGCCGGGACGGCGCGAGGTCTTGCCGGTGGGGGCGGGCGTCTACCTGGACGGCGCCCACAACCCCGACGCCTGGACGGCGATGGCGCGCTGGCTGGAAAGTGTCCACGGTCCCGAGCCCATCCCCATTCTGATCAACCTCTCCCAGGGCCGCGAGCCACAGCGGCTGCTGGACGCCCTCGCCCCCATCGCCCGAAACTTTACCTACTGGGACGACCCGGCCTGGAGCCATCCGCGGGAACTCCCCGCCACCGCCTGGCCTCCGGAGGTGCGGCGCGTCACCACCGCCGAGCTGCCTACCCTGCTCCAGGAGCCGCTCCTGGTGTGTGGCTCCCTTTACACCGTCGGTCGGTTTCGCCGCTGGCTCGCCGAAACCGGCGTGGAGTTCCCATGACCCCACCCCTGCCGCCCTTCTCCCCCATCCTGGAAATCCGCCTCGAAGCCGCCCGCCGTCTGGGGTGTGAGGTCGAGCTGCTGGATCCGGAGACCGGCTATCTGGTGGAACTCCGCCACGGTGCCGACGGCTCCCGCCGACGAGTGCTCCAGGGGGGCATCTCCCCCCTCAACGACGCCATGGCGTTTCTGCTGGCGGGGGACAAGCACCACACCGCCCATTTGCTGCATCGGGCCGGTTTTCGGGTGCCTCGCGGCGCCCGCTGCTTGAAGCCCGGGTGGTTCCCGGAGGAGGAATTCTCCCACCACACCGGCCTTGAACCCGCCCAGCAACTGGCCACGGAACTGGGCTTTCCCCTGGTGGTCAAACCCAACCGGGGCTCCCGGGGCAAAGCCATCTCGGTGGCCCACGACGCCGCGACGCTGGAGGCCGCCGTCCGGGACGTCTGGCAGCGGGATTACCTGGCCCTGGTGCAGGAGGTGATTCCCGGGATCGATGTCCGGCTGGATTTCTTGGACGACGACTACCTGCTGGGCTACGCGCGGCGGCCGGTGCGCCTGGTGGGCGATGGCGAGCACACCCTGGGGGTTTTGCTCCAGCGGGAGGACCAACGCTTCGCCGGACCGGAGTTCGAACAGCGTCTGGCCCACGAGCCCCTGTGGCCCCGGGAGCTGGGTCTCGACGCCGTCCTGCCCGAGGGCGAAGTCCTGGACTTTGCGACCCCCATCCTCAACCTCAATCGCCTCTGTCTGGCGGAGCCGGTCCAGCCCCTACCCGCCCCCTGGCGAGCGGCGGCGCAGCGAATCGCCAAGGTCCTGAACCTGCGCCACTACGGCATCGATTTCAAGGTGGAGAGCCTGGCGGCGGGCCCCGAAGCCGCCACTGTCATCGAGGTCAACGCCTCCCCCAGCGTCGTGCAGATGGCGCGCATGGGCCACCGGGAGAGGGCGCTGGCGGCGGAGGAGAAGGTGGTGCGGGCGATCCTGGGTCTGCCCGGTTGAAGCCCGGGGCTCACCAGCAGCCCGGAAGATGGGGCACCCGACGGAACGCCGGGCCTTCTAACCATCGAGCCATTTCAGCCCTTGAGCCGTCAGCTGCTCGGCTTCCCCGCTGCTCCCGGAAGCCTTTAGGAGCTCCGCCAGCACCAGCAAAGCTTCCCCCAACTGCTGCGAATACTCCTTCCCCGACCGCTCCAAAATCGCGATCCCTCGCCGATAAAAGTCCTCCGAGAGCCCCAACTCTCCCCTCAGTTGGTAGGCCGCGCCCAGATCCATCAGACTCTTGGCGATCTTGGGATCGTTGGGCTTGAGGGTTGCACGACGCAGCGCGTAGGCGCGCTCCCGTAGAGCGAACCCCTCATCGATCCTGCCGGTGCGGTAATGCACCTCGGAGAGGTCGTCAAGAATATCTGCGAGCACCGAGGCGGAGTCTCCCAACTGCTGCCGATGCCTTGCGAGGGCCTCTTCCAGCCAGGTCTCGGCTTCCTCCATGCGGCCCAGAGACCGCGCCGTGCGGCCCAGCCGATAGTAGAACCCAGCAAGGCGAAGGGCACACACCGGCTCCAGATCACTCGCGGCCAAAGCATCCGCTCGAAGCGCCGCGGAAGCCAGGAGTCGGGTGATATCCCGATGCAACGCCTCGGTCATGCCCTGGCTCAGGGCCATCGCACCCGTCTCGAGGGCCGCTTCAAACTCGGAGAGCCCGCAACCATCGGCATCCGGCGCGGACTGGGCCCCCAGCGGACAGGGAACCCCGGCGAGCAGCAGAAAAAGCGTGACGAACGCGAAGCGAAATAGCATCTTCAAAACATACCTCCCTGCTCTATAGACCGCAAGTGCTCTTGACCCAGGCGTTGATTTCCGCCGAGGTCCTCTCCGCGTTGGGATAGGTGGGTTTCTCCGTCATGCCGGCACTGTGTAGAGCCTCGTGAATCAGCCGCACCGCCCGTCCGTTTGAGGAGAGATTCGAAAAGCCGTCGCAGACATACACCGTCAGGCTATTGACCGACGTGAAGGCATCGTTACCACTGCACCGAGTATCCCCGGGGTCCGCGCCACGATAGGTAGTCTGATCGATGGTATTCCCGCCATCCGGTCGGGAAAGGCCATTGAAGAGAGCCGCGCAATCTGGATTGTTGTCCATCGTGTTCTTGGCCTTGTTCTTGGCCGCGTTGACCTGCTGGACCTGGGTTGGAGACAAGGGAACACCGCTCGCTCCCCCTCCACCACCGCCCCCACCACCCGAACAGCAAAAGGAACAGCAGTTCGTTCCCGGGGTCCCTTCGATGTGTTCCAGGGTTTCCGTGGGCGGCGGTTGCCGGGCAAGATCGACCACCACTTCATTGCGCTCCGCCGCGCCCGACAATCCCCCCGCATCGAGCACCACGTGGAGCGTAATACTCGCGTCGGTGTAATCAATCCGGTCCCAGGACAGCTCGGCGGAAACATCCGCCAAAGTCAAACTCCGTACCGGATCCTGGCTGCCATCGAAGGGAATGAGGGCATAGGGACGCCCTCCCAGTCCCGCGACCACCGTTCCTCTCGGCGCCACGACGGCATCCCATTCCGCCACCATCCCATGGCCCGGCAAGGTGACTTGCATCCGGGGCCGTGCTACTCCCGACCAAGCGCCTCGCTCCCAGCGGCGCAGTACCTGACCATCCCGAAGATCGATCAATTCCTTGACCCTCCAGGCGGGGCCCTCGCCTTGATAGCGATACCGCAGCATATTCGAATCCCCAAGGATTACCTCGCACAACCGCCCCTGCAAATCCCGAGTGATCCAGACCACCCGCCCGTTTCTATCTTCAAGACTCGTCAGACCGGACTCGTTGTACTTCTCGATGCGTCGGCCACCCCAATCATCCGTCACCAAGTAGCCATCCTGCTCACGGAAACGCTCGACCGTCATGGTAATCCCCATCACCTCGGTCGTCTCACGCCAGATCAGCATCGCGTCCTCGGCAGCCCGAGGCGCGGCCTGCAGGCCACCATGCACGGTGCCAGGATCGAGAAAACTCTGGGGACCAAACCAGGTAGAAACCTGCGCGAAAGAGTTGGCGATGGTGATGGTCTCGCCGCCGTTCTCCGGACGGCTTGTGACACGCGCTCCCGAGGGCACTACCCCTTCCTCCAGGCCCAGTCGGCGAAGTTTGGACGACACGGAACCGAATCCGTTCGCGTCCGGGTTGACCACCGCGATCACCCACAAACCATCGCCGTCCACCAGACTGAACTCCCGCCAACTCCCGATCCCCATCACTTGATGAGTCACGATGGACCACTGATCGTCTTCCCCGGGGCGTACGATGGAACGAACCTCGCCTCCCTCGTTGCCCTGGCCACCTTGGTCAAGACTCGCTGCAACAAGGTTTCCGCTGACCCCAACCGCGGCAGGGACCAGCACTGCGAGACTCGCCAAAAGTATTTTCTGGAGCATCGGATTCAGGCTCCTACAAGAAATTAAAGCGTAGATTTTTTCGAACACGAACGTTTCAAAACTATAGCATGAGCACCCAAAAACAGCGGCGATACTTGGGAGCAAATCATCTCGGGGCCTGATCCGCCCCTTACCAGGAACGAAGGGCGTAGGGGAGATCGGAAGGCACAGATGCACCGATCACGAACTCCACGAGCCCATCTCTCTAAGAGGAAGAGATTGGGGTAAGGGGGACTCGCCCATCCAGCCACTCCACCACCGGCCCCCACAGAGCCTGCCGTTGCCTACGGAAGAAGCCGAAGTGCTCGATCTTGTCGAAGCCCACCGCCCGGGGTACCAGGTGGCGGTGCTCGGCGGGGGCGTTGGGGAAGTACTCCAGCAGGGCCTCGACACTGCGGCGGGGGGCGTAGGTGTCGTCGTCGATGGACAGCGAAAGAATCGGCGCCCGGAAGGCCGTCGCCTGCTCCCGGGCGTCCGGCACGTGACCGAAGGCGTAGTGGCGGTGGCGGCCCCACTTCGCCCATTCGAGGGCCACCCCCCGGGGCATCCCCTTGCCCACTCCCACCCACTCCGGCAGATAGCCCCAACCGTGGCAGAGGGTCGGGATGACCAGATGCCACAAGTTCCAGATCCAGACCTTGGAGAGCCCCGGCCAGTGGCCCCAATAGCCCGATTGGGAAGCGACCATCACCACCCCGCTGACTTCCGCTGCCTGGGGCGTGAACCCCACCGCCTG